>Ga0114923_10000913_pt1 | contig 21047 bp, 18 predicted proteins | sample SumtaG_FD_89578 | JGI IMG/M metagenome (GOLD analysis project Ga0114923, IMG submission 89578) | Deep subsurface microbial communities from Indian Ocean to uncover new lineages of life (NeLLi) - Sumatra_00157 metaG | ecosystem: Environmental > Aquatic > Marine > Oceanic > Sediment | place: near...
AGCGCGGTCAGCATCACCGCGAAGTACCAGAAGAACAGCTGCACCAGCAAGGGAATGTTGCGAACGGTCTCCACATAGAGGGTCGCGAGCTTCCGGATGAGCCAGTTACTCGATAGCCTGGCGATGCCGACGACGGTTCCGATAATGGATGCAAGGACAATCCCGATCACCGCGACGCGGATAGTGTTGACCACACCGACCCAGAATGCATACGCGTTGATGTTAGTATGGGCGTCGAAAGCAATCCCCTCTGAAATGGGGAAGCCCGCCGTAACGCCGAGAAACCGGAAGCTGATATTCAATCCGGACGAGTTCAGGTTGGTCCTAAGGTTGTTGAGCAACCAAAGCATGCCGGCGGCGATTACCAAGAGGAAGACAACTTGGCTCACTACCCGCAGTACGCGAATGTCCCGCCAGAAAGCGATTTTGTGAGAGGAACCAGCCTTGCCGCTCAACCCTAATGACCTCCGCCCGCTACGCCGACTATCTTTACACTATACCAAAAACGGGGTACAGCCTGCTGCTCGAAGCAGGCTGTACCCGCAACTTGCTTACATCCTACACTTCAAACGATTGACAACCTATCGCCATGCCGGCGGGTAGATCAATCCGCCCTGTGTCCACAGCGCGTTGAGCGAACCGGCGCGCGGAATGTCCAGACCGTTCGGTCCCAAGTGGCGTTCGTAGATCTCGCCGTAGTTACCGACCGCCAAGATGACGTTCAAAGCCCAATCCTCTTCCAGGCCAAGGTTGGCCCCCATGCCTGCTGTCACTCCGAGGAAGCGGAGAACCGCCGGGCTCTCGCTTGTGAATGTAGCAGCGTTGGCCTGAGTGATGCCGAATTCCTCAGCGGCGAACGTCGCGAAGACGACCCACTTGACGATGTCGAACCACTCGTCGTCGCCATGACGGACGACCGGTCCAAGAGGTTCCTTGGAGATCGTGTCTGGCAGGATCTTGTGATCAGCCGGAACGTCAGCCGTCGTTCGCAGCGATGCCAACTGAGACTTGTCGCTGGTGTAGCAGTCACAGGCTCCGTCATTGTACGCGCCAAACGACGATGGCGTCTCGGCGAACACCTGCACATTGAGGGTCAGACCGTTAAGCGCGAATGCGTCGGCCAGGTTTCCTTCGGTGGTCGTGCCCGAGGTGACGCAAACCGTGGCTCCGTCCATATCTTGGATTGAGTTGATGCCGCTATCCTTGCGAACGAGGAATCCCTGACCGTCATAGAAGGTCGTTGCCACGAAGTTTGTGCCCAACTCGGTGTCACGGGTCAGCGTCCACGTGGTATTGCGGATCAGCACATCCACCTGGCTGGTCTGCAAGGCCGTGAAGCGCTCTCCCGCAGTCAGGGGAACAACTTCTATCTCCACGCCCAAGGCAGCAGCAATAGCTTTGCCGTAGTCGATGTCGAATCCGCTGAATTCGCCCGTAGAGGCGTCAAGAGCCCCAAATCCTGGTAGCGATGCATTGCCGCCAAGGATCAAGATCCCGCGTTGTAGCACGGTTTCCAATGTCGATTGCCCCAGCGTACAAAGGGGCACAAATAGTGCCAGTAGTAGTCCGACGAGAATGATACGTTTCAACATAACCTCCTTGTGCTTTTCGATCCGAGTTCTCTTGTTGGCTTTCCTCTTGAACTTAGACGCATTTCTCGCCCCAGGGATCACCTCCATCCCCTCAACCGATCACTCTACTACGGGAGACGACGTGGCGTCAAGTTTGTGCCGTACCGCAGGAGAGAATGCCTGATTACATGAGTTGCTGCATACTCCATAGGTCCACGTGCTTTCGGGCAAGATGGCGCCCTCTGTCATCTCGCGCTGGCGCGACACCTGAAATCTGGTCTAACTCCAGGGCTAGTACATGGCTATTCGATCGAGAATCCAGGAAGAGGCGGGAAGCGGCTCATCCTGAGATCCTAACTGAGTTTGCAGGCGAACGCGTAGAATAGCTTTCCAGTTTGCCTTTCAAGTGTTAGGGCCCTGCTATTATCCCGCTAACAGCAAGAATTCGAGTTCCAGACACAGTCCCCCAGACTCTCCCCCCACTCAACAGTCAGCACGAAAGCCCTTCCTGCAGCGGTATTTCCCCCTTCACTGTGAGCGCGTGAGGTTTGCGGATGTGGTACAGGGGGGGTTGACTTTTCCTCCGACTCGGTGTATGAACGTGCTATTCTAAACGTGCGAAAATGGAGAATAGCGAAGTCATGATGCGAAACGAGCTTACCGTCCTGGTCATTACCGGCCTCGTCCTAATTGGACGAGACCCCTGACCTGTTGGCGGACACTTCGCTGGACATAGTGGCCACCCAACAGGGTGGTTTTTCTATTTGCTTTGAGGCGTGAGATTTCGGATGGAGGGTAGACCCATGGACCAGAACGCGGGAACGACACAAGGGATGGCTGCCGTGTCGGTGCCTACGTTGAATGTGATGAGTATTGTCCTGGTCCTAATTGGCGTGGTCCTCGTCCTCATTATTGGGGGGCTGGGGCCATGAGAACTGGGTAGCCATCATCCACAGAAGTTCAGGAGCGGGCCGCCCAGAGGGTGGCCCGCTCCTGTTTTCGAGGGGCGGAGACGCGATGAAGGAGACGAAGCCATGAGACGAAGTGGGGCGCAGATCGTATGGGAGATGCTGCGGCACGAGGGAGTGGACGTCGTATTCGGAATGCCGGGAGGTGGGATCATGCCCACATATCATCCTCGGCAGGACTACGGAATACGCCACGTTTTGATCCGCCACGAACAAGCGGCGGCACACGCGGCGGACGGATACGCCAGGGCAAGCGGACGGGTCGGGGTGGCAATGGCCACATCGGGCCCCGGAGCCACGAATCTGACGACCGGAATAGCCACCGCGATGATGGACTCGATTCCCATCGTTTGCATCACGGGGCAGGTCGGCACGTCAGTGATCGGCTCGGATGCCTTCCAAGAGGCCGATATCACAGGGATCACGTTGCCGATCACCAAACACAACTACCTGGTCACCGATGTGGACGACCTTGCCGAGACGATCCACGAGGCCTTCTATGTCGCTGCGACAGGCAGACCCGGCCCGGTATTGATAGATCTTCCGAAGGATGTCCAAATAGCCGAAACCGAGTTCTCTCCGCCTGATCACGAGGTTTCTCTTCCCGGGTATCGGCCGAATTACGAGATCGATCAAGCCTCCATAGAGCACGCCGCATCGCTCATCCGGGCTTCCCAGAGGCCTGTGATCCTGGCGGGGCACGGCGTGGTCAGTGCCAAAGCGGCCGAGGAGCTGCGAACGATCGCCGAAGCTGCCGAGATTCCTGTGGCGACGACGCTGCTTGGGAAGGGCGGCTTCCCGGATCGTCATCCTCTGTCCCTTGGAATGATGGGGATGCACGGAGCGGCCGCGGCCAATCACGCAATTCAAGAAGCCGACTTGCTGGTGGCATTGGGAATGCGGTTCGATGATCGGGTCACGGGCTGTCTCAAACGGTATGCGCCGGATGCGGTGAGAATCCATGTCGATCTCGATCCTGCCGAGATCGGAAAGAACGTGGCCGTCGACGTAGGCATCGTAGGCGATGTCGGAGCGGTTCTCCGGCAGCTCATTCCGAATGTAATAGCGGATGCTCATCCGCTGTGGCTGGAGCGCATCAGCGTATGGCGGAGCGACGCTGAGGAGCGCGAGCTTCTTGCCCACTCGGTGTGCAACCGACTCACGGCGCCGCACGTGATCGATGAGATCTGGCGTCAAACCGGCGGTGAGGCCCTTGTGGTGGCCGATGTGGGGCAGAATCAGATGTGGGCCGCCCAGTACTTCCCTTCCGATGGAACGAGAGCTTTCATCACCTCCGGCGGACTCGGAACGATGGGATTCGCGTTGCCGGCCGCCATCGGAGCGCAGATCGCCGTGCCGGATGCAGAGGTCTGGGTGATTGCCGGAGACGGCGGTTTCCAGATGAACATCCAAGAGCTGGCCACGGTGGTCCAAGAAGGGCTCCCACTACGGATCGCGGTGCTGAACAACGGCTTTCTCGGGATGGTCCGCCAATGGCAGGAGTTCTTCTTCGACCATAGATACGAGTCCACACGCTTGTCGAGCCCCGACTTCGTTCGCGTGGCCGAGGCCTACGGAATTGCCGGCCATCACGCGTCCACGGCGGAAGAGAGCCCGGATGCAATTTCCCAAGCCCGCTCGTCGGGATCGGCAGCGTTGATCGAATTTCACATCGTAGGAGAGGGAGAGGAAGGGAACGTCTATCCGATGGTCCCTGCAGGGGCTGCCCTTCACGAAATGCTGCGCCGCCCGATCGCCGTAGGCGGCAAGCCAAGGAGAGCAGACGGATGAAACGGACTCTGGTAGCGCTCGTCGAGGACAAGCCAGGCACGCTGAATCGTGTGGCCAGTCTATTCCGGCGACGGGCTTTCAACATCGAAAGTCTCACCGTGGGACACACCGAACGCAAAGGGATTTCGCGGATGACGATCGTTGTCGACGGCGAGAGGACTGATAGCCGGAAGGTAGAGCAGAACTTGGAGAAGCTCATTCACGTGCTCAGCGTTCATGACGTCACCGAGCAGGCCGCCGTGATGCATGACCTGGCCATGATCAAGGTTCGGACATCGGAGGGTGCGCGAGCGGAAATCATGCAAGTTGTGAGCACGTTCGGGGGGCGTATCCTCGACATCGGCCTGGAGACACTAATGATCGAAGCGACCGGACCGGACGATCAGATCGACCGCCTGGTCGAGGTTCTACGGCCGTTTGGAATCGAAGAGATGGTGAGGACGGGGTGCGTCGCGATGGTTCGCGAACGTGGCGGCAATGCAGGAAGGAAGCAGGAGGAAACGCGATGGCCAGGGTGAATTTTGGAGGAGTCTTCGAAGAGGTCGTGACGAGACAAGAGTTCCCGATTAAGAAGGCACGGGACGTCTTGCGGGATGAGACGGTTGCTGTACTTGGATACGGGGTCCAGGGCCCGGCGCAGGCCCTCAACATGCGAGAGAACGGGATTCAAGTTGTGGTTGGACAACGACAGAACTCTCCTACGTGGGACAAGGCCGTGGCCGACGGTTGGGTTCCTGGAGAGACCTTGTTCCCGATCGGTGAGGCGGCCGCACGGGGAACGATCGTCCAGTACCTGGTGTCGGATGCCGCCCAGAAGGAGCTATGGCCCAGCATCAAGCCGTGCTTGCAGGCGGGCGATGCGCTCTACTTCTCTCACGGGTTCTCCATCGTCTACGGTGAGCAGACCGGTGTCGTTCCGCCGGATGACGTTGACGTCATCCTTGTTGCGCCCAAAGGATCCGGAGCGAATGTCCGTGCCAACTTCCTCGCCGGCAGCGGCATCAACAGCAGCTATGCCGTGGAACAAGATGCGTCGGGTCGCGCCGTGGAGCGCACGTTGGCGGTCGGGATCGGTATCGGATCAGGCTACCTGTTCCCGACCACGTTTCTGAAAGAGGTGCACAGCGATCTGACCGGTGAGCGTGGCATGTTGATCGGAGCGTTGGCCGGGGTGATCGAAGCCCAGTACGCCGTGCTTCGCGAGCACGGGCATTCCCCGAGCGAGGCATTCAACGAGACAGTCGAGGAGATGACACAGAGCCTCATTCGCCTGGTTGGGGAGAACGGGATGGATTGGATGCTCGCCAACGTAAGTACAACGGCACAGCGAGGCGCGCTCGACTGGCGACACCGCTTCCGGGGCGCCGTGGCGCCGATCTTCGACGACCTGTATCAGAGCGTCGTCGATGGCGAGGAGACGCGGATCGTGCTCGAGGCAAATGCCAGCCCGACGTATCGCGAGGACCTCGAAGCAGAGCTGAGCGCCATGCGCGAGTCCGAACTCTGGCAGGCCGGAGCCGCCGTGCGCGGGTTGCGGCCGGAGAACGCGCCGAAGGGCTGACAGTGATGACGATGAAGAGCGAGGGCATGGCTGGGAAGAAAGACTCCAACGCCGATCGTGTGATCATCTTCGACACGACCTTGCGGGACGGCGAGCAATCGCCCGGGGCGACACTCGCGGTTCCGGAGAAGATCCGGATCGCCCGCCAGCTCGCTCTTCTGGGTGTTGATGTAATCGAGGCCGGCTTCCCCGTCGCTTCCCGCGACGACTTCCTCGCGGTGCGCGGCATCGCAGAACGTGTCGGCAGAGGCGTCTCTCAGCACCCAGGTGGGCGTCCACCGGTCATCTGTGGGCTGGCACGGGCGAATCGGTCCGATATCGATGCGGCCTGGGAAGCTGTCCGTCCGGCGGCTCGCCCGCGTATCCATACGTTTCTGGCCACCTCGGACATTCACATCGAGCACAAGCTACGTTCGACACACAGCGATGTGCTCGACCAAATCCGAGACGCCGTTCAGCATGCGCGGTCGCTCTGCGACGACGTGGAGTTCTCTCCCGAAGACGCAAGCCGGACGGATTGGGGCTTCCTTTGCCAGGCAGTCTCCATCGCCCTGGCGAATGGTGCAACGACGATCAACGTCCCCGACACCGTTGGCTATTCGACCCCCGGTGAGTTTGGGGACTTGATCCGGCAGCTGCTGGCCGAAGTGGAGGGGATCGATCGAGTCACCATCTCGGTTCACTGCCACGACGATCTCGGACTTGCGACCGCCAATACGCTTGCGGCGCTTCAGGCCGGGGCACGCCAGGCGGAAGTCACGGTAAACGGAATCGGCGAACGGGCCGGCAATGCGGCGCTCGAAGAGGTTGTCATGCTCTGTGATACACGTTCAGAGGCTCTCGGGCTGACGACAGGCGTGGATCTGACGCAGATTATGCGCACAAGCCGAATGGTCAGCGAGACAACCGGTCTCCGGATCCAGCCGAACAAGGCCATCGTGGGAGCCAATGCATTCGCCCATGAATCCGGGATTCATCAAGACGGCCTACTCAAGCATCAGGCGACCTACGAGATCATTCGTCCACAAACGGTCGGCTTAGTGGAGTCCCGGCTGGTTCTGGGGAAGCACTCCGGGCGTCATGCGTTTCGAGTGCATCTTGCCGACCTCGGATATGAGGTGGACGACGAGACGCTGAACCTCGCGTTCGAGGCGTTCAAGACGTTGGCGGACAAGAAGAAGACCGTGGCGGATGCCGACATTGAGGCGTTGCTGGCCGATGTATCGGAGCGCGCGGGCGATGGGTTCCAACTCATCGATCTTCAGGTAGTCTCCGGTCGTCCGGGCATGCCGACGGCGACCGTGCGATTGTTCGATCCCCAGGGTGCCGAGCACATCAGCGCGGCGGTGGGCGTCGGCCCGGTGGATGCGGCCTATCGATCAATCAACCAAGTGTTCGATCTTCCCAGCCGGCTTCGCGAATACAACGTGCACGGGGTCACCGAAGGGATCGATGCGCAGGGCAGAGTGACGGTTCAACTGGAAGACAAGCAAGGGCGGATCGCCTCCGGATACGGAGCCGATACCGACATCATCGTGGCCAGCGCCAAGGCATACTTGAGTGCGCTCAATCGACTGGCTGCGACCATTGAGCGATCCACAACAGTTGGAGCTGAAGCGGGAAACTCGTGAAATACGGAACAAAGGAGGATGTGGTGGGCGACCAACAGACCAAAGCGACAGCGGGGCAGGACGGCACCGAAGAGGCACAAGAGACCGTGGCATCAGAGGCGGTCATGGAGGCCGAGGAGATGTCGAACGGGTGGTCGGTAAGGTGGGATCCGACAGCACTCGGCGAGCTTCAGGCCCGAGGGCGACGTCGGTCACGCAGAAGCGAAGACGAACCGGGAGCGAAAGGGTCGAGATGAGTCAGACGCTTGCCGAGAAGCTGTTGGCCTCCCATGCACTGGACGAGGGGCGGCCGATCTCCCCGGAGAAGCAGCGAAAGGTTCACGCCGGAGACCTGGTCGAGGTTGCTGTGGACGTTGTTCTTGCCAATGACATCACGGCCCCACTCGCGATTCGTGAGTTCGACAAACTTGGCGTGGACACGGTCTTCGATCCGGATGCAGTCGTTCTGGTCGCCGATCATTTCACACCGAATAAGGACATCGCGTCGGCCGAGCAGTCTGCGGTGATGCGCCGATTCGCGGCGAAGCAGGGGCTCACGCACTACTACGATGTCGGCCGAGCCGGAATCGAGCACGTACTTCTTCCGGAACAGGGGCTTGTAGGCCCTGGCGACGTGGTAGTCGGGGCTGATTCGCATACCTGTACCTACGGTGCGCTCGGCGCTTTCTCCACGGGAATGGGATCGACCGACATTGCGGCGGCGATGGCGACGGGGGCCACGTGGATGCGAGTTCCGGAGACGATCCGTGTGGAATACACGGGGAATCTCGCTCCGTGGATCGGCGCGAAGGACCTCATCCTCTACACCATCGGACAGCTGAGCGTGGATGGGGCGCGTTACAGGTCAATCGAGTTTGTGGGTCCGGTCATCGATGCGTTGCCGATGTCCGGCCGATTCACCATGGCCAACATGGCGATCGAAGCAGGGGGGAAAGTGGGTCTCTTTCGAGTCGATGAGACAACACGGGCGTACGTGACGGACCATCCGCGGTCCGGCCCACGGGGTTCCGTGAAATGGGCCGCTGGCACAGCCGCGTCGGCGGATGCGGACGCGGACTACGAACGGGTTCTCAATGTCGATATATCGGCACTGGGTCCCCAGGTGGCGTTCCCCTTCTTGCCCGAAAACGTTCATCCGGTGAGTGAAGTGGGACGGATTGCGATCGATCAGGTGGTAATCGGTTCGTGTACCAACGGCCGGCTTGACGATCTGCGAGTGGCCGCCGAAATCCTGCGCGGGCGTAGCGTCAACCCAAGTGTCCGGTGCATTGTTCTCCCAGGCTCACAGCAGGTCGTCCTTCAGGCGATGAGAGAGGGGCTGCTCGAGACCCTGATTGAAGCAGGTGCCGCCGTGAGTACACCCACATGTGGGCCGTGTCTTGGTGGGCACATGGGGGTTTTGGCTTCGGGCGAACGGGCCGTCAGCACGACCAACCGCAACTTCCGTGGCCGAATGGGTCACCCTGACAGCGAGGTCTATCTCGCCGGTCCGGCGGTTGCCGCCGCATCGGCTATCGCCGGGCGGATTGCCTCGCCCGAGGAGGTGTTGTGATGAGGTGGACTGGACGTGCTTGGACGTACGGCGACCACGTGGATACCGATGTGATCATCCCGGCTCGCTATCTGGCCACCTCCGATCCCGTTGAGTTGGCGAAACATTGCATGGAGGACATCGAACCCAGCTTTGCCGCGAACGTACGGCCTGGGGACATCCTGGTTGCCGGCGAGAACTTCGGCTGCGGGTCGTCGCGGGAGCACGCTCCTCTAGCACTTCAGGGCGCGGGAATCGCTTGTGTTATCGCTGCCAGCTTTGCTCGCATCTTCTACCGAAACGCGTTCAACGTGGGATTACCGATTGTTGCCTGTCGAGAGGCGGTGGCCGCTGCCGAGAGTGGGCACGTGTTCGAGGTGGATATCGAGACCGGTTTGGTGACGAATCGAACGCTTGGGTTGAACTATAAGGCGGAAACCTATCCCCCCTTCATCCTCGGCTTGATCGAGGCCGGTGGGCTGACACCGTTCACGAAGAAGCGGCTGGCAGCGGGTATTTTCGACCTTCTTCGCCGGCCGGCCGGAGAAAGGACCCGTTCATGAAGACCGGAAGTACGATCTGGATGGATGGAAAGCTGGTTCCCTGGGTGGAGGCAACGACACACGTCTCTGCTCATGCGCTGCACTACGGATCGAGCGTCTTTGAGGGAATCCGTGCGTACGAGCATCCGAAAGGGACCGCCATCTTTCGCTTGGCCGAGCACATGAAACGCCTGGCCTCGTCGTGTGAACTAGCCAACCTCGAACTCCCGTACGCGGTCGCCGACCTGTCTGGCGCGGTCTGTGAGACGGTTCGAGCGAATGCATTCCCGTCCTGCTACATCCGCCCGGTCGTCTTTCGAGGGAGTTCGACCTTCTCGATCGACGGACGCCCTTGCCCCACCCACGTCAGTGTCATCGTGATCGACCTGGGTGAGTATCTGGGGCCGGGTGCGCTCGATCGGGGAGTCCGGGTGGGCGTCAGTTCGTGGCGTCGCCTGGCGCCGGGAACGGCCCTTCCGGCGGCGAAAATCGGGGGCCAATACGTGAACTCGCAGTTCATTGCGATGGAGGCACATGACCGAGGATTCGATGAGGGGATCGCATTGGACGCCGCCGGCTTCGTGAGTGAGGGCAGCGGCGAGAACCTGTTTCTGGTCCATGATGGTGTGATGATCACCCCACCGCTGGTTTCATCAATCCTTGATGGGATCACGCGCCGTACGGTCATGACGTTGGCCTCGGAACAGGGCTTCGACGTCGAGGTCGCAGCGGTGCCTCGAGACATGCTCTATGTTGCCGATGAGATCTTTTTCACAGGCACGGCGGCCGAAATCAGCCCAATTGTGGAGGTCGATGGGCACCAGGTGGGGACAGGCCGGCCCGGTCCAATCACGCAGAGCCTGTCAGAGGCCTTCTTCGACATCGTCAAGGGGCAAGCGGCTGATCGACATGGCTGGCTGACGCACCCATAAGGCTGGGGGAACGATGAACATCACACTCTACGATACGACACTTCGCGATGGTGCCCAGCAGGAGGGACTCTCTCTGTCTGTCGATGACAAACTAAAGATCATGCGCCTGCTCGACCGTATGGGAATCGACCTGGTTGAAGGGGGGTGGCCGGGATCGAATCCGAAGGATGCTGTCTTCTTCGAACGAGCGAAGGACCTCCACCTGCGTCATTCCAGGCTGAGCGCCTTTGGGTGCACGCGCCGGGCCGACCGGGTTGTGGAAGACGATCCGAACCTTCAATCCCTTCTGGCGGCCGAGACGCCGGTGGTCACGGTCTTCGGGAAGAGCTGGAGGCTTCACGTGGACCGAGTCCTAGCGACGACCGGGGAGGAGAACCTACGGATGATTTGCGATACGGTCCGGTTTCTCCGGGAGGCGGGACGCGAGGTGGTCTTCGATGCCGAGCACTTCTTCGATGGCTATCGCGATGATGCGGCCTACGCTGTTGAAACGCTCCTCGCCGCGGCGGAAGGTGGAGCGTCCGTGCTGGTCCTGTGCGACACCAATGGTGGAGCCATGCCGTGGGACGTCTCAGCCGCCGTGACGGACGTTCTGCAATATGTTGAAGTCCCACTGGGAATCCATGCCCACGACGATGGCGGGCTTGCCGTGGCCAACAGCCTGGCTACGGTGCAGGCGGGCGCGACACAAATTCAGGGGACGGTCAATGGATATGGAGAGCGGTGTGGGAATGCAGACCTCTGTTCCTTGCTTCCGACGCTCACCCTCAAGCTGGACTACGGCTGCCATGCGGCCGGCCAGCTACATCAGCTGACGAGCCTGTCTGAATCCGTCAGCGAGATTGTGAACTGTCGCCCGAATCCACAACGCCCCTACGTCGGACGGAGCGCCTTCGCCCACAAGGGAGGGATGCACGTCGATGCCCTCATGAAGTGCACTGAGAGCTATCAGCACGTCGAGCCGAACCGGGTCGGCAACCGGATGCGCACCGTCGTTTCAGAGCTGTCAGGGAAGGCGAACCTGCGCGAAAAAGCACGCGAGTTCGGTCTTTCCCTCGTAGGGACCGGGGAGCGCGACAACACCCTTCAAGTCCTGTCTCAGATCAAGGACCTCGAACACCGAGGATTCCAATTCGAGGGAGCCGAAGCCTCGATAGAACTCCTGGTTCGTCGGACGGATCCCGAGTACACCCCGCCGTTCGAACTCGACGATTTTCACGTGCTGGTCCAGGGACATCCCGAGGGCGGCACGCGCTCTGAGGCTGCGGTCAAGGTGGCGGTTGGAGATCAGATGGTGCATACGGCGGCCGACGGAAACGGTCCGGTGAACGCGTTGGATGCTGCGGTGCGCAAAGCCTTGATTCCGATCTACCCCCGGATCTCGGAGGTTCGGCTGACGGACTACAAGGTACGGATTCTCGATGCCGACGCTGGGACGGCAGCTCGAACCCGGGTTCTGATTACCTCAACAGACGGCCTGACAACATGGAGCACGGTGGGGTGTGGAACGAACGTGATCGAGGCGAGCTGGCTGGCGCTGGCCGATGCGCTGGAGTACGCGCTGGTTGCCGCGCCGATTCGACATGCGGAGAGCGTTGAAACCTGAGGAGCGAAGATGAACGCGAAGATTGTCCTTCTTCCCGGTGACGGGGTGGGTCCCGAGGTGGTTGCGGAGGCTGTGCGTGTGCTGACGATCGTGGGCGAGACGTTTGGACATCGGTTCACGTTCGAGGAGTTTCTGATCGGTGGGGCCGCCATCGATGCTGTGGGTGATCCGCTCCCACCGGCGACGCTTGTCGCCTGCCGAGCGGCCGACGCCGTACTTCTCGGAGCCGTCGGCGGACCGAAGTGGGCGGATCCGACGGCCTCGGTGCGTCCTGAACAGGGGTTGCTGGGGCTTCGCAAGGGATTGGGTCTGTTCGCCAACCTGCGCCCCGTACGGATCTACAGCGCTCTAGCAGGCGTCTCGCCTTTGCGGGACGACCTGCTGGATGGGGTGGACCTGATGATCGTTCGGGAACTGACCGGAGGCATCTATTTTGGGAAACGGCAGGAGGCCACGGCAGATCTAGCGATTGCGTACGATACGATGCAGTACACAAGCCAAGAAGTCCGTCGGATCGCCGATGTAGCGTTTCGGATCGCGCAGGAGCGCCGGGGAAACGTGATTTCAGTCGACAAAGCGAACGTGCTGGCTTCATCCAGGCTGTGGCGTCGGGTGGTTGCCGATGTCGCTGCTGATTATCCCGATGTGTCGTTTGATACGATGCTCGTCGACGCGGCGGCCATGCACCTGTTGCGGCGACCGAGCGATTTTGACGTGGTGCTGACCTCGAACATGTTCGGTGACATTCTGGCCGACGAAGCGTCGATGTTGGCCGGATCGATGGGCATGCTGCCTTCGGCGTCGCTCGGAGAAGCTGACGGCGCCGATCGTGGTGTCACACGTCTCGGCTTGTACGAGCCGATTCACGGAAGCGCGCCCGACATTGCCGGCCGGGGAATCGTGAATCCTCTCGCAACCATCCTGAGTGCGGCGATGCTCCTTAGGTACAGCCTCGGATTGACCTCAGAAGCCGAACGGGTCGAGGCGGCCGTGGAGGCCGCTCTGGCCGACGGCGTTCGGACGCCGGAGATTGCCGGCCTAGGTGCCTCCGTGAGTACAGCGAAGATGGGAGAAGCCGTTGTCGAACGGTTTCAAACCACAGGGGTCGCTGCAGGTGCAGACCGGGAGGCGGGCCATGCATAGCGATCGCGTCAAGAAAGGCGTGACCCGGGCGCCACATCGGAGCTTGTTCTATGCCTCGGGACTCACACCGCAAGAGTTGGCCCGTCCGATCATCGGCATTGCCAATTCCTTCAACGAGATCGTGCCCGGGCACGTCCATCTTCGGTCCGTGGCCGAGGCCGTGAAGGCCGGTGTTCGTTCGGCCGGAGGCACTCCCCTCGAATTCAACACGATCGCCATCTGCGATGGAATTGCGATGGGGCACGATGGGATGCGGTATTCGCTTCCGAGCCGCGAACTGATTGCCGACTCAGTCGAGTCGATGGCGATGGCCCATGCCTTCGACGGACTGGTGATGATCCCCAACTGCGACAAGGTCGTTCCCGGTATGCTGATGGCCGCCGCGCGGATTAACCGCCCCACCGTGGTTGTCAGCGGAGGGCCGATGCTGGCCGGCCGGCACGACGGCAAACCGGTCGATGTAAAGACACTCTTCGAGGCCGTCGGCAAACACGAGGCCGGCGCGATCGACACAACGGAACTCACCGAGCTGGAGCGTACGGCGTGTCCCGGCTGCGGCTCTTGTGCCGGGCTGTTCACCGCCAACACCATGAACTGCCTGACCGAAGCCCTCGGTATGGGACTGCCCGGAAATGGGACGATTCCTGCCGTCTCGGCCGAGAGAATCCGCCTCGCGAAGGAGGCCGGTGCCTGCGTGATGAAACTGGTGGCAGACGATTGCCGTCCACGCGACATCCTCACGCTTGACGCTTTCGAGAACGCGATCGCCGTCGACATGGCGATCGGCGGCTCGACGAATACGGTCCTCCATCTTCCGGCGATCGCTCACGCAGCCGGACTTGCCCTTCCGCTTGATGCCTTCGATGCGATCAGTGCCAAGACCCCGTGTCTCGTGAAGCTCAGTCCGTCGGGCGAACACCACATGGAAGATCTGAATTCCGCTGGGGGGATCCCGGCTGTCTTGGGACAGCTGCTGAAGGCCGGCTGCGTGCATGGCACAGCGCTGACGGTGAGTGGTCGCATTACCGAACTCGTCACCGGGCCCCGTGCCGTTGACGGCAACTCGGTTATTCGCCCTCTTGATGATCCTGTCTCAGTCAACGGCGGAATCCGCATTCTTCGAGGAAATTTGGCCCCGGATGGCTGCGTGGTGAAGGCATCGGCCGTCTGTCCGGAGATGAAACAACACGAAGGTCCGGCCCGCGTCTTCGACCGCGAAGAACCTGCGCTTGCCTCGATCCTCGCCGGTGAGATCCGGCCGGGCGATGTGATCGTCATCCGCTACGAGGGTCCGCGTGGCGGGCCCGGAATGCGCGAGATGCTGATGGCTACTTCAGCGCTAGCCGGAATGGGCCTTGACGATTCGGTCGCCCTCATCACTGATGGCCGCTTCTCCGGCGCCTCCCGCGGCGCCGCCATCGGCCATGTCTGCCCCGAGGCCGCAGCCGGCGGCATGATCGCCCTTATCCAAGACGGAGACCCGATCAGCATCGCCATTGAGGGTGGAGCTCTTACCCTCCATGTCCCCGACGTCGAGCTGGATCAACGTCGTAAAGCATGGACGGCTCCTGTTCGTGAGGCGACAGACGGTTACTTGGATCGCTATACGCGACTGGTGGGCAAAGCGAGTAAAGGGGCGGTCTTGAGTTGACGGCATCTCTAGATTCCGCTCAAGAGTTCACAATACTTGCCCGGCATCTGATCGAAGAGGGTTCTGATTTGCCGTTCAGGTGATTGAATCTCGCCTCTACCACGCCACAGAAAGGACTTGAGTTCCAGGTACAAGTCCTCCCAGGCTCTAGACTCGAAGCAACGGCTATCCCACATGGCTGCTTGGGATACTCACCCTTCTTGTGGGAACGGCTGGCTTCACTGCCTGACGTCAGCGTCTCCGGCGGGAGCCACGGCTTCCAAAGGAACGAGGAAGGCTCGATGACTTTGAGCTGCTTCGCGGGAACTGCCGTTCTGGATCGAATCCGCCACCGTATTCAAAATCGGGAAGCCGGCGTCGTTCGATGTGGGTCCCCAACGTCTTCTCGATTTGCCGGATCATCAGACCGTCACCACGAACCGCAAACGTGAAGGCTTCGCCCGAGCGCCCGATTCTACCGGTGCGCCCGATCCGGTGTGTATAGGCATCGGCGGTGCCGGGCATGTCAAAGTTGATCACGTGGGAGATTTTCGACACATCGATCCCTCGGGCCGCGATATCGGTAGCCACGAGCATGTCGATCTTCCCATTACGGAAGCCATTGATCGCCTGTTGCCGCTGGTTCTGGGTCATGTTCCCCTGAAGCGCTGCTGCGCGATATCCGTGCTTCTTCATGTAGATGGCAAGGCTTCGGGCCCGGTGCTTCGTGCGTGTGAAAATGAGAACACGGCCGGTTGATGTCCGCCGGAGCAGCGCTATGAGAAACTCCTTACGGCGGTCTTCGGGCACCGGATAGAGGGCGTGTGAGACCGTCTCTGCTGGTGCGTTCGCTCCGATCTGCACCGTCTTCGGATCATCGAGAATACTATCGGCGAGGGCACGAATGTCCTTGGGCATGGTTGCCGAGAAGAAGAGCGTTTGCCTCTTCTCCGGCACCTGCCGGATGATCTGGCGAATATCGGGGAGGAAACCCATGTCGCACATACGGTCGGCCTCATCGAGGACCAGTACCTCCACGTACCCCAGGTTGATCGCGCCCGCATCGACGTGATCAAGCAAACGCCCGGGGCATGCGACTACGATTTCCACTCCCCGGCGCAACGCTGCGAGCTGTGGTCCCTTGCTTACGCCACCGTAGATCGTGACGCTTCGAATCTTGGTGTCACGCGCCAGTTTGACGATCTCCTGGTGGATCTGCTCGGCCAGCTCACGGGTCGGGGCCACGATTAGAGCCCGTACTTTACCACGAGGACCTTGGCTCAGGCGCTGAAGAATCGGCAGCACGAAGGCGGCCGTCTTTCCCGTTCCGGTCTGGGCCAATCCCAGAATATCCCGCCCTTGAAGGACGACGGGAATGGCTTCTTTCTGGATCGGGGTGGGGGTTCTGTAACCAATGGACTTCACTCCGGCGGCAATGCGCCGGTCAAACGAAAACTGTTCAAAACTCAATAGAAATACTCCTTGGCTCCGTTGAGCCAAGTCGCACTCTCAGCTCTGCTTGATTGCAATTGGTATTTAGGTTGGTATGCGAATGAATTGCTTACGAAACTGGTGCGCATTATACCCGTTCCATCAGTATCACGCCAGGTGATCATTTCGAGCCGTGTTGCAGGAGGGCGACCGTCTTGCTACGAAGCAGCTAGCGCACGTCTTCCAGGTACAGTGCCCCAGGTTCCGGAAACCCGGCATCCCTGCAATTTCTGATATCACTCATACGCCTGGTGAAGTCGCCTTGATACGAGCGGATAACCAAAATCGTGATTCGGTGTTCTTGCAGAGTCGGACGCTCGCCTTCTCTCGCCGGCATCCACAAGGGCTTACGTCGACATGGTCAAAGGAGCTTGTCGAGGAGGTCTTCCATTTCCTCGTCCACGGGCGGAGGTGGCGCCCAATCAACATGGATGACCTTTGCTCCTTGATCCTGAAGGCTCTTCGCAAACTCCTCAAGACCCAAGTTAATCGCAATGGGTCCTGCTTTCAGCAAGCTTTGCAGATCGGTCATCTTCATTTGGACACCTCCATTCGCTTACTCAAGATGTCTCGCGCGAACTGGCTCGCTTGAGCGTTGCTTGGGAAGACAACAACTCCGGTATCTCGCAGCAATTGCTCCTGCTTTTCCAACCCCTGGGGATCTTCGTCGGTGCCACATACGGACGCGACAACCGAAAGATAGTGGCCCGCTTCACTAGACTGTCGCTTCGCCTCGACAATGGCCTCAGCAAGATCGCCGACAGGATCCGTCGACGCGTTATGGCCGAGAATGAAGTCGAGCAGAAGAACGGCAACAGTCGGATCTTGCACCTCGTCCAGGATCCGCTTGCGCCTGTGTGTGGCATCGATCATCGGATGGGGTACGCCAACAGTGAATTCGTCTGCCCCCATGTCAACTAATGTGCTCTTGACGCTTGCATTCTCATCGTCCAACATGGTCATGCCTTCCAGCGGTGCATTGGAATGTACGGCGACTCCTCCATCTCTCATGATTTGCTGTGCTTGATAACAGAAGGTCCCACCCGCAAACAAACCGCGGACGTACTTCTGATTAGAGTTCATTCTCTCGACTTCTTTCTCCAACCGTTCGGCGTTCTTGACGGGAAGAAGCAGCGTAGCGCTGCCCCCCGTCTTGCCCACCAGGAGCAGCGAGTTCGCTACGACATCGTCGATAGTGGCAGAGATTTCAAAACGCGCTGCCGATGGCCAGTTTGCCGATTCAAGTCCCAGGAAGCAGGCGGCGACGGGCTTGCTGCATCGGTTCAGTCGCTGAACGATGCGTTCCAGTGTGTCTTGACCAGGAGGCTTCGAGATGACGGCAATGGCTTGGGTGCCTGGATCCTTCTCTAGTGCATCAATCGCTGTAAGTGTGGAAATCCCTCCCACGCTATCGGAGAGATCCCGGCCGCCGGTTCCGAATCCGTGCGAAATGCCAGCACCAGAGCGATGCACGAGGGACGTGAACTCCTGGAGCCCTGTTCCTGAAGACGCCACAACCCCAATTGAGCCGCGCCGCACGACGTTCGCAAATCCGATTCCCGTCCCGGCAATAATTGCCGTTCCGCAGTCAGGCCCCATGACGATCAGCCCGGCCTCGGAAGCCTTCTGCTTCAGTGAAACTTCGTCCTCGACGCTCACGTGATCACTGAACAGGAACACGTTCATGCCGTGCTCAAGTGCCGCTCGTGCTTCTCTGGCTGCATACTCTCCAGGCACAGAGATTACGACAAGATTCGACGTCTCCTGCTGTTCCCACGCGTCTTCTAGAGACAGAGCCATTGCTCCATCCAACGCGGACTTCGGACGAACCAGCCACTGCTCGACGTCAGAGAGAAGGCCATTGACTGCTTCTGTCTCACCTTCGAGGGCCACAATCAGATCGTTCTGAGCGGCCTCCGCCAGCTCCGCTTCATTAAATCCCATCTTCACCAGGATCAGCTTATTGGCGGCTGAACCCATCACCGCAGCGGCATCTTCTATGCCGGGCTGCTCGCTAAGTCGTTGCGCAACTGCCATGAGGAAGACAGAATCGAGATAGCGGTTCTTCTTGATGCTGACTTCGCGCGTACTCATCCTTTCATCTCCCATCCGCGTTTCATGATCATTCGCCGGCTACTCAACACTGTACTTCGTCGCAAACTGCGTCAGCGCTTTCTTGAAACACTCCAGGGGAGGCCGCACAAGCCCGGCCCCGATAATCGGATGTCCCGGTTCCTTATGGGCCATGGCAGTGTCGATGATGGGCAATACGCCGGTCTTCACAACCTTACGGATGTCGATGCCCACTGCGGTGCCTTCGAATCCCAACGTTGGGATGAGGTAGTCGGGACTCTGGCCAATAGTGATTTGCCGCATTTGTCGGCTGTACGCAAGAGCCTCATCGGGAGTTCCTCCGACAAAGCTGAGGATGCTGGCGGCGCCACCGAGGACGAAGCCTCCCCAGCCCACTGTCTCTGTGATCGCGGAGTCACCAATGTCTCGCCCCTCATCACCTGCTTTGTAGCCCGGAAGATAGAGCCCCTTGACTTCGGGGGCTTCTGCGGTGAACCACTCCCCATCCATGCCACTGACCTGGATGCCAAATTCGGTACCGTTTCTCGCCATCGCCGTCACGCCTGTAGAGAATTCAATGCCGCGCGCTGGGTCGGTCATCGACTTCGCAGAAGCCATGGAGAGCCCGAGGAAGAGCAGTTCGTGCCCGCCCAACAGTCCCATCGTGGCTGCAATCTGTTCTTGTGGAAGACCACTCATCAGAAGAGGGATGGAGATAGCGTTTGCAAACAAGCTTGAAGCCGCTACAGGACGATTGTGAAGCTCATCACCCATTTGCAGGGCCTTCGTGATAATCGGCTTGAGAGAGAGTCCTCCCATGGCTCTAACAGCCGTTTGTAATGCGGGCGCCCATACGTCGCGCCACTTCTCCAAGCCCTCAAGGGCTTCCGCCGTGTACTCGCCAAACTGCTGTCGTCCTTCAACTTGTCTACAGTGTGCTCGGTTGCCGAATTCCTTGTTCTCTACAACCCAGAGCCACATCGAAGGCGTAATCGTCCCCGCCATCGGCCCAACTGTCTTGTGGTGGTGATTCGGTTCCAATCGAATCGTTTCATCTTCCAGAAGCTTGACTGCCTCATCAACCGATGAAGCCCAGCCTTCGAAGATTGCGGCACCGATACATGCACCGCGTTGTGCGCCACTCATATTCGTCCATCGAACCGGAGGACCGGCATGCAGAATGGTGTGCTCGGGGAAGCCGTCAATGACATCTCCAGCTGGCGCCACATCGACTAGCACAGGATCTCCAGCAGTCATGCGTCGCAGGAATTCCTTATTGGCGTCCTCGATTCTTCTCTTGATATCACCGGACATGCACAACCTCCTTCCGGCACACAGCGTGCCTGTTCACCCTTTCCGTTTCAGCCATGTCGCGGCTCATGCATTCGAGCGAGGAGAACGCAGCGTGGACACCCACCAGCATGTCCCAACCGGAGGAATGACCGATTCTGGAGAGCTGACACGCACGAAACACGACTTCATCTATTGCATCATTGCGCAGCGTGGAAGTGACGAACTCATGCAGCGGAGCAGCCGCGAATCCGCTCGCACAATCCAACATCAACGTGGAGCTGATAGCATTTGTTCGTATCGATTCTCCCTGCAACCACGTCCTACCTTGCTGCCAATCGATGCACAAGTTGACTTTCTTCACGATCTCATTTGCCCTCAGCGTGAACAGATAGGCCGCAAGAAAGTCGTCTCCGGACGGTGTTAGCCCGGCGCCAAGCCCAATGAGCCCGCGGCATCGATCCAATACCTTCAAGAGCCCTTTGGCTGAAGACACCTGCTGACAGTGGCTAATCGCTTCACGTGCCACAGCAGCCATCTTGGCTTCGAGCCTGTTGGCAGTGCCGGTGGTTCTTAAGGCCGGCAACAATCTCGCGAACCCTCCTTGAGGAGGTGACGTTCGAGCAACCCGGGCGAGGACCATATCCAAGTCGGGCGAAGCTTCCCTCGATTGCTTTGTGTTGATGGCCGGCCATCGAGGCTCCCAGACCGATGCTTTCTTCAGCTCGACGAGCATGGAGTGCCCGATGCTCAATATTCCTTGATCGATCCGACACGACGATCCAGCTGGCGGCATCGAAGACGGGAGCCTTCCGATCTCAATGGCTCGACCATGCATGGTAGATTTACGATCTGTGATCCAGAGCAACTCGTTTGGGTCGCGATGGATGTAGATTGCTCCGCGCACAGATGCAAGGACTGTCCATGCAGTGCCCTTGAGTGCGAGGCAAGCCTTTACCTTTGCACCGATCCTCGTTGCTTGATCAACTGTCGGTTTCATCCGTTGCTCATGACCTCACTCTATCTTGATTCTTCATCTCAGTAGCGTTGTTGGTACATAAGAAGCGGGTCATCGCCATACTGCGCACAGCGATGACCCTTTAACTGAAGTCTCTACTGCGCTTCGCCGATCATGCCTTCAAGCAGGAAGTCCCAGTCGCCCATCAGATCGTTGCCCCAGAACTCACCTTCGGGGATACGGATAACTCCATCCTGATCGGCAATCGGGCCAATGAACGTATCGATGAGGCCAGCCTTGTAGCCTTCTGCAACGGCCAGCACGAACTG
>Ga0114923_10000914_pt1 | contig 21036 bp, 30 predicted proteins | sample SumtaG_FD_89578 | JGI IMG/M metagenome (GOLD analysis project Ga0114923, IMG submission 89578) | Deep subsurface microbial communities from Indian Ocean to uncover new lineages of life (NeLLi) - Sumatra_00157 metaG | ecosystem: Environmental > Aquatic > Marine > Oceanic > Sediment | place: near...
CCCCCTAGTTGTCGTTGATGATAATCAGCGCGTCCGGGAACATCCGGATGCGGCTCGTGAGTGCTTCGGGTGTGGTGTCGCGGGTAAAGATCATCGGCTCGCCGTTAGGGTCGAGCACGGGCCGCTTCTGATGGTAGTCGTATGCGATGTAATACGACCACGGCGCGGGCGGGTAGTCGTTGTGGTCGTCGCGCTCGATGCAGCCAAGCTCGCCGTCGTAGTTCTCCACGATGTAACCGAACGACTCCGCCTTGAGCACGGCCTGTACGAGCGCGTCGTGCTGGTGGCTGATGCTGCCACTCTTGGCGAACGTCTGTGCGAACACGACACCGTCGCCGTCGTCGTCGTTGCTCACGATGTAACCGTTGACATCTGCGTCGTACCAAACGAATGCGCTCTCTGCGCGGTCGGTCATGATTGCCTCCAGGCGTTGTGGTGAAGCGGGACGTGGGGGATCGAACCCCACGCCCGCGTGCTACACCTGCGTGACGGGACCGACGAAGTCAAAGTTCTTGACGGCCCGCTTGCGAGCGGCGTTGATGTACTTGTGGATCGCCTTCTGCCGTAGCGCGGCGGTCGCGAAGTCGCGAGGTGCCTGCCACGCGCCGAAGTTGTCACCGCCGCGCGTCGCGCTGCAGTGGAGCGTGTAGTACGTGCCGGGCGCCGTGTCATAGCCGAGGAAACCCTTGTCCAGTTCCTCCTGCGGGGTGGGCTCGTACGTCGTCAGCGACGTGGAGTAACGCGCGCCGACCGTGCGGCCCTTGTTGTCAGCGACGCCGAAGTTGATGTAGAACGTCTCGCTCGGGACGTTGCTCGCGATGCGGCAGTACTCGTACTTGGCCGCGATGTGCGGTGCCTTCATGGTGTGCCTCCAGGCGTTGTGGTGAGGTGGGACGCACGGAATCGAACCGTGCGCCCACGTGCTACCACTCAGTCGTTTCGGGTGCGTCATTGAACGGGCGCGTGTCCAAGAACTTGATCGCGTCGTTGAGCGTGTCGAAGAACTCCATGTCCGCATCACCTGCGTTGTACTGCTTGAGCACCGTGAATTGATCGTCAACGGTGTCGAGCATTCCCTTCTCGAACGTCGGCACCTTCACGCACAGGCGGCCACCCAGTATCTCGGTGTGGTCGTCGCCAGCGAACGCGAAGATCTCGATGGCGTCGCCCGTCTCATTGGACACGGTGAAGCCATGCATCGCGAGCGCCTTGCCCAGGTCGTCGTTGGTGAAGGGCGGGTCTTCCTTGACCGCGCTCTGCATGGTCAGGTACTCGGGTGTCGCGTCCATGTTGTCCATGTCGCCGACGATGCCGTCCAGCGCCGCGATGAAGATCGTCGCGTTGCCCAAGCTACTCGGTGCGTCCAGTGCCTTGCGTGCTTGGTCGGCCAAGTAAATGATGCTGTCGAGTAGTTCGCGTGCGTTTGCCATGGTGCCTCCAGGCGTTGTGGTGATGCGGCGAGCGCGGAATCGAACCGCGCTGCCGTGTCTGCTTACGCTGTGATGTCCCAGTAGCCGGACCCGCCCGCGGGGAAGCAGCGGAACCAACGCTGCGAGCCGTCGTTCCAAACAACCTTCGTCAGCACACCGTCCAACTCCACGATGGCGTGCAGCACTTTCATTCCGTCCATCCAACCATCACTCTCCATGTACGTGTTGTGCACTCTGTACCCGGCGTTGGTGAAGGTGGCGAGATCGATGTGCGCCGCCGCGTTGTGCCATTCGATGTACGAGGTGGGGATGGCGGTGAATCCTGCGCGCCACGCCTTCATCGCGTCCTCGATGGCGGTCGGCAGTGCCAGCTTCTTGCGTGCGGTCATGATTGCCTCCAGGCGTTGTGGTAAAGCGGCGAGCGCGGAATCGAACCGCGCTGCCGTTCGTTCTGTTTCGTTGCGTCACTCCGGCGGTTGTCAGTTCCCCTGCGCGCCCTGCGCTTCGATCCCCGTTGGGTTGCTGCGGTCGTCCGGTGCGGTGTCAGTGCACGGTCCCGCGAGCGGGGTGGGCCCTGGTCCTCGCCTTCGTTGTGGTTCCCGGTTCTACCGCTCGGGGACTCTGTCTGTCCCCTGTCGTCCGGCGGGTCTTTGTCGGCAACGGCCCCTGAGGGTCTGCCATCCGGTAGCGGGGTCCGACCCCGCACTGCCCTGATATGGAAGGTAGTCAAGTGCCCGCCATGCGCAAGGGGGCCGGGCCATTACGATGGAACCGCGCGGGAAGCATATATCGTGCCAGGGCCTCTGAGCCGACGAAAAACGGGCCGATATGGCCCCTGGACCCAGGTGGGTGCTCAGACCCGAAACGTCGCTCCTGGGCCATCCTGGGCCGCCTGCTGGCGCGTTCTGGTCGCCATTCTGGGGTGGCTCAACGGGCGGGATCGTGCGTCCAGGGGGCCGGACAGTCCTTGTCCTCTATACCCGAAGCCTTACGAAGCTTCGCTCCCATTGCCGACCTTCGGTAAATGCTATGTAATAGTGCTACATAGGGTACCCTCTACGTGTAGGCGGGGCAGTGGCACCGAAGCTTCGTTCCTTCGGGGTCGCTGCTGCGAACGTGCGAGAGACGTAGCCGAACAATGCAACACGATGCGCAGTGTGTGCCTTCGTTCCCTTCGTACGCTTCACCTTTACCCGATTCCAGAGTGTCGGTATTTTCAGTACATAGCATCCAGACCCAAGTGGCACGCGTTCGAGCGTGCAATCAATCGAGCGGGCGGCATCGAGGCGATCACCGACTTGGTCGTTGACGGCATGACCGTGAAAGCAATCGGCGCCACGTTCAAAGGTTCGCGTCAGTTGGTCTACAAGTACGTGAACGATCCCAAACATCCTGACCGGCGCCCGCTGTTTCAAAAAGCGCGCACCGACAGCGCCGACGCACTCGCCGAGGACGCGATGGAGATACTCGACGCGCACGCCGACGACAGTGTTGACGTGCAACGCGCGAACAACCGCGCGAGTCACCGCCGTTGGTTAGCGGGACTGCGCGACCGCGCGGGGTTCGGCACCAAGGCGGAGGTGGGTACACAACAACTCAACATCGGCGAGCTGCACCTGCACGCACTGCAAGGCGCGCAACGTGTCGCACTCCCCGCCCCTGTGATACCGGAAGCAGAGTTCACCGTCGAAGATGTGTGAGCCCCTACTTGAGATGGCGCTCGTGTTCTACCGCGTGCTGTCGATCACCGCTGCGAGCGCCGTCGTCATGGCCGCGTGCGCAGTCATACGAACATTGCGGAGGTGAGTGATGAGCAAGCGAACGAAGGCGGGACCAGCAAAGAAGTCGACGCGCAAGCCAATCAACATCGCGGGCATCGCGAACGCCGCACTGTCCGCACGTCCGGCACGCACGGCACCCAAGGCGCGCAAGTCAACGGCGCAGGGTAGCACTGCCGCATCACGGAGAGCAGCAACAGCAGCCAGCCGAAAGGGGCGCAAGTAATGGAGAGCAAAGCGGGTAAGTGGGCCGCGGTCATCGTGGGGTCGGTGGTTGCATTGATCGGTGGCTACGGTGTCACCTGGGCCAACCTCAGCGACGTGATGGGTGGTCTGATGCTGGTGCTCGGGCTGGGTGTGGCATTCACCCCGAAGGTGGTGACCACGTTCAAGGCATGGCGCAAGTAGAGGCCGAACATGGACACAAGAGCGCGCGGGCCGGGAGCTGGCCCTTACATAATACGCGCGCGTGAGAACACCGTACTTACTGACATACTGACCACGTGGCACGTACCCAAGTAAGTAAGGACGATCACGAAGCGAGGGGACGCACGATGTCAAGCCCCCAACATCTCAGTCTCGAAGTGGGTGGACCCCGGTTAGTCAAGGGATACTGCGATGATGGATGGCATGAATCATATTGTTAGGCAAGCCTAACTCAAGAAGCGTGCGACAAAAGGCGTGCCACCTCAGTCCCCACGTACCATGCCAGCACGCGGGCACGTATCTTGAAGCCAGTATCTCAGTAGCATGGCACGATTCGTGGTGGAGCTAAGTCGTTGCGCCACTTACACTTACGGGCCACCCCCTTTGGGGCCCCAAATCGAGGTGTAGTACGGCGCGGCGGTATTGCCCGCTGATCCAGAAAAAATATTTTCCATCTTCTGGAAAATGGAAAACGGGCGGTGGGGGCCAGTGAAGTCCCCGGAAAGGGGGCGGGGTGGCCGCCTCGCCGCCACAGCTAAACACTGAAAGGACACGGACTTATGATCGAAATACTGCTCGTCGCGATATTGGTAGTTCAGCTCTGCGCTCACGGATGCCCGATCTGTAATGGCGTCAGAAAGCGGATCCGGCGACGTGTCAAGCTCTTGAGGCGCGGGTAATGCCACACGTCAACAGCAACCTGACGGACGCCATCGCGCTCCCGATCAAGGACTACACGTACTCGGCCACCATCCCAATCCCGCCCGCCGAGATGCTCTACAAGAGCTTCACCGTGGACGGCGCTGACCAGGGGTCCATCGACATGGCGGTCGACGGCACCACGCCCATCAGCTTCCGGTACACGGTGCCAGAGGGCCGTATAGCCCTGCCGCACCGCGTGATCTTCGCGCTGATGGACATCAACATCCAGTACGAGTTCTTCGCCGGGCTCGGCGCGGTGCTCGCGAACGGCATCCAGATACGCCTGCTCGACACGGACGACTCGGTCCTGCTGGACTTCACGAACGGCGTGCCGATCAAGAGCACGCACGAGTTCGTCGTTCTCGCGGGCGGGGACGTGAACATCCTGCAGACCAGTCTCGGGGTCGACCCGGACATGGTCGGCATACGCTGGACCCTCGACAAGACGGGCTACGTGCCGTACCTGACGGCCGGGCAGTCGTTCGAGATTCTCATCAGTGACAACCTTGCGGCGGTCGATCACCTGCACGCGTTCGTGCAGGGGCGGGTCGTATCGCCCACGCACTAAGAGGCTAAGGAGGCCGACATGGAAAAGATGGGCAAAGCAATCAGCATCACGGACCTGGAAGCGGAGTTGAGCAACGTGCAACCGCACCCGCGCCTGCAGGACTTGCTGGACGACGGCTGGCAGGTCGTGTCGCAGGTTCGCAGCTTCGGCGACACGACGACGCGATACTACCTCGAACGGAAGCCCGTCAAGGAGCACGTGCAGCGGCGGAACGTGTGGCGCCCCGCGTGGTGCATGTGAAGTTCCGTGCAGCGGGCCGACCGCTGGTAGCGTTCTGTCACGATGGCAAGTACCGGCCGCGCTGGCACACCGTCGAGCGGTGGCGCCGCGAGCAGATCGATGACGCAGAATCTGCGGACTTTGCGCGGCGAATCTCCGCAGTCGTCAACCGCCGCGTGACGCTGTGGACTGCCGACCTATACATCCGCGCCGCGTTCCCGCCCCGCATTCTGATGCCGGACGGCAGCGCGCGCCACATGACGAGGGAGAGGTGCCGCTTTGATCGCTGACAACAATCCGAACGCGGACAAGAACCCATTCGTCGAGTTCGTGAACCGCTTCGGCCCGCCCGCGGGCGAGGAAGGGCCCGTCAACTTCTGTCGCGAGGTGCTAGGCGTCGATCCAGACGACTGGCAGCTCGTCGTACTGCGTGCGTACGGGCGCGGTGAGCGCAAAATCAGTATCGCATCATGCCATGGACCGGGTAAGACCGCCGTAGCAGCGTGGGTGACAGTGCACCAACTGGTGTGCCGGTTCCCGCAGAAGACTGCCGTGACCGCCCCGTCCAAGGGCCAGATGTACGATGCGTACTACGCGGAGCTGGTGAAGTGGATGAACAAACTGCCGCCCGCGATCCTGTCACTGTACGACATCCGCACGGAGCGCATCACGCTCAAGGCGGCGCCGAAGGAATCGTTCGTGTCGGTGCGTACGGCGAAGGCAGACCAACCGGAGGCGCTGCAGGGCATCCATTGTGACGATGGCTGGGTGCTAATGATCGCCGACGAAGCGTCCGGCGTGCCGGAGAAGGTGTTTGAGGCCGCCATCGGCTCGATGTCCGGCGAGAACGTCACGACGCTGCTGCTGTCGAACCCTGTCAGAAGCCAGGGGTACTTTTTCAACAGTCAGACGAGCACGAAGGGTTGGATCCGGCTACGGATCACGGCCGTGCCGCCGTCAGACGGCGAAACGCTCGATGAGAACGAATACTACTCGGAACGGCCGGGCGCGAAGTTCGTGCAGGACGTTATCGATGAATACGGGCTCGATTCCAACGCGTACCGCATCCGGGCGCTCGGATTGTTCCCCAAATCGGACGACGACACCATTATCCCGTTCGAGTTGGTCGACGCGGCGCTCACACGCGACGTGGTCGGCTACAGCCGCTCCCCCATCGTCTGGGGAGTCGACGTAGCGCGCGGGGGCGGCGATTTGAGCACTCTCGCGAAGCGACAGGCGTACATGCAGCTCGAACGCGTCAAGGTGCTGCCGGAATCGCGCGACATCATGATCGTGACCGGCTGGATCAAGGCGGAGTGGGATATGACGCCCCTGGACTCGCGCCCGGAAGAAATATGCGTCGATGTGATCGGCGTGGGCGCTGGTGTCGCGGACAGGCTGAGGGAGTTGGGCCTCCCGGCCCGCGGCATCAACGTCTCGGAGAATAGCGCGCTCAACCGGCAGCGATTCCGCAATCTGCGGACGGAGCTGTGGTTCAAGATGCAGGAATGGTTCAGGGCGCGTAACTGCAAGATTTTCAAGGATGACAAGCTCATCGCGGAGCTGGTCGGCCAAAAGTACAAGATCATCGAATCGAACGGCAAGGTCTGGGCGCTGGGCAAGGATGACATGCGCAAACACCTACGCCGCTCGCCGGATCGCGCGGACGCGTTCATGCTGACGTTCGCGGGCAACGCACTCGCTGCGATGTTCGGCGGGAAACAAAAGAGCTGGGACAAGCCGCTGCGGCGCAAGATAAAGGGGGTTGTATAATGGGGAGGAACATAGTTGTGGCGGCGAAGAACGACGGGCTGTCGAGAGCTGATAAGACTGCCATCGTCGAGAGTGTGGTGGCGGACTGCATGACAATGCTGCCGTTCCAGCGCGACATCGAAATCGTGTACAAGAACCACCCAAGCGACTTCGCGAACATCTCGACGGAGGGCCGCTACTTCCGCGCGGAAGTCATGGTAGACATCGACCGGCACAACACGCGCCGGGAGTTGGCCGGGAGCGCGTTCCACGAGATGATGCACCTGTTGATCGAGCCACTCGCCACGCAGGCGGAGCGTCTTGCGAAAGTCTCGCAAGACCCGAAGGTCCACAAAAAGAATGTGGCCGACGCAATCGAAGCAGCCACGAGCGCCATTGAGAAGATGTTCTTCCCCACGGTGTTCCCTGAGTACAACGAGGAGTAGGATATGCCATTCACCGTAGTTTCAAACGGCTTGATCGCCCGCGACACGTTCGAGCGCGGCGATAGCGCCACGGTCGGCAACGACTGGGACGAAACGGTCCGCGGTACGGGGGCGATGAAGATCGAGAGTAACAACCTGGACTCAGGCGTCACGAGCGGCGTCGAGCAGGTCGTCAAGGAAGGACACGTTGGCGGGCCCATAGAAATTCCGGTGGGCGACACCATCGTGCAGATCAACGGCGACATGAGCTTGGCGGGCGGCGACCGCTGTCAGATCATGGTGCGTACCAATGAAAAGGTGGCGGGCACAGGGTCCGAGTCCAGTTACCTCGCGTACATGAGCGACGACGCCCAGGGCCTCGCGGTCTACAAGTATCTCGCTGGTGCGGTGGATGACTCCGCCCTGACCACTTGGTCGGTGGGGAACAGCACGCGCACGTTGCGGTTGGTCCTGGAGGACAACGGCAGTTCGCACGTCGTCACGGCCCTCGTGTCAGAGTGGTTGATCGACACGGACGACCTGACGAAGGACTTCACGGCCGCGACCCCCGCGACCATCACGGATAGCGTGTCGCCCATCGAGGCGACCGGCGATACGACCGACGTTGCCATTCTGACCGTCGACGACGTGCACATGCGGAACCACATCGTCATGGGCCGGGGTGTCACCGTCACGGGCCTGCCGACCGGATACAAGGTCAGCGGGAACCAGGGCGTCACAAAGGTCACGGAGAGCGGCGGAAGCGCGACGATCAACGTCGACGCCCTCGCGCTGCCGATCATGCGCATTGGCGTGTACAGCGACGGGGATGTGCTGCAGGACGTGGACACGCCGGACGCGGACGCATGGGGCGGGGCTACCGTCGCATGGACCGCGACGGGCGAGACGACCGAGGGCGATCCGACCGACATCGACTGGGCCATGAACTTCCGAAGCACGGTCGGTTACATCACGGACGGCGCGAACCAGTACCACCTTGCCACCGGGGACGAGTACCCGCAAACGCGGGGCGGACTGACGTGTGGTTGGGACGAAGTCGCTTTCGCGGCGTCGATCAGCCTGCGGGACAGGGACAATGTCAATGACGTACGGCTGGCGGGGGCGTGGGAGAAGGCAAACACGCACGCGGTGCCGAACGCGCTTCGTATCGACCTGCCGAACGGGTTCTACGACGTTTCCCTCGCGGCCGGTGACCACGGGTCCACCGTGTGGGACATGCGGTGCTATGTCGCGGACAGCGGACTGCCACGGATCAGTATCGACACGACGGTCGACATTGCGCCGGACAGCTACTGGGACGCGGAGGAGACGGAGCACACGGAATCAACGTGGGTGTCGACGGGCGCGGACGTGAAGGTGCGTATTGAGATCACGACTGGCATCATGAGAGTAATACTCGGCGGAACGGGCGAGGGAACGGGACACTCCCGAATCGCGCACTTCCGCATTGAGGGAGTTGCCCCGGTAGTTGCAGGCGGGGCGGGTGGAACGGGCGGAGCAACGCGGGGGATCATTCTGAGACGCCGCCGTAGACTTGAACGGTAGGAACCAAGGAGGAACACACAATGAGAGATCAAGAGAGGGAAACCTTCGCGGTTCCCGTAACGAGCGGCCTCGCGCCGGAGAGCATCATACTCTCGCAACCGAACCTGGAAGTCGCGATTCTGGTCGAAGACCTGGGGCTCGCCACGGACGTGCTCGTCAAGCGGCGCGTTCTGCGCGAGGGCGGGACCGAATCGGTCGCGACCGACTGGATCGACTCCGGCCTGGACGACATCACGGCCGTTGGCCTGACGACCTGGACGGGCGTCAGTGGCTTCCCGGTGAAGATCGAGTGCGACAGTGGCGGGACGGCCGGTGACGTAGTCATCAGCGCCAAGAGCTGGTACTAAGCCGATGGCCCTTTCGACCATCGCAACGCGGAGCGGAGCATTGACTGACGAGGAGATCGAGGGCCTCGTCGGTACAATGATCGACGAGTCGGTGCAGTACTCGACCGACGAGTTGTCCGACGACCGCGAACTGGCGACCAACTACTACCACGCCCGCCCCTTCGGCAACGAGGAGGAAGGGCGCTCGCAAGTCGTATCCACCGACGTGCGTGAGGCGGTAGCGAAGGTCATGCCGAGTCTGTTGAGAGTGTTCACGGGCTCGGAGCGGTACGTGGAGTTCAAGCCGCGCGGCCAGGGCGACGAGGCCCAGGCGCGGCAGCAGACGGACTACATCAACCACATCATCACGGAGGACAATCCGGGTTTCATCGAGCTGCACAGCATCTTCAAGGACGCGCTCATTCGGAAGACCGGCGTGGCGAAGTGGTGGGTGGAGGAGGAGGAGCGCGACGAGTCGACCGAGTACACCGGCCTCACCGAGGAGCAGGTACTGTTCCTGGAGGAACAGCCGGACGTGGACATCAACCTGACCGGCGCGGAAGCTCCGGTCGCGGAGGGGATGCCGCTCACGTACACCGCGGAAGTCACGAAGCACTACGGTCTGCAGAAGATCATCGGCTGGGGCGCCGTCCCCAACGAGGAAATCTTCTGGAACCGTTCGGCGCGCAGCTTCGAGGACGCACGCATCGTCGTGCACGTCTGCGAGAAGCGCCGGGACCAGCTCATTGCGATGGGCTTCTCGGAGGACGACCTGGAAGGGTTGGAGGGCGAGACGTGGCCCGTCAACGACACCAGTGGCGAGGGCGCCGCACGGCGTCAGGACCAGATGATGCGCAACAACTTCGACGACGAGCAGGACGCGGGAACGCGCCCGATCATCTTCGCCGAGGCGTACGTGTACCTCACGGTCGACGGCGTGAACGAAGCCGCGTCACTGTGCAAGGTGCAGATGGCTGGCTCGACGTGGAAGTTGCTGGACTGGGAGAAAGTCTCTCACCGGCCGTTCGCGTTGTTCTGCCCGGACCCGGAGGCACACGAGATGGTAGGAACGTCTCTCGCCGATCTGGTGATGGACATCCAGCGCATCAAGAGCGCGATCCTGCGGGGCACGCTCGACTCGCTGTCCCTGTCGCTGTACCCCGCCACGGAAGTGGTCGAGGGCATGGTGAACATGCAGGACGCCGAGAACACAGAGATCGGACGCCACATCCGCGTACGCGAGCCCGGCCAGATGCGGGAGATCGCGCACAGGTTTGTCGGCCGTGAAAGCTTGCCCGTCGTGCAGTACTACGACGAGGTGGTGGAGCAGCGTACCGGGCTGTCGCGCGCGAGCCAAGGACTCGACGCCGACGCGATGCAGAGCACGACGAAGGCGGCCGTTGCCGCGACGTTGTCGGCCGCGCAACAGCGCCTGGAACTGCTGTCGAGGATTTTTGCCGAAACGGGCATGAAGGCGCTGTACAAGGGACTCCTCCGCACGGTGGTGGAGAACCAGAACAAAGCGCGCACGATTCGGTTGCGGGGCGAGTGGGTCGAGATTGACCCGCGGGCGTGGGATTCGGGGATGGACGTGGTGGTGAACGTCGCGCTCGGCCAGGGCATGACCGAGGAGAAGGTCGGCATACTGCTCGGCATCTCCGCGAAGCAGGAACAGATCATCCAACAGCTCGGCCCAACGAACTCGCTGGTGAGCGTGTCGCAGTACAGCAACACACTCAAGCGGTTGGTCGAGCTGCAGGGTTTCAAGACGCCGACTGAGTTCTTCTCCACCGTTACACCGGAGCAGGAACAGCAGATGGCGGAGCAGCAGGCGCAACAGCCGCAGAAGCCGGAACCGGCCGAGATGGTCGCGCAGGCGGAGCTGATTAAGGCTCAGACGGCGAAGGTGAAGCAGGAGTCCGACGCGCAGCTCGCACAGGCCAAACTGGCACTGGAGCGTGAGCGCATCATGCTTGAGGACGACCGCGAGCGGGACAAAGCAGCGGCGGTCATGGCCCTCAAGATCGAGGAGATGAATGCGAAGCACTCCGTCACGGTAACCCGTGAGGAGATCGAGCGACGCACCACCCTCGAACGGCAGCGGCTGGACGGCGACACGCGGGTGAAGGTGGCGAACATCCAGGCCGACGCGACAAAGGAGCGGACCAGTGGAAGCAATGGAGCAGCGTAGCAAAGAGGACGAGATCGCTCTCGGCACCAAGGCCGAGAGCGTACTAGAGTCCGAAGCGTTCAAGGAAGCCACGGCCGGGGCACGCGAGAACATCATGATGAAGTGGCGCAAGTCACAGAAGCCTCATGAGCGGGAGCACTGTCACGCGCAAATCGTTGCGCTGGACGAAGTTGACCGCATGTTGCGCGTGTTCACAGACCGGGGCCGTGACGCCCACACCAAGCTCGCCGGACAGCGGCGAGGAGGAAGGCAGCGGTAAACCTTTACCGAGAAAGGAAAAGTGGTTATTTTCATGGATAAGAACCAACAGCAGGAAGCGGCGCCGACCGACGTGACCCCTACCCCGGAGCAGGAACCGGCGGGAATCACACCGGAAGCAGGCGTCGAACAGCTCTTAGCTTCGACCGAGTTCCTGGCAGACCTTGCCGAGGACGCGGCAAACGAGGGTGATGAGCCGCTGCCCAAAGACGACGAAGACCCGGACGGTGACAAGCCGGTCGAGGACGACGGCGACGAGGGCAATCAGGACGAGTCCGACGACCCAGACCCTGACGAAGTGCAGATGTACGAAGTCATGGTCAACGGCGAGCCTGTCGAAGTCTCCCTTGAGGAGATGGGGAAAGGCTACTCGCGGGAAACGGACTACACGCGCAAGACGCAGGCCCATGCGGACAACGTCCGCGCCTTCAACGAATCGAAGGAGACGGAGCTTGCCGAAACGCGCACCGCCCGCCGGAAGTACGCGGACGGATTGGCGACAATCGAAAAAGCGATGGGCCCCGAACCGACCGACCCCAACTGGGACGAGATTCGGCAACAGGACCCGGCCGGTTACCCGAAGAAATTCGCGGACCACACGCTGATGAAGCAGCGGCGCGAAGCTCTCACAGCAGAGCGGCAGCGCACCGCACAGGCGGAGATCGAGGACGCAGCGGACCAGCGGCAGAAGTTCATGGCCGCCGAGACTGTGAAGCTCAAAGAGATCTTCCCCGACGCTCACAAGGACACGGACACGCTGTCCGCGTTCAACGAGCAACTCCTCGCGTACGGCGAGGTGTCCGGGTTCACGCGGGAGGAAGTCGGCAGCTACATCGATTCGAGGGCGGTCACGATTCTGGAGAAAGCGCGTCTGTGGGACGCGAGCCAGAAGAAGACCGGCAAAGCCAAGGAAGACCTGCAGGAGAAGGTACGCAAGCTCCCCACGCTCAAGCCGGGGGCACGGCGCAACCGCTCGCGCAGGAAGGGCCCGACAAAAGAAGGTGTCGCGGCTCGCAAGCGGCTCGAAACGTCTGGACACGCAAGAGATGCGGTCAGCGCACTGGAACACCTCGTAGAAGACTAGGGGACTAACCCCCAAAGGAAACCATCATGACCATCGTAGCAAATACATTTCTGACGTTCGACGCGAAGGGTATTCGCGAAGAACTCTCCGACGTGATCTACCAGATCTCTCCGGAGGACACGCCTTTCATCTCGATGGCAGGCAAGGAAAAAGTCGGCAACACTCTGTACGAGTGGCAGACCGACGAGCTGGGCGCCGTGGACACCACGAACGCTCACCTCGAAGGTGACGACATCGCGTCCTTCTCGGCCGTGACCGCCACCGCGCGCGTGGGTAACTACGCGCAGATCAGCCGGAAGACGCTCATCATCTCCGGTACCGAGGAAGTCGTTCGCAAGGCCGGACGGCGTTCGGAGTTGGCCTACCAGACCGCCCAGCGTGGCAAAGAGCTGAAGCGGGACATGGAAGCAATCGCCCTGCACAACATCGGTGGCGATGCCGGAAACTCGACCACGGCGCGGGACACCGCGACGATGGGCGCGTGGCTGAAGACCAACGTCGACAAGCACGCGACCGGGACCAACCCGTCGTACACCGCGGGTGTGCCTTCGACCGCTCGTACGGACGGAACGCAGCGCGCGTTCACCGAGACGATCCTGAAGTCCGTCATCTCGTCCATGTGGACTGAGGGTGGGACTCTCAAGCAGTTGTTCGTCGGTCCGTACAACAAGGGCGTCGTGTCGAACTTCGACGGGATCGCAACCACGAACTTTGACCTCAGTCGGCCCCGGCCCGCTGCGATCATCGCTTCGGCGGATGTGTACGTCAGTGACTTCGGCGTGCTGTCCGTGTTGCCGAACAGGTTCCAGCGTGAGCGTGACGCTTGGTTCCTCGACTTCGAGTTCATCAGCATCGCTCACGTTCGTCCCTTCCGAGTGACCAAGCTCGCGAAGACCGGCGACGCCGAGAAGCGCCTGATGCTCCTGGAGTGGGGCCTGAAGGTCAAGCAGGAAGCCGCGTTGGGCCTCGCCGCGGATCTGTCCACCTCCTAATCCGGGGGGTGACAACAATGCAGTCTAGTGGTGGGTCGGCCTAACGGTCGGCCCAGCACAGCATCATAGGAGAATATCATGGCAAAGCTGGGAACACTCACCCGCGCTATCGGCGTCATCACGAGCGGCACCATTGCCGCGGATGAGACGATCACGGTCGCCGGGAAAGTCTACACGTTCGTGGCGGCTCCCTCCGCTGCTGGCGATGTGGATCTCGGGGCCGACGACGACGAGTCGTTGGACAATCTCGCCAAGGCGATCAACCTCAGTGGTACGGCGGGCACGGAGTACGATACGGACATGGTGGTCAACGAGCACGTCACGGCCGTCTCGGTCGGTGACGGCGCGACGGTGAACGTCATCGCCAAGATGCCGGGCGTCGTCGGTGGATTCATCCCGATTGCGGAGTCAACGACCGGAGCAACGGTCGACGCCACTCTCGGCGCAGGCACGGCCGGTGCGGGCAACCCCTCCACGGCCATCGCGGTGATTCTGGACACGATGCAGCTCAACAGCGAAGTGATTGCCGCGCTCGACAAGCTCGACGCGTCAGCTTCCGCAGGCGTGTAATCTGGGAGCCCCGGCTTAACTTTAACGGTCGGGGCATTTCAGTTCATAGGAGGAGGAACATGGCTTCCCGTATTTTTGACGTGGATGGGTTCACTCGCAGTCGCAGGATATGGCACGAGAACTACGACGGTGACGTAGTGATCGAGACGGACACCGATGTCACCGAGGCTTTGAAGGACGCGGAACGGGCCAACAACGCACACACGCAGGGGCGCAAGTCCCGGTGGAGTGACTCGCTGACCGGCAACCGCGTAGCTTCCATCCCGCTCGTGATCTACATGCAGTTAGAACGAGAGGGCATCCTCGCCGACCCAGATCGATTCAAGGCGTGGCTCAATGACCCGGACAACAGCGCGTGGCGCTGTCGGCCTGGGAAACTATAGGAGAACAACCTCATGACTTCTCTGACGAAGGAGGAAGCACCAAGCATCAAGGTAGCGATCTGCTGGCCGACCGGGGGACACCCCAAGCACGGCTTCACGTACGACTACGGGCAGCTCATGGCACAGACCGCGTTCTACGCGGCCGAACGCCGCGACCTTGACTTCTGCGCTGCCGTCCAGGCGTCGAGTTATCTTCACCAGAACCGTAACGGACTCGTTATGGGCCACCTGAGAGATGACGCGATCACCCACTTCCTGTTCCTGGATGACGACATGCGCTTTCCGAAGGACACGCTCCTTCGGCTACTCGAACGAAACAAAGAGATCGTTGGCGCCAACTACACGAGCCGTGGGGGCGTACCCCGTCCGATGGCCGTGAAGGATATGACCTACGACAAGGGCGGCGAGAGCAAACTGCTCTACACGTACGAAGGCTCACACGGGTGTGAGAAGGTCGACACGATGGGACTCGGCGTGACGCTCATCATGCGCCACGTGTTCGACAGCATCGCGTTCCCCTGGTTCGACTTCAACTTCAACATGGAGCTGAGTCGGCACGAGGGCGAGGACACCACGTTCTTCGAGAAGGCGCGCACCGCCGGGTACGATGTGTACGTGGACCACGACCTGTCCAAGGAAATCGGCCACGACGGCGACATGACATTCACGATGGACCACGCGGTCCAATTCGAGGAGGAGAAGAAGAATGGGACTTTCGACCTACACGGAGCTGCAGGCGACGATAGCGGACACGCTGAATCGGAGTGATCTGACGACGCAGATCGTCGACTTCATCACACTGCTGGAGAACGAGCTGGACCGCCACCCGGCGGTCGAGTTCGAGAAGACGGCGAACCTGACGCTCACGGCGTCCCCGCACGTGCTGCCATCCGACCTGCGCGAGCTTACGTCGTTGTACTACGACGACAGCGTGCGCAAGGGACCGATTGACCTCACGTCGCCGGAGCGGCTGGCCGTGTACAAGCGGCAGCTCGGGCTCACGGGGTACCCACGGTACGCCGCTGTGACGGTCAACGGCACAGAGCTGTTGCTGTCGCCGGAACCGGACCAGTCGTACGTCGTGAAGTCGCAGTACATCACGCAGCTCGACCGACTCGGTGGCTCGACGCCGTCGAATTGGGTGCTGGACGATCACTCTGACCTGTACTTGTATGGGTCGCTGCTTCACTCGGCGCCGTTCCTCAAGGACGACAACCGCGCCCCGATGTGGAAAGCGTTCAAGGACGAAGGACTCGCGCAGCTCGACAGTCTTGTCAGGCGGCGCAAGTGGTCGGCGAATACGGCCACCACGCGGCCCCCGCGGGCGATAGGATAAATCATGGCTGAAACACTGACCACCAACTACTCGATGAAGAAGCCGGAGGACGGTGCGTCCACTGGCGTCTGGGGCCCGTTCATCAACGATGGCCTGGACATCGCCGACACGCAGATGAAGGTCAACGAGGACGCCGCGGCGACCGCGCAGGCCGCCGCTGATGCGTCACTCGCGAAGGCGGGTGGGGTGATGTCCGGCGAGATCGACGTGCTCACCGCGCGCATGGAGTTGTCCGCGTTGGGTAACTGGACAGGCGGGTCAAACGAGATCGACCTGGACGTGGCGAACGCTTTCACGGCGACCGTGACGGCCACCTGTACGGTGACCATCGCGAACGCGGAGGCCAGTCACATGCTCGCCTTCTCGGTGCGGATCACCAACGCGGGCGCATTCGTTATCACGTGGCCCGCCACAGTCAAGTGGCCGGGCGGATCACAGCCGTCGTGGACCGCGAGCGGCACCGACGTTGTAACGATGCTGTCCTTCGACGGTGGCACCACGTGGCAGGCGAACGCTGTGCTGGACCTGTCGTAATGTTGATCCATCTTCTAGGCGGCGGCTTCTGGGTGAGCGCGGACGCGCCCCCCGAACCCGTTCCGCCCGATGGTCCGCCGACGAACCTGAGCATCGGCACCTGGGGCTCGCCTGTGTCGTGGTCAGTCGCCTGGGACAACGGCGACCCGCTCGCGTACACGCGCGTGCACCGCGCGGAGCATAGCGGCACCTTCGGCAGCTCGATCTTCGTCGGCAGCATAAACCCCGGTGGGGCGGAGTTGCTCACGGATGACGCGACGGAAGGCGCAGAGTTCTTCCCTGGCCCCTCGCCGGTCGAGGGCGACTACACCTACTGGGTGTATCACAGACGCGACGGTATCGATTCCACTGAAGTGGAAATCGACACGACGACGGTATAATGGAGGCGCGCATGGAGGAGTTCATACGGGAGCAACTGGGCTTGGTGTTGACAGAACAGCGCGCCATGCGTGAGGACTTCACGCAGTTTCAGATTGGGAACGAACACCGACTGACGAAGGTCGAGGAGAGTGCCTCTCGGTCCGCAAAGCGGAGCGGCGCCCTGTGGGGCGCGATCACGTCCGTCGTCACGGCCATCGGTCTGCTGGTGCTCGCACTCGTGAAAGGGGTGATATAATGCGCAACGTAGTGGTGGAACGGTTTCTGGACTGCGACCACGGCACGTTCGGTTTCTTCCACGTGAAGGGGTTCACCTTCTTCTCGTTGGAACCAGAGTGGAGAGAGAACGCGCAGGGTGTCTCCTGCATACCGCCCGGTGAGTACTTGCTGCGGCGCACGATCTACAATCGGTACAACTACCCCACGTACGAGATCGTGGATGTGCCGGACCGCACGCGGGTGTTGATTCACCCCGGCAACACAGAGGAAGACACAGAAGCGTGCGTGCTACTTGGCATGACGCTCGGCGTGCTCACGGTAGAGCGCGACCAGGACACCGGCAAACGAAACAAGAAAGTCGCCGTGCTGCAGTCTCGGAAGGCGTTCGATCAGTTCATGCGGTTGATGGACGGCGTCACCGAGGCGACCATCACGGTGGTGGGAGACGAATAGATGACGCTCACAGCTCTGAAGATCCCGCCCGGCGTATGGCGGAACGGGACGCAGTACCAGGGGAAGGGCCGATGGAAGCAGTCGCAGCTCGTGCGCTTCACGGAGGGCACGAAGCAGCCGGTCGGTGGGTGGCAAACGGTGCAGGCTGGCGGCGCGGACATATCCTTCACGGGCGTCTGCCGCAAACTACTCGGGTGGTCATTCGGCCAAGCGCCGACGCTCGCCATTGGCACAAACAGCCATCTGTACACGTTCGTACAGGGCGCGCTTACCGACCGCACGCCCGCGTCCTTCACGCCCGGCGGAGTGGACACGGAAATTGCGACGGGTCAGTTCGGCTCGGGCGCGTGGGGCGCTGGCAACTACGGCGAGGGCGACCCGGCCCAGTCGGCACAGACGGAAGCCGGTTCCTGGCAGCTTGACACGTTCGGGAACCAGCTTGTGGGCGTGCACAACATCGACGGGAACCTAGTGACATGGGACACGGGCGGCGGACTGGCAGTCAAGCCGACCGCCACGTCCGGCTCTGTGCCAGTATCGAACGTGGGCGTCGTCGTGACGCCCGAACGGTTCGTGGTGTGCCTTGGCGCGGGGGGCGATGATCGTCTGCTGCAGTGGGGCGACCGCGAGTCACTGGTGAAGTGGGATCCGATTGAGGCAGGTTCGTCGGCCGGGGATTACCCGCTCGCCGGACAGGGCAAGCTCATGACGGGCGCGCGCGGCAAGAACGAAACGCTGATCTGGACCGACCAGGATCTCTGGGCGATGCAGTTCATCGGCGGGGCGCTCGTGTACTCCGTCAAGCAAATCGGTACGAAGTGCGGGATCATCTCACGGCACGCGAAGGCGGTCGTGGACGGTCGCGCCATATGGATGGGTCAGCGTGGGTTCTTCGCGTACGACGGGTTCGTCAAGTCCCTGCCGTCCGGGTGAGTGACTACGTGTTCGGCGACTTCAACCGCACGCAGCGCGCGAAGTGTCACGCGATGCCACTCCCGAACTTCGGGGAGGTGTGGTTCTTCTACTGCTCGGCCGCATCAATCGAGCCGGACAGGTACGTGATATACAACTACCTGGAGAACCATTGGAGTCTTGGTGACATGGAGCGCACGGCTGGCATCGACCAGGGCGCATTCGAGTACCCGATGATGGCCGACACGACGCTGGTCTATGACCACGAGCGGGGCACGTCGCGCACGGGTGTGACGGCTCCCTTCTTGGAGAGCGGCCCCATCGAGATTGGGGACGGCGACCAGTTCATAGATGTGACGGGGATGGTGCCGGACGAGTCAACGAGCGCGGGGCAAGTGCTCGGCTCAACGACCGCGAAGTTCTTCGTGACGAAGCACCCGGACGAGGCGGAGGTGGAGTACGGCCCGTTCACGATGGGGAATCCCACGGACGTGCGCCTATCGGCGCGGCAGATCCGTATGAGAATCGACGAAGCAGTGGAGGGCGCTTGGCGAGTGGGGGAACCCCGGCTCGACATGCAGCCCGGAAGCCGGAGATAGATGGCCCTCGATCATGGCGTAGCGGTACCCAACTTCGGCTCCCCGGCCGTCCAGTACGACCGGGAGAACGAGTCGCAGTTCCGTCGCGAGATGGAGCGTATGCTCACCAGCATGGTTGCGTTCGTGGAGCAGGTCGCAAGCGATCCGTCCGCGTTCGCCGCGCACGAGCTGGCGAGCAGCACGGCGCTGGGCGACCAGCACACGGTCTCTGGCCTGACGGCCGGGCACGTCCTGACCGCCGACAGCGCAACGGCCGCGAGCTTCCAGGCGTTCAGCTTGCCGTCGCATACGCACAACGCGGACGACGTGAACGCGGGCACGCTCGCGGACGCGCGCATTCCGTCGCTGAACGCGTCGAAGATCACGGCCGGGACGTTCTCGGTGTCGCGCATACCGGACCTGAACGCGAGCAAGATCGACGCCGGTACATTCGGTACTGGCAACTACTCGTTCCCTGGCACGCTCACCGTGGCAGGGAGTGTCAACTTGAATGGTGGGCTGTGCACGCTGGGCAACAGCACGGCCGACCAAGTGCTATTCACGGCGCGGGTAGGGTCCGACATCGACCCCTCGACCAACAACGCTCGGGCGCTCGGCTCCTCCTCACTCGCGTGGAAGGAAGTCTACTGGGCTGCTGGTGGTGCGCTGCGGGACGATCAAGGCGGCTCGATAGAGCTTGGTGACACCGGGTCCTTCACGCCGTTCATTGACTGGCACAGTCACAGCACGTCGAAGGATTATGATTACCGAATGATCGCGGTCGGTGGTACGACCAGCAATGGGGGCGGGCGGATGTCCTACATCGGCCTCACTCACCAGTTCGAGACTGGCGGCCTCACGGTCGGCGTACCGACCGGCGGGCAGAAGGGGAACGGAACGATCAACGTCCGTACCAACATCTACCGGCAAAACTCGACATACAACCACCCGGATTATGTGTTCGAGGAACACTTCATCGGGCCGGGAGAAGGTCCGAGTCGACGCCCACACGAGCCCCGCGGTGATGACGGCGAGGACGATGAGGGTTGGTACTACCCTGGCCGCAGAACACTGGCACAGGTGAAAGCACACATCGCGGTTCACCACCAGATGCCGAACATCCGCGGCGGTCCGATGGGTATCTTCGACCGCACTGACGTACTGTTGGAGATGCTGGAGGAGGGTGTGCTGTACGACATCGAACACAACGAAGCCATCGAGGCACTGCAGCAGAGGGTTGTGGCGCTTGAGGCTGGACAAACACCGGAGTAATAAGGAGGCAGACATGGAACGCAAGGTTCTGGTAGCACTCGACGCGAAGGAGTTGAACTTACTACGTGGACTCAACAGTGCGGTGGACGAAGCTCACCTGCGGTACAACACCGCGCTCGGGTTCGTGGCGGCACGTGAGGCCGTCAACGATGACCCAGACGCACGCTTCGACATCACGACTGGAGAGTTTTACCTGGACGTGGAGGGCACCGCCGCCCTCGCCCCGGAAGACAAACCGGAGGTTGTAGGGGACGGCCCCAATGACAACGGATAGTTTGTCAGCACAGATCCAACGTGCACTGGCGCATGATGTGCACAGTGGCTACACGGCGCACGACGTGCTGAACGCCGTCATCGACGGTGACATGCAGCTCTGGACGAACGGCGAGTCGGTCATCGTCACCCAGCTAATTAAGGAACCGCGGGCAGTGCGCCTGCACTTCTTTGTTGCGGCCGGTGACCTGCAGGAGATACAAGAGTTGTACCCCGAGGTGGAAGCCTGGGGGCGAGGCATGGGCGCAACGAGCGCCACGTTCATTGGCCGCAAGGGTTGGGCCCGGACTTTCCTGACACGTGAGGAAGGGTGGAACACCACACTAGCACTATTTGAGAAGGGACTCTAAACATCATGGGGAAAGGCGCAGGCAACCAGACCATCACGACCAAGAACGAGCTGGATCCAGC
>Ga0114923_10000915_pt1 | contig 21024 bp, 34 predicted proteins | sample SumtaG_FD_89578 | JGI IMG/M metagenome (GOLD analysis project Ga0114923, IMG submission 89578) | Deep subsurface microbial communities from Indian Ocean to uncover new lineages of life (NeLLi) - Sumatra_00157 metaG | ecosystem: Environmental > Aquatic > Marine > Oceanic > Sediment | place: near...
AACACAAATCGGTGAAGTAACAAGTGAAAGTATAACCAAATCAAAAAAGAAAAAATAATAAATCACACGTATTACATTACACAATATTGGCTGCAGATATTACATTAATTGATGGTGAGTATGGTAATCCGATTGATTTTACCATTACAAAAGAAGATGGAACACCTGATGATCTAACTGTGTATAGTGATGTCAAAATTGTATTATCCACATCTGATTTTTCAGCAAATGTTCTAAATCATAGTACAGTAGATCCTGAAAATATATCTACACAATACTCTACTGGAATAATTACTTGGTTACCATCTAGTAATAATCCAGTCCCAGCATTTGGGTACTACTGGATACAAATTATTAGAATTGATGCTACCAGATCAAAACCAGTCAAAAAAATCTTTTTAGAAATAGTACGAGGTGTTACTCATGAGTGAAATGGTATTAGATAGATTTAGGAAGTGTGATGTTATACGAGATAGAAAGTGTAGGGAGAAACGTAAGTATGACTGAGGACGAAACGGGGTCTGTTCAAGCAGTTCTACTCCGGCTTGATATAGAAGGTGCAAATGCTACAGCTAAGGTTCAACAATACATACAAGAGGCAAAAGATTTTCTGCAAGATCAAAAACAAAAGGCAGGAGCAGATATAGAAACAAACCCGACCAGACGAGAAATATCATTAATTGAAAGTTATTCTGAGGGGCGTTATGTAATGAGTAACACTCAATCTCATTCATACACTCTATACAATACAGCAAGAGCAGACATTCGATCTCATATCGCAGCATCATTATCAGCAAAGACTGAAGATGGGACAGCCACAGGCACGCAACAATTTAAATTTACAACAGGTAATGTGAGAAGTCGTCGTTGACTTTTTACGAAGCTGAAACGCTAAAAGAAATACTAAGAGTTGGATGGAGTCTAACTGGTAATTTAGCTGCTGAGAATACTCCAGCATCTGCTGGGCTAAATCGACCGATAAAATTCTACTCTAGAGAACAAATCAAAGATAAAATAGAGTCAAAGGCAATCGAAGTGAATAAATCAACTCCAATAATCTCACAAAAAAATACAGAATTTTTCACAGAAGAAATAGATGAATTTACAATAAAGATTATCAAAAAGTTAAACGGTACATCTGTAGTAGCATTTGATGAATCAGAAACAGATGTGGAACTAATCGAATTAGAAATTAATCGTATCATACAAAACACTTTCAATCCACAAACTGGAATCGGAATATTTTGGACTAGTAATTTAATATGGAGGGATGCAGATGATATTAACAATGTAAAATCTGACCCATACATCATTAGAATCCTAACATTAAGACTGACAAGAATTATTTCTAGAAGTAATACTGTCTTTGATTCTCTGAATAGAGGAGTGCTTTTTATCAAAAGTGCTAGTGACAATATGGATAATCCACCTGCAACAGACTTTGATTATCTCGAAGTTTTTGATATTGAAGATACTGAAAGTTTTAGAGATGTAGAACTACAAGTAACTGAGAATCCTGATGGGTTGGGTATTCCAATATATTATGCAGGTGCATTTTCAGGTATTTTGGTAATGAATTGTATGCTTAACACCTCTCACATTGGAAATACGTCAGATAAAATAAACCAAATTTATCGTAGACAAAACAACGGCGAAAAAATAGAGGCGACTATTTTTCGTTTTTATTCTAATAATGCCTCAGAATTTTTAAACATTATAACTCAAATTCGTGTTCAGAGTGTTAAAATAATTGAGCCAAAAACAAATCTAATGACATTTCAGATACTAGCCAAAATAATTAGTCCTTCACTAATACAATCTGGTTAAATATCAAAAATATTAAATTAGATAGACACTAAAATTATATCATAATATGGCTAATCTGGGAGCAAAAACTGAGGTAGTAAATTCCAACAAGCTTGGGATATTTTTTGGAACATCTGACCAATACATACTGGCTACGCGAAAAGAGATAGATTATAGAAAAGAGCAAATACGTGTAGCAACTGATGCAGGACCGGTATATTTTACAGGATTATCTAATGATAAAATACTTTTAGAGTTTGCTTACACCACTGGTGAAGTTGGAAACTCTGTACCTGCAAATTGGGATGAAATGCTAAAAGCGAATGCAACCACTGGTGAAGTTCCTGAAAATACATTTACCCTAAAAGCAGTAGACAGGCAGGGAACACCTGATACAAAATCACACACCATGTTAGCAAAGGCAACACGTCTAAGAGTTTTTGGAGGAGCAGAGGGTGAAACCTTGGCTCAGCTAGAACTTCAAATTATAGATGTGGAACCAAATGTATCATAGCCATCAATATTATCTATATGAAGTTCATGGATGGAAAGAATTTGTCGCTTGATGATGTTGACTCAATAGACTTAGCATTACTAAGACTAGATACCATTCCATATAGAGCACAACAATACATGGATGCAAATATGATTGATGTAGCAATTTCAGAAATATTAGATCCCATGAAGTCATTATCTGCATCAAGAAAACATACACAAACCTACATTGATTCCATGAGTATCATAAAAATGGGTTTTCTAAAAATTGGGTTTGCAATAGATTACAACAGAGTGACACCAACAGGAATACCAATAAACAAACTTTTAGAATTTGGTTGGGATGGACCATATGAAATTCATGGGAATCCTTGGTTACATTGGACTGGTGGTAAATGGGGTCCAGGGGATCACTTTGCTAGAATGGTAACACATCCCGGATTCATGGGATATCACATGATTGATTCCTTGGAGAACTGGGGATTCATAGACAGGTTTCTTTTTGTACTAATTGAAAAAACTTCAAACTATTTGGAGAGCACAGCATTTACGGAGTGAATAATATCATGAAAACTTGTTTTTTAAAATGTACTTATTGCACAAATAGACCTCCAATACATAACAAATGCATTAATGGTAATATGACAAAAAAAGGAATAAAAATAATTTGTGGGTGTGATTGTAAATGACATTAAACTTTGATGAATCAGGAAATGTACTAATTGTACCATTAGAGATTAAACTAGGTAGACTAGAAAAATTACAAGATGCAGTAAAAAAATTAAGAGAAGCAAAAAAAGAATATGCTGATGTTACAGATGACAAAGACGACAAAGCAAAGAAACAAGATTTTGATCTTGAGGTGGAGGAAAAATCAAAAAAAGAAATTATAGATATAACCGATTCAAAAACTCAAATGCTTGATACCATTAAAGATAGTTTAACCCCTGAAGGTGTTACAAATATTATTCAAATGAGTAAAAATCCTATGGGGCTAATTATGAGGTTGTTATCTAATCCAGTCACTGCTACTATCGTAGCTAGTATTGGTGCTGGAGTTATCATGCATAAACTACTAACCATGCGTGGTGGTGTATTTGATCTAAATTTTAAAAGAGTTGTAATTGCAGAAACAATAAAGGGTCGTGCACTAGCAGAAAAGGAAGCTATCAGAGTAGGTATTGGTAGAGGAGTAGTAATTACTACTAATAGTGGTAGTACCACACCAGAGTATGAGTTTAATTCCTTTGAGGCAGTAAGAACAGGACAGATGAAAAACATTAGAGCGTTTCAAATAAGATCTGGTTATAGGTACTAAACATGGCTATTGGAAAATTTATCAGAATATACAGGAAATTAATACCTACAGATACCTTTGCATCTTTATCTACAATCAATAAAATCACACTAAATGAATTGGGAACTGATAACACTATTGCCAATATCTGGTCTGTAGGATATCAGAAAGGAGCATCAAGGGCTCTAGCTGAGCATCCAAATCCAAACGAAAACCTCTCAGAACAACAAGATACGGGAAAAGATGAGGATGTATTTACAATTCCATTTGTAATATCAAGAGCTGATCTAGTTGGAAATCAATTTCTAGTTAATTTAGAATTATGGGATAATGACGATGTTGGCGGACAAGAAAACTTGGAATTACCATTTGGTAGATTTTCTATTGAATTTCAAGATAATGCCCATTTTGATTTTATTGCAGATGCCACTCGAGGATTAATTATAAGAAGTCTAAATTATTCAAAAGACCCTGAAGCTCAAAATCAACTAAACGGCACTCTGATACTATCAAAGGGAAGAATAGCGGTATAACGGTATGATACTATAATGGTACTAAACCCAAGATATCCAATTACCATCGTCTTAAAAGATCACGGTACAGACTTTAGTCTTAAACCATATTTACAGCATATAGAATATGTAGAGACTGGAAACGAAGAAATCTCACACGCTAAAATTATTTTAACATCAAAGTTTGGGAAATTCATAAAACCAGTGACTCAAGCTGGTGTAGCAATTCCCAAAATAGAGTTCTTTGATAGAATTTATGTAAAATTTACAGATCCTAATGGTGATATCACTGATGATGTATTGGAGGTAATGGCAAAATTTCCTGGAGAAGAAGTTGGCATGGGTGATACCATAGAATTATTCTGTGAACATCAGGGATGGCATTTTTTCAGGGGCCACAATTTAAAACAATACCAAAGAGAATCAGGCTTTGATGTAATTGCAGATCAGGGAAACGTGTACAATGATGATTCAGTACGACCAATAAAAGCACCAATAATGGAGTTACATGATGTAGAATATAATAGCGTCACAGAATTAGGTAATGCAGCTTCTGAAGCTACTGCTATTGATTTTGATTTTGGTAATTCTTTATTTTTCTTTGGTGATGCAGTTACAGTAGTAAGTGATAGGTTGGGTTCTTCAGTTGATAATTTAGGAGAATTAGAATTTTTTGATTGGAGAACTGTATCAAAATATGACCATGACACAAATTCTGACCTTGATACAATACAGATGCAGTTTAGAGTATCAGGGGACGTTGCATCCAAAGTAATTATAGACAAAGCAGATGCAGTTGATAAGATTTTAGATTTAACAAGTGAACAAGAACCTGAAAAAGCCAACTCCATATACTCTTGGGGAGATATTAATTCTGGCTCAATGCCACCTGGATTTTCCATTTACTTTGGAGAAAAAGAGGCATTCTTCTCAGCTAAAGACTGGGCTGATGCTAGAAATTATAAAATTGGAATGCGCGTGCAGTTTGATGGTGCATTCTACAAGGCAATACAAGATCATTTATCATCAGGACCAACTGATCCCGCCAATGGTATTGGTACATTTTGGAATCTAGATACATTTAACCCATCAGTTGATTATTCATTATTTACTAAGAATAAACCTCAATACTGGATAAATTCAGGAGCAGGATATGTAGATGCTGGATTTTCCCCTGCAACTAACAGAGCTGCAATGCATGATCAAAATTTAGTTATTAGAGATTCAATTCACAGGAGAAGTTGGGTTGATCTTAGAGTAACAGCACTAGCTGATGTCCCAAGTTCAATGTATCTCCTAACTGGTGGCTCTGAGATGTATCGCACATTTAGAATTTTACTTGATTCAACACTAGGATCTTTGGGTACACCATTTAATCAAAATGACGATCACGATAGATTCGGTAAAGAATATGTTGATAGTATAGTACAGCATAACGGATCTACATTTACAGGAGCAGAAGAATACAAAAACTGGGATGTATTTTTAGCAGTAAAAGATGATTTAGAAATTATTGTAATGAGGGAAGGAAATAGTTACGTGTATAATGCATCAAATGATTTATCGTATAGAAATTTTAATAATGGTTCTAGAAATGGAACATGGTCAGCTGGAGCTTATGTTAATTTAGATCCACTCTTTGGTACTGCCTCTGCTGGATTTTTTCAGGGAGGTGCAATAGCTGATTGCCTACACCCATACAATATAGTTGGAGCTAACAACCCTGATGTTGGAAACGCTCAAGGGATAGAGGGAGGAATACCTGGGGTTAACTCTGCAATTCGAATAAAATATGAGTTTGCAGATGGTGCACGCTCTCAAGGGGTATGGCTAAACTTGGCATTCCCTACTCCAAGAGACGGTCACGCCACTGCTGGATTTACAGCTACCATAGTGGGTGAGGTGTATGCTAATCCAACATTAGATTTAAACAATATGCATTTATCCTCTTTAGGAAAAAGAGGAATTAATCAGGGTGTAGATGATAACGGGCGAGGTGCACTAGATTATGGAAAGATTAACGCAATTCGTACATACATGAAACTAATCACTACAGAGATAGCAGGTCTTGTTAATCAGTTGGGTGGTGAATTCAAATTTAGATTTGCATTTTTTGATAGTGCTGATAATGTATTTATCAAAGATGTTACATTGAGTCATAAAAATAATTTTGGTGAGATTACTGCTAAACTACCATTTGAGGTGTATAGAGGCAGACATGGATTAGCATTTACACCAAGTGAGGAATTAGAAATACTAGATATTCTACAAACACGAAATATTGTTAGAATCTCAATAGCTAGCAGTGCAAGTTATGATGAGAATGGACGATATTTAGGATTCCTCTCAGGATTCTCACCACTCTTTGGTAGTACCGAACTACAACTAGATGCATTTCATTTTGTAACACCACTATCTGCCACTACCCAGAAACAAACAATTCAAGCCAATAAACCTGACATTAATCTTGAACGTGAAACTCTTGATCGTCCTCAAATTAGCAACTACATACAACTGTTACATGATGCCCAATCTGAATTAGAGATTACGAAATTCCAAAGAGTGAGTTATAAAATAAGACGTCCACTAAGATGTAATATTAAATTCGGGCAAGAATTTACATTAAAGCATCCCATACTAATAGATGATAGTGATTTTGGTAATAATGATGAAATTGATTTGGTATGTAAAAAAAATATCTATAGCTACGTTAAGGGTAAAGGGCGTGGAGGATACACCTGCACAACCTATGGAAGTAAGAGGATAAGAATTTAAGATATGGTATCAAACAGTAAAGCACGTGAAAGTACCACTCTTGAATCAATGGTTGTACAGAACAGAACCGACATCTCTCTACTAAGAGCATTAATTCGAGATAGAGAAGGATTCACCAGTACAGAATCTCGAAGTATAGGACTAGCTGGAGGAACAACCCAATCAGGGATAGAGGGATTTCTAAAAACTGCGGGGGACACTATGGTCGGGCCTCTTGCATATTTACCAAGAATTGGATTTCTAAATACTGAAGATTCCTCTATTGATGTATCACAAGAGAAAGGAGATAACTTTACATCCCATATACAACTAGCTGTTGGAGTATCTATTGTTAATTTAGATTGGATTCATGGGGCATTACATGCAGGACAACAATTAGAAATACAGGGAATATTATCTGAGAGTTTTGTTATAAGAGAGTCAGTTGATGACGCGATGTCAGCTGTTGGGAATGGCTCTAATAGTATTATTACAGTTACAGCAGATACTACAAAGTTAGCCACTGGAGAATATGTATCCATAGTTGGTGCTGGAGAATTTACTATACCACTAGCAAAAATTACTGTATTGAATGGTACAACATTCACTTATGATTTAGGTACAGTTGGCAGTACTACCCCTGATAATGGATTTTACTTTAGAGGAAATATCAGAACACATCTAGGTGAGGATATCACAGTAGTAGATAATCAACTGTACGGATTAACGTATGATAGTGCGACAAGTGAATGGGTGATTAAAGGTGCTGAAAGTATAGCTGGTGAAAATGGTGGAGGAGTATCAAACCTATCTGGGTTAGAAATTGATGTGAATAAAGATTGGGAAGCATTAGGAATTAGTAATGTTGGCCCACTAACAGGTGTTACAAGTATTGAATTTACAACATTAAATCATAAAATTACTTCTGGTACTGACAGTGTTGATTTTATAGATATTTCAGTTCCAGGGGGGACAGATGAGATTCGATTTTCAATAGGCGGTGCCATACAGTATAGAATGACACCATTTCATTTGGATTTTTCAGGAAATAAAATGTTTGGTATTGGAAATATAGATCCTCTTTCTGGCAGTACTCCATCCATTGGTGATTCTGGTAATCCATTTGGATTTTTACATGTGCGAGAAATTGACATGGATGGGGTTAATGCAAAAATTCACGGAGTACAAACGTTAGAATTTATCACAGATAATACCAGTATTGTAGATGGAACTAACGGACTAATCTATCAAGTTGATGATTTGAAAGAGCATCTATTCCGAACACCTAATGGAGATTTTCTAGCACTCATAGAAGATAATGCAACTGATAGAAAAATAGATGCAAAACAAAATCGTGTCACAAATGTTGGTAAATTATCATTTACACCAACAACTGATGCTGACACTGCAATAACTTCACAAATTTATGAAACACTAACTGATCAAGATTTAAGATATGTAAGTAAAAATTCCCATGATTTTGTTATTAATGGAAGTGTTATTTTTCAGATTAATGATGCTCTGGGTTTACAAATATTTGGTCAACATACACTTGACATGAATAATAATATTATAAATGCAACAAGAGAAATAACATTTTCTGATGCTAATAGCTTCAACCCTATAGACACATCTATTGGATATGACAATGTAGCTAAAACTCTAATATACAATACTGCATTAACAGATTCTTTTCACAGTTTTAAAATAAATAATGAACTAATGGCTACCCTTTCTAGAGTTACTACAAATCAAGGTTTACTCACCATAGCAAACATAACAACTGATACCATAGGAGTTAATGATTTACTAGATTTTTCTACATTTGATAATACAACACCTGCTAATGGTAATGTTTGGTTAAACCCAAGTGGAGTGTTTCAATTTAGAGAAAATGGAATTACAGTTGGGTTGGGTAATGTTAGTGCAAACAAAACTTTAAGCAACCTTGAAGATGTTGTACGACCAAATAAAAATATACTAGCTGACAGGAATAATGCTGGTAATTTAGGAGCAGATAATGTAACAGATGCATTTCGTGATGTGTTTGTAGATAAAACTACATTTGTAAATGATCATGTACTAATTAATGGAAAATATGAAATAGCTAAGATAGGGGGTCATTTAGCATTTAACATACCTAATGGTTCTGATTTTCATTGGTTTATCAATAATATTTTGGAGATGGAACTTGATAGTGCCAATCTAAAACTTTCAAATGTTAATTTGGATATGTTATCTCACAGTATTACAAATGTATCATTCTTAGAATCAAATACTGTAAACAGATCAGGTTCGGGATTTATCCGAATGGCACAAGCAGACCAAATTCGTATGAGGAATCCCGATAACAATGATGATTTAATTATACAATCAGGGGATGACGCATTGAATAATCAATCCATTCTATTTCAGGTTGCAGGTGGGGATAGGGTTACCATATCACAGTTTGATATGGATTTGAAAAGTAACGACATTATAAACACTGGTGATGTACTACCACAGGGAACAGGGGAAGAAGTAGGGGACGCTACAAATTTCTACAACCAAATGCATTCACAGTTTTTCATTCCTGAAGGAGCTAGTATCTTTAACAGCAGATATGGATTATCTAAAACTGGAAATACTCTATACGTCAATTTTGATGACACAAATATTGATGCAGGATTTGGAATATACGAACAAGGAGTACAAAGATTTCTATTTAGTAGAACTGGTACTACACCATTTGTTAATGAATTTTTCATAGGCGGTGACCCATTTCTCTCAGGTGAGACATACCGTATACAGATGGGCGAAAACTCTACATCTTCTGCATTCATATCATTTACCGAAGGAGCTAATGATTTAATTTTAGAGAGAGCAGGTATAGGTACAACTAGATCAGTTGATTTGAGAACAGGAGGACTGTCTAGATTTATCACAAACAGTGTAGAATCAAAGTTTTTCTCAGATGTTAATGTAAATTCACAAGATATTACTAATACAAAAAATATCTTTGCAGATGGTACAGAAACTGCTACTATTGGTGAGCTAATAACTAATAATGGTGGATTTGATTATTATGTACGAGATAAAATATTTTGGGACGGTGACCCTGATACATTTATCCAACTGCACACAGATGGGATTGATATAATATCTGATGATGCTATTAATATTTCGGCATTAGAAACTAATGGTTTTATAACCATTCAAACTAATCTTGCTCTAATTTTAGCTTCTGCTAGTAATGTTGTAGCTATCTCAGGTTTTACACAAGCTTCAATAGCAGTAAATCCAACAGGTGGTAGTTTAGATATTAGTCAAACTCGTTCTAGATTTTCAGGAGCTCCAGTTGTACTAGATGGTTCTGCTGATAGTTTAGAATTTCAAACTGCAATATCTGGTTCATCAATAGCTGGAACTGCTGGAGATAATATCAAAGTTTTTAATGATTCTGATACAGGAAAATTATCTGTAATAAAATCTACTGGCGGTGCAATTAGTTTGGAGGATGTTAATGTAGATACATTAACTACAAAAGGCGACCTATTTGGATTTGACACCAGTAACGCAAGGATTCCAGTTGGGACTGATGGTCAGGTGTTAACTGCAAACTCTGCTGTATCTCTTGGTGTGGAATGGCAAGCACCTTCTGGCGGTAGCGGTACATCATTCATCGGCTTTACAGCAGACGCTAATCTTGACATGGGAAATTTGGATATTGAAAGTCTTAATAACATACTTTTTGATAATGGTTGGAATCAAACTGGAACACTAGCTACACCGTTAATATTTAATCATCCAACTAATCCTCTTGAAATATTTAAGATACAAATTATAGGTGATGATAGAATAACAGTAAATGCTGGTAGGATAACATTAAACGCCCTTGATGATCATTTAGAATTTAGAGAAAATGGAATACTTGTAGGATTGTTTGATGAGACTCTTAATGCGCCAAGTGGTCAATGGTCACTACTTCGAGATTTGAAAATGAATCTAAATCAAATAATTAACATGGGTGATCCTATTCTTGATCAAGATGCCGTAACAAAAGCGTATGGAGATGCGAATTATTTGGGCGGTGGAGAAAGTATTGATGGTATTCAAGATGTAAAATTATCTTTGGATCATGAAACACAAGAATATGATTTTGAGATATGGTTATCAAATGCTAAACACGGAAGTACAGATTTTGCTACAACTGACCCTGTATATCAACCAATACTTGTAAACACTCAATATTATTTACCTATCTATATTGGAAAAAGATCACAGGTATTAAGAGTAGGTGTTGATGTTGGTTTGCCAGATTTTGATGATATGGCAATGGCTATCTATGATTCTCACCCATTACAAAATTATCCTAATCAACGTGTAAGTAATGTTGTTACAGGTTTTATTAACTCAACAGGTATTTTAGATTTGTTTTTTGCTCAGAATTTAGAAGCGGGTCTTTATTTTTTCTCTATATGGATTGATGGAAATGCAGAAAGTACAACTTTTCTATATCATCCAGCCAGTTCAGCTAATTGTATCGGTTGGAGACCTGAAGATGGTGATAGTGGTAAAATGCTTCCAATAAATGGATTTATAGAAGTAGGGGTTACTCAATCATTACCATCTTTTGCTCCTGATGACATGGTATCATTACCACAAGAAATCCCTGCAATATTTGCTAAATTAATACCAAATACAAGTTAATTATTTTTATAAAACTATACTATACTAATATTATGGAATTTTCTGAATCAGATGCAGATATAGAAAAAGAATATCTTGATGCAATAACAGAAAAAAGAATTTTGTTAGACAGAATAGAACAAATAGATAGTTTTGTTAAATCAATTAAAAATATCAAAATTATAGTTACTAATCAAAAAAATGATCAAGGCGTAGATGAAATAATACTGGCAGACCCCAAAAATCTTATAGATGAAACAATAGATGAAACGTATAGAACTGAATTAAAAAATACACTAATTGAACTTATTATAAAATCAAAACAAAATAACACTACTCAAGATTATTACAAGAATTTATGAAATAAATCTTATACAGGTGAATAAAATGGAACAAATAAATAAAATACAGTATAAAATAATTAATAAAAAATGGAGTTTTCAATTACTTGTAATACTATACACAAAACAAAAGCTAAGTTACAAAACAATCAAAACTGTACTACAAATACCAAATTCTACTCTAGCTCTTAGATTAGAAGAATTGGTGAAATACAAGTATCTACAAAAATATATTTACGGTTCAGTAAGTAAACCTCACTATACTGAATATGAGATCACACAGGTGGGACTTGATTATATAAATAACCTATTTAATTTTGAAAAAATATGAAACTAGTATTACTGTTAGTTTTGGCTATACTACCAATGTTAGTTATTCCAGCATATGCTGAATTACAATTATCTTTTGAATATGGAATAAATGTTGCAGGAGTTGGAAAAACAATTATAATCAATGTAATAGGAGCACAACAAACAGTGGATTTAGAAATTATTGCAGATGATGGTGAAATTATACAAACATTGTCATTTGATCCTTCTAATCAAGGAGAAATTACTTTGCCTTGGATACTCTCTAAAGATATTGAATATGGAATTTACACAGTTACTGCTTTTGATCAAATTAATTATGCAGAAGCATATTTTTATTATTATGATGATGATGTAATTTACATTCTACCTGATTTTATCAAACTACAAATAGATAAAGAAAACTATTATCAAAATGATCTCGTTTATGTAAATGGAAACATTATAGAGATAGATTGGTCAGAAGATATTACTATACATTATGATATAATTCACAATTCCATAACCTCAGATATAACACAATTAAACAATGATGGCACATTTGATTTTATTATAGATACTAATCTATGGAATTATGATGGCAAGGTACAAGTAACAGTAAACATTCAAAACTACACATCATCTATCTTCTTTAATTATTTTGATGTTCCAAATACAGCAAATGAATCTCTATACAACTACATTACAGATAACAACAATGACATCCTATCACATGAAAATACGATGATTGAATATAATACCCATCTAATTAACCAAAACAATACAATTAATGCACATGATACCATGCTAAACAACCACAATACCACAATGTACGGATATGAAAATACCATAACTATTCTCCAAGATAAAATAACTCTACTAGAGCAATCAATTATTAATATCCTAGCTATCCTAAACGCACCACCTATTCCCTCTGACGCTGTACAAATAATATCATTCACAGCTAACGATCCTGATGATTTGGATGTCATATTCTCCATTGATGATACCATACTGGTAACATTTGATAGTAACACCAATACACCTGGAGGAAATGGCCCACAAACAAAACAAGAAGTCAATAATCTATTTACATTTTCTAATATAATAGGTCAGGCATACAACGGCAAATGGGTGACACCAGATAGTTTCCTAATTACTATTAAGGGGATAAACACCTCTACTCTAATTATTGGTAACACTACAGTAGTACCAGCTGGTATCACTCCAATTTATCCTGCAGACAATACACCTGATGCATCTATACTAGAATCTCCTGTATTAACTGGTGATTGGGGAGAATAACACCTATAATGTATAATGGTATTATGTATAATGAGATAATGACGAAAAGTTTCTCTTTCTCTTTACAGTTGGACATATTCATATTTCTCTTTTCTGAATCTCAATTTTAGTAACTACCCTAGTTACAATCATAAAACTTTAAACTAAACTATTACATTATACCATTCATGGGTGAATGGAGCGATGCAGATTTAGAGACAGAATTAAAAGATAAACTAGAACTTTTATCTACATTGTATAATAAACAAAAAGCAGACCAGCGAAATACTTCAAAATGTATATCTCAAATTATGGACATAAGACAGGTACAAAAATCTACCAGTGTTGATGATAACGGTAAAGTTACAATCACATATGATAATCCTGCAAACCCATCAGGAAATATAATGGCTGATGATTATAGAAATGAGCAGATAACAGCATTAATTGATAATATTGATGCATATCTATCAAAGTTTGAATATAGGTGAATATGTTGAATGAACCAGTGAGAACTAATGAAATTGGGTGTTAATTATTTCGCAACAGACAGCACCAGTGTGGAATTCAATACCACCAATAAAATTTACTGAAGCTACTGGTGGCACAATCACAACTGATGGGGATTTAAAATTCATATATTTAATACAAATGCTAATGGTATATGTCAAGAGATTAGTTTCAGTGTCCTAAATGTAAGCATGTGTATTCTTCACAATGAATTAAAAATTTATAATCTACTATACAATTCATAATTCTAGTGTCAGTCCCAAATCAACAACAGCCATCTCCTCAAGATATAATGAAGAGATTAAGAAATGATTGTAAATTAGCATTTTCTGATGCTGAAGAAATTACACTAAACACTCTCACCATATATGAAAAGCAAGTAATTACAGCAGCTCAACAAATCCAAACAGATCAAAAAGAAATTATTCGATTACAGGAATTATGTACAAAAAATAAAATAGAATTTACTATTAAAGAAAAGCCACCAAATAGGGCACAAAGACGAGCTACTGATAAAAAAGCAAATAAAAAACCATCAGGTGACCATACTAATGTCTCTTGAAACACAATACTTGGAATTTATTAAAAATAATATCAAGATGGATCCATGAAGAAAAGAGAAGAAGATATTTTTGTAACCATTATGCTATAGAAGATCATATAAGATGAAACCCGATAATTTCATCCCTGCCACACCCATTTACTCTAAAGAAGATATGTGTAGTACCTGTACCCATTACATTACTGAGCATGATTTAGGACCATGTTCTAGAACCATAGGACACATCATACCCCCTGATGAACCAAAAGATATGGTAGAAACTATAGTCCATCAAAGTGTAAAGTGTAATTGTAAAGGATTTGAAATGACACCATGAATAAAGAAGAAATTATTACACTATTAGATAAAAATGGTATAATTTCATTGGATAATGAGAATTTTAATTTAAATCCAAGTTTTTTAGTACTCTTTGATAGTTATTTGGTGTATAATCCACCAGCAAAGGCATTATTTCTATGTATGACTGCATATTGTTCTAATACAACAGAGCATGAAATAGTTGTTATGGCTGAAGCATTTAACAAAATTCTATCTACAATTAACAATTACAAGTATCTATCATGGCTAATTAATCAAGAGATACACAAGGATAAATGATACTGTATAATATAAAAAGATTTAAATATAATATTTACTTACACATTACATGCATAAAACATCAATGTGGCTAACAGATGAAAATTTCCAAAAAGTTCAGAAACACAAGGCTACTCTACAAGGCAAATCCACTATTACAATTCATTTTGCAGATTCTCTAAATGATTTACTGGAGAAAATAAAATGAGTTGGGGAAATAGAGGAAGAGAAATAGAGGATACCATCCTATACGTTATAAAAAAACATCCTGAATATTCAATCTCTGAAATGTACAAATCAGTCCAAATTATCACTGCATATCCAGTTGAATCAATAAGACGCGTAAAATCATCCATGTTAAAAAAATACAAAGAACATGTCATAGATATAGATATTTTGGAATTATTGGAGAAAAAATCTTGATTCAATGTATCTGCCAAGTGTATAATTGCTTTTTTGTCATTAACTATCATCATTCTTCAATTACTATGCAACAAGTCAAAGATTGTCCACCGTTCCATTCTATGCCATTATTACCTGGCGAGCATATCCACCAATGGAAGATTACTGAAATCAAATCAAAGGAAGTTACACTCTTGAATTTTCCTAAAGCAAAAGTTGAGGGACAAAAAATGGACTGCCCAAATTGTGGCAAGCAAGTCATTGCACGACTGAAATCGTACAAAAATGACATGTATCCGGCATATATCCAGTGGCAGTCATTAGAAGAAAACAAGGCACATTTAGATTCTCAAGGGAATTGTCTCGTACAACAAGATGATACGGAAGGTACAGATTGGACTAAAAAGGATGCTGATGTAACTATATCTAAAATTCCTTCTTTTGATGAATCTACTAAATTAATGGTGTGTGGTGAAACTTTGGTACTATTACAGCTAAATAATACAATTTTAGAGTTTGTGAAAACTATGGAAGTTGATCCTTCTCCTGCAAAAATTGGTCAGTTCACAAAAATACTATATGACAAGCACTTTCAAAAGAATTTCAAAAAAGCATCTGAGGTAAAAGAGTAGGTATTACAATGAATAATGTAAAAAATTCAATGAATCATAACTGCGCCATAATTTTCATTGGGCAATGTTATGAGGAGGTAAATTAGATGCCTTCAGAACAAGAAGCACTAGAAGACTCTTGGAGCCAAGTTAGAAAAGATATGGAGACTGAAGCATGAGCCAGCTCGAAAACAAATATTCCATTAGTGAATCTCAAATATATGAGATACAAAAACACATTGCTCAAATACAAGGCAAAGTAACCTATGCATCCACATTTGATGAGACATGTGATAATCTAGAAAGTTTCATAGATAAATCAAAAGAGAATGCCCGAGAAATTGATAGAATCCTTGAGGATTTAGAGGTGTTAAGAGCATGACTCAAGTGGATATAACGGCAAAATACAAGATTGACATCCCACAAAAATACATTGACTATATGAAAAAACATATCACAGACAAATCAGAGGATAGAATAGCACAAGATTTGGCAAAAGCATTCATAGAAGCTGGTAAAGAAATACCATATGCAATGGAGGCAAGAGATTGAGTCCAACAGACAAAATCACTATCTCAACTTTTCACCTAGATAGGTTGAAAATGTTATCAAATAGAATGAAAGGTGAATACCCAAGTTCAGCAAGATCCTATACAAAAGAACTTGACGCAATTCTTAATGCTATATGGGAGGAGAGAAAAAATTGATTCTCCACAAATCTCATTTCATTGAAAAAGATGGAATGCCAAGCACAAAGGGCTTTGCATTAATTATTGTAACTGTCCATGTTGTACTATTTGGTATTACTATTTGGTATTACTATTTGGTATATACTATTTGGTATATACTATTTGGTATTATTAGGGGGTTGAGTGGATAATGGAAAATAAATTTAAAATTAATCCTGAAACTGGCACGGTAAATTGTAACAAGTGTTGGAATAATAATGTGGCACTTCCACATGAGTGTTCAGGTAACAACTATTTTGATTTCTTCTGGTCCTGTGAGGATAATTTAAGATGAAATGCCCAACCTGCAATGGTTTAGTACCCTCACTATCCCAATGTGTAGACTGTAGTTGTATAGTCTGCAAAAATTGTGGATTCAAACATCTTTTAGAACATGATTATTTGATTCCATTATCTATCCAGGAGATGGATACCATTTGAATAGTAACTACAATAAAATCAAGTTAATGGGTGAGATAATGGCCTGTGATGGTGCCATGAGAATCCTACAACACCTAACAAAACCATATTACATGTATGAAATAGCTACAACACTACACATGAGAGCTTCTCTAGTCATACATCATGTAAAGAAAATGGTTCAACTAGAATTGTTAGATGTAGTAGATAGTGATATTTACAAGACTGTTTTTAAAAAAAATAAAAGAATAAAAAATCTCTATTCCACAAAGCCTGGTGTACTGAAAAAAATTGAGGAGTTGACATCATGACACTAATAGGTCAATACTATACTTTTTCCAAAACTGGATCTACACTGCTATACTCTAAAAGATCAATAATTCATCGTTATTATGACAACAAATCTCTCTGTGGTTCTGTAATTATAGGCATCAATGATGTAAAGTACCTAAAAGAAATCCCAAAACCAATCAAGTTCTGTAGGAATTGTGAAAGATTTTTTAACAAATATGATGATTTGGGAAATAAAGTAACATGATTATTCACGGTGTGTTTACTACTGTTCCTGCACAAGAATCACTACTCAAAGGAATCATAAACTCGTTGAGGAATCATAAACTCGTTGATAAATAATAAGGTAAGTCATGTCAGATAACATTCTACAAAACCTCACAAATGATATAATTTTTAGACACCACGAGAAGAAATCATTAAAGATACTAGCTAGAAAAATCACAAAAGTTCCTCCAAATATTAAAATCCCTATAGAATATCTAACTAATTTGGAGAATTAGAAATTGATTGGACTTTGCCATATTTGTTACTCTAGTAATGTCAGGACTAGTTTGAATAAATTTGGAAAATCTATCTGTAAAGATTGTAACTTTGATAAAATAATGGATGATTTAATATGAGTATTATAAAAAAATATGAGGAATTATGTGAATATTGTACCAATAGTTATAATAATTGTGAAATTACACTACTAGGTGAGAAAATCTCAGTGATATCCACTAGACCTATTGATGAATTGTTTACTGATAAGGTAAAGGCATTAGGATTACACATAGAATCCATCTCTTTTTCAAAGGATAGGATGTATCTTAAAGATATTAGAGAGTTTTAATGTATCATACATAGTGTTCCTAAAGGAACTATTACTAGATGAGATTTTTAGACGAGTAAATAGAAAGGGTACCAACAAAGATAATGTTTAATTATTAATTGATATTAATAATAATTACACTCTTAGCAAGACTTGACGTATTTAGGAGTCGTTTTGCCTATGAACAGATCCGAAAGGATATTCATAGGTAATATTTTAAAATAAGAAAGATGATGAAAATTAGATTTTATTTACTTCCTTCATTTCCATTCCAGTCACATATATTTATAATCACAAAACTTCATTTTATTATACCAAATAAATAAATAAAACCCTACCCATTATTAGTATATGGATATTTTAGTTGGATTTTATTTAGATAGAGAAATTCACAAAAAATTCAAAGCCAAAGTAGCTGAATTAGGATTAACACAAAAAGAAATTTGTGAAAAATTGATCGTGGGTTATGTAAAGAATGGTTAAACGTTCAACAAATATCAGCACTCGTTGGGATAATATGATTTTAGATGATCTTGATGAAGTAATAAAATCAAACAAATATCCAAATGTATCTGAAGCAATACGTGAGCTCACTAAAATTGGAATAAAATTATATAATTATAGAGAAATGATAAAGAATCCTAAATTATCCGAAGAATTTCGTAAAAAAATGCATGGTTTAGTACAAAATGATAAAGTTTTTGATTGGACAAATACATTAACTGATTCAGAATTAGATGGATTTTTCATGGCTATACAATTAGAGAAAGAAAAAAGGTATGAACTCAAACCTCTACGATGAGATGTTGTCTGTCCGACACATGTCCGACACATGTCTGCCCTACACCTCATCTAAATTATTATTATTATTATTATTATTATTATTATTATTATTATTATTATTATTATTATTATTATTTAGTAATAGTATAGTATTAGGAGTTAATTTTGTATTCTAAAAGATGGGAGTTTGTTCATCATTTAGGTGGTAAATGTGTTAGTTGTGATGATGAAAATTTTTATAATTTAGAGGTAGATCATATACACAATGATGGAGATAATGAAAGAAAATTTTATACTAATATTGAGAAAATTAAACGAGAAAGACAATTATGACACCAAAAGAAATTAGGCATGGAAGAATCTTAGATATTAGAAAAAAATTACTTTTAGGGTATACTGAAAAACAAATAATTAGTTTTTGTTTACATAATTTACAAGTCTCACTAACTACTGCAAGAAACTATTTTAATGAAGCTGCTAAACCATATAGAGAAAAATACTGGCGTGAATCAAGATGATCTATCTCTACTGTACTAACTGCTTTAGTACCAGAATTGACAACTCTAACAGAATATGTAGGAAATGCTCCATTAAACTATTTGAGCCATTAAATATTCTACCACAACTTGAGGGAAACTATTATGAGGTAAAATCTTGATATTATGTGCTTGGTGTAAGAAAGACTTGAATTACCATAATGAAGTTGAATCAGAATCATGCCTCAAAAAAATCTCAATAAAATTAAGAGGAGTAAATATTGTCACATAACCTGCGAAAAAGACTAACTAATAATATATCATACACAAATAATGATCCCCTAGCCACAATGGACATTATAATTAATAATTTATCAAAAATTTTATCCAAACTAGAAATAGACAGTACCATACAAACAAAAGTATTAAAACATCAATCAAATATTTTAAAAAAAATACAACAAAGACAGTTAGATATAGAAAAAGACTTTGCAATATTAAGACTAGACCTAAAGGCAACATTACTAATTCCTGATGATACCTATACACGCCCAGCAGTAGATGAAATAGATAGATTACCACAATTCAAAAATTCAAAAACTCTCAAAAAACTAGTCAAAAATAACCCTCTTGATTAATCAGAACTAATAAAAATAACCACAATTACACAATAATAATGGGAAAATACATCAAAAAAGGTACAGTATACATTGCACGTGGAACTGTAGAGAATCCAAATGCTGATTGCCAATCCAAAAACTGCTCTTTAGAGAAAAGTATCATATCTGAAGGAATGACTGTAGTAGTACAAGATGGTAAAACATATCACGCTTCTTGTGCAAAATATGAAAACATAAAATTTAATCCTCCAAGAGTAGAATCAAAAAAAAGAGTTGACTAATGACTAAATTAGATACTAACACCAGTAAAGATATCAAAAGAGAAAAACTAATCAAAAAAGCTTACACCATTATACAAAACATCCCAAACACGTCTATTGAATCCCAGGAGAGATTAAAAAAAGACATCACCCTATTACAGAACCAAAAGATACAATCTTGGTGCACATTACAAAAGAATCAAAAATCAAATGTAATAGCTACTAATGAATCACCCAATGTAGCACAAACCACAAAGTATGACATACCATTAAAAGAACTACTAATAGGTAAAGCAGGAATTGGAGATTTATACAATAAAATTAATGAGATAACTAGACTATTCAATGATACACTAGTACATCAAAATATCACAAAGAAAGACCTTGAATAGTAACTATAGTAATCATAACTATAGTAATCATAACTATAGTAATCATAACTATAGTAATCATAACTATAGTAATCATAACTATAGTAATCATAACTATAGTAATCATAACTATAGTAATCATAATTACAATAAAT
>Ga0114923_10000916_pt1 | contig 21010 bp, 39 predicted proteins | sample SumtaG_FD_89578 | JGI IMG/M metagenome (GOLD analysis project Ga0114923, IMG submission 89578) | Deep subsurface microbial communities from Indian Ocean to uncover new lineages of life (NeLLi) - Sumatra_00157 metaG | ecosystem: Environmental > Aquatic > Marine > Oceanic > Sediment | place: near...
CCCAACTGGGGTTTCTTGTCGGGCACTTGAATGCCCTCTCGACCCACTACGAAGATCCAACCAAGGTCGAAGAAGTCGGCGGTTGGAAAGAACTACCGGAAGATCACGAGGCCACATAAGTGGACAGTTCCGATTTTGTCAGTGCCGCCATCAAGAAAGGCATCCTCGATGAAGACCATCATCATCCGTTGATTCGTAGGATCGATTTCTTTTCTAAGCAGTGTCGTGTGCCTGTGCCTTTCATCTGCGTGCAAGCGAAACGCTTTATGACTGTGGAACAACGCATAGCAATTGGGGACTGGCGCAAGGCACATGCCAAAGGGTGCAAAGGTTTTTTGTTTCATGGCAGCCCAAACAAGTCTATTACTGAAGTGCTTCTAACGGCGGCAGGATGGATGATTCGTAACAGCATAGACGCTCGCATATACACGGCAAATGAGATCGTACTTTCCATGCAAGATGATGACTTGCCTGATTGTACAGTGCTGTTTATTCCTGACTTGGTAATTGGAAACAAAGCCGTAGTGGAGTGGGTTGGTCGGTTAGTCACTGGTGCGTTGATTCAGAGAGCGGCCGCTGACCTATTCACAATTGTGTACGCGGATAGCCAGCATCACCTAGAGCCTGTGTACGGGAAAACACTAGCAGGGCACATCAACAACTTGTATGAGAAGGTGACGCTGTAATGGAAAGCCAGGGATCAGACTTACTCGCAGCGTTGATTGATGCCGATGATGGTATGGATCAAGTAATCAGCATGAACTTACCTGACGATGTGTTTGTTGCGGAGGAACAGGACGCATTCAAATTCATCATAGATTTTATGATGAAGCACGGGAGCCTGCCTGCTCGCGAGACGCTGGAAGACAACGGTTGGGAACTACCAACAGTGGTAGAGCCAGCCAGCTACTACCTTGAGGTAGTCGAGAAGAGGCACCTACATCAAACAATGCGGCGGGCACTTCGCGAGTCAATGGAGTTCTTGAAAAAGAAGAAGCGTGAGGAAGCGTTTGAGGTAGTCTCTGCATTTTGCTTAAAGCAAATGCAGTACAAGCATCGGCATGACATTATTGACTTTGCTACGCAAGGTCTGAAAATGGTCAAGACCAATTATATTCAAAAGATAGCGAAAGGTGATGACTTTGGTATACGAACGGGGTGGGAATATCTTGACAATATGACCAATGGACTTCTCCCTGGTGACTTGTTCATCCTAGTGGGGAAGACCAAAGCAGGTAAAACCTATTTGATGTTGTGGATGGCTCATCACGCATGGCACGTCCACAAGAAGAAAATCATGTTTGTGTCTATGGAGATGCAACCGACCCCACTTATGAATCGCATAGCCGCGATGCATGCCAAAGTTCCGATCACCATGCTGAATCATGCCGAGTTAACAACTGCGGCGAAAAAGAAATTCAACACGGCAATGCTGTCCATTGGCGATGACGTACCGTTTTATATCGTAGACGGCAACCTAACAGCAAGTGTGAAAGACATTGCATTGCTTGCTCAACAGTTGAAGCCCGATGCGATTTACATTGACGGTGCCTACATGCTGCAACCATCTAACCCACGTATGGAGGGTTGGAAATCAGTGGTGGACACGGCTCGCGGCATGAAAAGTGATCTGTCTACAAGCCTGGGCATCCCCGTATTCGCCAGCTACCAGTTCAACAAGGAAGGGGCCAAGACAAAGAAAAGCGAGGGGCTAGGTGTACACAGCGTTGCAGGGTCTCAAGAGATTGCATGGCTGGCTACAGTGCTTCTCGGCATGACTGAGGAAGACACCGTGGAGAACATGGCTCGCCGGAAGGTGGATATCCTCGCTGGCCGTAACGGAGAAGTTGGCTCATGGTGGATCAATTGGATTTTTGACAAGTATCCGTACATGGACTTCTCGGAGATTAGCGAGAAGAAAAATGAGGGGCTGGCTTACGAATAGTTCTGTGACATGGTTCACAGTTTGTGATTGTCAGGCCCACTACACTTATTGACTGGGCCGTATTGTGTGAGAGGTATGAACATGGCTACCGTGACAAAGAAGAAAGCAAAGGCCAAAGCAAAGGCCAAAGCATCGGGCAAGGCGCGAGTAACGCCTATCGAACTGGACAAGGTGGATCAGTACGTCAATCTGGACCGCAAGATCGCGGCCGCCGAGGCAAAACTGAAGCCGTACAAGGCGAAGCGTGACGAACTGAACGTCGAGCTTTTGGAGTTCGTGGACGCAACCACCAAACCCCTGGAGACGAAGACTCTGGAGGGTGAAGAGTTTTCCATCGAGTTCTCGGCCAAAGGTAAGACCACCGATATCACGGACAAGATCGCGGCGGCCAAGATGCTGGAGAAAGTCAAGAAGGGACTCGCAATGGAACTGGCCGAGTTCGGTATCACTGCCCTCAAGGCTTACCTGACCCCCGAGCAGATGAAGGAGATCAGCAAAGAGGATCCTCGCAACGCTCGCCGGAAGAAGGTCACCGAATTGGTGGGTGACGCATGAGTGCGTTTTCCGATTCGGCCCGCATGGGTTTGCTGCGTCTCGCGCAACAGTTGGGGCTGGATTCCGACACGCATCAAGAGTGGCTCGATGCCCCGTACCCGGAAGATGAGGGCATTGCGATTCAGTGGTGTGAGGGTCGGGTGAAGGAGTTGCAGGGTTGCATTGCCGATGCACATTGCGCTTGGGGTGATCCCGAAAATGCGATGACAAAGGAAGATTGGGATAACGACCACGATTACCTGATTCGTCAAGCTCACAAAATCTGCGACGAGTAGTGAACAAGACACAAATAGTTCAATTGCTTGACGTGTTGGGTGTCCCCACTCGACTGGCCCAACGGCGAACAGGCTGGTACATCGCACCCTGCCCATTGGCCCCGTGGCGGCATGATGGTGGGAAGGATCGTAGTCCATCCTTCGGCATTAAGATTGCGGATAGCGGACTGTCTACGTTCAATTGTTTTTCCTGCGGCGTTCGTGGCGAGCTTGTAGAGTTAGTAACTCAGCTACGAGCGTACAACGTGGAAGAGAAACATATAGACGTGGATATCCTTAAAGCCCTGAAGATGGTCGTGGCCGAGGAAGAAGCGGCCGAGTTCGATGTGCCTGACTTCGATGAGAGTGAGGCTCTAGAGAAGGTCGAGCCGACCGTCACATGGTCAGAGTGTTTTCTGAAACAGTTCAATCCCGCGTATAAATTTGATGCTCCGATGGAATATATACAGAAGCGGGGTGTGAAATCAGAGACCGTCAAGGATGCGGGATTGCTGTATGACGAGAAGAGAAAGCGGGTGTTGTTTGTCCTGCGGGATTGGAGCGGTAGACTGGTGGGTGTGCATTCACGGACGGTTATCGCCGGGGTGAAGCCACCCTACCTCGCCTACAAGTGGGATCCTAAGCACCCCAAAGACCCCTTCTCCGAGGATGGCTACTGGAATGCCCTGCCGTGGCTAGGGGAGGATATGATAGACACAGAAGAGACCGTGGTTGTAACCGAGGGGCCGATGGACTGGCTCAAGATTCGTCAGGTGTACCCCAATACCCTGTGTAGTTTATCGGTCGGCATGAGCATCGCGAAAATCAAAAGACTTCGCCACATTCCCGAGATCATTACGTTCTATGATCGCGGCGTGGGTGGCGACACAGCTAGGGAGCGGATAGGAAAGCACCTTACCGACGTGATTGATGTGACCCCACCAGAAGAGTTCGGAGATGCCGGGGCGATGACTTCGCCTGCGATAAAGTTTTTCCTTGAAGACTATGTATCTCTGTAATATCATTCATCTTGGTGGCACTTAGTCCATCATAGAAACCATAGAAACCCAACACGGGTAAGGAGAACGGAATGGCTTCATTTCTAATGAAGGGTAAGCGTGCGGTCAAGGCGTGGAAACAGGCCGAAAAGACGCACAAGAAGCAGGAAGACGAGCGGAAGAATCGAGTCTATCGGTTCTATCTTCCGACCGGGGCAGAGCAGAAAATCACGTTCATAGACGGTGATCTAACCCCTGTCGGCATCATTGACGTGAGCATGTTCAGGGAACATAACCTCAAACAGAACGGCCATTGGAAGAACTGGTATCGGTGTACCGATTTCGGTGGCGAAGGGGCAGAGCCATGCCCTATCTGTGAAGGGGGAGACAATGCTTATGTGGCTAGCGTCTTCTCGATCATCGACCATAGCTTGTGGACGGACAACAAAGGCAAGAAGCACCAGCACGAGATGAAACTGTTCGTCGCCAAGCGGGAAGCATTGAACATCCTGCAAAAGCATGCTGTCAAACGCGGCGGGCTGGTCGGTGTTACTTTCGAGGTAAGCAGGGCGGGCGATAACTCCCCCAACGTAGGGAACGTCTTTGAGTTCGTGAAGAAGAACCCCGTGGCAAAAATCATCAAGGCGTTCGGTGCCAAGGGTTTTCCGGTGGGCATGGTGGACTACGAGAAAGCGTTGCCCTACTACACTGCGGCCGAGCTTCGGGATAAGGGATTCGGATCCTCAAGCCCGGTTGGCGAGGAAGACGGTGCGCCATTCGATTCGGATGACGATGACACCACGGACTTGGACGAACTGATCTAGTGAGCCAAGAGATGCTCAAAATGGTAGAGAGACCTTCCCACGTTCGGGAGGGTCTCTACTACCCTTGGCACCCTGATATTGCAGCGAAGTATACGCTGGCACCGTCATTTAAGAATGTTGACCAGGGGAACATCGAACTGTGGAAGCGTCGTGGCAAGTGGATTGTCTTGCCTCTGACCGCTTCCGATAAGAAAGCAAAGGGTAAAGATTTTCGGAAAGTGGGTGCCCCCATTGGGACGCCTCATTTGTTCCAGGCACGTAGTCAAGATCAATATAAAGTGTATCAAAAATCAGTTCGGCTACTTATGGCGGGGAAGAACCATATCATCCGAGCGCACCCCGGATGGGGTAAAACGGTAGTCGGTATTGCCATAGCGAATATGTTGAAGAAGAAGACTTTGATCGTCGTTCATAAAGGTGACATTGCAGCACAGTGGGTGAACGCGATTAAGCTAGTCACAGGACTGGAGTCACATGAAGTCGGTTACATCGCTGGCAAAAAAGTGGATATCGAAAATAAGCCGTTTGTCATAGCCATGATTCAAAGTCTAAGCAAGCAGGGAAAATACGGCATCAAGGATTTTGAGAGTTTCGGGTTGGTCATCTTCGATGAAGTGCATCGAGTGGGTGCCGAACATTTCTCACAGGCAGTGTGGGCCGTACCTGCGAAGCTCCGACTAGGGTTGTCTGCAACGCCACAGAGGCACGATGGACGTGACGTAGTGTTTACGTCTCACATAGGCCCGGTGTTGGTGACTGCCAAGCAGAAGGCCATGAAGTTTCGGGTGCTGGTTACTACGTCTGGTTGGTTTTGCCCGCGCAAGGATGCATGGAGTACCCAGAAAGGCCAGTACGAGATGGTTCGTATCCCACACTCGGCAGGCAAGATGGGGCACATAACCAAGAGTGTCACTAAGCATGACATACGAAACGACATTATCACGAACTTCGCGACACGGACGTACCATAAGGGACGCACAACGCTGATATTTTCAGAAACCAAAGCGCATCTCGCAGAGCTTGAAAAAAAGATTGTCGCGGCCGGGGTAGATGCAAATGAGATCGGTATGTACGTCGGTGGTCTCTCTGAAAAGAAACGCAAGGAAGTCTTGACTAAGCCCATCCTGTTGACTACTTATCAGTATTGTTCTGAGGGTACTGACATACCGTGGGCCGATTCTCTGGTGTTCGGAACACCGAGATCAAACATCGAGCAAATCGTGGGCCGCATCCTACGTGAACACGAAGGCAAAGCGGATCCATTGGTGCTTGATATTCGGGACAACGATAGTCCTGTGTATGTGAACTATGCGGGCAAGCGCGATGAGTTCTATCAAAGCAAAGGTGCGGACGTGCGCCAAGTTCCGCGATCCAAATTTCTAGCATGAGGATGCTGATATGAAAGTAACCAAGAAAACTGGTAGCAAGAAGAAGACTACCAAGAAGACGCCGGTCAAGGTGACTAAGAAGACGCCGGTTAGCAAGAAGAAGGGTAGCAAGAAGAAAGCATCCACCAAGTCGGGTGCGGGTGTGTCGGCTACTGTGACCACGCAGGTTGGCGGCAAGAAGGTCGAGGAAAAGGTCGAGAAAGTTCTGGACGTGATTACCGAGGGTCCGACCGCGACCATAGGATTCAATCTCGGGACTACTCGCGCTATAGGTGATCACGAGTTCGTCAAGGCCACGGTTATCCTTACGGTGCCTGTGAATGCCGAGGGTGAGATAGCCGTGGACATGGATAAGATGGAAGCGCCCTTCAACAAGGTGAAGGCGTGGTGTGACAACCGTCTGGGTACGTTCATGGAGGAAGTCGGCAAGGTTATGGATAGCGACGAAGAGGGCGGCGAGGAAGATCCCCTTGACGATTTGGAATCCGAAGACGAAGACACCGAGGAAGAGGATGACCTTGATTTGGATCTTCTAGACGAGGATGAAGACGCCGAGGAAGATGAGGAAGAAGACGAAGACGATCCCTTCGGCCTTGACGAAGAGGTTGACGAAGAGGTTGACGAAGACGATCCCTTCGGCCTCGATGATGAAGAGGAAGAAGAAGACGAAGAGGGCGAGGAAGAGGGCGAGGAAGTCGAGGAAGAGGAAGACGAAGAGGATGACGATGACATTCTCTCCATCTTGGACGGTGACGAAGAGACCGAAGAAGAGACCGAAGAAGAGGATGAAGACGATCCTTTGGGGTTGGGTATTTGAAGTCTTTCACTACCATCCTGAAGGAACAGGAGAAGAAACATGGCGAGGGGAGTATGTCCCTTGGGGTGTCGTTCTATAACGCGGATCGAATACCCACGGGGATATTTCCTCTTGACGTGGCGACTGGGGGCGGCTTTCCGAAAGGCCGCATCTCAGTGGTCTTCGGCCCTGAGTCTTCGTTGAAGACTACGGTGGCGTTGAAGGCAATAGCGACGTATCAGCAATTGGAGCCAGATAAGTATGCCGTCTTCGTTGACATAGAAAACGCTTTGGATCCTGATTGGGCCACGAAGATGGGCGTCAATGTAGATAGGCTAGGCTACAGTGTTCCAGAGTTTGCAGAGCGGGCGATAGACCTTGTGGAGCAGTTGCTATATGCAAAGGATGTAGGTCTGATCGTTGTCGATTCAATCGCGGCATTAACCAGTGCAATGGAGTTGGATCAATCAGCAGAGAGTATGCCCGTAGGCCGATCCGGTATTAACGCGGGCAAGCTGTATCGCAGAGCTACAACGGCACTAGGTCAGGTACGTCGAGAGGGCCGGTTCCCCACACTGATATGCATCAACCAAACTCGTTTCAAGATAGGTGTGACGCATGGGGATCCAGAGACTCAACCGGGCGGGCAGGCTTTCAAGTTTGCGTCTGCTTTAACCCTGCGAGTCTATGGTAAGGATCTAAATGAGCCGAAGGTGCATGCTGCATTACCGTGGGCGAAGCAGGTATCAGGGGTAATCAAGAAATACAAAGTTCCAGTCATCCAGCGTAACTTCTCATTCATAATGCCGTGCATGACACTTCCTAAGTATGGCGTTGAGATTGGGCAGGTTGATTCGTCTAAAACGATCATGAAGTACCTAAAGTCACTGGGCCACATGGAAAAAGTCAAAGCGGGCTACCGTGTGTTTGAGGATACATACAAAACTCAAAAGGCTTTCGTTGCCACGCTGAAAGGGGATGATGAGTTTCGTCTTGAAGTTCAGCAGTTGATCATTTCTGAAATGTTGGAGAAGCAAGGTGAGACGTTACCCAACACCGACTCAGAAGACGAGTAAGAACGTCGGAGACCTTGCCGAAGAAAAGGCGGCGGGCCGACTAGGTGCCAAGCTCACCAGGGCAAGTGGGGCAATGGACAACGACAAAGGAGACATGAACCTGCCCACGTACAAGATAGAGTCCAAGGCGACAGAGAAAGATTCCATATCTCTCAAGCTGGAGTGGCTATGCAAGATCGCGCAGGAGGCGTTTGAGATGGACGTTGACCCGGTGCTGATTGTGCAGTTCGTAACCGGAGACGGCAGGCCACGCGAAAGTGGATCCTGGGTCATGGTTCCCGAGGATGTGTTCAAAGAGTTGATCGAAGATGGCGATTAAGGTTCGACACCTACTACACAAGCATTTGGCGGGCATGGTTGATGAACGCAGTCACAAGATTGTGCATGCCTCTGACTTGACCAAACCCAAGGAGGAAGACGAGTTCTGTCCCCGTGAGTATGCTCTGATGGATACTCTGAAGATCGAGAGGCCAATGCGCTTCATGCCCACTGGTCTGCACGTTACCTTCAACTACGGGCACACACTTCAGTCGGATATCAACAACAATTACCTACGCGATAAAATGTGGGGAAGTTGGGAGTGCGCGAGTTGTGGAAAAGAGCAAGGGATATCTCCGTTGCCTGCTAAAAAAACATGCGCCATTGGCGTAGGGGCCAACGGGGCAACGATTAAGTGCAATTGGAATTATAGGGAGGTACGAGCCATCGATCCCCTGACTCAAGCTAGCTGTGGTATCGACGGGTTGATCGAAGACGGACCCAAGCTACGGATGGTGGAGATTAAAACCGAAGTTAAAGATGAGTTCAAAAAGCTATTGGCTCCCAGGGCAGAGCATAGAGTCCGCAGCAAAGTGTATATGTATATCGTTGCGCGTGACCCTGAGTTGAAGGATTTGATTCACACCGACCATCTCAACCTCCTGTACGTGTGCAAGGGTTATGGTGTGAAGGATGACAAGCTACACAAGGCACTGAAGAAGGAGCATATCAGTGATTGGCCGTTCACCCCGTTCAAGGAGTGGAGAATTCATAGGGACGATACTGAGATCAAACCCTACATGATTCGTGCAGCGGTCGTGCAGAAGTTTAGAAACAGCGGCGAGATGCCGCAGGGTGTGTGTCCTACTGCGATGTGTAAGAGGGCAAAGAATTGCAACGTGAGGCAGGCGTGCTTTAGCGGTAAGTACCCGGTCGAGTTGAAGTGGAGAAAGAAATGAGCGAGTACAAACACTCAAGTGAGAGTACAGAGTATGGCACGCCACACGAGTTCATAGAGGCGGCACGCGAAACTATGGGCGGGATTGATTTGGATCCAGCCAGTAGCGTCGAGTTCAATCAGAACCTTGTCATGGCCAAGCGTATATACACGGAGAAGACCAACGGGTTGCTTCGCAAATGGTCGGGGCGAGTGTGGTTGAATCCGCCATTCGGAAAAGTCATGCCGGATGGTAGCCCCTCGCCGGATGGCAAGAAAGGTATCAGCAGTCAATCCATGTGGGTTGATAAGTGCGGCAGGGAGTGGAAGCGCAGTCGTGACGTTAGGGAGATGGTTACGCTATTCAACGCGGCCACGTCCCAAAAGTGGTTCGCTGCATTGTGGCCGTGGAGGCATCACGTACAGTGTTTCCCGTTTCGGCGGCTGGCGTTCCTTGACCCGATAAACTTTGAGCCGATCCAGGGCAATCAATATGCCAGTGTGATCGTTCATTGGGGACGTACCGAGAAGGCGCACCTACGATTCTACGATGCATTCTGTGAGTTGGGTGTCATCACACGAGAGTGGAACGGTGGCAGCTAGCCCAACACAACGAAGCCTTGACCTTTTGAGGAAGGATGGGTACTTGGCGGGGGTAGTCGAGAAGTGGATACCCCAGACTCGACGCCGAAAGGATCTGTTTGGATTCATAGATATCATGTGCGTCAAGGAGGGCGAGACTCTTGCCGTACAGGCCACCAGCTACGCCGGGGTGCCTGCCAGGGTCAAGAAGATTTACGAAGAGTGCGGTGATGCCCTGATAGACGTACTCGCGGCAGGCTGGACTGTAGAAGTCTGGGGATGGAAGAAAAAGAAGGTCGGTAAGACAAACCGATGGTCGGTCAGACGAGTAAAGTGTGAACTGGATCACACTTCATCATATACGGAGTAGCAGTTAATTTCTGGCTCTGCTAGGGTTGATTTAACTGTCTAAAACCAAATTACGATAGGAGTTAAAAGTATGACCAAGACAGTCAGCAAGAAGAAGGCAGTCTCTAAGAAGAAGGCGGCCTCGAAAAACGCCGGTTCCGATCTGATCATGAAAATCTCCAATGAAGTGGAGAATCTCGGTTTCGAGAAAGCCGAGGAAGCAGTGATCAGAAGTTCCAAGGAATCCGGCATTCATATCTTCCGACTCGGCGGCGCGTTGTCAGTCATCCAATCGAACGGCTGGTACAAGCAGGCGGGCTACCCGCAGTTCAAGGCATACGTCGAAGAGAAGTTTGCCCTGAAGCATGCCCGCGCCCGGTACTTCATTCAAATCTACCGCAAGGTGATCGAGATGGGCCTGAACTGGGCCGTGGTCGAGCGCATCGGGTGGACGAAGTTCCGAGTCATCATGCCGATCCTCACCAAGAGCAACCTGAAAATGTGGTTGAAGAAAGCCGACAAGCTAACTTACAACACACTGGAAGCTACGGTGAAGAAGGCCAAGCAGGGTGCGCCGGTAGACTCCGACGAGAACATCACCACGTTGAGCTTCAAGGTTCACGACGATCAGTTGTCGTGCATCGAGGAAGCGTTGACACAAGCCGGGAAGGATTCCGAGAGTGATGTGAAAGCCGTGCAGTTGACGAACGTCGCGATGGCTTTCAATGGGGGCGACAAAGCGCCGGTCAAGAAAACCGGAGGCAAGGGTGTCGGGGATCTCAAGGCGACAGTCTCGGCCAACGAGTTCCAGGCTGTACTGGCAATGGTCGAGTCCGTGTACCCGCATGTGGTCATCAAGGATGTGGACGTGTACGACGCGGCCAAGAAACCGGCCACCGGCAAGCCCGTCGTTACATCGAAGAAGAAGGTCGCCAAGAAGACGGTGAGCAAGAAGAAGGTGACGAAAAAGAAAGCGGCACCGAAGTCCAAAAAGAAGAAAGCAGCGTAAACACGGATGGGGGGCGAAAGCCCCCCTTCTACTTCCATGATTGATTATGGGGAAGAGGCTACTCACACGGTCGGGGCATTCATTGACTTGAACCCAGAAGTCAGAGCGCAGGTAGAGAGGGAGTTCGCGATTGACTTTACTCCGTGGAAGGTAGACGTGCTACAGGAGAGCCATCACGGTAAGGTGTTTAAGGTTCCGGTCTTTAATCCAGGGGAGATACTGAAGCACCCCGACCCCGAGGGTGTGAGTGTCATTGGTGACGTTGAACATTACACTTTAGAATTCAGGGAGTTTTCGTTCTACAACGCAAAAACGGAAGAGACTAATATGCAAATGGATCATTGCTACGTAGATGGGCGCACAAAGGTTCGATGCACCCTAGCTGATATGCATAATATGCAGACGTGGGAACAGGACTACCCATTGTATGCACTACGAAACGGATTGGTAAACGATATAACGATGTTGTTTAAGGCGAATGTTTTTTCGCATGCAAACACCAGTATGGAAGCTATCTATGAAAAGAATTTCGTATTTAAGTGGAGGGGCCAGTTGGTGAATCTTTTTGATTACTCAATTGCGCGACTTCGACAGGTGCGGGAACAGATTACTGACGAGACTGCAAAGGGCTGGCTACAACGCTTGGCGCAGGAACGGCATCCTGATATCCCGTATCTTTGAGTTTGCATTTTGAGGAAACACATACCATGAAGAAACTACTTCTAATCGCGGCACTTGCCGTGTTTTCAATCCCCGCCACTTACGCCAACGGGGACTACGACGAAGGCGGCGGGGATGATAACTCCGTTCGCTGTAACGGTCGAGGCAGTTGTGCAACGACCACCAACAACATCGACAAGAGCAAGACCTTCAACAAGGGTGGCGAAGGCGGAACCGGCATCGGTATCGGTATCGGCAAAGGTGGTGACGCAAAAGCCTATGGCGGCGATGCAGATGCGGAGGCGTATGCCAAGAGCATCGGCATCAACTACAATTCCCTGACTACCAAGCAGCAGACGAGCATCAAGAACTACGTCAGCAGTAGCAACGCGCAAGGCCAGGGTCAGGTCGGCATCGTGAAGAACGTCGGCCCCGCAGTCGTTATCGAGGATCACAGCGTCGTCACGTATGAGGCAGCGGCATCTTCCGCCATTGCCCCCGACATGAACGCTCCTGATCCCACTGCACAGTGTCGTTTCTCGCAGGGATTCTCCATTGCGGGCAGCGGCGTTGTGGCAAGCGGTTCGATTGGTCACTCGACCAGCGAATACGATCCCATCTGCGGAGCTTGGATGGCGTCAAGTCAGACCACGGGAAACGCTAAGACCGTTGCAACCACCGTCGCATATTGTTTGACGATGGATGAGGCGGGTATCGACGTGGCCCAGTGCGAAGACTGGAAGGGCAAGGTTGCTCGCGGATTGGGTGATGACGGCAAGTGGGTTTCGGCCCCCGCCAACGTCGCCAAAGTCGAAGAGGCCGAGACTCTGGCCTTTGTCGGCGGTATGAACGGAAGTGACGGCCGGTAACCGATGTTCCGGGTACTAGCCCATTCGTTGATAGGCTCACTGGCTTTCGCGGCCGGTGAGCCTATTTCTTATGTGAAGGTCTCACCAAGCATGGAGATGACCAATGCCATTAACCAAACTGAAACGCATAGCAGGCGAAAAAGGGTTGACCATCGTGCAGTGCAGCGATAGTCATCTACAGATTAAAGGCGGCCCGTTGTTGATCAACTACTATCCGTTCTCGCGCCGACAGACGGCATACGTGGACGGCACAACGATGGGTCAAGCACACGTAACCCCAGAGCGTGCCATCGAGATGGCGTTAGGAGAAGCAAAGGCGATCCTTATCCCGAAGAAGGGTAAGCGCGGCAAGATGCGGAGAGCGAAGAAACGTCTTTGGAAACGCGATCCCCATGAATGCCATTGGTGCCAAACTCCGTTGACGATGGAAACAGCAACGGTGGATCACCGAATAGCACTGTCCCGTGGTGGGTTACACAATGACAACAACATGGTGTTGGCCTGCGGGCCGTGCAACCAAAACAAAGACAGTCGGATGCCTACCTACGATACGATTCAGGACTTACTGAAAGCTCGCGGCATGCTTGACGAGAAAGAGGATAGTTAGATGGAAAGATGGTATCAAAAGTTGAAAGGCGAGGGCTGGACAGATTTGCAAGCCGAACGGCTCGCGCCTGATTTGGAGAACGCCTACCAGAAAGGTAGGATCGATGCAACAGACGATTGTATCTGTTTATTGCAACGCAAGATAACTACCGTATACGTCATGGTTGGTGCCAACCTGGGTGGGTTGTTTGCCTTGTTTGCCTTGATGGCGTTTCACGTTCTAAAGTGATCACATAAGTGGAAGAAAAGGTGGTAGGTTGTGGGTATGGACAGACGAAGATACCAACTGTTACCGGCCACGAAGATTCGGTCGAAGCCCCTCAGTCAAGAGGCGGCCGAAGCGTTGCAGCTTTTTGCTTTGACCTACACCAAGCTGAAAGCCAGTGACCCGGATGTGGATAACCGACGTGGTGTGACCATGCGACTCAGGATAGGCGTGTTGAAGAAAGCCTACGAAGCGTGGGAACGATTGATGGATGAGGGGGCACTACTGCCCCATGAGGGTGAGAGCCATGACGAAGAAGACTGTTTCAGAGTTGGAGAGTGAGAAGGATTTGATTCGGGGCGAGCTAAAGGTTGCCAGAGACAGAGCCGAAGAACGCAACACCGAGAACAAGAAACTCCAGAAAAGGATCACTACGCTGAAACGCATGCTTGCGAACAATGAAGCCAAGATCAATCGAATGGCTGGCTACTTGGATAGGGTGCATGAAGGCGAACACCCAGAGAAGCGTGCGGGCCATGAGCGTAGGCGCGGCCAGGATTACCACGGTGAGGGACACCTTAACCCGCATTTCAATCACGATAGCCACAGCTTGTTCAGCGAACGCAATCGCGATCCAGACGCGAATAAAGAATGGTTTGAACTGTGATACCCTTGGTCAACTGATTCGGGGTACTTTGCTTTGTGTACTCGGGGCCTATTGGTTTGCCCGAATGTATTGGGAGTGTCGAGATGAACGCAACGATGGAAATCTACGAAGACGCAGCATACGAACATCGCTGGCGGATACGTGCATCAAATGGAAGGATCATTGCCACCAGTGGCGAAGGCTATGCAACCCGAGCAGGGTGTATACGAGCCTGCGCCAAGTTAAACGAGTATTTCTGCGAGGGTAAGATCGATGACATTCCTGAGTGGAGTTCGGAAGAAAGCCCCGAGGTTGCTACTCCGATTCGTTGATCGGGCTGCGTTATGGATAACGGCTATTATGCTATCCGTCGTTCTTGCAGTGTCGGGCATCACGGACAAGATATTCGGATGAGCGACGAGAAAGCTAACGGGCGCGGGCTATTCATGCACATTGGTGGCATGATGCGATGCTGTGCCGCGTCTCTAAACGAATACGAAGACGATGGTGTGTTACCAACACAGATCACGTCCGAGATTACGTGCAAGTATTGTAAGGAGAGCCTGTACTTGGACGAAGGTGGTGCGTGGGGTATGTCTATGTTTCATAAGCCAACGGTGAATTGATTATGGTGAAGGAAACAAATATCAGGGATATGCCAGATGAATTTGGCGGCAAGAACTGTGTTCAAAAACCGTACCCAAACGCAGAGTATAGTTTGTACGATTTAGCTGATGACAAGGAAGTGCGTCTATTCGCCGGGAACAAGTGGCATGACGTTTGGGCTATCAGTGACTTGTCCGTGGGTGATAGATTGAGCGTAGAATCGGATGCCATGCAGGGTCCGGTGTATCAAGTGACGTTGATCGTACCTTCACGACAGACACCGAGTAAGCCGGTTGTGATCGTGAAGTTTGTACCATTTGAGAAGAGAGGGCATAGAGATGACAGAATCGAGAACGATAACGCCGATGGATGAGGCCGAGGGTGCCGGTTTGGAAACCCAAAACGAATCCCCGGATGTAAGCGCCGAGTTGGCGCGAGGGGTTGTGGGTGACGAACGCGGCCTTTGGATGCAGACCTACATGGGGATGAAGTTTTACATTCAGGATCCCCGCCCCGAAGAGATTCATCTTTACGACATAGCGCATGCACTATCGTTGAACTGCCGCTATGCCGGTCACTGCAATCGGTTCTACTCCGTGGCAGAGCATTCCGTGCATGTGTTTCGGGAAGTCGCTCGACGCACAGACGATGAAGCGTTGCGGTTGAAAGCCTTGTTGCATGACGCTTCGGAAGCGTACCTCTGCGATATCCCGAGGCCGATCAAGCCTTATCTGCCGGGGTACAAGCAGTTGGAAGAACGGTTGCAGGATGCGATCTTTCAACACTTCGGACTGGAACCAGGGATCCCGCAACTGATACACGACATTGATGGCGCGATCTTGCGCGATGAGACGGCCGTGCTTTTCGATGCGACAGTCGAGAACTGGGGTGAGAACTGGGCAGGTATCGGTGCAGAGATCGAGTGTTGGGAGCCGGGTGTAGCGCAGCGCGAGTTCATCAAGCAGGCGATCATCATGGGCGTGACGGATAACTAAATGGAGTACAATGATCTCGTCAATGGATTGTTTGAACTGTGTGGGGCTTTCCTCCTGTGGGTGAACGTGAGGAAGCTCCACACAGACAAGCAGGTACGTGGTGTGTTCTGGCCGGTGACTGCTTTTTTTGGCGTCTGGGGGTTGTGGAATCTATACTACTACCCTAGTCTAGATCAGTGGTTCTCTTTTGCGGCCGGGATTGTGTTGGTCACTGCGAACATTGTGTGGGTGTGGATGGCGATACGCTATAGAAAAAATTAGCTGCAAAGGCGATCCGCGATGCAATTCATCGTGACCCGATACCACTACGAACGATTGAGCGGGGAACCCGGTCCCCGCGCTCGTTATGCGATCTACAAAACCGAACACGCCGACTTCACTGCCGAACCCATGACGAAGAAATTAGTGGACACGGGACTCAGCCTTTCCGACGCAAAAGTAAACGTCAAAAAATTCAGGGCTGGAGAAGGGAAAACGGCTGTAGACTTTCTCGTGTGAGTGCGCCCTACAAGAAAGGCTCTGCATGGAAGCGCACGCACTGGGACCGCTGGACACTTGGCCGTAGAGTCCTCCACGTCCTCGCCGTCATTGCCTCACTGATTACCTGCGCCGCGATGTTTCTCGGCACCGTTTACGTGGTGCTGATTGTGTTCGGCGTGTACGGTTTCCTTCTGAAGTTCCGCGACACTGTGCTGCTCGGATTCGCGCACTGGATTTTTGATTGAAAAATGAAAGGGTGTTTTCGTCTTGAAAAAATGAAAGGGTGTTTTCGTCTTGCAGACAGCAAAGGCGATCCCCACCATTCCGTTACCGGAAATCCCGGCGATGTTACCGGAAACACCGGCCGGTTCGTTACCGGAAACAAATGGGCAATCGTTACCGGAAACAAAAGGGGCTAGGCTTTAGGAATGGGAAGCCTGATACTAGCACTGGGCCTCTGTATCGTCCTGGGCCGCGAATCGGAACACTGGGGGCCGTGGGCAACGGTCGGCGCGTTCGCGCTTGTGGCGGCCGTCTGGGGAGTCCTGGGCATGGTTCTGGAGCTAGTGACCAACCTAGCCCTGACACTGCTCGCTAGCGGGGGCCTGATGGGCGTCTGAGACCGTCTGAGGGGGCCGTAGCCGGAAAGTGGTGCTACGGGCCGTCTGGAGGGGCGATCCCCCCAGAGACCCGTACAGGGGCCGTCTAGGGGGTAGTTTCGGAGTCGGGCTTGCCGTGGGGGTTCTTGAGGCTATCGGCGTTGCAAATGATGATCGTGCCGATGATCCATTGAACGGTATGGTAGGCGGCCGAGATAAGCTCGGCATACGACCACGTAGCCATTTCGTTGACCACGATTGTGATCATCACCAACTGGCAGACGATCACTAGGATTTTTTCATCCCAACCATCGGCGCGTATGTCTTGCTCCCAGTCAATGTCAGTCATGGTTTGATACCTTTGTGATAGGGAAGCTGGGGCCGTAGCCGCCCACTACAGCCGGTGATCGACTACGCGCCACCGTGTCGGCGTAACGCTTCGCGGCGGGCCAGTCGGTGAATTCCTTGTTGGCGACGGTGAGCCTACGCGGTGCCTCGCGTGCCCCCGTTGCAAGATGCTCCTGTACATCGTCCAAAAAAATTACGTAGAATTTTTTGTTGATCGACATAGTACCTCCGAAGTGTCCACTTGCGTGGACGTTATTGCACAGTGCCGGGGTTGTTCACAAACGTGATGTAGTTTCGTTCTTCGTCCGTGAGCTTCATCCATTCGCTAACGCGGCCGTGTGTGACGCTGCGTGCGTGCTTGCGTGTGAACGTACCCCACAATGATTCGGGAACGTCGAGCAAGGGGAACACCATAAGCTCACCGTTGCCTTTCTTCAGAACCCACTCCATCTCTTTGGGCTTGTGTGGCGTGCCCCGTACATGACTGTGTACGCGGCCGTGATCGAAAGCATCGGGGCAGAGTTTGATGATCGCCAGAGACCGAGCCAAGGCTTCGTACTTTTCATCGAGCTTCGCCCGCAGTTCGTTGATGCTGGTTAGCTTGTCATCGGCGTTGCTCATAGCCCGCGCTCCATTCGGTCATCCTTCCATTGATCGTACAGGTAATCCCCGTGCGCCCCCTCATCATATTCGCGTGCGCCTTGCTGCATGCGTGACTCAAGATCCCAGTCGATCTCTGGCCAGAACTTCGCCTTGAGATCAACCTGCTTGCCGCTCGGCGTTTTGATGATTACCTGCTCGATATCCACTTCCTCGCCATACTGGCAGCAAGTGTAGTGGATCTCCGCGTCGATCTCCGCGTCACCGATGTTGATCGTCCACTTCAGTGAGTAGGATTTGTTTCGCGGCGGAATGTGAATGTTGCGTGGCATACTATCCTCCGAGAATCTTGCTCAATACAACCAGCACCATGCAAGTGGCGAACGTCGCCAACTGACCGGCGATAGCCCAAATCATTTGGAATATCTCCCAGTCATACGTAAAGTACACGCACAGTGCGATGATGCCGATTGTGAGCAAGTTTTTCATAGCGATCCCCTTAGATAGCCGTGCGATACGATGACTCGGAAACCGCGCCGAACAGAGTAGGCTGCCGTGCGATGACGTTGCCGTAACGGTCCTGAGCTTTCCACAAGCCGAAGCGGCGAGTGATGATGACCAAGTGGCCATTGAGCCAAGCGGTCCAGCCAGCGGCCGTGTGTGTGAGTGAGATGCCACCAATCTTGAACGGGTACGGGGTTGCATCCGTCTTAGAGATGAACACGGTCTCGGGATTGAAGGGGATCCCCTTCTTGATCAGGTGAGCGACCGCGCTCGATGCGCTCGATGCGTTGACCGTGGCACGAAGCACAAGCCGGGTCGCGCCCATCCAGAAAATAACCTTTGTGTTGTAAGGGTGTCGTTTCATAATAACCTCTACGTTATCGGTTTGACCATCAAGGCGAGGCCGCGAACGTCTATGCTCGCAGTCGTATAGCCTTTCTCTACCAGTGCCTTGTATCGAGCGTTGCCGTGTCTCACGTAAACGATTGACGGCATTTCGATACGTTGCTCGATACCCCACACTGTACCTTCGGGATTTTGGTTGCTCATCACACGTAAACCTTGGGCGGCACTTGGTTTCTCGCGTCGTACCATCCCGCGTCGTATTCCGAATCGAGACCCAACCGACGCAAACGATCACCGGGGTTGTACCCGTTACGATACAACCGGCCGCGTCTCGCATCGGAATAGCCAACGACGTAGGCTTGTTCCTGAACTGTCGCGTAGCTCATTTGTTGGTCTCCTTTTCGACCCAGTGCTTTTTGAGTCTCCAGCCCATGTCATAGCCGCCGATACGCTTCTCGACGTTTGCCCTGATCTTGTCGGCGCAATCCTTAATCGCGGCGGCCGCACTACTGCGACACGTCGAGTAGTCAGGATCGGCTGGCCAAGTTTTCGGGCCAACGTCGAGAATTGCGTACCACAAGTCGCCAGCTTTGTTTGGTCGGCAAGTGGTGATCGTCTCGTCAGTGAACGATGCCAGCGGACGATCATAAAACGTGTTCTTCATTCTGAAATAGTCCTGCCACCATGACTCGTGAATGTTGCGCGGCGTTTCACCTTTCAACTTGGCGAGTGCGACATAAGCCGCGTACTCGTCCGCGTTGATGTGAACGGTGAATGGTAGGTCAGTCGTGGTCATGTGATTTCCGCAACGTCCCCGAGACGCGCCACCTTCCACGGTGCGGGCTTCGTGTACCCTTCGGGGCACGCCTCCAAGCACTCGTGTCTCGTGGGCTGCCCTGGACGCCTCCACGAGCAGTTACCGCAAGGCCCATAGGTCTCGCCCCAGTGATTCGTGCCCTGATGCGCTTCGTGCCCGCAGTGCGTGCAACGATAGGGCTTTTGCGAATACGCGCCGGTAGTCATCGGTTTGGTTCCGTTGACCGACCGGAGCAAACGAGAGATTCCGAGAAGTTGCTTGTGGGCTGCCTCCAAGTCCGCGATGATTGCCGCGCCTACAAGCGACTGCATACGCATTGCCTGATGTTTGTCGGTCGCAGGCTGCAAAGCGTCCAACTGCTTGAGAATAGTGAGCGACTCGGCTCGCACGCGCCGCAGGCTTTCCAGCGCCCGCGCTTTGGTGATTTTTCGTCTAGCCATTTTCTAGTCTCCGTGATTCTGTTAATAGACTCGGCATAGCGAGCAATCCGTTGCCCGCTATAACTAGCCTACTAGGCCGCTTCGACAACCGCGCACTTGCGGGGCCGCTTGAAGAAACCGAAGTATTGATCGTCCTGACTCACTTCGGTGTTGGCGACAAAGGTGATGTGCTTGCCACGAAGCACGTTATCCTCGCCTTCGTTGTCGATGTTGGCCGGGACCGTGCCCCACACTTTGAAGCCGCGATCATCGCGCACGAGCATTTTCAGCGTCGTGCCGAATTGCGAGTCCTGATACTTGGTGGCGAGAACCTTGCCGGTGATGACCGTGCCCTTGCCGACAACAACCGGATCCTTTGGCATGGCATCTTCGACTGCCTTCGCCTTCGCACGCTCGGCCATGTCGCTCGCGATTTTGTTCACGAGTGCGATCTGCTTGTCGCTGATCGAACCCCACTTGAGCAGCTTCGCGCCGATATCCTGAACGATGTGATGGTCAGTCTTGAGCGCAACGTCGAGACCGGGATTCGCGGCCAGAAACTCGGCAGCCTTCGCGGCAGCCTTGATGCGCTCGCGCTCGGCGGCGACTCGACGCTTGAGCTTTTTCAGTTCCAAGTCGCGGCGGGTAGCGTGACCAAACGACTCGTTAGCGCAAATGTGACCGACACAAATGGCCTCGCTGCTCGGGGCGTGATCGAAGACTGCCCCGTACAGGAACCACGCGCCACAATGGTCGCACGTTTGCTTCTGAGCGAAGTTGCCGTCTTTCCATCCGTGGACATGGAGAGCATCCCATGCGGGCGCGTCGTTGATTTCCTGCGCCCACTCGTCATTGCCCAGATACACGAAACCGACAAAAGTGTAGTGTTCGGGCTTGAAGTTGCTAGGACTGTGTACGTCTACTCGCATGATAGTGCCTCCGTGATTGAGATAAGAGTATAGGATGGATTGCAGACGCTTTCTGTGACCTAGTTCACAAAACGCCGATCCGGCCTCTTATCCCCTGTAAGCCCGTGTGGTGGACTCTAAGCGAGCCATCGTGAGATCGAACGCATCGGCCAGGACACGCTGCTTGAAGCCGTCACGGACCCGTATGGTCGGCGTGTAGCCTGTCACGAGACTATCGGAGATCAGTTCCGCGAAGGAACCGAAAGCCGACAGGGATCGCGTCAACTGATCGAGTGCTTGCTGATTCTTTTGCATTAGCATGTAACCTGCTTGACCGTGGTCTCGGTGATCTCGATCATCGAATCGAGGAAGGTATGGAAAACGTCCGCGATGTAATCCTTGATATCGTTGCGGTCGCGGCCGGTGACTCGGA
>Ga0114923_10000918_pt1 | contig 20974 bp, 24 predicted proteins | sample SumtaG_FD_89578 | JGI IMG/M metagenome (GOLD analysis project Ga0114923, IMG submission 89578) | Deep subsurface microbial communities from Indian Ocean to uncover new lineages of life (NeLLi) - Sumatra_00157 metaG | ecosystem: Environmental > Aquatic > Marine > Oceanic > Sediment | place: near...
ATAGCTTCAGCTTGAATTTGAGCTTGCATATCCATTTGTTGTTTTTGTAATCTTAATTCATGTTTTTGGTATGCAATAGCATCTCTTCTTTCTGCAGCCTCTCCTCTTGCCATCTCTGCTGCTGCTCCTGTCGCAACCTTCTTAAGAAATCCTTTAGTTTTACTAACCGCTGTTCTTGCTCCTGGTCCTGCTTCCTCAGCAAACTCTTTAAGATATATTTTATACCCTTTTTTTGCTGTTTTTATTCTTTTCTTCTTCTTTTTAATAACATCCTTCATAGCAATATCAATTGGTGTTTTAATAGTTTTATACCTTTTCTTAATAGCAGTTCTTCTTGGTTGTGCTCTTTCTTTTGCTCTTTTTTCTTTTGCTTTTTTAGCTGCTGCTTCTCTTTTCTTCTTTGCATTCTCAATTACTGCTAATAGTGTTTCTAATTCAGTTGCCATTATTTTTTCTTCCTATAAAAAAAAGGTTTAGGGGTTCTTCGAATTCCAAACACTCTCTGCATAAATGCATCGAATGATTCACCTTTCATTCTATGTTTATTTACTTTATTCATAGTTTCTTGAGATATTCTTTGATGTGTTCCTGACATATATTTTGTCTCCTTTTTGTTAACATGTGTTAACAGTCTTATATTATTAGGCGCCTGGGTTATATAAATGTTTCTATCATTATCTAAAATTACCCAACTTCATCAAGCCATTCGTATCCTGCTATAAGTATGATAAATAATCCAAAGGCTAAAACTACATAAGCCATTGATTGAGTATATAAATTAGCTATATCTCCAAATCCATAAGCCATCATATATATTCCCGTGATGACAAAAAGTACACCAGAGATAAATCCTATTGGATGACTCTTTAAGTATAATGCTAAAAGAAACGCAATTAAAGACACAATTAACAAGAATAACTGCATTTTAATACTTTCTGGTTTCCCATCAGTTGTTACATGTAATATTATATCATCGTTCAACCCTTTATAAGTTCCGTTTGTACAATAAACTTTTACTTTATAATCTCCTAAAATACTTGTGTTTGTAAAAGTATATACATAATCAGGAAAGTTTCTTGTCATAGGAGCATCTCTTACAACAACTTCTTCAAGAGGATTGGTAACTGTTATATTACATCCAAAGGCAGCATCACAAGGAAATGATTCAGCCTCACAAACTTCGCTAATGTTTACATCTGTGTAATATGCACTAATATAATCATAACTTCCTTCTACAGCAGCTGTTGCAAAACTAACTGCTAATAGAACCATAACCATTGCAATTATAACTTTATATTTATTATCCATTTTAACTTGGTTGACCTCCTGCTAACATATCTAAATCATATTTGCATCCCACTTCTGGAGGAACACTTATTTTTCCTGGTTCTTCAAACCAACAATTTATTGGGCCAAACTCCCCCTGATATCCTGTAGTTGAAGCATAAATATAGGAAATATCATCTACACTTAAGGCTCTTCCCTTATAAAATGCTAATTCATCTAATTTTGTATTATCATTTACAACCCCTCCTGGTAAAGAACCAATCCCTATAGAAGCTGCGCTTGTAAAATCTCTTGAGTTTGAAGCGGTATCTACAGAAACATTATCTAAATAAAGTACCCAATTATTAGACCCATCTCTTGTAATCACAACATGATGATAACTTCCATCTTGTAATTCAACAATTTCAAGCAAAATGGCCCCGGCTTCTCCGTAACTATAAAATTTTAAATGATGGTCTCCAGGGTCCCACGAAATAAACCAATCCGGAGCCTCACCCCCTGCTCTCTTTCCTATAAGAACATCGTCCCCTGTTTGTCCTGAATATTTATACTACATGCTTAAACTAAAAGCCCCTGAGAAATCAAAATCATTTTGGTCAGCTAAAGTTACATATCCTGTATCTAAAGCATTATTTATATGTCCTGCTGCATAAGTATCTGAAGTTCCAACACCATCATATTCATTAACTTCATCATTTCTATCTGTATTATTTTCTAAACGATAATATGCCACAATATTGGTGTTTAATGATTCTTTCCATGTTGTCCACTCTTCTACCTTATAATCATGTCCATCAACTTCAAATGTAGGAACCCATTCAACGATATCCCCTTTTTGAACATAAGTAAATAACCCTACAATTATCTTCTCATCTTTAATAAAATCTACCTTCCCTAAATCATTCCAAACAACCCTGTCTTCATAATGACTTCCTGATATTTCAGGAACACATTGATTGTGTACAGATTTATTAATTTCACTCCATACTTCTTTACAAATAATTTCATAATCATTCACTTCAACTTGAATTGTACTATTTATTTTATAATCAATCTGTCTACTAATAACTTCCATTTCATTTGTTGTATCATAAAGTTCTATCTCTGAAACTAATATTTTTAAAGCCTCTAATGAAGTTACTTCATATGCAGCTACCATTTGATAACCCATTCCAACTTCATAATCTAAAGGAGTAATTAATCTTATTGTTGCTATCTCTTTTTCATTACTATCAAAAATAGTAACAGTTTTGGTCTTATCATCATAATCTTTAGTACCAACACTTAAAGCATCCGCTGCAAATACAACTCCTATAATCCCTAATACCAAAACCATTCCGATTATTATTATATATTTTTTATCCATTTTAAACTTCCTCAAATATCAACCACCCAGTTGCATTTACATATTGTCTCCAGCACGTTGTTGCATTAAAACAAAGAATATTATTGCTCACGTCTGTTATATTATTATAAGTCATATTTATTTCTGCAGGATAGATAGTGTCTGAGAAATGAGCATCCCCTCCAACATCTAAATTATATTGGGGATTTGTGTTATTAATCCCTACAAGAGTTTCATCTGTTCCTCCCTCTCTTTCAATCCTCATTAATTCTAAGAAATTCTCTCCATTCTTATCGTTAAAAGAATCTTCTTGCCCAAATGCTAATACATCATTATCGTCTACTGAGATATGAGAAACATCTGAGCCTGGATTCCCAAACTTAATAAATCTATTACTGTTTCCTAATCTTAATCCAAAGAAAGCAGCTGTATTTACCTCTCCAGAATCAACAGTTAAATTAGCAAAGGTTACATTAGAAGTTGTATTAAGAACTTGGTCAAATGGATTAATTGAGTGAATTAAACTAATTATAATATCATATATTTGGTCTGCTGTTGAAAGGTGTGTTGTATCCCCATCACTTGGTGTTGCTGTTGGAATTCCTGTAAAGTTATCCCAGTTTTGGAATCTAAAAGTCTCATCAGCATATTTTTTAATTGAAGTATTAGCTAAAGTTATTTCCTCGTCTACATAGATTTTCATACTTGCGTTAGTATAATCTACATAAATCTTCATACTTCCATTAGTATCAACAACAAATGTTGCCATTGTAGTATTAATGTATACCCCATAAGTTGCGTTAATTATCCCAGTTAAGAAAGAACCATTGCCATAAAAGTATGAAGCATTTACATATCCTGTTGTGGTAAAATTAACATTAGTAGCATTTATATTATATACAAAAACTGGGTTTTGTAACCAAGCATTAAAATCAGGGTCCACTTCTTCTGCAGCGGGAGTTCCAAAACTTTGCGCAATTGTTACCCAATCAAAATTATGTAAATGTGTTTTTGCAGGAACACCCTCATCTTGGGATATTCTAACTTGAACAACTCCTGTAGAAATATGCTCAGCAGAATCATACACTCCAAATTCTATAATATGATAGTTATTCTGTGCAGGTAATGTTCCATAACTTTCCCAAGCACTATTCCCATAATGCCAAATTTCAACCGTAGCTGTGTGGGGTTCATCTTCTTCTCCTGATTGATACCTAATGATTAATTGATTAAAAGATGTTACATTTGTGAAGTTTACTATAAATTCAAAATCACTTGCAACCTCTGAAATATTCCAAGGAATATTATTATAAGTTTGGATTTCTGATAAATTTGAGGTTGAAATATTTCCAGTTATATTTTGTACAGATGAAGCATTATAATAAATTGTTTCTAATTTTGAAATATTAAATGTTAAGGCGTATCCATTAAAGGAAGTATAATTGTCTCCTGATGTCCAGTTGAATCTTCCATTAAACCATTCATCATTTGTTAAATTACCTGTCATATCATCCCCTGTAATATTTACAAAGTTTTCACCAACAAAAGTTACAAGCGATGTGTTAACTTCTCCAATATAAATTACAATAGAGTTATTTGTAGCCGTATCAATCGAGGTGATTGTTAAGTTTAATTTTGTTTCATTAAGAGTTAAGTTAGTTCCAGACATATAAAGATAAATATTATCAACCGCTGTAATAAATTTATCTGCTATTGAGGCCCAACTTATATTTGCAAATATCCAATCCGCAGTAATATTATTAGTTACAGTTAAATTAGCAAAAGTTACATTATCAGTTATGTTTAACGTCTGGTCAAATGGGTTTGCTGCTGCTGAAATACTTACACAACTTCCATTTCCGGCTAAATATTCTGCACCAGCACAGGCTGTTGAAGCATTTGTGTCTACTATCCCTGCAAGAGATATTGGAATCCACATTAATGTTGCTGCATCCCATTCTATTGATTCACCATCAGCTACGCCAGCTACATTAACATCTGCCATTTCAGAAAAATTAGTTAAATTTCCAGAATATGTAGTAACAGTTACATCCGCGGATAAAGATTCGGTAGGTCCATGAGTAACAACAACCGCACTTGCAAAACTTGTGAGCAATAAAGTACTTACAAGAAATAATAATAGAACTTTTGAAAACTTCATTTTTTCCCCTTTTTTAATTTAAATTTTTTGGAGTTTTGTTTAACTCCTAACATCCTTTGTAATATCATATCATAACTTTCGTTTGGGAAACATTTATGTTTCTTAATTTCTTTTTTTGTTACCGGACTCAAACGAGCCATTGAATTTTTATTCATAAAATTCTCCTTTGTATGCGTTTAATGAATACACTACCCTTTATAAACTTTTCCCACCACTTTAAAGTGGTAACACATTTCTCCCAATAGATTTTTTACCATTTTTCTGATTTCGTCATTTTTTGTAAAAAGTTATGTTTTTTTAAAAGTTGCCGAAAAGCCGTGCACTAAGTACCTTAGTTCACAAATTTGGAGGATAATCATGCAAAGCTTTATATAACATAGAGTGTTCTGTAATATTAAGAAGCATTAAAAGGAGGTAAAAAATAATGGCAAAAACAAAAACTGCACGTGAATATGATATCCAATTTGTTTGGGAAACTCATCTAAATCTTCCCGTACAATTGATTAGATATGAATTACAAGATATTGATGATGACGATGGAAAGAAGTATCTTGAATTGATGGATGAAATATCTAAGGTGCATGATGAATTAAGTTATTTACTTGTTTATGTTGAAAGATACATAAAGGAAGTAAAAAGCAAAACCGCGAAAGCGGTTATAGTAGAGGAGCCATTAAAAATAAAATGATAATACAAAAAGTTTATAAAAACAAAATGAGTGGACAAAAACTGGTGACAGTTCCTGTAGGAGAAAGAGATATCCAAGATGGAGATTATGTTCAAATAACTAAAATTAAGGAGGTTAAAAACAATGGCAAAAATAAAATCAAGAACAGTTAAGTATTGTGCTAACTGTAAGAAGAAGATTCAGATTGGTGATTACTACTACTCAGGAAGAGGATTACCAGCAACACTTTGTAAGAAGTGTTATGATAAAAGATAAATTTATCAAACTAAGGTAAGGTAAGCCATTAAAATAAAACAATGAAAAATACAAAAATATGTCAAAATCGTCAAAATAAATCGGAGGTTCCCAATAAAAAAAGTGTCACTACTTTAAAGTGTTTACAAACATTTAAATACTAGTAGTGTTTTAGTAACTACATAATAACAACATGATGTTGTTACTTTTTGGAGACAAAAATGAAAAAAGATAAGATAAAAGATATGGAGAAAGAACATGCAAGAATTTCTCGGTAAATATATCTATATTGTAATTAAGAAGCCTGATGAAAAACCAATGTGGCATAAATGCGCTAAAGTAATTTCTATTACAGACACACATATCTCATTATTCGATACTTTTGATAATAAACCCTATTTACATAAAGTTATACATGTTGAAGATATTCAATTAAGTAATAAGCAGCCGGGGGTATCAGAATGACTGTAGACACGTACGTACAGACCGAATTAAGCTCTGTAAGCCACGAAAACGTTAAAAGTAAGGGTAGCATACCAGAAATGAAGAATTTCATGAAATATTGCCCTAAATGTAAATACTTTGTAGGATGTTGGGATAAGATAGATTATTATCAATGTTGTAGAAATAAAAAGCATAAAATTGCTAAGGAGATTGAAAATGGGTAAAAAATTATATTTATTAGCAATGATTACAACAAGTGTTATGGCAATCATTGGAATGGCTGTTACAATGATTACTGTACATGAATTAGTACATTATAAAGAAATAAAAAATATGGGAGGGTTAGTTAATGAGATTTGTGTACTAAATCTCCATGTTGGAGACCCAGATGGAAAAGATGGTTATGTTAAATGGGATGCTGTTAGTAAAGAACAATTAGATTATAAATTTTCTGAACCTGTTGCATATGTTATTGGTTGTGGAGTATATATTATATTTTTCTCATTATTTTGTTATTTAGTTATTGAAACAGAGAAAAAGTTAAAGGGGGTTAAAAAATGAATAAACAAGAATATGCTGAAAGCTTTGGAAGAATGATTGAAGATAATGAAGTTGTTTTTGATGTAGATGATCGGAATGAAGGATTTGAAGTAATTAACGATATTGGAATATCATTATACCAATGTAACTATAATTTTAAGATGTGGTATGCTAAAGGACAAAAATCTCCACACATCCATGTAAAAAATATTCAAGGATTAGAAGGATTAGATAAAGACCAACTTAAAGAGTATAAAAAGTTATTTATTATAAAGCATTGCCCAAAAGAGTACTTAAAATTCTTAGATATTCAAATATGTGGCGCGCATCGAATTGCTACAGAAAATGAACTACATTATAAGTATAATACAATTAAAAAGTTATTCGGTGTGTACAATGAAGATAAAGAAAACTTTGCTGAACCTGAAATGTTAGAGAAAGCAAAATTAAAGAAAGCATGGGATGGTATTTCTAAAGCGCCAAAAGGACAAATTGCTATCTCACAAATACTAACTGATTATAAAATTAAATTCAGAGGAAAAATGGCAGTTTGCCCATGGCACGCAGATAAAGCAGCATCTTTATCTTTCAGTGACGAGAAAGGTATTTGGAACTGTTTTGGGTGTGAGGCTTCGGGAAATATATTTCATCTTATAGGAATGCTGGAGGAATTAAAAAATGGATAAAAAAGAAGCAGAACAAATAGGAAAAGAAGTTGGTGCTGAGAAATATGGTATACAAACAACAATATTTAGGCAGTTAGCAACAGATTTTTATGATAAACAACCTTTCTTCTTTGATAGCTCAAAACAATGGTGGTTATGGAATAATGAAGAATATTGCTGGGAAGTAAAAGATGAGATTGATATAATGAATGCTTTTGATAAATATTTTATTCAAGAAACTGAAAAATCAAGTATAAAAAGTGGAATCATTGAAGCATTAAAAAAATGTGGTAGACAAAATAAGCCAGAGGATATAAAACCAACTTGGGTTCAATATAAAAATAAAGTGTATGATATAGAAACTGAGGAGATGTTTGAAGCAACACCAAAATACTTTATTGCAAATCCAATCCCTTGGAAAGTTGGTGAAACAGAAGATACTCCTACAATTGACCAATTATTCTCTAAGTGGGTAACACAAGCAGATATGGATTTACTATATGAATTAATCTCATACACAACAATCCCTGAAATGTTCATCCACGCATTTATTTTTTTATATTCTGCTCCTGGAAAAGGAAAAGGAACTTTTATGAATTTACTATTAAACTTTATAGGTAGAAATAATGCTGTTGCAACATCTATCACCAGAATAAATTCAAATCCAAGATTTGAAACAAGAGAATGGCATAGAAAATTATTAATAACTATGTCAGAGGTTTCAAACGTAAATGATTTAAAAAATTCTGGATTAATCAATCAAGCAACCGGTGGAGACCAAATTAGAGCAGAAGTAAAAGGAGGGGGGGGGTTTGATTATGTTAATTATGGAAAATTTCTCTATCCTACTAATAAATTATTAAAAGTTGATGCAGGAGATGGTTTTGGTAGAAGAGTAAGAACTGTTAAGTTCCAAACAAGATTTGAGAAAGAAAAAGATGTATTAAAAGATATTCCTGATAAAGAATATGAAAATCTTGCTAAAAAATGTTTAAGAATTGGAAAAGAATTGTATGAAAAGAGAAGATTTACTGGTGATGTTGATATCTCTGAAAGAATGAGTAAATATCAAGAAGAATCTAAAACACCTCTTGAAAGATTCATTGATAGTTATTGTGATACATCTGATTTTGAATCTAAAGTTCTTTTAGATGAATTTTTTTCAAAATATACTCCTTTCTTAAAAGAAAAAGGGGAATTATCTGTAAATAAATCAATTTTAGCTAAAGAATTAAGAAAATTAGGATGGGAAACAAGAAGAGAATCTATACTTTCTATACAAGTTAATTTAGATGGAAGTAAAAAATATGATAAAAAAGCTTATGTTGTGGGTTTTAGAATGAAAGAATTAGACACCCAAGACACCCAAGACACCCTATCTCCTATTACCCCCCCTATAGGGGCTAGTAGAGATGTAGGTGTCCACCGTGTCCAGGGTGTCCAGAAAGGTGATAATATTGATTTAATACCACAAAAACCAGGAGAATAATATAAAAATGAAAATTAAAATAACAAATAAAGATGATTTATGGATTTTAGGAGAAATAAAAGAAGATAATGAAATAGTTGATATGTTAAAATCTCTTCCAGGAAATGATTTTAAATTAACAATATTAGAGGGAGGTGAAAATGAATGGAAAATGAAAGTTTAATAACAAGAATTATTGTATATTTATTTTGTGGTAAATATGATGAGAATTATATGTATATTTTTTGTTTAGCATAAACATGGTAAGAATAAAAGAGTTAGTAACTGTAACAAAGAATAGAAATAATTGTCAGATATCTTTTGTTTTAAGAGCAAAAGAACTTAAAAAAAGAGGGCTAACACCTCAAGATTTATTAAATATTAAATTATATAAGTCAAAAAGGAGGATAAAAGAAAAATGATAGTAACAGATAAAGTTTGGAAGACGATTAAAACAGGTGATATTAAAAAGGGATTTTATATGGATGGGTATTTAGTATCTAATTTACAATTAATTCCAGCTCATTTAGCTAAAGACTGGGATGTGGTAGGTATTGTAAGTGGTAGCGCTAAAGTTAGGATCGCGAAATCAACACAAGCAATGGCCTGTGCTTATTTTGTAGCTTGGGCGTTGGCAGGTGGTAGGATGAACATAGATAGAGATGATAAAATAAATTATGGTACAATAGACAAGCTTCCTAAGAAACAAGTTAAATTTACTTTAGAAGATAATGTAGTATTTTCCGCTAAAGATTTAATTGAAAAAGCAACTGCTGCAGAAAAAAATTCAGTTTTTGTTTTGGATGAGGAGGAGGGGCTGGATGCAAAAAGTACAATGATGAATTTAAATAGAACTATGGCAGACTTTTTTCAAAAGTGCGGGTTTAAGAATCATTTTATAATTGTCGTTTTGCCCGATTTCTTCTCATTGAATAAAGACATTGCATGCGCGAGAACAAACTTCTTAATTAACACATATGTAGGTGATAATTACCAAAGGGGGTTCTTTTCATTCTATAATGAACGTAGAAAGGAGAAGTTATATGAGTTTGGAAGGCGTTTATTAGGGGCACATTCACGTTATATGGCAACCGAACCAAATTTCAGAGGGAGATTTAGAGATTGGCTCCCTTTTGATAAGGGTAAATATGAATTAGCAAAGAAAAAGGCTTTAGATGAGAGAAATGTTAGTAAAAGGGACATTAAGACGGCAAAACAAAGAGATATTGTGATTCATATGCTTCAGGAGGCAACAAATTTTAATTCAAAGGAGGTTGCGGATAAAATTTTAGAGGGTTATGGAGTTCGTATCGGAAGAGAGGTAATTAGAAGAGCTACCACTAACGCACTGAAGTTACAGACTGAAAAAGCGTATTCAATGCAGGAGGAAGATGAAGAAGAGGAGTGATATGTTACAAACTAAACAAAAAAGTGGTATTTGAAGGGGTACGTACCCCCTTAACGATGATATCTGGTACCTATACCTCATATCTAAACTTAGAATAGGGGATGGGCGGCGGGCTGTCAAAAGGTGCCCTTTTTTTTAGCCTATATATTATATAGACGAAAAGGAGGTAAAAAAATATGAAAAAGAAAACAAATAGAAAGAAAACAGTTAGAAAGAAAAGGATTAAGCATCCTACAGATGAAGAAAGGCTAACAGGAGTATTAGAAATGCTGAAGAGCGCGGAAGCTACAATCAAAGAACGTGAGGAAGAGCTAATAGATAAGGAGAAAGAAATCCAATGGCTATTATCTCACCAAGATAATATTTTCAGACGAGGATACAACTGGGCAATCACAGAAGCAAACAACAAAGGCTTAGTAGAACTTCCTCTGGCGTTTGTGTGTAAGTGTGGGCGTAGATATAAGTTTGAGAAGTAAATAGATTATGGTGGAAGGGAGTCATGGAAGGAATAAAAAAGGTTCACATTACTACTACAATGTGTCGCATCCCAATATTCTATTGGAGATTTAAGAATTTAATGTTCGTCTTTCGGAGCAGTTATTGATTTTTTCTCCCAATAGAATTAATATTTTTAAAGCAGGGAACCCCAAAAGGAGTTCCCCTATCAAATCGTTTATGTTCTACCAACTAAGCTGGATAATTGAACTGATGATTTGAATATAAAGGATAGGAGAAAAGTGTTCTAACAAAACCCCTATCCACTTCATTGATAAACAATAAAGGACTATGATAATATGATTGAGAAGAATATTATTAAAGTACTAGATATAATCGCGATAGTTATCGCTGAGTATAGATAGCATTTAACAAAACTCCAAAAACTAAGGTCTAAAACTTCTCCATCTTTTAATTTTAGTTTCATTTTTTCTTTTTCTTTTTAGGTGTTCTTCGTTTAATTGCGTGAATTGCACTTACTTCAGACCTTCTGCTCAACCTTTTATTCTTTTTTTCAACTATTGTGAAAGGTAATTTAGGATTTCTACTTTTTCTAAAACCTTTTTTAGGTTGAATATTCACAAATTTATTTGTTTTAATATTCTTAACCCTCATACTTGCAGCAAGAGTACTTCTTAAATGTTGCTCTGCTCTACTAATTACTTTACTTTTAGTTCCTTTTGTTTTAAATGGTCTCCATCTTCCACCCTTTTTAACTTGTGCTTGATAAATATTAGATTCTTTAAAACCTCTCATTTTTACAGTTGAAGGCCTACCCTTATACCGTGAAGGATAAATTATTGGAGAACCTGGAATAGTAGGACCTGGTTTTGGAGTATATGGTGGAGAGGGATATCCTGAGGGTGGTCCTGTTGCAGGAACACTTGGACCTGGTATTGGTCTTGAAGGAGGTCCAGTAATAGGTCTTGAAGGAGGGCCTGTTATAGGTCTACTTGGAGGTCCTGCTGTAGGAACACTTGGGCCAGGTATTGGAACAGAAGGTCCAATAAAAGGGCTTGATACAGCTACTGCTGGTTTTGATGATGATGCTGGGGATATTGTTGAACTTAATGGAACAAACCCTGGTGTAGAAGAGGGAGCTAATGGTTTACTTTTACTTGTCCTCAATTTACTTGCCATATATACTGATTTTGTGATTGTAGGATAAGGTGAGATATATTTAATAAAGCTTTCTGAATAGTCAACACCAGTTTCTTTTTTAACCTTCTTCAAGAATTTTAACTTATCTCTTCTACTCATTGTAGAAAATTTAGCCCAGTCCTTATCTATTTTTTTATCTTTTACTATTTTTAGAGCGGTTTGTCTTATTTTTTTCCCTTTTAATCTAAATGGTGCCATTTCATCAGTAACTTTGAATATAGTTCCTGCTGTAGCCCCTACCTCAAATTCTGACCCTGCTATTGCTTTTCTTGTAAATATTAAGTCTTTACCTGCACGTGCTCTTGTTTGATATACACTTGGACTTCTTTTTAACCAAGAAATTTTAGTTAATTCATAACGCCCAGTATCTTGGAGACCTAAGTAAGAAGTACTTAAATAAGCTTGACCAGTCTTTTTAGCACTTGCTGGTGGGTGAAAATGGAGAACGCTCTCACCCCTTTTAGTCTTTGCAGGGTCAACAAAGAATTGTCCTCTTTCTAACTTAATATCAGGAATACCTTTCTCAATTTCTTTTATTTCACTATATAATGTTTTAAACGCAGCAGATTTTCCTCCTTTATATTTTGTTATTTGTAACCCAAGATTTCCTGCCTTTTTTTGAAGGGTAATCTGTTTTAAACTATCATCTATCAAAATATCTCCTCCTATTCTTTTTATATCTTTAAATGTATGCATGCTTTTACCCATAGCATAATCTTCTCTTGTTAATATATTATCAAAATATTTCTTGATCTTATTCTTTTCTAATATTTTCATAGTTCTTTTCTTCTTGGAGTGTGTCCATAAGCTAATTGTTTTTCCTTCCCTCTTTAATTTTCGAAGAAGTTTTAGAGCATCAGGCCTTAAATTACCTTTACCATCAATTAAAGTTCTATCTAAATCAAAAACTATGTGTTTTATATCTCTTTTTATTACTTTAGTTTTTCTAAGTCCTTTATAGATAGGTATCTTTGTAGGGGTTCCATGAGTATAGAATAAATTTTGTCCAGTAAGTTTCCTTGCTTCTTTGAAAGGAATATCATATCTCGAACCAAAAGCCATAACTGTTGGGGGTGTTTTCTGAAATTTCTTAAATTGTCCAGGTTTTTTACCCATTGCCCAATCTAAAAGTGATGAAGGCTCTCTAAAAGTAGGTTGAATTACTCTTTTTTTTAAGAAAGCTGGTTCTCCTCTTCTTACAAAAGTTTCCTGAACAGGACGTAATACCAATTTTCTTTGTAACATATTTTGTTGTGATAACATATAATCTCTAACTAATTCTGTTTGTCTAATCCCCTTAGCAGCGTCTCCAAACTTATCTACAGCCCATTCAGAAGCTTCCTGCCCTAATTTATTAATTTCAACTACAGACATTTTTGAAAGTTGGTCATTTACTTTATCTAATGTCTTTGCCCTTGAACCAATATATAAGTCATCAGACCTAACCGCTTTTCCAAATAAAGATGCTTTTTTACCAAAAGGGTCCATTGCACTTGGTCCGGTATATTTAGAAGGTTTTAAGAAGCTAAACCCTTCAACCTCTCCAGCCTGTGCAGTTAACTTTAATTTAGATAAATCATCAACATATGCTGTAAATATAATGTTTTTTTCTCTTGCTGTCGATACAATATCTGAGGGGGTTAGTTTTAATCTTAATCCTGTTTCTTCAAATAATTCTCTTTTAGCAGCATTAAGTGCGGTTTCTCCAGCATCTATTGCTCCCCCAGGAAGGATATTCATTCCAGATACTTTATCCATCTCATAAAGTATCCTACCTTTTTTATCTTTAACTATAATTACCGCTCTATTTCTTAAAAAAGGTTCAACATCAACGTTTCTTGATAAAGTAGTTACTCTTTTTACATCACCTGCATCAGCATATTGAAGTATTTTTCTCGTAGGCCCTCCTGTAACTTTTAATCCCTTTTGTATAGCTTTTCCACCAACATACATTAATGCTATCTCACCAGCAATAGAACCTATTGCATAAGCAGGTTCTTCCCTCAAAACTGTTCTTGACTTTTCATAAAATCCTTTAGCCATACCCGGAAAACTCTTTTCATATGGAGATTCTTCAATTGTTTTTCCACCTGGTAATGCCCCTCCAAATCCAACATCAACGAATTCATAGGCTTTTTTTAATCGAGGTTTGGGTTCTTCTACGAATTCTTGTATAGGCGCTGTGATAAATTCAGGTTTCTTAATAATTTCTTCAGCTAACATTCCTGTTTTAAAAGCTACTTGTTGAGCAGCAATACCAAATTGAGACATTTTATCACCAAATGTTACTTCTTCTTGCTCTTTTATTGCAATTCTTCTTTCCTCAGCTTCCCTAGATAATCTTTGAAGAGTAGTTTCTGTAGGAATTACTCCTTCTTGCTCTTTTATTGTTTGTGCTCTAACTTCAACAGGGGTAATTCCTCCTGGTAATGCCCCCCCAACAGCTACATCTACTTTTTCATAAACATCTTTTGCTCTTTGAATAATAGTTGGTGTTGGTTCTTTTAAAGTATAATCTGGTTCTTTGAATGCTTCTACTAAAGGTTTTGTAATTACTTTAGTTGTTTCTGGAATTACTCTTGGTTTAGGTTTACTTCTTTTCTTAGGCGTAGGAGCAGGCGCAGGAGGCGCAGGAGCCGGTTTAGGAGCAGGTGGTGGAGGAGGAGGAGAAGGTTTAGCTTCTTTTACTTCTGTAGGAGTTGGTCCACCTGGTAAGTATCCACCTACAGCTACATCTGCTTTTGTATAAACTTCTTTTACCTTACTTGTTATTGTACTCCAAAATCCCATTTTAATTTAAAAACAAGAGATTATGTGAACATTGAGTTTCATAATCCCCTTTGTAATTACCTCCATTTTCTTTTTTTTGTTCATGTATTAAGTGTAATGTGTATTCCATTTTAAGCTCTGTTTTGTATGAATTCATACATTTGTGTGAAAAAGTATACCATTGAGAAGAGGAATACTGGTAACCAGAAGATTACTCCATAAAATCCTATCCCAAAGATAACAAAATATAATGCTAATAATGTGAATAATAATACATAAGACATTTTTCCTAATACTCCTATAATTGTATATATCAATGCTGTTCCAAATAGAGATAAGGTTGAATTACCCCATACTTCACTAACCCAAAATGTAAAGAAGTCCATTATGCTGACCCCCTCCACCAGCTAATCACTGTATAAGCATACATTAATATTATTGGAGATACAAGCATTGTTGCTACTATCCAATTATATTGACCATGAATTAATCCCCACAACGATGCTAATGGAAGTCCAAATGATAAGATTATTCCTGCCATTGCGGCAAAGATAAATAAGTCACTTCTTGTAGCAAAAGTTCCTGCAAAGATAAATAGTCCCCCAACTGTTGCTGAAAATATTGTTGTAAAAGTTATAATGAATGGTGAAGCTTCCCAATTAAGAGGATTAGCCAAAAAAGTATACATTGCATTAAAAGGCATTTCAGCAATACCAGTAATTATAAGTGTAAACTGTACAGCGAAGACCGCAAGTAGTAATTTAATCATATTTGCCATTTTAAGTTTTACTCCATTGTCCTATTGAATAACCTGCTGTTATGAAGAAGGTTACCATAAAGATACCATATTTATTTACGAAAGCATAAGGTGCGAAATCTATTGTCATTAGCCCAGCATAACTACAAAGAGCTACATAAAAGAATATTACAAATAAATTAATCCCGGGAACAGAGAGTTCCATACCAGTAAATGAACAAAAGAATGCTAATCCGATAAATAATGCCGCAAACATTAAAAATAATCTTGTAAAATTGTCTTCTACCCCAGTTTCATAAGTAAGAAGGTCGTTAATAAAACCCATAACAGAAGTACCTCCTACATAAGTATCTCGTGCAATCCATAAGCTTGGGTCAAGTAAATATGTCCCATTTCCTACATTAAAGTAATAATATCCATAAATTCTTCCATACTCTGAGGTATTTACTAATACTCCAATGGTCTCCCCAACATTTATAGTTCCAGATGTAGAATTTATTAAAGTACCATTATCCTGTGTAATATTCATTGAATAATAAACTAAATTACTTAAATTAGCATTAATCTCAAATGTAAAATTATAGATAGTATTTGCACTTAACCAAGGACCCGTTTTTGGCATTATATTATAAGTTATCCCTTCATGTTGTGAAACATATATTGCAGGGTCTCCACCAAGTATAGATAGAATTATTGTGTAAACTGGCTGGCTTGGCCTGATGATTAATGTTTTAGTATTATACTCATCATGTGTTATCGTAAGTCGATGACTAAGTGTTATATCCATATAAAATACAATTTGTCCTGCATCATCCGATGTTCCTGTTCCAACATTTGTCCAAGCTCCTGCAATTTTCCTTTCAACTTGCATTAGTGCACCAGAAATTCCAGTTCCACTATTATCTTGTACTTGAAATGTGATATATTGACCATTCCCTGTTCCTGTTAGATATAATATAGTAGTTGTAGTAGCATTAGTATAATCACCAATAAAATTTTCAGTTTTAGTGTTAAATCCAGGGTCTTGTTTAAATTTAAATTCTGAGTTCATATGTAATGTTTCATTAACATTAAAACAGAAAGTATAATTATATTTATCTAAACCGGAATTATAAGCATATGTGTCTCTAATAACACCAGAACCTAACCAAAACTCCCAATCTGAACTTGGAACTGAAGCATCTATAAAAATATCTAATTCAGCATCTTTAAATGTATAATTCAAGAATACTGTTTCTCCTGCTCCACAGTGCGAAAAAGTAATTTCATTAACAGTTATGTTTGTATTATTTGTTTGATAATATAAATTAGTTCCATTATTTAAGGTTATATTAAAGAAATATGTATGATTAAACCCTCCAGCACCAACTAAAGGCATGTCTAATGTTTTAGTAAAGATTGCTATATCTCCTGCTCCAGTTCTTGTTGCAGCATATTCTGTTCCATTAAAGTTTAATACCGCACTTATAGTAAATTCTGATGAAGGATATGTTAAATTAACTGAGAATATTTCAGCCCTTGTTTCATATGATGTTGCATTTCCAGTTTCTGAGTTATTTATTAATGCTGCATAATATGTTGTTTGGTTATCAGACCCAAGGCTACTTGTAGTGTCATTAGCATAAACAAACCAATCATAGGTTCCATATGAGAGATTAATTGATACATTATCCCCACAAGTTATGGTGATATTAGCCCCAGTACTATTAGAATACCAACAATCATCTAGATTATTATCTGTTACTGTCCAATTTAAATCGATTAAGATAGTATGATTACCATCCCTATCCCATCCATACCAAATGAAACTTCTATCTGGAGTTATTATATCTAATACTGGAGAGAAAGTATCTTTAAAAAATGTTATATTTGTTGAGTTTTCATTCCCTAAAGTATCATTACAAAATACCGTCCAGGTATTTGTTCCTTCAATACTAATTGTTATCCCAGTAAAATTAGTTCCAGCAGCTTGGACAGAATAATTTGTATCTCCAGAATTATTTGAATACCAACACATACTTGGATTTAATTCTATTATATTATAGTTTATTGCAGAAACATTAATAGAGTAGGTGATATTAGTTGGATAAATAATTTCAAGTTGAGGTAAGAGTGTGCTAGAGACTACTACTTCATAAATAGAGAAATTCATATTTCCACTAGAATCATTAGCTGAAATATTTAATACATAAGTATCAACAATCAAGACTGTATTATTAATTAAATATCCAGTTGCATTGATAGTGAAGTTATTAGTATCATTAACTACCCAAGTATCTATAGCTTCATCAGCACTAAAATCTACACCTAAGGCATCTACTAAATGTTCAAGGGTTATATTAGCTGGAGGAGTGATTATTGGAGCTACAAGGTCTTGATAGTTTATAGAATTAACTTCAGTATCATTTTTTGTAGGAATTGCGTCATAAGTTATATTTATAAATAAATCTTTGAGACTAACTGGGAAGTTTGGAACTGTAACATTAGCTTGCCATCCTGTTCCGGCAATATAAGCTACTTCTTTCTCATATATTTCATAAGAAACATTAATTCTGTCAAGAGACATATCACTTTCAAAACCTTGGGTATTTCTTGTGTATACAAATCTTAATGTTCCACTACCACTTAAACCTGATAAAGCTACATCTTTTTCAACCCATGTATCACTATTAGTATTTTGTATGAACCACAATTCAACCCAAGACCCTGTACTATTTTCTTGTAAAGACAAGTGGTCAATATCATCTCCAAAACCATGATAATAAAAATTAATATTGAAATCATCATATAAATAATAATCAAGAGTTTCATCAAAATAAACTGTAGCTATATCTCCACTATTATAACAACCATCCCCTGAGCTTGAAGTTTCTACCCAAATAAAATCAGTTCCAGCACCACCAACACCCCCATTTTGAGGACCAGTTCCAACCGAATCTGTAGCGCTTCCTCTTTGCCCCCAAGCATTTACATCTGCACAATTTGTACCAACATTAGTAGCCCAATGCCCAAAATTAACTTCAAAATCATCATAATAGTCTTGCCCGATTACATCTCCTGTAACTACTACTTCTGATAGGTTCCCTCCGATAAAAACGTTCTCAACTTTAATACCATCAGTTATATTAGCTCCATTTTTTTGAAAATCAAAAATAATTGTTATATTGGTATCTTCACTTACATTAATATTTTTTACATCTGAAGTTAAAGGGTATGTAATATTTAAAATATATTCATTTACTACTACTCGATAGGTAATAAAACCTGTGTTGTTACTTGTATCATTAGCTGAAATATTAAGGGTGTATGTTCCAGTAGTGAGTATAGTATTATTTTCAAGTAAACCATTCGAATCAATTACAAAATCAACCGTATCATTAACTGTCCAAGTATCTATAGCTTCATCAGCATCAAAGTCTACTGATAATGCATCTATTAAGTATTCTAAAGTAGCATTAGCAGGAGGAGTAATTGTTGGGGTTCCTATATCTCCAGAACTATAAGTATTACCTGTACCCCCGTTCCAAATTTTACCAACTTCAGCAGCACTAATCGCTCTTCCCTTCCAAATTCCTATTTCATCTAAATCACTTCTTCCAGATAATTGTCCATCACTAAATGAATTGAATTCAATTTGGTCTGAATTTGTATAATCTTGACTAACTGAAGCTGTATCTCTTGAAACATTATCTACATATAATACCCAATTATTACTACCATCTCTTGTAACAACTATCTGATGCCATGAAGCATCTTCTAAATCATCGGATGTGCTTCCAACTATTTCTCTACCTCCTCCAGAATAATCATAAAATTTAACATTATTATCTGCAGGTGTATATGATAAATACCAATTATCTGCTCCTGGAGAATCTGATTCATGTTTTGTTATTAGTATATTTTGTGATGCATCTGCGCTATATTTATACCATACACCAATACTAAAAGCCCCAGTAAAATCAAAATCATTTTGGTCTGCAACTTCGATATATCCGCTTGTTAGACCAGTACTTATTATTCCTGCACTATATCCTGCTCCTTGGCTTACACCATTATAACCATTAATTAAATCTAGTGTGGTACTATTTAAAGTATAATAAGCAACAAGATTTGTATTTAATGAGGATACCCAAAATGCGTGTTTACTAACTTCCTTACCTACAATAGTCCAAACACCATCCATATAATCATCTAACCCAACATAAGTCTTTAACCCAATTCTTATTGGACCTTTAGGAATATCATTTGAATTATAATCAACCCATCCTTCCCAATTATAATCTTCCTTACCTACAACAACATCTAAACAAATCGATGTAAAATTTTGAGTATAACTACATTCTCCTTTTCCATAAACATCTCTTTGTCTTGTTTCCCCAGTAAAATAAACAAAACTATAATCTTTATCAATTTCTTTACTGGTTTTCGCGTCTGTGAATGTAACTTCTCCTAAGCCATTCTCATATAACTCATTAAAATCAAAGTCATAATACATTACAACTTCTTCGCTACCATAACCAAATTGTAGAACTTCGTCTACAGTTGTATGTGATTTAAGTTCTGCGGTACCTAACTCACTTCCAAAAAGTGGTAGGCCAAAAGCATTTTCAAAGATAACTTTCATATCATTATCTTCATAAGCTAATACATTATCAAAATCTAAAGCACTTACACTTCCAGTTAAGACCATCAGCATACACAGTGTAACTATTATTAATTTATTATTCATAGTGAACTAAATAATTAATAATTAATACTGTGGTGCGTATTGTGGCTGTTGCATAGGCGAGCTAAACATATTTCTGCTAGACATTAATCCTGCTACTCCCATTATCAGAACAACAATTATAATATATGGTAAATAAATATTCATAATCATACATGAAGTTCCTTCTGACACTACGCTTGCATTATAACAAGGTTCGGGGTCTCCATCTGCACAAATACTTAATGTACTTACACAATTTAATCCATTACTTCCTCTTGCATTTTGGATAACTTCTTGGAATATTGGTACGAAAGCCATGAAAATTACCACAACGATCAAAAGCATGAGCAAATTAAAAATTATTACTTGTCCTCTGTTATTATTCATTATTTTACACCTCCGTTAACTATATTAACATTATTTACAACCATTTTACTTTATGCCTCGTTGGTTTATTTACGCCAATTATTCTTGGCATGTGTTGTTGAGTTGTGAATTGTAATTGAGGGGCTCGTGATTTTGTAAATTCGCTACCCATAAGAGATAATGTGTGTCTTCTTGAAGATTCTGAGCCCCCCATAGAAAATTTATCCCTTAACATTTGTTTTTCCTCAAAAGTTTGAGGTCCTTGCATTAATCCTTGCTGTTGTCTTTGCTGATTTCTTAATTGCCAATCTCTAAATTTACTTGCATTTAATATATTCATCATTCTGCCTCCTACTGCCCTTAACATACTTGGTCTTTGTTCATGAAACTCTTGCTGCATCTCTTGATGAGGCAGTTCTCTTTCTTCTGGCCATTATCCTTGTTCTGCCCAAGAATCTTCTGCTGTAGGGGCTGCGTA
>Ga0114923_10000919_pt1 | contig 20972 bp, 19 predicted proteins | sample SumtaG_FD_89578 | JGI IMG/M metagenome (GOLD analysis project Ga0114923, IMG submission 89578) | Deep subsurface microbial communities from Indian Ocean to uncover new lineages of life (NeLLi) - Sumatra_00157 metaG | ecosystem: Environmental > Aquatic > Marine > Oceanic > Sediment | place: near...
AGCAGGAGATTTAAACCCAAACTTTTGAGGACTATCAAACTCTTCAGGGTTATGGCCAGAGACTTGAGGACCGAAACTCCATATTGGATATCGAGTATCCCCTCCCTCAAATTCAATCCAAACCTTGTCCTTTACCTGAGGTAGTAAATGAATACCATATCCATCTCCCGAAAACATTTTAGGTTTAGCCCATACTGGATGAGTAAAGGAACCAGATACAGCAGGAGCTTTAAATTGGATTCTATGCATATTATCTTGATCCTCATTATCTAATACAATTCCTATATAAGAAGAATAATATCTACCTATAGATTCTAGTCCTCGATAAACTAATTTTTTTATAAATCGACCTATTGGTTCATTCATCTTCAGTTTCTTTTTTTACTCTATATAAATCTAAAATATCTTCATGATAAGAACTTAATCCATCATAGTCATCAGTAATAGTACCATCTCTAATAGCTTCAAGGTATTCTTTAGTTAAAATAATAGCTTGTTCTCTAATAACAGAATCACCAGCAACAACCCTTTTAATCTTTTGAGTCATAGTTTCAGCATTAGGTAAAAACAAAACCTTTTCTTCTAAAATATAACCATTCTGTTTATTTATAGTATGTTCAGCCTCAATTATATAATATCTACCAGTATGTTTTTCTGCAACCCCCCCTAACCTTACTACCATACTATCAGTTATTAAGGGATCTCCTACTACAATAAATGTTGCTTGAACTCTTTCTAATAATTTATCCTTACTTAAAGATGCTACTAGGTTTTTTACTTTATCCTTTACATCAGGACTATATAATGGATTTAAAGACTGACTAGGAATTCTTAAATCCCTATTTTCTCTAGTCACTACATCATTCCAAAAAGCTGTATCATGAAATTCAAGGTATAAATTTTTCATTACCTCAAAATCTGTCTCATTCCCTTGTAATTCTCTTGTTCTTATCCTATCCAGATATTCTTGATATTTAGTTACTTGTGCTAAATATTCTCCATATTCACTAGAGAATTGTTTATACATACTCAAATCTGCATGAGAAGAAGAATTTTGAATATCTATATGATCTATGCTGTCTTCTGATAAATCATAAGTTTGAGCACTTACTCGACTAGCCTGTTCTTCTTTTTTATTTGTTTCTATCTTTACAGATATTAAATCTCCATTACCCCCTTGGAATGTATAATATCTAAAGGGAGCTTTATAAGTATCTCGGTTATATACTTTTAAAGTATTATCTCTACCTGATATTCTCCAAGAACCATCTGGGCAGTATTCCATTACTTGAGATACAGCCTTAGTAACAGGTTTATTAGAAAATACAAAAGGTTGAGTTTGTTCTAGAAATTCAGTAACCTCAGAATGATCAACACTATTATCATGAGCATTTCCAGGTGGGCCTTGGTAAGTATATTGTTTAGTAATTAAATCTAAACTCCAGCCTTGGTTTTCAACTTCTATTACTACCCCAGATTTTTTTATTTTCTTAAGCATTTCAATTACACTACTTGAATCTGCAGCATTATTCACTTGAGTTCTAATCTTTGAAGCAGTATCAGTACACTCAATATCATATATTACTTTCTTACCATACTTAGTATCATAGTCTCTTATCATAATAAGCCTAGTAATCATTCCCCCCTCTTCTCCTAAATATCCCCAAGATACTTTTAAAATTGCACCCATTAATAAAAAAGGATGGTCAACTAACCTTGGATCATTAAATTCAAAACCAATATCACATTCATCATCCCCTTCTTCCTTATATCTGTACATAAAGTCAGAGATATATTCTGACATCTTTTTATTAGAATCATTTGGGTTAACTAGTTCATACCCCTCCTCTGTTGCCAAAGTTATAAGAGGAGAACCATACCCTTTAAATAATACACTCATTATAATAAAAATTTTAAGTAATATTAGATTCATACTTAACAGAATTTAATCTAGGTAAAATAACATTAGATCCTACTTCTAATTCAAAGGGATTAAATATATCAGTATTGATATCCATTAGCATAAGCCAATAACCTCCTGCTTTATATTCTTTAAAAGCTATAGACTCAAGAGTTTCCCCTTCCTTTACTATATGATTTTTATATAAAGTTCTTTCAGTTAAAATAGTTTTTGCTCTAATAAGTATTTTTAATCCATCATCAAAAGTTATAATTGTTCCTTTTCTTTTATATAAATCCATAGTTTATTGTATTATAGTAGGTTCACCAGCGCCTCCTGAAATTTCTGTTATTCCTCTTCTATTTATTTGATCAAATCCCAAATCTTTATTCCAAATTAAATCAGCATGACTTAAATTACTTTGAGTAACCTTTTTAAGAGTTACCCGTTGGTATGCTTGAAGAGGAAGTAAGTGATCATTTACAAAATGTTTTTTAGTATTTATATATCCACTACTAAAATTATTTAATCGATAAGGAGCTTTTTCTATTAACCATTCTTCTTCTCCAAATAACCAACCCCCATCTCCCCATACTATTAATATTCTGTGAGGGCTACTTACATACCCATCATTTTTAGATATAGCAACTAACCATTTACAACCCTCAATAGCAAGATCTCTTTTATCATCCATAGAATACCAATCAATAGTAAATTCTAAAGTATCTTCCGAACCAGTATAATTATAGAAAGGATTATTTCTACCTATAGAACCTACAGGAACTAAACTATTATTAGGATTAATACTAAGTTCTCTGGGTACAAAAGGTAATTCCATTCTATCTTTTACCCCAGCAACTGAATCAAGATCAATTAATACAACCCTGTTTCTAGACCTAGCTGTTTTAGCTTGAATTATCTGGATAGCATCATCACTATCTAAATTATCTAAGTCAAAATTTCTTGGCTTTTTAGATAAACTAATTGTTTCAAAAATTTCTTGTTTTTTAAATAAGCCAGTTGCTTCAAAAAAGGTTTTCTTAGCCAATACTTTACTAACATGCCTTACCAATGAAGTAGAAAATATAGCTTCCCACCCTTTAGCCCAAACTTTTCCTGAATCTATTTCTGCCATAATTATTGTAATTGTTCGTAAATCTCTTGTGTTTGTCTTCTTTGTAATTCAGTAGATATAGCTTTTTTACCATCTATAAATATATTAACATTTCCAAATCTATCCATTTCAATAAACTCATCCATACCTCTATACTTTTCGCTAGGACCACCTCCTCTATATTGACTAAAGTATAATGCTTTTTGTCTATTCATTAAACGTTGCCAATAAATTTCTTTTTCTTTAGCTACAAAAGCCTGATTATCAGCCTGAGTTTTTGCTTTATCTTGAGCCCATTTATTTTTTAATTGTTCAGAAGACATTATAGTAGCTTCTGTATTATCTTCAGTAGCTGCCCTATTCTTTTTAATTAAACTCATTACTCCTGAGATAAGAGGAGGTAATATCATTAACCCCATAGTAATAGCCATACCCCAAGGACCTGATAATATAGCAGCAATTTTACCAATACCTACAGCTCCAGTTCTTGCTGCAGCTCCAACTCCCATTCTTCCAATTAATCCTCCAAGTATACCCCCAATTAAAGGAGTACCTCTTCCAGCTTTTGCTGCTGCTCCAGCCATCCTTCCTATACGAGGACCAGCTGCACCAGTTCTAGCTCTAGAATACATTACACCACCCCCACCCATAAAAGCCCCATATCTAGTAGCTGCAGCGTAACCTCTTGCAGAAGCACCCATAGCTGCATAGCCAGCAACTGTAGCCTTTACCCTATTAGCAAAAGCTGCTTGATTTTGAAGAGTGATTAACTTTAATCCCGCCTTAACTGCACGATAAGTCCATGTTACAGTTTTTAATACTATAAACCCTCCAATAGCTGTTGCAAAAAAAGTACCCCAAAAAGGTCTATTAAATAACCCAGTAAGCTTATCTAACACTGAAGTTATACCATTTAGTATAGGTTGAAGAGTAGGAGTAATTCCTTTAGTAAAAGCAATCTTTAATGTTTCCCATGCAGATCTAGTTTTTAATATACTACCTTGCAAAGTTCCCATCATTGCATCCATTAATCTAGCAGATTCTCCCGCACTTCCATAACTTATTTTATTTAAAAGTTTATCATAAGAAGTCATCTGTTGTACTAACATCAATGCTGCTCTCTTTCCCCTAACTCCAAATATAGCTTCAATTACTTGTTGCTGACCTAAAGTTCCCATTCCCATTTGTTTGGTAGCCTCACCAATAATTTTAAAAATCTCTGATACAGGTTTTAATTCTTGTCCCCCTACTCTTGTTAAATCTTTAAAAGTAAGACCTAACATTTCCATTGCTTTTGTTTGTCTTCCAGTTGCAAAAGTTCCTAAAGTTTTTGATAAATATCTAAAAGCATTATCCACTGCAGTACCAGCCATTGTACCTTGTATTCCAGCATTACCCATAAGCATAAACATTGCAGCTGTATCTTCAATCCCAATATTTAATTTTTCTAAAGTATTAGCCGCATACTTACCTGCTTCTCCTACATCTGTTAAACTAACATTTGCAGAGTTAACAGCACTCACTAATACATCTGCTACCCTAGTTGAATGAGTACTCTCTAATTGGAAAGCCCTCATTAAGTTTGTCATAATATCTGCAGCTCCACCTTTACCACCCAATACTGAACCTGTAGCTCCAGCAAGACTTACAGTCGCATCTATATTTCCTAATACCTCTTGTGCTGTCATACCAGCCTTAGCCAAGAAATGCATTCCTGATGCAACCTGTTGAGCTGTGAACATAGTAGTTCTACCCAACTTTAATGCACGTTTATCCATTTCAGCTAATGCAACAGAAGTAACTTTACCTGCAGACTTAGTTACCGCTTCAACAAATTTCATAGTATAACCATACTGAGCACCCACACCTACTAATCTACCCATACTTGCCAAAGCAACTACACCCATAGTAGCTAACCCAGCATTTAAATTACGGGTATGTCGAAGAGCATCCATCTTTTCGATTTTTGCTCTCATCATATCTGACGCCTTATTTATACGACGAGAGGGGCCACTGAATTGATCCCTAAGGAACATTTGTACCCCTACTCCAATCGTAGATGTTGCACCTGTCATAGTTATTTTATTTTACTTATACGATCATTATACTCATCACACAAATCCATAAATCTCACTCTTTGACTGAAGGGAAGTTTTTTGTATGTATTAAAATCCATCTGAAGACCCGTGGTGGAAGCATAAAAGAAATCGCTTTCTAATCCTCCACGGGGAAGAAAAAATCCTGGTTAGCCATTATTTCAACATAAACGACCTGACCAGAATCTGGATCTTTAAGTTCGGAGAGAATAGCTAAATCTGGGTCATATGTTTGTAAGTCCTTTCTTAAGTCCTTCATATCATTAGCAGAGAACTTTTTGAAATTCTTTACTACTTCCCAAACTTCGCCATTTTTTATTTGCAGATTTCTACCACGATATATTTTATTGTATGAATCGTTTTCTACAGGTAGTTCTAGTAAATACTTTTCATAGTTACCATCTGCATAATCATACTTAATTAGCTTTTCACTAGATAAACTAATTTGTCTTTCTATTTCCTCAGGGTTTTTATAAGGTTTAATTCTATAAGCATAATACTTATCATCATCTTCTTCTGGGAAAGGTTTCTTTTTATTACCATAATCCCATACATATCTTCTTAAATCCTCAAAATAATCTATAGCCTTTTCATTTTCTTTATCTTTTTTTGGCCAAGAGTATTGTAACTTAAGTTTCCAACCCAAAGAAAATATTCTTGATTGAATCAAGGCAACATATTTATCTCGCATTTTCATTGCCATAATAAACTCAGGAGTAGCAGGACCACCATTACCTTTTGTAGTCCATACTATAATACCTGAAAGATATATATTAAATGATTGCCCTGTTTCAGTTAAAGCAGCATTTGAAACAATATCATCGTCTTCTCCATTTTGTTCTCTTACCGCTACTTTATACCCTGAAGGAACGGTAAATACATGAATGCGCCCATGTAACTTTGTTAATTGTTCTTTATCCATCTTCTATACTTTATTAAATTATATTAAAAAGGACTTGCTGCACCCCCAACTTTCTGCATTCTGTCCACACTAAATTCAATATTCTCAATAGCATTTTCAGATTCACCACCCCTTTTAAATTTCTGCCCATTAATCTTAAATGGCCATAAACCTTCAAACCACCAAGAATTAACTACAGTTACCTGATCAGTTGCAAATTCAGTAAGTGAACCATATAAACGTATTTCTGAAGGAGGAGCACTTCCCCCTACTAAGCTATTCTGACAATTTACATGCCATATCCAAATAGCACTATCTGAAGCATCTCCAAATAATAACTTTTGAATCATCAAATCGGTTACGTTAGTTTTACCAGGAGATGAAACATCATAATTCGAATCTCCATGTTCTACCTTATCAATTTCTGAATCAGGTAAATCTACTTCTTGAGCATAAAAATTACCTATACCAGTAATATCTAGCCTAAAATTATAACTTTTTCGTGGGTTCTCTACTTGTGCCATTTTAGTATATTTTTAATATGATTATTCAATAGTTACTGTTCCAGTTGCTTTTTCAAGAGCAATAGTTAATTCAAAATCTTGTAAGGTTGCAATAGCTTTAAATCCAAACTTAGCTTTATATTTACCTTGCCCAACATCAGATGGATTATTAATAGTATAATCCTGATCACTCTTAGCATATTGATCTCCATGCCAATAAGGATTTTTAAAAGCTCTTCTTCTTTCTCAATCTTTAATAGAAGGCCATACTGCAGTATATATTGCTAACCAAGTTATAGGATCAATAGGATCAGATAAAAATTCTTCCACTGTAGGTTTTAACTGTTTCTTCAACCAAATTAACATTCTTTGTATATTAATAAATTGTTGTTGGTCAGCAGTCAACCTTGCAGTTGCTTCTCCCCAAGCCATTGTCTTACTATTTCTAGTAATAACCATATTAATATTACGATTTGCTAATTGATTTAAATTCCCATAATTAGCAGGACTACCAAAATTATTTACTACCCCTAATACATTAGGAATAACTCCTCGTTTAGGACCCCAAATTGAAAACCAAGGATCATAGTTAAAATCAGTATTAGAACAATTAGCTAAAATATCAGCTAATTCCGAAATTTCTGTTACCACCCCAGTTGTTGGGTGAGATATTTTTAATCCCCCTCCCCAAATGGAAGCGTATTCAGAACTCATACTATAAAGATCCTTTTCAGTAATTATATTAGCAGCAGTTTTTTTAGAATTATCTATATGAGCAAAATACATTAAATCTTTTCTTGCTGCAGCATAAGTTTCTCCAGCAGTATGTATTGCTGCAGCATATTGTTCAGGAGCAGCAATCTGTAAAGCATCATCATAATTATTAAATGCATGATATCCAGTTCCTCCTGCAGCATCTCCAGAATAATCAGTAGCTTCTATAGTATCTCCATCATCCCCCCCTAATAAATAGTGAACAGCATTTCTAGGTCTTAAGTCATCCCCCAAAGAAGATAAATCTTGATAAGTGAAATCCATTAATGCACTAAGGTTAATTATTATATCTAGCCAAGTAGAATTTGCTACATCCACCCCAGTTCCAATTACTTGATTTTTATAAGTTTCAGTTAAATCAGATTCCTGGGTATGGGTGATAGTTAAATCAAAATAGTTAGCATCACCATTAGAAGCAGCAGCAACAGTTACAATTAAATTGTTATAATTAAGTCCTTCATATTTAGGAGCAAGAACTAATAATAGATTTCCATCATCATCCACTAATCCTACCTTCTCAGAATGAGCACATACGGGTTGGCTTGCCCCATTAGTAATAGTACCATTAGTAAAAGCCAATGCAGTATTATTTGCAGGTATTGCCATAATAACTCTATTACTAGCCCCACCTGTATCCACTACCCATGCATCCGCTACAGCAGCATCACCTTGCAAAGCTGTAGCAATAAGATCCATTGATGTATTACTATCAACAAAAGGATCATCAATAGGATCCAAACTGGCCATAGCTACCCCATTTAAATCTACATCGAAAGTATTAGCAGTTACTAAGTCAGCATCAAAAGTTAATACTTCTACTCCGGCAAGAGCAGACTTATCTGCAGTTAAAGTAGTATCATCTGCTACATCAGTATAATGAGCTACTCTATTAGTTCTTATTGGAACTCCTCTATCCAAAATTCTCTTAGCTAACAGTGGAAAATTACTTGAAGTAATAAGTCCTCCAAATAATCTTTCCCATTGAGGCCAATTATATATTATGTCATTAGGATAGGCAACAGGTCCTCTTTTTGTTGGACCTTCTATAAAGTTAATACCTGTTATCGTTTCAACTAGTGATAGGGTATCATTTTCAACGTTAATGTTTAGATTCGGTGCATCCATAATAATTCAGTATTAATTTTTTATTTAAGTATTTTTAGTATTGTACTCTTTGTTGTTCAAGAACTAGATTTAAGATTTTGTTTCTTATCCCTATATTTCTGAGCTTGTTTTCTACCATCTATTATTTCTTCTATAGTCATAATCTTACTTTCAACCTTTGTAATTAATAAATCTTGAGCATGATCCTTTTCAACATTTTCATTATAGTTAAAAGTTAAAGTTGTAATAACCTCATTGATTTTACTTTCTAGCTTAGTATCTCTAAGAGCTAATTTAGTATCTCTAAGAGCTTGAGCTTTGAGATTATGTATATAAATCCAAGCGATTGAAGATATTAAAATCATAAGTAAAAAAGAAATAATACCCATAAAAATCTTAATAAGAAAACTAACCTTAATTATTATAACTTCTTTGTTTTCATCTTTCATCAGAATTAATTTTTGTTTAAGTTATTACTAAATCATCTGCCTTGCTATCATCTGTTAATTCTGTTTCAATTGTTATTTCTTCAATCTTTGCTACTTCACTACTCTCAATTTTAGCCACATCATATATATCAGAAATTTTATAAGTATAAATATCTTCTTTCATTCCCTCTACTAAGATTTCAGCAGGAGTATAAGAAATATTTTCTGCATGAAACTTTATTGTAGAATCATCCCTTAAAGGAATATATCCCCTTCTAGGTAATGCTAATGCAACTATTCCATGAAGAATTCTGGCTTGCCTAGTAGAGTTAGACACTAAGTGAATATTGATAAAAAAGTCTACCGTTTGAGGAGGTAATTTGTAGGGAGTAAAATTTCCATTTTCTTTTAATTCAAATTGAGTAATTTGTCCACCTCCCAAAGCTCCAGGTAAAAAACTTCCAGGTACTAATACTATTCTGGGAGCTTTTTTCTGGTCTTTCTTATCAGCAGGAGAATGGCTAAAAACCTCTATAGCAAAACCCTTTGATGATTTAATTGAAATATACTCAGCTACCAAAGCAGCATATCCAGTAACCCCATCGGAAAGTGCTTTTGAAATAGTAGGTTGACTTATCCCCCCAACTACTTGATCATTAGTAACAGTAACAGGACTATCTTCTGACTCAGCTATAATAGTAAGAATTTTCCCCGTTGCATCTACTTGTTCAATACCCGATATAGCTTCTATATTAGTTTTTAATAATCCCATAGTAATAGTATGGTTTGTAGTAAATACTACTTGAACCATAGAAACCCCATTTACATCCATATCAATGGTATTCCCAGCAATGAAATTAACACTAAAAGTTACTATCATTGCCTTATCACTCAGATAAGTTAACTTGTCTGTAATATCGGGAGTATATCCTTTATCAATACACTCCTGAAGAATTCTATCATAAATAGTTCTTTCAACTTGTTCTTGGGTATCAGATAAAGGTATTGATGACATTTTAAATTAATTTATATGCAGCCTTTAAAGCAGCACGTGTATAAATAGCTATTCTTGCTCTACCTCCCCAAATAAGATAAGAATCCCTCCATAAAGGTCTAGGAGGCCAAATTCCCCTAGTTATAGATCCTTTTTCTAATACTTGAGCATATTGCCAAATAGGTAATCCCCCCCCATATTTTTTAGGTTGTTCTGAAATATTTCTAGGAATACCAACTGCAATATTTCCTCTTGGAGTAGTAACTATGCTTATGGATTTTAAATATGCTCCAGTATATATAAATAATCTATTCTGACCCCCAGCTTTAATTTTTCTAGAAAGATAAGAAGATTTAGCAGGAGCATATCCATGTGTACCAGAAATAATCCTTTGTTTTATAAAAGCTTTAAAACTTCCAGCAGCTAAACGTTGTCCTTTTAATCCGGCTTGGTGAATAATTAATCTTTGCTTATTTGTTAACCTACGAAGTTTATCCCACTCTCCAACCATCTTAATTTCTACCCGAGCTAAAGAACCCATACTTCTAGCCCTTAATCCTTTTATGATTCCTCCTCTATATCTTCGTAATCTAGCCACCAGTTTCTTTCTCCTCTCGTTTAAGAATAACCATTTGCATTATACCAGCATCTCCTGCCTGTGCAACCTTAATATCCCCAAATGGTGAGTAGAGCTGTCCTTCTATAGTAAAAGTGTCTTTTCCAGGATTAAAATTAAAATATCTATTCCCATCTAACCAACCATTATCTTCAAGGTATTGAATACCTAAAAACATTACTGCATTTTCTTTATCAATATCCCCTGAAGGAGTAGGTACAGTAGATGGCCAAGTTCTAAAAGCATTCCATTGAATTAAAGCTTTTATAGAAACATCTGTAAAATTATCTTTATCCCCCTCTGCCTCTCTATCTATACCAAAGGTAAACCTATGCCATGTGACAAGCTGCAATCCTACTACTTCATAAAAATCAGCAATATCTTGTTTATATTGTGTCCAATCTACAGATTCCATTAAGTAGTATTTTTATAAAAAACTGGAGCAAAAGTTTTATGTTTTAATCTAGTACACCAAGCTAATGTTATTCTTAATCTTGCAGCAAGAGAACAAGTCTCTGCTCTAACAGTATATATTAATCCCCCAGATTTTAAAACATCTTTCCAAGCATCTGCTATTTCTTCTTTCCCACTATAAGTTACTTCTGCAGGACCAGTAACAACTTTCTTAACTTGAGATATTAAATTTACTCCATCTGTACCCAACCCCATAAAGTATAAAGTTGCTGCATGCACTAATAATTCTAGGATAGTACATTTGATTATTAATGTATTTTCTAGTGCAGTATAAACGAATTCATTATAGATATCTTCATTTGAAATAGTATGATTAGCTAGGGGTGCAACATATAACTGCCATTTCTTAATTAAATAATCCTTATAATCATCACTAATAGTTACACTAGCAGGTATCTCATATTCTACTGTATCACTAATTGACATTGGTAAACACAATCCAGAAATACTTACACCAATATTTCGAGTAGCTGTAGTTCCAGCTCCCTCCCCGTTAGTAGCAATCAGCGTAACAGTAAAAAACCCACTAGCAGAATAAGTATGCTGTGGGTTTTTGGTTGCGTCAGGTGCAGTACCATCACCAAAGTCCCACGACCACGATGTTGGTCCATCACTGGATTTATCAAAAAAATTTACTGTTAAAGGATTTGACTGATCTACTGAGTATGTTAATTTACTAGTAGGTGTAGCCATTATTCATCAGGTTCTTGGTTTTCTTTAATATAATCAAGTAATTCTTGTTTACGGAATTTTTTGATAGCCTTTTTATCTTCATCAGTTAATTTCCAAGTATTATTAATATAATCAACCAACTCAGGATTAGTCATATCTTCAAACTCATCTCCTGTAGCCTTTAATTCTAAAATTTCATCTTTTTGAGAAGCATTCTCTTTCTCAAGGTCAATAATCTTAGCTTTTAACTTTTTTATCTCTGTAGCCTTTTTCCCCATTTCAGATTCGTGATCTTTTATAATCTCATCATCTGAAAGAGGTTCTAAAGTATCCCGATAAGCAACATACTCATCTTTACTAGCAGAAACCAAATGCCCACCTCTTAGAGCTTTTTGAATTCTCTTAGAACGTTCATTCCTTAAAGTTAATAATACTACTTGACCCTTGGTTACAGTTAAGTGTGTTTCAATGTCCATGAAGACATCAGCTTTAGGACCTAACTTAACATACTTTTTGTTCAATCTTTCTTTAATTTCTTTAGACATTTTTTATAGAATTAATATTTATTAGTAATAGTAAAAAAAGGCATAACCATTTTCAGAATATGCCTTTTTTAAAACCTAAGATATAAGAAGATAAGAAAGCAGGGTATTATTTTTTAATCGATTGTAACATTTTGAAGTGGATCAATATCCATGTAAGATGGGAATCCATTACCACTAGCAAATGCTAAGGACTTATCCATAATTAAGGAAGCATCACGGAATAACTTAGCAAAGCCCGTAGTTAAGGTTGCATAAAACGCCATAGTTTGATTAGAAACTATTCTTTCATTCTCGATAAGTAATGGATTAGCATTAAACTTAAGTACTGCTTTCTTAGGATCAACTATAAGTTCTTGATTAGCTGGAATATCACCATGGATAAAATAGTTCATGTCCCTTGGAATAGGAGTCTGAACTTTTAAAACATGAACGGGAGTTCCTGTCACTGGTGTTTTAAATTCAGCAAGGTTTAAAGTTAAGATAGCAGCAGCTTCTCCACCTAAGGTAGTTGTTGGAAATCTACCCATTCGAGCTAATCTAACCCAAATAGTTAAGAAGTCAGCATAAACCTTAGTAGCTGCATTAGCAACTCCTATTACAGGAGCAGATTCTGAACCATCAGCTTGTTCACCATTAATTAATGTGTCAATACAAGAGTATCCATTGCATGACCTAACTTAACTCCAAAATCCTCAAGGAACCTAGAAACTAAGTTTAGAGAAGAATATTGTTGAACCTCATAGGTAATAGAGATACCCCTACCTATTTTATAGATTTCAAATTCTTTCTCCCCGTATGAGATTGCTCCCAATGGGATAGTTTCAGATTCTCCTACTTTTCTTGGAGCAGCATCCGACATATTAATATAAGGCATTTTTTGTTTTAAACCTTTCATTTGTTCCTCACCAGCTATAATATTAGGATATATAGGCGCAGCTCTATATCCTAGTACCAAAGCTCTACGAAAGATTTCAGGAATGATCCAACGAACATCAACATCCTTCACCGTCTGCATAGCATGAATAGTTTCTCTAGAAGGGTCTATACCAAGATCCGCTAAGTAAGCTTCTTCACTTACTTGATATTTAGCCATAACCACATCAGCTAAAGAAGCATCTTCGGGATTTGTACCATCCCTTCTAAGCTGTTCAGCAGTATCATGTACTTCTTTGATACCGTCTTTGTACTTACTGTCTCGCAATTTATTTAAATCCATTTTTTAAATTTTTTCGATTCGTTTATAAATTTTATAATTAATATCCTAGAAGGAATATCTTATATTACAATTACTCGTATTAAATCTCCGTCATCGGCAGTATCAATAGCCCAACCCGCTATATTAGCAGCAGTAACTGAAGCATCATCATATTCCCCAAAACCAGAAGTATAATTCCATGAATCATATAATACAGGCCCTGGAACTAAAGCATCAGTTTGAGACTCTGCCCAAATAATTGCATGACCTTTACACATTACTGTAATAAGTTCTCCAGCATTATGATCATGAACACTCATTCCAATAACAGTAAAGGGATTTGGATCCTGACCAGCAGGTTCAACAGTGCCATCAGTTTTAAAAATCATTGGCATACCTTTTTTAGGGGTCTTATTATATTCAGTTACAGTTCCAGTTGGAGCATTACCTCCAGCAGCAACCACATTCAATACAACTATTGAGCCAGTCTTATCAGTTCCTACAATTTCTAATGTACGGTTAGTAGATGCATCAGTAAGATTTACTGCAGATATACCTGTTAACAATTCAATGGCAGTAACCAATAAATCCATAGTATTATCATGACTGGAAGCATAAGTAACTGCACCCATCACTTGACCATTTACTACCATATTAATAACATCGCTACCAGCAAAATCATTATCAAATACAACCTCTGTAGTACAAGGAGCTGATTCAAACTCTTGATGAAGCTTATCATGTTCTTTTTTTAAGATAGCACTTTGTGTAGGAGTGCCAAGCATAGTTAAACTCATAGTATTAATTTTTTAATATTTATGTTTTTTTAAATCAGATATTAATTATATAGAAAATTTAATTTCTTATTTTTCTTCAGTTTCAGATTTTAACCCAAGACGTTCTTCAGATTTCTTAATACGGATAACTTTCATAGTATCCTCTTTGGAAAGAATTACTTTTTGATCTCCACCCTTTTCATCAGCACCGCTAACTTCAGGGTCAGCAACACTTCGTGAAAGGTTTGTACTATTGCAATCTTTACAACTCATAGGAAATTTTTCATCAAGATCTTTAAGATAACCAGTATTTAAAGTTATTAAAGTTCCATGATCAGCAGCATCAATGATAGCATTAACATTTTCCTCAACTTCTTTACCTTTTAATTTGGTATAGTTAGCTTTAACTTCTTTTCGGAAATTAGTAACTTGTTCAACCCAACTATCAGATTGATTAGTAATTTCATCAAAGTTATCAGGTTTAGCTTTCTTTAAATCTTTACCAAGCTGAGTTACCTGAGCTTTAAGAGATTCAGAACTACCTGCATCAATCTTTAATTTATCAAGGATTTTTCCAAGTTCAACTTGATAATTTTCTTCCGTGATATCTTCCACCTTTAGGCCTAGGCTTAAGGAAAGGAACATTAAAATTTCTTTTACTTTATCCATTTTACTACTTGTTTGTTTATTAATAAAACTATTAGGTATTGTTCTTTCGGCATTATTATCAAAACTAAGAGTTTCAGAGCATAATATTTTCTTATAATCTATAAAATGATATATTACTTTATTATGCGTATCAGCTAATGAAAACTTAGCCCGTTGATCTGCATATAAGGGTTGGCGTATCTTTCCTGACTTATCTAATATTTGAGCATATCCATCTCTTCCCCTATTTACTAAAGAAGTTTCATGATAATTTTCTATTTCTTCTACTATTTTTCTTATTAATTCTTTATCTTTTCCAAACTTTCCTAATCCTACCCAAAAATCCCCATCATCTAATTCAGGATGAGACTTACTCCACAAAAATGAAACAGTTAAAGAATTAGAATGTATACTAGGGGGTTCCATATTTAAACCCCTTGCTATTCTAGGATTAGATTTACCATCTATTTTAAACCTCCCATTAATACCTGCAGGAATATCAAATTTTCCTAATTTATATCCTTGTTGCCACATAACAGATTCAACAGAACCCAAAGCATTACCTACACCCATCTCATGATCAGCATGAACAGATTGTCCTACTATCATAGGCATAGAAGATTTTAATATATTCCCTTTTGTAAAATCCAAAGGGATAGATTTTGGAGTAAGTATTGTTTTAGACAATAATCTAAAAGTTGGATATACAAACTCGGCATTATCAGGAATTAATTCTTCGGGTTTAACATCTGGATAATAAGTATTATAATTAGGAGTATCCCCAAAAAATCCAAAACTTTTAGCTCTCTCTTCATTCTCAATCATCTTTAATTCTGCAATGGTTTCCATAGCTTGAGCTAACTCAATGCATGGTGGAAGGTGTCCTGCGATCAGACTATGACCAGAACCGAGATTGACAATGTCTAAAAATAATTTTGTATTTGGCATATTATTAATTATTAGGTCTGAAAATTGTAAAACTTATTTGACCAGCTGTTACTATTCCTGCAAACTCAAAAGTAACTTTACCCGCTGCTATTACAGCTTCTACTCCTAACTCAGCAGCCTCTGAAGACCATATAATATCATGAGAGGATAAAATATTAGAATTAAAATATTGGATATAAACGGTAGCTGCTGCATCTGCTACAACCTCTAAAGTAGAATCCCCATCGGTATGAGCTACTGAATCAGCCACATGTAAATTAAATTTAGCTTTAATATCATTAAGCTTAGTAATAGCTTCACCTAAGGTAGTTGCAGCTACTTCACTAGCAAGAGCATCTCCACCTCCTTGGGCTTGATGATAAACCCAGTCAGCAGCTAATACAGCATCGTCATCATGTAAGGCATAAGCAGCTAATAAAGCATTAGTTAAAGCTATAATAGTAACTCCTGCATCAGTACTTATTGCATTCTCTGTAGTAATTAAAGTATCCTCATCAATATGTTCACTGGTATTAGTTACAGCAGCCGCAGCAACAGCAGCTGAATCCCCTGCAATATGAGCAGTAGAATCTGACATATGAGAATTTAATTGTGTTTTAAAATCATTCAAATCTGCTACAGCCTCTAATAAAGTAGTAGGATTAGTAGGATCAGCTAATGAAACATCCCCAGCTTCTTGAGCAATATGATAAACCCAAGTATCTGCTAATTCAGAATCCCCCTCATGTAATACATAGGAATCTTGCATGGCACTAACTAAAGCCAATAGAGTTGTTAAATCACTAGCACTAGCAGTAGCAATCGTAGTAAATTCAGCAATATGTTCTTCAACTTCTGCAGCATCCGCTACTGACTCAATTACCGAGTCTCCATTGGTATGAGTAACTGCGTCAGCCATGTGAGTATTGAGTTTTGCCTTGATATCATTTAATACTGCTATTGCCACAGCCCTAGTAGTAGGATTTACTTCTGAAGTTAAAGATACATCAGCATCTTCTTGAGCATTATGGTATACCCATGAATCAGCTAATTCAGTATCAACATCATGCAAAGCATAACTATCCTGAATTGCTGAAGTTAAAGTTATTAATGAAGATAAATCATCAGCATCGGCAGTAGCAATTACTGAATGAGCTGAGATATGTTCTTCTACATAAGCTGCAGCATTAGCAGTCTCTAGTTCTGAATCTCCACTACCATGAACTGCTACATCTGCCATATGCAAATTCAATTGAGTTTTTAAATCATTAAGTACAATAACGCAACCTTGTAAATCATCAGGATTTACTTCACTTACTAAAGATACATCTGCTGCTTCTTCATCACTATGATAAGTCCAACCAGCACCTTGTTCCGAATCTCCTTCATGGGCTACGTAAGAATCTTGCATTTCCGTTGAAAGAGTTATTAAGGTAGCTAAATCATCAGCATCATCTGAAACTATACTAGCATAAACTAAAATATGTTCCCCATCCTTTTCAGCATCGGCAGTAGAAATTACAGTACTATCCCCATTAGTGTGAGCCGTACCGTCAACCATATGTATATTCAACTTTGCCTTGATATCATTTAATACCAAAATAGAACCTACTAAAGTATCTGGGTTTACTTCTGAAGCCAAAGAAACATCTGCTGCTTCAGCCGCATTATGATAAGCCCAATCTTCAGCTAATTCTACGTCTGCATCATGTAAAGCATAAGAATCCTGTAAAGCAACAGTTAAAGTAATTGTAGTAGCCAAATCACTACCATCATCGGTAGCAATAGCACTATGAGCAGTATGGTGTTCTTCAACATATGCCCCATCTGCTTGGGATTCTGATGTTGAATCCCCCTCAGCATGGGATACTGCATCCGCCATATGTAAATTTACCTTAGCTTTAATATCATTAAGAATAGCAACACAACCTGTAAGTTCATCAGGAGCAACCTCATCAGTTAAAACATAAGCAGTACCCTGTGCTTGGTGATAAACCCAAGTATCTGCCAAAGCTGCATCAAGGTCATGAGTTATATAACTATCTTGAATTTCTACAGTTAAAGTAATAAGTTTAGCCAGATCATCAGCTTCAGCTGCAACTAAAGCTCCATCAGCTGCAATATGTTCTTCTCCTCCAACCCCCTGATCAGCATAATGAGTATTAATAGTAGCCTTTAAAGCATTAGCCAAAAGAATTGCAGAATCCAATCCACCATCTCCAGCATCGGCATAATGAAGATTCATCTTAGCTTTAATATCATTAGCCAAAGCCTGAGCAGAAGCTAATCCTGCAGTACCTACATCTATATAATGTAAATTTAAGGTATTCTTAATTGAATTAGCTAATATCTTAGCTGAGTCTAAACCTCCTGTACCTTGATCAGCATAATGCACATTTACTGTATCTTTTAAAGCATTAGCTAAAGCTATACCTGAGTCTAAACCTCCTGTACCTTGATCTGCATAATGAAGGTTCATTTTAGCTTTAATATCATTAGCCAAAGCTATAGAAGTAGCAAGCATATCAGACTCATCCACCAAATGAGCATTATAAGTAATCTTTAAAGCATTAGCTAATAAAGCACCAGAAACTAAGTTACCAATATTATCTTCAGTTAAAATAGAATAATCCTTTTCTATTAAGATTAACTCACTAGGTAAATCATCCTGAATTTTTTCAATAAAGGTTTTTTTAACTGCACCATCAGTAAAAAAGAAAAGCCCAGTAGCAAAATCATAACCAAACTTAATGTAATCACCAAACTTAATATAACTTTCAACTCCGCTTTGTTCAAAAACAGGTTTAATCATAATCAATAGTATTTATATTATTAGTTAACTTAGTATTGTTTACTTCTTACTTTTAGCATCTTTGGGCTTAGGTTGAGGTTTATTTTTATCTCTAACCTTTCTATCAGAAGTATCTTTATCTTTTTCTCGTTTTTCTTCATCCTCCCTTATAGATATATTAGCCCTAGACCCCCCTTCCATTCTGGGTCCGTCTTGAGCTGGTTTTTCCATACCCATATGATCAGCAAACATATCTTGATCATATAACCCATCGTCATACATATTTTTAGCTACCCGATGTTTAATTTCCATTGATTGCCAATGTTTTAAATCATCGGTAAGAGTTGAAGGATGAAACTCTATAGTTATTATTTGATATCCATAGCCAGCAAGTAGTAATTCCAAAGTAAATCCAAATTCTAAATTCTCTTTTAATACTTCCTGTACATTTTTTAATTGAGATAACATTTTAGTGAATACAATATTTAATCCACCTTCTGTACCTGTACTAGATGTTACACCTAAAAATGAAGGATCAGTCTTTAAACCATTAGCAACTCTTACTTGATTAACATTCCAAACATCTGCTAATCCCCCAATATTTTTAGCAGGAGAATGAAAATTAAATTCATGGTCATTTATAAATCCAACAGTTAAACCATCTTTCATCCCCCCCTTAAGGTTTTCTTTTGTATCAATTAATAACTGAGTTAACCTATTTTCATAATCAGGATCAGTTTCATTCTCTTTTTTGTTAGGTTTATCTAATAAACATTCAAGAAAACCCATAATACCCATTTGATCAATTATGTGATTTATATTAACCATCATACTTCCTTGAGTATCTAAAGCATTTATTGCGGTTAAAAAAGGAGGTATACCAATAGGATTCTCAGTATCATTATTTAAACCTATATATTTATAAGTAATTGGATTCAACTTAACTGGATTACCTTTACTACTAAAACCTTGGGGTTCTTGAAAGAACTCATAATCTTGAGTCCTTTTATTGTAAGCTGCAGTAATAGTTTCTGGATTAACTAATATACAATTAGATAAACCTTTTAAATCTTTTCTGGGAACCCACTCGTTTGATAAAGCTCCTGATATCCAAATCTGAGCAACCAATTTATTAATTAATCCAATCATACCCCCTGATCCTTTATTCCAAGCTTTTGAAGCAATTCTAATATGCCTTCTCATTTTATCTGCTTGGTCAGGAGGTACAGAACTATCAAATTTAATTTTAAACTGAGTACTGGTTAATTGGATACAATCATTGATAACTGATCCAACATCTTCATTTACAATCCTTAATTTACGAATATATACAATAGCAGCATTTATAAAGGCAGGTTTAACAAATTGTAAATTCTTCCTAATTACCCCCATTACTTCTGATTCATAACTGGGTTCACTAATTCTACCCCCAGATTGTGGAGCTACAACAACATCCCTAGGAACAGAAGCAGGAATTTTATTATCCTTAATAGGTTTTCCTTTTGGTTTTCTATCCCTAAATCTTTTTGGAATTAGTTTTTCATAAAATGCCATATCATAATTATTGAGGTGGAACAACTGAAGTGTATAATTTCCCCTTTCTTACAAAGTTACAAATTGCTTTCCCAAAAATAGAATCATCATTAAATACTTCATCTTCATCCATATTATCATCAGTATCTTTATTCATAGCTACAGGTCTATTTCTGCTATCATAAATAAAGGTATGAGCTTCCTGTGTAAAAAAGGGATCCTTTATTTCTATATTGTCATGTCTAATATCTTCTTCTAATTCATCTATAATTACTCCTCGGTTTTTAGTAGTAGTTAGCCAGCCAGGAACTTTAATTGGTTTAGGTTTCTTTTCTCTTTTTTCTTTCAACATCTGAACTGAATAATATAAGTTTGGATAACCTGCCTCTTGTATTTTAGTAGTAACAGCCAAACCAATATCATTTGTTTCTGGAGCTATTACTGCGCTGTTAAACATTTTACCATATTCCATTAGAACAGTAGCAAATTTCCCAACAGGCATCTTCTTTTTAAAATAACCTACTTCTTCACCGCCTCGAGTCATTATAGTAAATGCTGAATAATCCCTTGCTCTACCTGTTGCAATATCAGCACCTATATAATATCGTTCTCCTTTTTGAGGAAGATTAGTTAATTTTAAAGCACCATCAAACCTTTCTTCTACTATTTCATATTCAGGAATAGCTTCTTCAATAGCTTTAATATCTGTTAAATCAAAAACAGAATAACCAGAACTTAAAAAATCTCCATCTATTTCTTGAGCAGTTCTTCTAGGTCCTAAACCTGCAGACATAGTATCATACCAAAGTTGATCTCTATTTGGATGCATATTCCAAAATAACCTGATAGGAAAGAACCTTATAATATCATCATTTGAACCTCCTTCTACCGCTTTAGTATATTCTGAATGATAGAAATTACCCATACCATAGGGAGTAGAATTTACTATTGCACTACCTCCTGTAGATAAGGTTGGAAATG
>Ga0114923_10000920_pt1 | contig 20968 bp, 30 predicted proteins | sample SumtaG_FD_89578 | JGI IMG/M metagenome (GOLD analysis project Ga0114923, IMG submission 89578) | Deep subsurface microbial communities from Indian Ocean to uncover new lineages of life (NeLLi) - Sumatra_00157 metaG | ecosystem: Environmental > Aquatic > Marine > Oceanic > Sediment | place: near...
GGTATTGGGCTACACCGGGGTTAAAATTATCTAATAGTTAGCGTCATTTCCTCATCGAGCTGATTGGCCGAAGGCGCCAAAGCTATTCCTTCAAGGGATAGCGTGACGAATGCATCTGATGGCTGCTCAATTGGAGGGATGTTGAATTCGGCTTTAGGGATCTTCCACTCGAAGATCTGGCCGGTTCCATCCGCTACAGCTGGACCACAGATGTCTTGAGGCTCAAGAGTCAAAGTGATGTCTTCAGCGACAAAGCACTTATTTCTCATATAGAATCTGAGATTGTTCTTATCGAGCAAGAGTTCAAAATTCAGACCTACTTCGCGACGCTTATCAGGAACAAATCCACAAATTCGAGAAGTTCCATAAATAAAGTCTTTTTTAGTGAAATTGTTGGTGATGCTGATCTCAGCTGAAAGAAGCTCACAATCACTCAAGCTAAGACCTGCAACAGTAAAACTCCCCTTTAGACCCAACAGAGCGAACTCTGAAGTCCTCGGAGTGTAATCTTCCGGAGCGTGACCGATCGCAATATCACCAATGATTGCAACCGGAAGAGCTGCGCCATCAACTGTCACTATATCAGCATTTGGACCACCGGCTTGAGTTGGAACAGCTGTCCCATTTACCGCGGTCACTTTTCGAGCTGAGACGATGTTCGTATCGCCATCAACACCTTGGATGATATCGACAAAAGCTCCGGCTTCATAAAGAACTCCGCAACCTGCAGTCACTTTAAAATCATTGGTTCCAAGACCACCAGTCAAAAATACGGCTGGACTAAAGATGTCTTGAGGATCACCAGCTGTTCCAGAAATCGTCACATCCACCAAAGCAGCTGCGGCCCCGAAGGCGTCGACAGCATCTTTAACTTCAGTTGCGGTTGAGACGCCATCTTCGATTTGAACCGAAATCGCATTTCCAACAACAGTGACCACTTCCGCGCCAGCAGTTGCGCCAGCGGTATAAATAACCGAAATCAAATTTCCATTAATCCCTGAGGCTACTTTGCCATCATAGGTCAAATCTTGAATAATAACAGTTGCCAATTGCTCAGCACCAGTTAGAGCTTGAACCAACAAAGACTCACCCGCCAAAAATGCATCTTGAGCGAATCCTTCCCAATTCATTGTGGCTTTTCCGTCACCTGGAAGAGTGAAGGTCAAATTGTCAGCGATTACGCCAACAGCCAATCGAGCAAAGTGAGTCGCTTCTTCCAAAACTCTGAAAGAATTCTCACTATTTCGAGTCAATTTATAGATGATTTTAGTTGGATCTGCAGTGTCGACAGAACCAAAAGCCACCAAAAGAGCCGGATGCATTGGAGGAAGAACCGGATTGCCTAATCCATCAGGAACCCCTGGAATTATTTGAGACTCCATAGAGACTTCAACAGTCTTTTTTCCACTCAATCTAGAAGTAACTGAACGGCCAGATCTACTCGGAGAATCTTCTCTCGGTATATCGAAGACGATATCTGTCGTATTGAAGTCAACGGATCCCGCGGATGTTGGCAAAATATCACCAGAATCAACCCCATAAAGGCTTGTTGTTTCAAGAGCCAACCAGACTTTTGTATCCAGTCCGAGAAATTCAAATGATCTTGCGTTTAGTAGTCTTCCCATTTTACACCCTCGTTAATTATGTAATTGTTACCCGCGTCACAGACGACAAGTCGAGCAAATATTTTTTAGTTCTTAGTCGATTTATAATTAGAATATTGTCTTTATCTATAGTGAAAGTTTCAGAACCTGGCGAATCATCCGGAGAATTAAAAACAACACGATCCTCTCCACCAGCTAAATTAGTCGGTGTTATGACATTTTGAGCAGTAGTTCCAGTTCCTGAAACAGTCACATCCACCAAAGCTGCTGCTGCTCCAAATGCATCAATTGCAGCTTTAATCTCATCAGCATCTGAGACTCCATCTTCCATTCTAACGGTAATTGCATTATCGTTAACTGTTACAACTTCATTACCAGCATCACCAATTGCATTGGCACCAGCTGAAAAAGTAGCAACAACACCATCACCCTCTCCACTATCAACTAATACAGTGGCATCGCCTCCAGCTGCTGTTTGATCGTTTCTTAAACCACTAACATCTGTTTCTGAAACTTGACCAGACTTAGCCGCAACATCACCAGTATTAATATATTCAACAAGCTCTGCAGTAGTAAGGTCAACAGGTGTGGCGCCGTTGTTTGTCCCGTCGTTAGGAGTAATAGTCAAAACAATATTATTTGCGTCTCCAGTCCAAACGGCTAGGATAGTATCAGTTGGGTTAGCAGCAGCAGGTATTATCTGAAGTGTCAAATCATCAGTATTACGTGCGGCGCCCGCAACAGCACTTGTCAATATAATATCTGCAGTAATATCCAATGTTGCTAGAGCTGCGACTGCAGCTATAAAATCAATATACTCAATGGTGATATTATTTCCAGATTTACCTTGGCCCGCGTCAGCATCATAGGTCAAATCTTGCTCAACAAGTAAAGCTTCAAAAGTCGCATTCATATTAATAGAGGTCATATCTCGAGAACTAATGCGTAAATTGTCAGCAGGATCGACCTCACCCTTTAAACGAACGCTTAAAGCTGTGTCGTGGCCCTGAGTCAATAATGTAGTGATTTTGGCAATTCTGCGAGCGATATGACTTGGAGATCTATAATGCATTTGTTTCCTCCGAAAATATTCAGGTCTACATTAGTCTATATACAATCTCCACCAAACTAGGCTCATCTATCGCCGTGACACCACTTAAATTCGGCCTGAGTCTCAATGTTGAAGAGATGAGTCCCGTCTTTTTGGGAAAATAGCTGATTATCGGTCAGAATATTAGCGACCTCGATTTTGTTCACAGTCCCCAAAAGGACGGAATTGGTCTCCAACATTTCCTTTAAATCACCGATAAAATCCTCAAATTCAAAGAAATTCAGCTCCTTAACCACTCCAAACAGGCCAATTTGCCACGTCGCAAATCGAACTCTTGAGGCATGTCTCACGAAATCAACAGGCCCATCAATGGTAAAAACCGCGGGAGTTTGGCCAGCTGTAACATCCTGCCACATCCTGACATCAAATGAGACTTTGCAAATATTTGTTTTGTATCCGTTTTTCTTCAAAACCGTTTCAAGTAAAAGCTCTATAGCTTTGAGGATCTTTCCCCTTCGGCTGCATTGTAGAGCGACTATGGCCTTTAATTCTTCTGATTCCGGACAAGGTAGAGTTGGCATAATTAAATCCTTTCAAAAGCCAGTTCAGGGATGCTAGCAAACATTTGCTCAATTCTTGGAGCTGCTGCTGTCAGAGCTGATCTCAAATAAGACCTCTCAGGCATTTCAATATCTGGGATCATATGACCCTTTGAAAAGAAATCTTTTCCCCCCGATTGCCAGTGTAACGCTTTCTTATTTCTAGGCGCAACAAAATGAGCCGGAATCAAGCCCCCAAATTCATGGATTTTTGCATAAGGAACACCTGTTGAGAATACATCACTAAATACATTTCCGTCGCTATCAATCCCGACCTTCTTCTGGATCGAGTTGAAGAGGCTTCCCGATTGGACATTCAACACCCGACCGCGGAGGTTGTTTTTGGCCTCAGCTTCCACCAAAGAGGCTGCTCTAAACATAGCCGTTAGAGCGAGCTTTTGGATCACAATCGGCATATTGCGCAGATCTTGGGAAAACTTAGTAATATTGTGATCTATGGTGACCTTTAACACTTAAACTCCAAATAAATTGATTTGAGGCTTTTCATAAGCTCCAAGAGTCATATTCTCATAAGGATCCAGCAGCTCAGTGACAGCCTCTGGGACGCCGTCTTTTAATTTGGTGAAGCTTTGCCCCATAGTTCCTTTGCTTAAAACGCCGAGAGTTCTGTTCGATCGTTGGAACTCCCAGAATTCAATGATTTGAAGAGTCGCCATTTTGATTCCGCCCGGAACATCATCGGCATCCAGCGCCCAACCAGCTTCATAATTTACGCGAATCGAGCCAAGCTCAGATCCTGAAAAGACTCGACCAATGACGTTATTCTCATCATCATCTCTGAGAGCAATATCATTTCCAATTTTAGTCAAAGCAACATCCGCATCTTGAGGGATATCAGCCACACCTCTCAACAAAAAGTTGATAGGATCTAACTCGGTTTCCGCGCCAAAATTTCGATTGAAATCAATAAATATTGAGTTTATTTGTCTAATAGGCCAATGGCTTGGGACAATTACATTTGAATTGTTCCCGTCTAGATCTTCCTGCTTTGTTCTAGTGATCACATTTGTTTGAATATAACGCTCCACCCAATCCGTAGCTGAGTTGATCAAAAGCTCATATCTTTTTCGGCGTTCCTCGACTCCTTTATCAAAAGCAACATCATCAAGACCGCCAGCTAAATTGGCCACAGCCACAGGACTCGTTTGAGCTGTTGCCCCAGTTCCTGAGACAGTCACGTCGACCAAAGCCGCGGCGGCTGGGAATCCATCCACCAAAGCTTTCACAGCGTCGGCATCAGTTGTTCCGTCGGGGAATGTCACCTCGATAACATTCGCCGAAGGAACCGCAACAGCAGCGACTCCGTCTTTATATTCAATTGTGATGGCATTTCCCAAAACACCAACCAATTTGGCAATGTATGTCAAATCCTGAATAACAAGAAAAGCCTTCACCTCAGCCTGAGGAACATCAATCTTTATATCCTCAACACCAAGCCATTCAGCGACCTCGTCGACTGTACAATAAACTTTAGCTTTTAATTTACTGATAAATGTAGCCATAAAGCCTCCACTTAGTATTTACAAACTAGATATCAACCGGCTTATCGAATAGGAATTTCCGGAAAGTATTCTTGGCCGATCTCAAATTCCCATGGTTCGAATCTACAGGTCCAGGAAGAATATTCAAAGCATAATTTGTTGGACCAGATGTTTGAGTGATCGTAGCTGTAAAGCCTCTGAGGGTTTTAGTCCGAACCCTAGGAGCGATTAACTTATAGGTATCTGTTACCAAAGGCGTTCCGGAAAAAGCTACAGTGACCGTGACAACGCCTGTTCCTGGCGTGTATGTGTCAACCTTCCTTCTTTCACCAGATTGAGCGCCCGATGTCATTTGAATCTCATAACTATCAAGATCAGCCGCTAAAGGGAATGTCCCATTTAATGTGGTGTCTTCCACAGAACTTGGTGAAGCCGCGTCAGTTAAAGACGATAAATGAGAAGGCGTTCCAACTGTATTAAAACGCCAAGATGCTGAATCCGATACCCTATTCCCATTTTAAGTCCCCTCGTTCAATTTGACCAACTCTTCAAGAATTGCCGCCAATAAAGCTTTAGTTGGATCTAAATCATATTCACTCTTTAAAGTAGGATTGGCGATCAGTTTTTTTACCTCTTTGTCGAGTTTATCCTTTTTCTTTTTATTATCTTTGGCAGCCTTATTTTGTCGAATCTCTTCTTTTGTTACTTCTTTCATAACTAGACCTCAACCAATTCTGTGATAACAGCACATCCACCAATAGCAACACCTTCAGAGGTTTCAAGATTTGATAAAACCAAAGCAATCTTTTTAACTCCATCACCAGTTCCGACAAACTGTTTAAATGCAGCATCTTGGATTTGAATAATCTCTTCATTCTCAGACCCATAATCCCAAACAATACAGACAGTTGCAGTTTTATTCTGAGTGATATTCCCAATTAATTTTTCCAAATAAACTTCTGCTTGATCGTCGGGGATCATAGAAATCGCCGAATCAGAAGCTGCTGGAACAATTTCGGCCAAATGCAATGGAGTTTTTATTCTCTTTTTTCCCATAATTATCTCCAGTTCACCACGACTTCAAAACCAGCTCCACTTGTATCATAAAAGAGACCATTGTTTAATCGTCGGCCATAAGGGATTGGGATTTGATCATTCGTCAAATCAAGAGAAATTATAGGAACCCCAACAGCCGCAATGTTATCAAAAAGCTCCAAAGTCGCACCAGCAACTCCGACTTCATTGATAATCACTGAAACCAATTCCCCCGGAGAATTCTTTAATAAACCGTCTCCATCTAAAATAGTGACTGAATCCGGCTGAGCTGACGATGTTCCAATCCTCGAACAACTAAAACCCCTTGTTTTTAGAGTATTTACGGCTGTATTACCGTTGATATTTTCAACCCTTAGAGCGACCGCCAAATGAACGGTATCGTATGCAACAGATAGCAGCGATCTCATAGTATGGACTAATCGACGATTTTGAAAAAATAAAATAACTCCAGCGTTATAAACCAACTCAAAAACGCTAACTATTTCACTTTTCCTAAAGGCAACGTTTCCATTAAAATTGTTTTCAAAGATCTCCTCAACGTCAGATCCACCACGCTGTCTAACTAGACTAATTACCCCACTGTTATTTCTAAACAAAACCCCATCTTGAATAGTCGACAAACCAGCCGGTTGAATAGGATCAAAAACACCGAATTCTCTGATCACGTCGGGAGCATTTACATCTTCCATTTGGATCGCGAGATGAGCCTTGTTGAATGTGGCAGTTACAAATTCAGCTCTATTGGCCGTCTGAACTTCGGCGATAGAATCAGCAACAGCACCGGTACTTAAAACCAACTCACCATTAACAACTGCACCAGATCCAGATCCGACATTATTCGTCAACCAAGTTACGTCGGGCAATGGTCCGGATTCAAAGTTTCCACCGATTAAGCGAATCAACTCTCCGGTTTCAATAACTCCGCTTGGAGCCACTACAAATGGAGATCTCGTTTCAGTATCGAACAGAGCATCCCTTGACATATTTTGATAAACTGAAACACCTACAGAGAATTCGACATCCCCAGTTAAAATCTCAGCTTCAAAGGTTACAAAACTGTGGAAGTCTATAAGGGTCTTTTTAACCGGACCAACGCTATCACAAGGAATCAATAGTATCTGAACGGGATCCACACTGTCGCTAAATCTGTCAAAAACCTTTAGCATTATAGCCGAATCCGGAGCCATCGTTTTGACAAAAATACTAACGACAAGACGAGACCCTTTGACGATCTCAAGATCTCTTGAAATCGTTGAAGGACTAATCGTCTTTAAAGGGAAAACAACTTTGGTGTCATTTTCTTTGACTTTAAGGAACTCCAACCCCTTACTCCGATTTTAAATTTTTAAGCTTTTTGGTCTTTGTCCATGGTCTTTTATATTCCATCTTGTTTTTAGTCGGAGCTTTGGTCTTTGGGCCACCTTCTAAGGTGAAAGCCTCTGGATATTTTATAGCCAAAGATTGAGCCATGCCATCGGCTGTCTGGATATGCGTCCCGGCTTTGCGTTCAATATTGCTACCAAGGGCTTTCATGGCCTCTTTAGGGTCTTTAATCAATAATTTCATTCTAACCTCCGTCAAAAAAAAAGGGAGACGCTACCGCCTCCCTCATATCATCTACCGCCTAGCGGTCTTTTAGCTGATTACAGTGCGATATTGAAGATCTCCGCGCCAGAACTCTCTGTGGCGTAGTTTGATCCGTCAGCTTTCAATACAGCTTGGAAGGCGTACCTTTGAAAGCTAACCATATCGAGGACATCCAACTCAGTCTTATTCGAGTCCACTCGAACTTGAACCGGTCGTCTCAATCCAGTAAACCAACGCTTGCGGTTTACCATGAGGACTGATCCTCGGATGTTATTTGGAACAGTTGCAGAGTTAACTCCAGTCGTGTCCAGATCCTCTCGGAGATATTCGCTGACAATAACTGGCATTCCTTCGTAAGCTGCGAGTTGACCAGTGATCACGGTTGCTTTCGCTCCCAATTGCTCCATGGTTCGAACATCGTCAAGCTGAAGAAGTTGGTTGTAAACTTTTGGACCTGAGATCAAAACCAATTGGCTTGGATCTACACCGAATTTGCCCATTTTTGCTCGACCGTCTGAAAGTTCAGATTCACTAATAGCCGCATCGCCCACATCTACTCGAGAATCTGGATCAGCAGCCTGCAAACGAACTCGAATCCCATCCCAAGCCGTCTCAGGAGTTGTGGCCAAAATTGAAGCGATGGTCGTACCACCGGCAACATCGGGCAACTGTGAGAAGTTATGCATGGCGCCAGTTGAATCGCCTTCAAGGATCGCGATTTCAACCGACTTTTCTTGGCCTTCAATCAACTCAATCCTGATAGCGCGAACGATATCTGGAGCAGAATCTTCATTTAACTCCTCGGGCAACTCATAACGGTTAGCGAGCTTCACCGCGTCAAACTGAATTGTCTCATCAGTGTTAAAGACTTGCTTGGCGCCTGCTGTGGCCTGACCAAGCTTCCGAGCAACGGCACCATTCGTTAGAACTGGCCATTTAAACGGATTTGAAGGCATTCGGACTTCCATGAAAAGCCCGGAGACTTTTCGATCCAAATTGAATTCATCTATATATGAGCTGGCGACCAACGTTGGGATCCATTCGAAACCCTCGTCACCTGATTCAATACCAAAGGCCTTCATGGTGTACTGAAAATTGTCATTGTAATATTTGAGATCTTTCACATCTTTTTTGAAGAGCTGTGCTGAGATCATCAAAACATCCACATCCTCTTTGAATTGCTTAGCTAAAGCAATTTCATCAGCTCCGAGATATGCGTATTTTTTGTCAGAAGTGTCCACACTGAGAAGAGCGTCAAAACTTTTTGCTCCCCAACCGCTCAGCTTTGTGCGAGCCGCTTTAGGCATAAGCTTTTTGTTTGCCGGTTTTGCTGGTTTTCCACTGGCTGCTGCTTTCGCTTTGGCTGTGGCCACCTGTTTACGCAAAGTCGCTACGGTTTGTTTGAGATTCATTTGGGACTCCTATTTACAATAAAAATTGAAATTTGATTTTGGTTCCTTCATTAACTATATACAACACCGCCCAAAGTAACTTCTGAGCGGCGCTTAATTTGGACTAATCTTTGTCTTCTGACTCCACATCCGCAATCTCTTCAAGCTCTTTCAAAAGATCGTCAGCTTCATCAAGCAGCTTCTCTTCTTCCTCATCGGAAAGCTTTTCGTCGCCACCATCAGCAGCAAGTTTGGCCGCTTCTTCAGCAGCTAATTTCTCAGCAGCTAATCGAGCCTCTTTCTCTTCTTCGGTCTCTTCTTCTTCCTCATCTTCATGAGTATCATCGCCTTTATCACCCGCGTCAGATTCGAGAACCACAGACATAGCTTCCATCAAAACGTCTAGCTTTTCGTTGATAGCCGCGAGCATGGCTTTATCATCCTCATCTTCCGGCATCTTTGCAGCTTCTTCAGCGGCAATTCGAGCAGCTTCATCTTCAGCCTCTTTGGCTAATTTGGCAGCAGCCTCTTTCTCAGCGTCAGTTTGACCATCAGCAGCAAGTTTGGCGGCTTCTTCAGCGGCTAATTTCTCAGCAGCTTCTGTGGCCAACTTCTCAGCAGCTAATTTCTCAGCAGCTAGTCGAACCGCTTTCTCAGCATCCGTCTCAGCCTTAGCGTCCTTTTTCTTGGCGTTCTTCTTTTGAGACTCAAGATAGAATTTCATCTTTGCCAAAACTTGCTTCTTTTTCAATTTCATGACCATCTCCCTAAAATTACTGTTCTTTTTTAGATTCTTGATAAATTTCAACTAACTCACTAACAAAACCCGGATCAATCTTCTCATCACTAGACAGCTGATTCATTGCCTCGCAAAGGAACGTCTTGAAATCATCCGACATCGAAACATCAGATTTATCATCGCCCTTCTCACCTTCTGTCGGCTCAAACTTCGCAAATGGATTGCATGGAATAGTGACAACCGAAATCTCCAAGAGTTCGATTTCTTTAACAATATTGACAGCTTCGCCCTTGTCCCAATCAGCATCAAGCTCATTGTAGCCAATGGAAAAGGTTTTGAGAGCGCCTTCGTCAATCTTGGTTCGCACGTCCTCAACATCTTTGGCCTTTGAGATCATAGCTTTGACCCAAAGTCCTTTTCTTTCAGCATTCTCGTCATTTATGATCTTGAACTCGATAACTTTGCCGATGATCTTGTCCCAATCGTGTTGGAATAAAAGGACAGGATTCTCCATAAATTCAGACATTGTCTTTTCAAATGCTGATGGAAGGATTATGTCGTCGACGCGATCTTTGTCGGAAGTGTTAGCAAAACCTTGGATGAAAATATTTCCTTTTCCATCCTTTTCGACCGACTTTTTGTCCCAGTCGATAGCGCAAGTCATCCGCTTCATTTTTTCTGCGGAGTGTCGCTTATGTTTGTCTTTTATATTGTAGCACTTCATTTTTACACAATCCCTTTCATTGACTATTTACAATTCCCAGACTCAAACCTTTTCTATGAATGGATCGGACACCTTTTCTTTGGTGGTTTTTCACACATAGAATGAGCAGCCGCTGCGGCCTGATCTGGCTTCATCCCCTCATCAATTAGTTTAGGGATAGCTCTTTGGACACATTCGTCCACAGTCTCTTTAGGCTTACGTGTTACCTTTTCGTGAATTAATTGAGCTTTTCCCAAAGCCTTCATGATTTCTTTATTCCGCCATTTCGAGGATCGTTTGGCCAAATTTTTCCGTAATTTTGATTCAGCCTCAGAAACCGGTTGAGTTAATGGAGATCTGTCGCCGACAATATCTTGGATGGCTTCTTTGTCCTCTTCCAAGAAATCAACCACAGTGCAGCGACAATTTATAACTTCTTTAGCCTCTCCGCCCGGCTCCCGCGGGAATTTTAGACCGTTAGCAAATGTCTCATCAACTCCGACCACATCCTCATTTATCGCCTCATGTGAATCGCGAACCTTGGAATCCCTGGAATCTAGCCACATCTTTTTAAGATTTTCAGCCTCATCTGGAAATTGAGCCTTGAATTCATTACGTTTTAACTGCTGGCCAATGGAGACTCCGGTCAAAGTTTCGGTCCTGGCGATTGTCTTGGCATTCGCGAACTCGCCAAAAACATCCTTGATCCTAGACTCTAGTTCAGTAACAGACACCGATTCAGCGACGCTTGAAGTTATGACATTTTTAAGCTGGTCCAATCTATTCTCAGTAATTGAAACCACATTTTTGGCTGCGATCTTCTTCAAAGCCTTCAGCGCGTCCTCGTTGGGATATGGGATCTCTTTAGGAACTGTCGAATTTTTATATCCATGGCGAGCGGCTCTGATCATGGCTGTTGAAGCGAACCCCGCAAGTTCTTTAATCTGGAACGCCTTGAGATCATCTTGATCCGGGAGGATGTCTTTAGTCTTTCCGCCATCTCTCCACCATGCTCCCAACCCTTTCCCGGTGGAAGCTTCTAAATTGCGTAGGATCCACTTTTCAAATCGTTTAAAGAAGGCCGCTGTCTCCACAGCCCGCTCCTCAATCATATCCTCAACACCCTCTCCTGAGACCAATTTCCAATAACTTACGAGTTCTTTCTCGGTCATTCCACAAGAAAAGACTTTCTCCCCATCATCCATTTCGTCAGATCCAGCTGAAATAGGTCCGCCTGTTTGGCCACCATTAACCCGGTCTTGATGCGTGTGGTCGTCTGAATCATTTGCTAAAGAGGTTCGGCCAAGCCGATTCCCACTCTCATCGAAAACCCAATGGAAATGACTTTCACCCATAACCACCTTTCCGCCTGTGTCGCGGTCTGTCGAATCTTTGTGGACATGCGGCCCCTTGGATCTCTTTTCCCCATCATCATTTTCAGCCGGGGAAAGCCCCTCTTCTTGGGCCTGTTGGATAGCCCTTGGAATCGCGATATGTAATGCAACGCCCTGGACAGCAGCTTCGCCGACCAACTCAATCACACGGTCATCAAAGCCTGTATCTGTTTCAACGACATCGTTATTAGCCATGTCATTCTGGGCATTTGCGGTATCTATTTTCTCTTGCCCTCTCCCTGCAGCCAATTGGAACGGGCTAGCCGACCTATTAGCTTGAGCGACCGCTGGAACGATCTTGCCCGATCCGTCTTCAAGCGGCGGAAGCTTCCATATCTTTTCTCTGATCTCATCGATTGAAGCTCCTGTTCCTTTCATTGCGTTGGCTATTGCTCCCAGCTTAACTAAATCTTCCTTCAAAGCTTCTATGTCATCGAAACTAAAGCCCATTCTGAGATTGCGTTCTTTCTTTAAAACAATAGGGGACTTGTTTATCGCAGCTGCGATGATCGCCACAATCGGCATGATCGTATCTATATAATAAGTTGTGTTCTGGATTAAAGCGTTGGAGAAGGTGGCTCCATCAAGCAAACCGACCTTGATTGGCGGAACATTAAAGGCTGACAAGATCGGCTCTTTATTATTCTTCAAGAAATCAATCAGAGATGTTTGGCCAGGATTTTGCTCCATCTCTTTATATTCCATCCCGTCTGGAAGGATTAAGGTCTTGTGATGATTACGCTTTCCGGTAAATTGAGCAGAGAAACTCTTCTCTAATCGATTAACCTGCTCTCTGGTCAGCTTCCTTTTGGCCTGGATAACCCCGCCAAGTCTTGCGCCCTGCTTATAAAATCTGAGCATATGCTCCATGGCATATCGATCGAGCAGAATATTTTTGATTACGCCGACAATTGGAGAATTGCCAACCAATGGATCGCATGGATTGGGGAGCTTAATGTGGATAACTTCTTCGGCTGGGAATTCAATATCAGCCTCATCATTGATCATTTTATAGCCGCGGATGAATTTATTGTGGTTTTCCTCATCAATAACAGCCTCGACTAAAGCTGAGTTGAGCCTGAACATATTTTTGACATTGGTCTTTCTTATTCGATCCATGGCCTCTTGGAGTCTTTGAGATGATCCATCCGAAAGATCTGAACCGGCCTGATCACACCAAATAAAAGCTTCACCGGTTGCCAACAAATCCATGACGATGAGCATCCAGAATTCAATCCCCGTCATTATACTGTTAGGAAATCTCATGACGTTCATCTCTGGCTCGCCGCTGGCATCGACCCAAACTTCTTTTGAGACTGTACCTTTTGAACCATCTGGATTTTCTATCTCTTCCTTTTTAAAGAACCTCTTATCTAATTTAACCGGTAGAGCGCCAATTGTTTTGGCAATAGTATGGACCGCTATGAAGAACCAAGTCTCAGTACAATATAATCTTTGGAGAAACATCTTATTAACTTGCTCGTCGACGACATTGAAGAAGCCTCCGAGAGGTGCAGCGCCATCGGTTGAGACGGCTTTTTCCTCAATGATTGCAATCTGTTCATTAAATTCCTTTTCATCAGCGAGCTTATCAAATTCATTTTGCAAATCTTTTATTTGATTTTCTAAGTCGCTTGTCTTCTTTTTGAATGGATTCAAATCTTTTATTTTCATGAGCCGTCCTATTATTTTTGTCTGACATAAACTATCTACAACAACCGGATAAGTTGGCGAAATAGCTTGAGTTTCTTATTAAACTTTTTATTTGATTTCTTTGACGTAATAAAACCAGACCACGCAAGTTGTAAATATCTATTGAACGGAACCTAAAAACGAAACGAACCACAACCGGAGAATTGAATGTCAGACAAAAAATCACGCCGAATTGCGTCCGCTGATCTATTATCCGAAACCGAGTCAAAATTCCACAAAAACGCCACAGCCGAAGATTGCATCAACGATCTGCGGCGAGTCCAAAAGAGAAATGATTCAACCTTTATCACCCGCATCAAATACAGAAACCTTGGCCGGTATTCTGACAGAACCTGGAACCGATTCTTCGGAACCTTCCTTGAGTTCAGAAAACAGGCCGGTCTCGAGCTGTCCCGCGGAGCCCAGAGGATGGAGCGAGAGATCGCCAAATACGCCTCCCATGATATATATCGCGAGTTCTTTAACGATGAGGTGCTGCCTTGGTACAATAAACACGCTAAGAAAGACCGCAAAAAACACCCTATAAGGACCATGGCCGTCGTCTCAGATATTCATGACATCGAGTGTGATGAGTTTACGTTATCTGTTTTTATATCACAGTGCGAAATGAGACAGCCTGACATCATCGCTCTGAATGGAGATATCTTCGATCTCCCAGAATTCTCCAAATTCGACAAAGATCCTCGAGCCATGAAAAGTCGGGAAAGGTACAATTTTGTTAAGTCTAGAATCTTTGCCCCGTTGAGAAAAGCTTGCCCAAATGCCCAGATCGATTTCCTCATGGGAAATCACGAATTCAGACTCTTGAGACACTTCGCCGATCGCTCCCCTTATCTGAAGATCTGGCTGTCCGATATAATGGACATCACCTTCGCCGACTTCTTTGGCCTGGAAGAGTTCGAGATCAACTGGACTTCAAAGCTGGACCTTGGATGTTATACAAAAAGCGACATTCAGAAAGAGCTTCGCCAAAACTACAAATATTATTATGACCAAACCTATGTCCTTTCTCATGAGCCTGAAACCTTTGGCATCTCTGGATCAAATGGACATCACCACACATTGGAGATGAGATCCTTTTCCAACACCCCATCTTCTCAATACACATGGGTCCAAACCCCTGGCCTCCATAAGCTTGACGCGGAATATATAAAGGGCTTGAACAAATGGAATCTCGGCTTCCTCTTCGTTACAATCAACACCTTGCATAAATCTGTCATACAGGAGCCGGTCCAGGTCCATGAGGATTGGGCCTTGGTCAATGGCGTTTACTATTCAAAGAAAGGCTGAGTATGAAGAATAAGGGCATATACGTTGAATGGGTTGATTCGGCTTCTTTGGATGCATGGGCAACAATCAAGGAGTTGGAGAAGATCCTGTCTACAAAAAGCCATCCTATAAAAACATTAGGATGGCTGATTAAGGAAACAGAAGATTCTATTTTAGTTGCTGAAAATTGGGACGAAAAGACTGAGGCAACTGAAGAATCGACCTATAGCTGTGTGATACGAATACCTAAAAAAATGATCAGCAAAAGGAAGTGGGTCAAGCTGTAACCAGTTGTCTGCAAGCCACATAAGCAGCCGCCTTTGTATACATATAAAATTATTGCCTGTAGACAACATCATCCTCTCTATAGCTTTAATGCTGAAATATCATTGCTCGGAAGCTCACCCTCTCCGCATTTTGGACATTGAAAATTATCCCAACAACCACCCCAAGAAACCTTACAGTCGTGACATTCCATATGCCTAACATACGGAGGATCAACCGCTGACAGATCGCCTAAGTATTTATACTCTATTTCTTCATCTTCCATCTCTGTAATGGTTCTTTTAATCCAACCAAACACTTCTAATCCCTTACAGTTGTATAAATATTAACTCGTGTGGTCTTACCTATGAAGCCAGCTAAGACATCTCTACTTGCGCAGTCATTAGGGTATGGAGAGTCACGTCCATCAAGCCAACAGCACAGAAGCTTAGCTCTTAATGGGTCTTTTTTTATCTCCCAATCATCGGCTAACAGATCATCCTCAGTAAACATATATATGCCTTCACTGTCTTTTTGAACGCACCAATCGTCCGCTCCACTGCGCTTGAATCTCTTTTCTGATTTAATCGCCTCCTGTATTGTCATTGTTCTCACCTCCGCTAGTTCTATAAAAGTACATTCTAATAAGCCCCATGATCACAAATATATTCACGGTCACGGTTGTATTTAATTATGTCGCACCTATTGCACTTAATATTTTCAGTTGCCGGTCCCCACTCTGAAGACGTATTGAATTGTGAAGACAGCAAGCCGCATAATGTTTTTTCTGGCTCTTGCAGAAAATTAAGCTCTGACTCTTCATCAAATAAATGGCACTTCATTTAATCACCTTAAATCTAAAAACACTTCGCCGACTTCATAGCTAACATCTATAAAGCTATCACCGCGCTTAAAGCCATCAACAATATCTTTAAGCCTGTTTGGACTTCCAACAGTTCCAATCACTAAACCATTTTCATCAAGTCTATCAATGGCCCACAATGAATAACCCTGCGCTCTATCATTCCACCCAATTCTAGTTCTTTGAAATGAGTTCATATCAACCTTTATGTCGTGGCAATTAAACAACCAATTAGTTAATCTAGTTACGTTCTTAGATGCCACTCGTTGCTCCTTTACGGGTTATAATTTAGCTAATGTTTATTTACTGGTTGGTGGTTTCCGAAGTGGTATAAAATAATCTACACGTATATCGTCACGCGCTAGATTAGCAGACCATAATCCAAACTGGCTGTAGTCACCATCATTTATCCAGACCAATATCTCTGTACCATCTTTAGGCGCTTCTTCTATTGGCTTCCACTCACTTGTCACATTATTACCTTTCTATAACGTTGGACGTGTATCTTTAATATTCAAAATCGTTTGTACAAATTCTTGATTTTGGCCGTGCGCGTGGCACATTTTTTGAGCGATCTTTAACATAATATTGCAGCAATACTTTAAGTCACTATGATAAAACCAAGCCACTGTTGTATTCGGCCCAGCTAAAGGTATCAAGGAGTATTTGATTTGCTGTTTAACATCAGGTTGACATTGGTTGATGTTAACTTCTGATACCATGCCGACAGATCCGCATGACAGCTGTACGATGTCGAACGGTTTAAATGTTTTTGTTATGGGGATCTCTTCTATATTAACCCAAGTCATTCTAACTCCCTATGGTTCTATCCACTTAAATCTTGGTGTTTTTTTGACGGCATATTCCGATCTTACAGACTTCTTAGCAGCGTCTAGTGACAAATGATATGTAACGCCGAAATAATAAGAGTTATAATTCACTAAGAACTTTTTGATTGGCATTGCATCATGAAAGTAAATCTCAATCGGATGTTGAAAGTCACACTCTTTCCAATTTTCTAATTCTAAAAGACATTCGCCAAACACAGCATCACCTTCTCTATAACGTTGGGTTATGATTTAGCTAACTAACAAAATTCTAAAGGCTGATTTTTTTCAACCGCATAGTCCATGCCAGCGGCCAACATTAGTGCTTGGTTTTTGTCGAATCCATCCTCCCAGTCAGCAACTAACTCTCTCAATCGAGGCGATACTATTTTGCACTCGTCTACAGTTAACTCACCCTCGCAATCGGAGTGATTCAAGATTGGCTTGATGTTATCCTGCATTTCTTCCCAACCCTTATTGCCGCCGAAACCTTTGAAGTCATTCATGTTAAATCCAGCGGCTTTTGCAAGAGCTTCTCTAAATCTATTGAATCCGCCGTAAGACCAATGTGCATCTGTATGACTAAAATCTAATCCCATCAAACGTCCTCCAAATTATCAAACAACCTTACAATCAAATAAGCCAGGCCACCAACGTTGGCAGAGGATTTTGTAAATTCAACAATCCTACTTTTATGGTGAGTCCCCTTTACAATAGTTTCTCTCAATCCAATAATGACAGCTTTAGCTGCAGAGCCTGGGCCTGATTTCCCAGCCTCCCAACTGACCACACTTCGAGCGTCAACATTCAACAGCTTAGCGAATAACTCGATCGACATTTCTAATTCAGATCTGACAAAAGCAATGTCTTTTGAATCCATCAATAATCTCTATTAGGTTTCTCACAAGGTCCGCCAGTTCTGCGAGAGGAATCTGTCTTGACCGAACTACTTTCAGACTGAGAGATCTCCTTTACATATTCGACCTGTCCTTCATCAAACCATAGATTCTTCAACTTATTGTCTGCGGATACCTTTGGACCAATCAAAATTCGACCGCAGCCATTAATAAATACAGTTCGGCCAATCGCAATCCCTTTAAATCCACTGACTGAATCTTCAACCTTTTTACCTATCTCAATCTTTTGAACGTTGGCAATAGATTCGATAACCAGCTTGCCATCATCTAAGATATCGATTTGCGGTTCATCAAAGATCTGATCTTCAATTGGTTTACAGTCCTTTAATTCCTGAGGCTGAACGCCAAACCTTGAACAACCATGGATATAATCAGCTTTATAAACAGCCACCCCTTTAAAACCTGTGATCTTATCTTTTACACGCATTCCTAATTCAATATTCATCTCTTCCTCCGTTTGAACCATTTAATAACCCACTTAATAGCAGGCCATAGGTTGATTGTGAATTTAATTTCTCTCTTTTTTCGCCTCATGTAATTCCTTCAAGTTGGCCGGTAGCTTGATGTCAATCAGCCCGCTATCTCTCAGCGATCTCAACAACTCAACCTTGGATTCTCCCGAGACAGTCTCGTCCTTTAAAATATTATACAAATGACAACGAGTAGCAATAGGTCTGATCTTCCTGACGTCCTCGAGTTGAAGGAACTTGTTTTTATATCCGCTCACACTCACACCTAGTCTTGAAGAGGTTGTCGAATACTTTTCAGAATACAAAGTTGAAATGTGTCCAAAGTGATATTTTTGTTGAGTGTCAGAAAACACAGCTACCCTTTGATCCAAAGACAGATCTTTAACACTCTTAACCCTTTCCAGGATGTGACCGTTATAGAATTCGAATCCGAGGACAATTCCACATTTATCCATATCGATAGACTCAGGAATACCTGGATCTATTTTCTGAGACAGATTATGAACTGAATCCTTGGCGTTCTCTATAGCATTGGCGAACCAAGTCCTCATCAAATCTTGATCGACTGTGACTTCAGCATTTGCCATAAATGCTTTGGCCCAAGCATCAGCATCCGTATTTTGTGTTCTTAATAATTCATCCGCTTTCATTTTTGTCTCCCTTGGGGCCAGATAACTCCGGCAATTGTAATGTTGAGGAGGTCTCAGTCTCTCCGGAACCTCTATAGATTTTTTCGGCTTTTTCCAAAAACATATTAAAGTTAATATTCTTTTGATCATACTTTTCTTTATCACTGGCCCCAGACTCCCATCGTGTTGAAGCGTCATCATTAAAATAAGCAAAGAAGCTCTTCAACATCTGTTGGACATCCTCATCTCTTTTCTGAGCTACACCGAGAAGGGTTTGTCGACGACGTTTCCAATCTTCAACCTCAGCCCTAGCTTGATCACGATCGCCTGTAATAATTTCAAGATGCTGCTGCAAAGTAAAAATCTCATTGATAACTCGCTGAGGATCCATCACAGCCATGCGCCTTATCTGTGACTTGGAATTCATCTTTGGGAGCTTTTCCTGTTCGGCCTTTAAAGACTCAACCTCTAGAGATAACTGATTGCAATGCTCCTCGAGCTGTTCATAAGTTGCCTTTGGAGCTACTGGTTTGGCGTTAGTCCAATTTTCCTCATTACAAGCAATACAATTCTCAACGTTATGATTCTCACATCTATTCATGAGCTTTGACCATTTCTTGAATTCCATGCAACTCATAACCAAGACAGCCAAGCCTGTGTTTAACGCGAGCCTCAAGACTTGGCTGCTCGTCACCATGGGGATCGAGATCCTGCCTTAATGAATCGAAAGCGTCTTGCATCTGATCATCTAATATCTGAAGTCTAGCGGTCAATTCTTTCGCGGTCTTTGGTGGAGGATCTTCTCTTGGCCAATCCTTACTCAACATCTTGTGGCCATTATCACACCAAGAATAACCGTTTGGTCTACGCTCTGTTGAAATTTCTATACTTCCACATTTTGGACATGGTTTCATTTTTCCCATAATTTCCTCCGTCACATTAGTTATACCGACAACGGATGAAACCGGTTCAATTTTCTTAATTTAATTCAGCAGAGAGATATCTCTCGCCATTACCGTCTTACGCTGATCTGCTTTAGCGCTGGCCTGAGCTGCTGTCAGAATGTCCCGGACAATAACCGATAGAGAATTGATTACTTCCTCCGAAGTATTCATCGCCGCAGCCTCTTTGTTAAACTGTTTGATTCTGCTTGTCACTACTAATGGTAATTTATTCATTTACTTCTCCTTTGGTTATTATTCTCCACACAACTCAACAACTTTATCTGGTTTATTTTTATTGTTTAAAACCATGCCCTGGAATTCAGCAGGCGAAATACCTTTCTTTATAGTGAATTCCCCTTTAGGCATATCATAGTTTGGATAAAATCGCTTCATACCATAAATAAACGTCTCTTTATTTAAAGGTCCCAAAACTATTTTAAGATCAGTTCTGCCCTTTCTAAGAATTGCTGGATCTAACGCATCTATATTGTTGGTGGTCATGACTAATATTCTGCCACAAGCGCTTGTGGATCCATCAATAGCATTCAAAATACCAGACAGAGTCAGAAATGAAAATCCAGACGAACGGCCCTCCAATACAGTATCTTCTTCAGACTTTGTATCCTTAGACTCATCGACACTTCTCTGAACAGCATTTCTTTTATTAGTTGAACTAAAGCAATCGATATCTTCAATGGAAACAACAGCATCTTTGCCAGCTGTTAGGAGAGCTTTTTCAAATGAAGTGTCACCAACACTGCTCAAGTTTATCTTATAAAGATCTTTTTTAAAGTATCCGCATAAGCATTTGGATAGTGTGGTCTTGCCCGTACCTGGGATACCGCTAAAATTTATTCCAAATTGATACGGTATGCCATGCATTATATAATAATCTTCACTTAATAAAAACTCTTCAATCTCTTCAATAAGATTCTCTCTAATAGAATTAGACAATATCGCTGAATCCATACTCCTTGAGACCTGCCTATGAGAAAAAGTCCAACCATTAGTTTCCCAAGTGTAAACCTTTGTCTCTTTATTTTTATCGATTTTCTTTTTACACATTGAAAATAAACTTCGAATAGGCTCCTGACTTCGGCCTAATATAGATATTTTTATTGTCTCTTTTGGCCTTATTCCTATTGAATCTTTTTCGGTTCTTTCTATTTTAAACAAACGCAAACCAATAAAGATATAATGAACCCCTTTACCAAAAGACAAGTTTACAGAACCAGTACCGTATGAATTATTGTTGGCAGTTAGTATTCTTGCTTTCTTTGAAAATCCTGCATCTTCATACCAAATGGTAAAATCCTGAAAGACTTCATCATAGTTATGAATCACAACCGAAACTGTTAACTGTTTTGTAATAAATTCAAGCAGCTTTTTAGGTACGTCCTTATAGATGAAGCTAAAAACACCAAGAACCCAAAGAGTTATAACCCCA
>Ga0114923_10000921_pt1 | contig 20957 bp, 17 predicted proteins | sample SumtaG_FD_89578 | JGI IMG/M metagenome (GOLD analysis project Ga0114923, IMG submission 89578) | Deep subsurface microbial communities from Indian Ocean to uncover new lineages of life (NeLLi) - Sumatra_00157 metaG | ecosystem: Environmental > Aquatic > Marine > Oceanic > Sediment | place: near...
CCTGGCCGCCGGAGGCAAACGTTGAAATACCCAGACCTATCATGGGTGGATACTTTTATCTCCAATGTGAAATCCTATATTTTTGTCCGGTTGGAGGACAATCTACTGATCAAGCGTCCCAATAACGTCACGAAGCTGAATCCCATGGGGGCGCAGATTTTATATGCTTTGTTAAAGGGAACCTCCATCCGGGAATTGGTGCAGCAAATGGATGGAGACAGGGAAAAGATCACAGTCGTGGGTCAATTCTTATGGGCGGTTAAAGCGCACCTGGAAGGAAACCTGGATGAATTTTCTAAGAATCCCTCGGTAGAAACCGTTCCCTTTGAAATGAATTTCAGTCAATACCCGGTGTTGTCCGAAGTGGCGCTAACCTATCGCTGCAACTTGAAATGCCGGTTTTGTTATGCCGGGTGCAATGCTGCGGAAAACCCCATTCACAGCAGCCGGGAGATGACCGTTTCCCAAACAAAAAAAATACTGCGCAAGCTTTTCCACCAAGCTAAAGTACCGTCGGTGAGTTTTACCGGCGGCGAACCCCTTTTAATACCTAAACTTCCCCGGTTGATCCGCTTTGCCAAGAAATTGGGAATGCGAGTCAATTTGATCACCAACGGCACGTTAGTAACAGGGGAAATGGCCCAACGGCTGGCCGACCACGGCCTGGATTCGGCCCAGGTGAGCCTGGAAGGCGTCACAGCCGGAACCCATGATGCCATTGTCCAGTGTAAAGGCGCTTATGAAAAAACAATTTCAGCCGTCAAACGGCTGAAAGAAAAAGGTATTTTAACCCATACCAATACCACTATCACCAGTGAAAACCTCCATGAATGCGAAGCCTTTCCCGCTTTTATAAAAAAAGAGTTTAACAATGACAAATTCAGCATGAACCTGGTGATACCCACCGGCAGCAGCTCATTACATCCCGGCATACACGTTAAATACAGTGAAATCGGCAGCCACCTGGAAACCATCATTGAAAAAAGCGAGGAACAGGGCGTCGAATTCATGTGGTATTCGCCGGTTCCCATGTGTATGTTCAATTCCATTACCCACAGTCTCGGCAATAAGGGCTGCAGTGCCTGTGACGGTTTAATTTCCATAGCCCCCAACGGCGATGTACTGCCCTGTGCATCCTATGCCGATCCCGTGGGTAATTTCCTTGAAAAGGACTTTACCTCTATATGGCAATCGGTGCAGGCAAAAAAATACAGGGAAAAAACCCTGGCCCATCCCCGGTGCAAGTGCTGCGACCATTTCCATATATGCAATGGCGCCTGCCCCATCTATTGGCAGCACCTGGGCTTTGATGAACTGGCTCCCCTCTTAAAGGAGCCCGTAACATCTGACGCCGCTGCTTCATGCGGCGAAGAAGAAATAGGAGAAATATAAATGGCTCATACTTCTATCGATACCAGTGAACAGGGTATTGTAGTGTTTAAAATCTGGAAATCACTGCGTTACAATACACGTTTGTTAATCAGCCTATGTATCATCCTGGCAGGATTTATTATTCAATATTTTTCTTACCAAATACTCCCGGGAGTTGTTTTTATTTTCCTGGGCAATCTGCTGCTGCTGCCTTCCGGCTATACCAACAAGGTCAACCTGGGGCTTTTCGACCCCAAAACAGATTGGGAAAGAATAGAAAAGCACAAGCTGGACGAGTTGCTGACCCTGGATCGCAAAATCAGGAAGTGGGACCGGAGTACCATCGATGTATCCAATGGCCTGGGAGGTTTTATATTTTTCGTTCTCCTGTTTCTTGCCGGCATCTTCACCTGGGTTGCTTTCGAGGAAGAAAACCGGACCATGCAAATCATTTGCGTGGATGCTGTGGCGCTGCTGCTGCCTTATTGGTTGACAGGACTTCGCTCTAAATTTACCGTTCCTAAACTCACCATGAAAATAAAGCTGATAAAAAAATTATTTTCAGAAGTGGAGACAGAATTGCAGGCGCACAAAATCGAATATTTTTTATCGTTAAAAGGAAAAGACACCCTGGTTCCCGAGGATATTAAATTTAAAGTGAATATGGCCAATCATCATAAAGACTTTTTGGGATTTTACGGGCAAATTACTCTCAACAGCATTAACAGCACGGTTTTCCCCTATTTTTACGTGGTATTGGTGGCGAAAAAAGGCTTTGGACTTAAACCGGTCTACGACTCTTATTCCCCCCACAAGAATTATGTGAAAGAGTTCAAGGGTCAAAAGGATGTCGAGGTGTTGGTGATCCGGCAAAATACCAAGAAAGTTAGAAATGGCTACCGGACCAAAGACAAACAGGTTCAGGCTATTTTCCTGGAAGGACTTACTGGCGGAAAACGCCTCATTACTGGACCTCTAAATATTCAATCGATCGATGGATCAAACTTAGCAGCAGTTGGAGACGAAATTGGCCGATTTTTGCCCGGTAAAAGGGGTTATTGTTATATACACAATTGTTGTGGGGAAAAATTGTGACTTTAATTTTCTCTTTTCGTTTGTGTATATCGCTTAGTTTACTCAAGGGAAAATGAAGCATTATATTGGCCGTGGCATCGAGGGTATACCAGCCATCGGCAAAATGAACTTCATTTACAATATGGGCGGAAAGAAACAGCTTTCTCTGCTCTATACCGGATTTTTCCAATAGAAATTGCAAAAGCTCCGCATTATCCGAGCAGCAGCCGATACCTGATTCCAGGTAGGTACGAATGGTTAACTTTTCTTTGGGGATTTTTTTAAAACCGGTATTCTCATTTATCGGCACACAGCCGGGCGTTTTATCTTTATGAACTTTATTGCCATAGCCCCACATGGATGAAACCAGGTTCATAAAAAAAATACCTTTTAGCTTTTTCTCATCTTGAATGTCCCATTTATTTTTCAAGGATTGTTCAAGGGATTTATACCGTTTATGGGCAAAGGCAAAAAAATCGTCAAAATCTTTAATATCTGCTTGTAACATATGCTGCCGGGAAAAAATAGAATAGTAATCGATTGCCGGGAGATTTTCTATCAGCAGCGATTTGATGGTTACGTTATATTTCAGTTTTTCCCTGCGATTTATTTGATCTTCGTCATATACCCGCTCCATGTACCCCTGGGTGTTTCCTTGCCATTTCCCCAGCACAAAGGATACAACGATCGATACCAGTGCAATGACGACCAGAGTAACCAGGGTATATTTTTTTCTCAATATGTTGGTTTCATTATTATCGGTTCGCATATTATCATCCGTTTTTACAACTGTTTTACCGGCAGTATTCTATCAAAAAAAAATCTTAATGTAAAACCGTTTACAAGGCCGCAAGCAGCGGCCAGTGTCAACCCTCAAATGAAATTAAACCAAACGCCCGAAGGGCAATAAGAAGTTTTGATCAAACTTTTTCAAAAGTTTGCCGCCGGAGGCTGAGGGATCGGCAGGATGGGCTTAAAAGCTCGTTTCGTTGCTCATTAGCCCATCCTGCCGGGGATCGACACTGACCCCTCATGCTTTAGATTTTAACCTGCGGCCGTTTCTTGGACTTCAGTTTGGCCACCGGTTTCAACGGCAGCAACGACAGCAACTGCAGCGGCTTCAGCTTCTTCGGCTTCTTTTCGTTTCTTTTCTTCGTTTTTCCTCCGGGTCTCTGCTTTAACATACCCCTCGGAATAGGCGCGAATTCCCAGCCGTTCCAATTGTTGAGGCTCTTTCTTGTATTCGATGCGCAGGATTTTCCTTAGCTGCCGCATCGGTTTGCGAAAAAGTTTATATACCTTATTTCTTACATTATATGCCGCCTGGACTTTACCTTTTTGCTCTTCCTGCCGGTATTTTGTCTCCAATAACTCCTCTACCAGCTTCAGTCCCTTTTCAAGATCCTCTTTTGTTAAATTGAATTTTAACAAATCTTGCAAAAGGTCTTCCCGGCTTAAAACTTCTTTAAAGAAACGAAGTGCCTGTGCGGTCCACTTCTTAAAGGACTGACTCCTTTTACCGGTAAGCCCCAGGAGTTTCATGATCCCGGGTTTCCCTTCAAAGGCCAACCTGGCGATTTCGACGCTTTCGATATAGAAATCATAGGTTTCCTCTTCTTTCTCTTTAAAGTGATCGGTCAAACCGATTTGCGCTGCAATTTCCGCTTTGTATAAATCGACTTTTTGCAGGGATTCCTGATGAAGCAATAAAATCGCATCGATCTGCTCAGCGGTGAAGCCGCGATTGGCTGCCCGGGCACTGATGTCTTCAAAGTTTTTGATGTTATTTAGCGTTAGCCTGCCGTTGGCTAAATCATTTTCAATCGTTGTAATTGATATTTTCATTGTATCCTCCTTGTGTATACAATTTTTGGTTTTAATTTTTACCATTGATTCCAATGGTTTTACGGGGACCTTTGCTTACGGGGGGTCCTCTTTGGTTAGGTTGGCGGTTCCCGGCGCTTACCCGGTGGTCCCTGACCAACTCCTGGTGGTACATGACCAACTCCCGGCGGTCACCGTCCAACTCCCGGCGGTACATGGCCAACTCCCGGTGGTCACCTACGATCTCCCGGTGGTACATGGCCAACTCCCGGCGGTCACCGACCAACTCCCGGTGGTACATGGCGAACTCCTGGTGGTCCCCGGCCAACTCCCACTGGTACATGACGAACTCCCGGCAGTCACCGGCGTTTATCCGCTGGTTCTCTTTACCCGGTTTTCGCTTCGCCTTCACCTTCAAAGTATCAGGAGCGATGCTGCCAGGGCATATATTGCCTGAAATCAAATTAAAATAGTCGTTTATGAGCTTCATACTATATATTATACACAAAAATGATTATTTGTCAACAAAAAAGATTTATTTTTTTATTTTTTTCAAAATTTTCGGGGCGAGGCTTGCATTTTTATTCAATTTAAGGTATAATTCATATATTATGGGCATCGATTACACAGAAGGAAAAAAAGTATTTTATATCCCGGCGGACGAATATCGCAAAAAAATGGGTGCGCGTCTGGCCTCAGTAAGGGAATATTACGAAATTACCCAGGCAAAAATGGCGCAGGAACTGGGCATATCCAAGGCCAAGTTATACCGGCTGGAAAAGGGTGAAGTCATACCGAACGCATTTTTGCTGAAAAATTTGAGTTCCATTTTCGATGTTTCCATCGATTGGTTTTTAAACGGTGACGGCCAAATGATTCGTGAAAAGGGGGGTGTCCCGAAAACGGGCTGGGATTTTGGGAATGACGAATCGTTTATACGTCAGGTTATTGAGATAATGTACAAGGTTCCCATGGTAAGGTATGAGATGTTACTTCATTTTAGCGATTATTATGCTAAGAACGATGATTTTATCAAAAAAACACTGGACGGGTACAATCGCTACCAGGAGAAATTCCATGATACGGGTTCGCCTGAAGAAGTAGGCGCGGTGGCCCCGTCTCACAAGGAGGATTAACCCGAACGTGGATAGAGCGGCTAGCGGCCAGGGTCAGGTCTTGTCAGGTTGTCCGAGAACACGCCAACAAGATGCGGGCGAGGAGACCTCGCCCCTACCTTGACATAAATGAAATGGTCGCGAATAGTCCCGAATGCCCCGTATATCCTCGTTGTCAAGGTAGGGGCGGGGTTCCCCCGCCCGCCGCAATCCGTTCGTTGAAAACAATGAATTTTGTATTTTCGGACAGCCTGTTGTATTATAACAATGTGGCAATATAATATCTGACCCCGCATAGTACCTAAATTCCCCGGGCTCCGCTCAGTCCACTCACTGCCGCGGGCTCCGCCTTTTCGCGGCTGTTCGTTCCCTTTGCTCCGCCCTCCTGACTGCTTTACCTGCCGGCTACTTTTGACCTCGGGCCAGGCGAAAGCCGGCATTGAAATCACGACCGGACGGATTGATCCTGTTGCGGTCAGCAGACCGGGCACCCTCGCCGAAATCCATCCAGCTACCGCCGCGCAATACCCGGAACTTGCCACTCTCAGGTCCGGTGGGGTTTGTTACTGCTTCTTCGGGATAGTATCCATAAAAATCATTGCACCACTCCCTAACATTACCCAACATATCATATAACCCATAAGCATTGGGTTTTTTTTGAGCCACCGGATGGGTTTTTCCCTTTGAATTTTTATAGTACCAGGCAATTTCATCCAATTTCCCATACCTGTCGCCGGTTGTCCCTGCCCGGCACGCATACTCCCACTGCGCTTCAGTTGGCAGATGTACGTTCTCCCCGGTTTTAGCGGATAACCATTTACAAAAATCATCGGCGTTTTGCCAGGATACATTAATAACCGGCCGGTTACCTCTCCCCCACCCACTATCGCCCGGTTTATCCCTGCCGGTTTCTTCACAAAATATGTCATATTGATCGAAGGTCACCAGGGTTTTTGAGATATAAAAGGAATCAAGTGAAACATGATGAACCGTTTCGTTATTACTTTTGTTCGATCCCATTTTGAATTCACCGGCAGGAATTTTTATCCATTCTATTTTAAGCAGCATCTTTAGGATAAAATCAGTGAGTTCTATTTGGTCCAGTAATTTTACCCCCTGGGTCTCCCGGATATATTTAACCACCAGGAATTCCTGGATACTATAATGAGAAAAGCGGTAATCTCCTGCCGAATTTTTATTTAACAGCGAACGGCCTTCAATATCGATACTTTCCAGTTGTTCAATTCCCGTGAATGAAGCAGCTAATTTCCTTAAATCTTGTTTAGAAATTTCACGAACCTGTTTTTCCTGCATTTCCACGGCCAACAACAAACACGCTTTTAATAATTCGTTTTTCGGTTTTTTGGATTTAATCTCTTGTCTTGCCAGCCAATTATCGAGCAAAATATTATAAACATCATATTCATCCATACCACCGGTTAATTTATTCTCGTTACTCATAAATTCCTCGATATGAGCCAACAGCATCGGTCTGCAGCGTAACGATCCCATTTTATCGATAATCCTTTTCGCTGTCTCTATCTTTCTTTTGTCCTTTACTTTAAAAAAGAGAATTTTTTTAGAAAATCGTTTACTCAAATATTCATCGACTTTCTTGTTGTCAAAAAACGACAAATATTTTGCATAACATTTATATCCCCCTATCTCTATTTTCCCGGGGCTTTCCAGGCCAGGGAAAAATTGGGTCCGACAGGTTATGATAACTTTATGAAAGCTTTTAGTGGTTAAGTCTAAAATTTCCATCATCCTTTCTTCCACTCTTCCTATCGCGGTTTTGTCTTCATCTAACGAATCCAAAAGAAGGATTGTTTTTCGTTTTTCATCGATGTTTTCGACTTCCTTTAGAGTATCGCGGCCAAGTTTAAATAATTCACAATTATATTGCCGGGGCCAAAAAGTGGTTAATTCGATCAATTTCAACATTGCCAGCAAAGATGTTTTTCCCATTCCCGCATCCGATAAGATAAACATAACCTTGTTACCCGGATTGGTTAAATTTTTTGTATTAAAAAAGTCGTTCAACTTTTCAAAAATAGATTGCCGGGATACATTAAAATCTTCATCTGCTGAATCTGCAGGATTTATCTCCTGGCTTTGCGGGTCCACATAAAATTTGACCAGTTCCAGTGGGTCTACACCACTCATTATGTTCTTGATTTCTTCCAGGTCTTTTTTTTTCTTCTTTTTTTTTCTTGATAATTGCTTATATAAACGAGTTAGCCAATCCGCACCCAACTTTAAAGATATTATTCCATCCATGGTTTTCTCCTACTTCCCAAACTCCCGGTTTCCCTGTTACAGCGGCCAGGGCCAGGTCTTGTATTATAACAATGTGGCAATATAAGATCTGACCCCGCATACGATTCTTCCCTTTTTTCCATTTTTTAAAAAACTTGTATCCCGGTAGTGAGAATTTCATTGGCAAATGGATTGGAAGAATTAAAATCTGTTTCATCAAATGGGTGAGGTTCAATTCGCAGGTCAAAATCTCTCCTCAATTTCATCAATTGAACCTGGGTAGTAAAACTATTCTGCAAATTTTTTAAGACCACAGCAAGGTCGATATCACTGTCTTCACGCATATTACCTTTTGCATAAGAACCGAAGACATAAGCTTTCTGGACCGCAAACCTGTTTTTTCTCAGGTATGCAATATATTTCTTTACATTTGTTAAAGCATCTCTTTGAGCCATTGTCTGAATCCTTTTATTTTCTTCACCCATTCTTTGGTAAATTCTTTTGTGCACAATTTATAAAACTCCGATTTATAATCGTCATATCGAGCTCTTAAGTTGAAGGTTGATAAAGTATCCAATATATCTTTCTGTTCTTCGCCTAATTCCAGCTTTGCTTCTACTGCCAGTCTCAACAAGTCATGACCAATTGTAATCTTTCTTTTTAAACAAGTGCAGCATTGTCTTGAAGTCCCTATCGGAACTTTCAACCCAATATGCTGTCAACTCTTCTTTATTCATCGTTGTACTCTAAAATATATCTCTAAATAGTTTATACTATTTTGTAAATTATTTCAATTGGAAAAAATAGGAAAATACAATATGGGTAAAAAAGGGGCTAGGCAGGAATCATTCACCTTATATCAAATACCTTGAATCCCCTGGATTCCGGTAGATCAACCGCTATGTGAGGAAAATTTTCATCAACAAAGAACTTCACGATGCTTTTGCCTCGTAAAGGACACTTTCAAACTGAGCCAATTGACTGCCGAATTCCAAAGCCGCATGGATGTCCTGGTGAGTAATATTGGGATAGTTTTCAATAATTGATTCGTATGATTGTCCTACCGCCAGGTCTGCGAGGATATTGCTAACCAGGACCCTGGTATTCTTTATAACCGGTTTACCATGGCATACATTGGGATTAATAGAAATTCGGTCAACACTCATTTTTACCTCCAGCCTAATTATGCGCCAAATTTCTTATTTTGTCAATTTTAACCCTCTCAAACCGGCAATGCAATAAAAAAGAAATCCGCCAGACCAATTTCTTGCCTGCCTCCGGCGGCCAGGGGCTCTTTTTGAAAAAACGCAATTTCGCCCCTGGACCCCGCAAAAACTTTTGGCTAAGTGGGTATAGGGTACAGACCGGGATGCTTCCTTATTGATCGCCCTCAGCTTCTTGGGTTTTCATGGCTTCAATGGTTCGAGCAACCCCTCTCACTGAATCGCTAACAGCCATTTCAGCTTCTTTTGCCGCCTCGTTAACGGCAACTGGATCGTTGCCCGCCAGTTGATATTTTCCCTCGCCTTCGCTGACCGCTGCCGGTCCTGCTGCAGGAGCCGCGGAAGCAGACTCATTCTTTTTTTTCGTAGACTTATCGTTGTTTTTGTCTTTGTCCGGCATGACTACCTCTATTTATTTTGTCTTTTCTTTGTTTTTTTCACTCACGTTTGCCCCAGGCTTCCCTGTAGTGTTTTTGGTTGTTTTCGCTTCGCTTTTGGGGGGTGAAGGTACGGCCTCTTCCTTCATTTTGGCCATTATCTTCAGTATGTCGTCCATCATGTCTTTTAAACCCGAGAAGGTTGAGACAATGTCCTGGCCGGCTAACATTTTATCCGCCAGTTTGATGGCTTCTTCGGGGTTGGATTCCAGGGTGGCTTTTACCGCTGCTGTTGTAATCGCGTTCCTGAGGATATAGGCATGTTGTTGATTAGACACCGCATTCAACATAGCCAGACCGATGGCGTGGGCCATCATCTGGTAGGCCGCTGCCTGTCCTTGAGATTCGAAAACCCCCAAAACGGCCTGTTGAACCTGGGAGACGGAATCTTTTATTTGATCGTTGATACTGTTTTCATCAGCCATAATATAACCTTTTTATCCACTATTTAGTGGTGGTGATAGTGGCGCCATCGATCAACGATTTGACAGAAGCAGTGGTCACGGCTTCGGCCAGGACATTCAAGTTCTGCTGGTTGGTTACCGCATTTTGAATAGCTTGCCCGGCTGCGGCAGCGGCTGTTTGATACAAATTCCCCATGGCTACTGCCGGGGCATCGCCCAATACATTAACGCTTGCCTGCGTGACTGAATCTGTTATTTGACTGTTTACTGCTGTTGGAAATGCCATTTTGTTTTCCTCCTTTTTATCTTTTTTTAATTAAACGCTCTTCAACGCATTGACGCAAGTCGTGGTTACGGCTTCGGTCAGGGTATTCACATTCTGCTGACTGGCTGCCGCATTTTGCATGGCCTGCCCGGCCGCTGCAGCGGCTGTTTGATACAAACTTCCTATTGCCACTGCCGGGGCATCGCCCAGCACATTTACGCTTGCTTGCGTGACTGAATCTGTTATTTGATTGTTTACTGATGTTGGAAATGCCATTTTATTCTCCTTAAACCGGTATTGTGTTTGTAATACCTGGTAGTTCGTTCCAGGTCGTAGATACTGTAAAAAACTGTTTTGTTATTCATCGGAGACGGATGATACTATGAAAAATATCAAAAGTCAATAGGAAAATGTTTTTTTTTAACAAAAAAAGAACCGCTCCCCCGGTTGCATTTCTTGCCTGACCCCTTTATTTGCCTTTATTCCTTTTTCAACGTTTAAACTTTTGCACGGCGCGCCCCTTTTTTCACTTTCTCTTGATTGATGAAAAAAATAAAGTAAAAATATAAAGTTGAAAAAAAAGAGAAAGTGTAATATAATAGTACCATGAAAGAACAAACAGATAAAGGTGATATTTTTAAAGAAGTGAGAATGCAGGCCATCAACAATGCTTATATCCCCGAAAGTATAAGGCATGAGTATAGTGTGACGGTAAACAAGGATACTGGAAAAATTGTTATCGGTAAAAAATCAGGCAATGAGTGAATGAGTCTCCACTTGATTTCAGATTATATTCATGTATTACACAGAAAGGGATGAAGAGAGATCACTCAAAATAAAAAGAGATTCAAGCCTCCCGGAAGAACCATACCGAACACACTGGAGCAGAGATTATGCAAGATTAATACATTCTCCATCATTCAGGCGATTGCAGGGAAAAACGCAGCTATTCCCGGGCCAGGAATCCGATTTCTTTAGAAATCGGTTAACACATTCACAAGAGGTTGCCCAGATATCCAAATCCATCGCAAATAAGTTAAACTATGATTTGGAGCAGAAAAAGCAGGATTATGAAATAGACCCCACCCTTGCGGAGTTTGCCGGGCTGGCCCATGACCTTGGCCATCCACCGTTTGGACATTTGGGAGAAAGAGCACTTAATAAAAAAATGATAGATTCCGGTGGTTTTGAGGGCAACGCTCAGACATTAAGAATATTAACAAAATTAGAAAAAAAACACGAGATTGAAAGTAAACGTTCAGGTATTGATGCAGATGGGATTGATAAACGAGTCGGTTTAAATTTGACCTTCCGCTCTTTAGCTTCCATTTTAAAGTATGACAAAAAAATCCACTATGATACGAATATTGGAGAAAAAGATTTCAATAAGCTAAAACCTATAAAAGGATATTACGAATCAGAAGAAAATATTGTTAAAGAGATAAAAGATTATGTTACTGGGGTTAAAGATTACAGCGGTGAATTCAAAACTATAGAGTGCCAGATTATGGACATTTCCGACGACATTGCATATTCGACATTTGATCTGGAAGATGCGTTTAAGGTTGGTTTTCTTGAACCTCTTGATTTAATCGCCGCACCGGATAACATCATTGAAAATGTAACAAAAAAGATCAATAGAAACTTAAATTTAAATAAGAAGCAAGATGATATAAAAGAAATCATCCTAAATATCATCCGGGAGTATTTTCTTCCCTATCCAATTGAAATAGAAAGGGGTGTACATTTATCTGACAATGAAAAAATAGACCTTTTTCTCTCAGCGGTGGGAATCGCAAAAAATATTTCAAAAAATATTGCATCAAATGGCTATCTTAGAGCCCCTTTTACATCAAAACTGGTCGGTCGATTCACAAGAAATGTAGATATAGATGAAATTAATAAAACGATTCCGGCTCTCTCGACTATAAAAATAAATCCAGATATATTATTGGAAATCGAGGTTTTAAAAAATTTCACATATGAATCCCAGGTTCTCTCTCCAAAGGTGAAAATTGTCGAGTATAGAGGTGAAGAGATTGTGAGTGCAATTTTTGACACATTGAATGATAATAAAGGATTTGAACTTCTACCGCCGGATATTAGAATCATTTATGATTCAGTAAAAAGAAAAGAAGATAAAAAAAGGGTCATCTCTGATTTCATCGCCGGTATGACCGATAGTTATGCTCTGGAATTTTACAGTCGATTAAAAACAGTAAATCCTCAGACAATTTTTAAACCATTTTAAGAATCCGAGATAGTGCATAATCCGGGGTTATCCGACCACCTATTCCGATTCAATCGTCCGGTGATTGCGGTGGTGTGACCCTCCCCTTTTTTTATAGGGGTACCCGGATTTAATTCTATCTTTCCCTTAAAGAATCAAAAAGATCATCAATGTGTGGGATTGTATCATACGTAGTCGGTGAAGTTTTCCAATAATAAACATCTGGATCTGGGTCTTCTGGAAAATCATGAAGGATTTCATGCCGGTGGTCATTGATCAAGTCATGGATATCTTCTAGATCGATGTCAAAATATTCTGCAAATTTATCTACCAGGGCATCGCAAACATCGAATTCATCTTCATAGGCAGCTTCCGATATCTTTGAATCAAATAGGTCTTCATAGTCTTCTTTAAATTTTTCTTTTATTTGCTCAATAATGTCTTTAGTAATAATTCCTGGTGCTATTGTATCAAGATTCACTACTGTCTCAAATTGCTCAATATCATCAAAATTATCATAGTTCTTGGTGACATAATTGCCTGCACATGATTCGAGCATTGATTTTATCGGTACGTTCGGTGTGTGTTTACGAACTGCTTCAATTACAGTGGGTAATGCGTCGGAGAGCGCAGTTCCGTCACGAATTCGGTTGATTTCAATCTGAATTAATTGCGATGCCGTTTCTTCAGAAAAGCCCTCAGGTAATGCTGCAGAAACTTGTAATGCATGGATGATATTTTGCTCAATAGTTCTGCCAGCAAGTGAATAATATTCTCTTCCGCTTTTCATTTGTCGGGGCATCCATCGTGCCAACGATTTCCTGACACTCCGAACCAAACCATTGGATATTACATCGGGTGCCTTTTCTATGGTTTTCTTTATGTTTACGTGTTCGGGCTTGCCTGGCTTGATACCTGTAAGATGAAGGATTTGCTCGTAAAACACCGATGAAGCGCAGAGAGTTATAAGAGCATCGGCATTTTCGGAAAGATATGTTTCGAGATAGTCTCGAATCGAAGGATTATGAAACCCGATAATAAGGCCTTTGGAGGTCCTTTCGATTTTAAGAAAGGTTCCCTCTAGCTCGTATAGAGCTTCTTTAAAGTCATTTGATCTGCTTTGGAATGAATATTTCGCTGATTGAAGTTGATAGAACTTATTAAAAGCATTCTCCAAATCATTGATAAAAATATATCCTTTAAAACTACATAGTACTAAAAGAAGATGTCGTGATGCATTTGAGATTTGCCGTTCAAAAGCATGTTTCCATAACCGAGACGGATTATCTAAATTAGTGAAAAACCGGGCAGGATATTCATTAGGTTGCCATTCATTAGCATTAAAAATTTTGGTCATCCATTCAATAATGCGAGGAGAGTAATTTTTATGATCAATGATCTTTAAGTATCTTTTTTGGGATAGAAGTGCATCTATATAAACGGAAGGTAGGTCAGAAAAATACAGGTGATTGTATAGAATTTTCGCTCTATCCATACGTGTATACGATTCTAGCTCGACGACACATTTCCATATATCAAAATTTGAGGTCGCAAGCCGTTCATATGTAGCCTTTGCCTGTTTTAGAATGTATTCACGTGTAGTAAGGATAAATTTCGTATTTTTATTTTTCTGTACATAATTAATTAGATCAATGAGTGCTTGGTCTTCGTTTTTGCTTAGTTTTTCTTCTAATCCGGTTTGACCGAGGAAGTCGTCATAGTAGAAGACCTGGCGTTCTGATGATTTTAGGACCGAGAATGCTTCTGAAATATCAGAAGTTATTTTGAATGGTTCGTAGTCGCGGTTTGTATAATAAACCAACAACATTTCTGCTAAGAAAGTTTTCCCAATGCCTGGTATGCCGCTAATAATACAGTAATTATGTTCTTTTAAGAGTTTTTTAGCAATAAAAAAACTCTCGTTTTGAACATAATACTTTATTTTTTTTTTGATTTCTTGTTTTGCCAACTCACTTTGACTGTATACTCTGCTGTGCAAAATACGCTCTAAAACGGTTGTACTGGTAAGCCATAGCTTAAAGTGTTGCCGTTCTATTTCTGGATGTTTTCCAAGAAGATTATTAATATCTTCTTTACCAAATATATCTGTGGTAGATTTGGAATACGGAGAAAATAAACATTTGATTTCTTCTTTGTTTTGAGGAGAAAGGGGAACAGAAGTAGCGATAATATATCGTTTTGGTTTTATCTTACCAACTTTGATAGCTTCTTTTTTTAGAGTAGTAAGCAAACCTTTATAACCAGTTTCAGCATAATGCTTACACTGAACGATCAAATTATCATCTTTAGAAGGTGAGTAGCGAAGATCAATGCCCTTGTCGCGTCCAGCCTTGAAACTCTCCATAGTAATTCCCATATGTTTCTGCAAGAGATCACGAATCAGCACTTCAAAATCATCACTTGACAGGCATTTGAAGTCGTATTGTGTCATGTTGTTTTCATAACACCGATCGAACCAAATCGCCAGCCGTAAGATTTTGGTACATGCCGACTTCTCTTACCTGACGTCGTCTTAAATTCCTGTGTTCCAAACATATTACTTTTCCGCCTTTTAACAATTCCTCATCCTTTTGAAATATTTAATAGATTAGATTGTATATAAATTCCTGCTCCAATGCAACCCCCAGTTGATATTTCGGGTTAGGACGGAATACCTTTATGCGGAATTTATTGAGATAATGTACAAAGTTCCCATGGTGAAGTTTTCACGCCCTGGCACCTTTTTCCTCCCTGTATCAATTGCACAGCCAATGCGGTTCGAATCTTTTAAAAAGCCTCATGGTTCAGATCTCAATTGCATTAGAACTCTGTTAGAACTCTACCTGATAATCATATAGAGGAATCTTAGGTCGAGAATGTAGGCATTCTTCTAACGTCAGGTTGGCGTTATTGAGTTCTTTGACTATCCAGTTTGCTTTGCTAATTGTCGGTATCCGTATCCGTATCCCCTAACCCTATTCTCTCTTCTTCTCTCCTCTGTACACTCTGTGCACTCTGTGGCAAAATTTTTACAATTTTCTACCCTTTTTCTCCTCATGGGCTATAATGGCCTGCAAAAGCTCTTCGGTGAGCTTGCCGGCCACCCTGGCGCCCAGCCCGGAACGGGGTACGATAACCGAGAATATCAAGGGTGTACCATTCCTGAAAATAACAAAACCGACAAAAAGCGAATTGTCTTTGTAAAGCTCGGTCTCAGCGGTACCGGTCTTGGCGTAAAATTGCCTCCCCTCTTTCATCTCGGTAAACAATCCACGGGCAGAACCGCGCAGAACAACTTCTTTCATGGCTTCCTTTATTTGATCGGCAATAGAAGCGGAGAATATCCGGGTTTTGTCCCTTTTAAGATCAAATGTTATCCACTTCTCCGATTTTTCCGCATCCGCCAGTGCCGCGGATTTGATAATAAAGGGATGGTATAAAAGACCCCGGTTGAGAATGGTTGAGACGTTCATAGCGTTCTGCAAAGCGGTCAACTGGAAATTACCCTGGCCGATGGAATAGTGGGCAACGTTGGCAGGGGTATAAGCGTTTACCGGGAACCTGGAGGCGATGGGCATGAAGGCATCATTGGGCAGCCGCACCAGTTTCGACGCAATGGGGGTCTGCTTTAAATTGTAAAGAAGGTCTATCTTTCGGTTCATGTAAAGCTTTTCGGCAAACTTTAACAAGGGGTACTCCCTGTACGTCTGAGCAATGGGAATGTTGGCTTTTGAAATAAAGGATTTTTTGTATTTCTTTCCTTCTTTATCATCATAAACCCTGCTGTCCACCGTAAGCACACGGTTACTGTGCAGCGACAGGTAGGAAAAATAGGTGTTGTAGGATTGGGCAATGGCTTCTTTAAGCGAACAAAACCCCTCCGGCATGGTGGCCCCCTGGAAATTTCTCAGGCGAAAGCCGATCTCCCTGCCGTTTAACATGGTACTGCCCTTTAAATTGCTCCTGGGGAAATGTTTAAAACTGTTCCGGGAATTTAACAGGGTGCGCAGGTAAGGGAATTGGGCCTTTGATTGAAGAAAAACCGCGGCATCGAGAATTTTGACGGTGGAACCGGGATTGTAGTTCCATTTCCAACTCCTGTTGAAATAGGGATTCTCCCCGGGGCGGTAAGGCCTGGATATGCCGGGGTTGAGCTCTTTCATGGTTTCATCATTGTAAGGACAAGAGGCCGCGGTGAGTATCTCCCCTTCGGGCCCCATTAACACGACAGAGGCTTCATAAAAATGATTCTTGATTTTCCCCATCTGCTTTTTAATGTCTTCAATTTTGTTTTGCAGGCCGATTATGGTTTGCATAATCGGCTGCTGAAGAGATGCATCGCCGGTTGATAATTCCCTGCGCTTTGCCTGCAGTTGGCGTTGGGCAATTGCCAGTTCCCTTCTAAGTTTCTTGTATTCAGGATTGTTTATTTCCTTTTCCCGCCGGGCATGAAGGTTTTTTTTCATGGTTTCCAGGGCAATGGACTGCCACTCGCGGTTAAGGGTTAATTGCAGGGCGCTTTTTTGCTGGAGTTTTGTAAAAATCTGTTCCAGTCCCCAGACGCCTTCGGCCGGGCTGCCGAAAAAAGGTAAAAGTTCCGTTAAAACCCCGGGCGCGTAAAACCGCCGCAATTTTCCATTGATTGTCGAGCTGTAAGCGAGGGGGGTATTGTTTACGTCCACGATAAACGGTCGTTGGGTGACCCGGGTTTTTTTGAAAGAGGCCCGGTGCACTTGCTTTTGCTTTAAACGAATACGGTCGCCCCGGGTTTTAAATGTACCATCGGCATAAACGTACTTCCTATAGCCTTTCCGGGAGACCATCACGCTGATCCTGTTTCTACCTTTCTTTAATTTCTCCTTAAAATCCTCCTGGCTGTGAACAACGCGGCGGTTTACCCGGAGGATATAATCACCGGAGACATAGATTCTCCAGGTGACGGATTGGGGAATTTCATCCAACTGGAATTTCTTCCGGAAATACCGCGATTTGATACCGCTGTACAAGGGGTTCCACTTTTCGTCGTTCCACAGGGAATTAAGGTGGGGTGCGGAGGGGTCGGGAAGACTGTAAGCGGGATTAACCCGGACAGGGGCCCAATGAACGGCGTTGACGGAAGCTTCCCAGGTGTGGTCCGCGGTTAAACCGGTGGTCTTTCCCCCGGGACTTTTAAAGGAAAATTCCGCCTGGAAATTGGTAGAACCCACGGCCCGGTTGAAACCTTTTACATTCCACACCTTTAAAAATAGTTCTTTCCCCCCTTTGGGGAGTCGAAGGTTTTGGACACCGTCGAAGAAATTTTTCGTTTTATACTGCTTGCCGGCGAAGCTGTAAACATAATCAGCCGCGGCGATCACGCGTAAGGAAGACGGGGCCTTTTTGAACCTGATTTTGAATGCCGCGGGTTCATCGGTATCTTTTATCATGGCCCCCCAATAAAAAATATTAATACCGCTGACAATGGGCGTGTTTTCCCATACCCGGCCGGCATTCAGCCAGGAATAGCCTGGGATTTTGTAGTAGACGTTCTCGATCGATTGCCTTTCCACACCCAATCCGATAGCCTTGATCTTGTGAGTGCTGTTCAGCCTTGCGATTTCCCGGGTAAAGGTTTGATAAACCCCTTTATTCTTCATTTTCTTGATAAGGGCGTTTGCTTTTTTTGAAAAGCTCTTAAATTCATCGGCATCGTCGAATTCCCGCCAAGTGATTTTATTTTTTTTAAAATAACCGTTGATTTCTTCCTTATTTTTCTCTTTAAATACTTTTTTTAATTGCTTTAAAAATTCCCCGGTAACGGGATAAAAATGATTGCCTTGCCGGTAATACATGTGCCGGTCCAGCAGCCCTTTAATATCCATGATCCCGCCTTCGGGTATTTTGTCCGGTATATAAAGTTTATCCAGCAGTTGGCCGGGCCGCAGGGTAAAGGAAAATAAACCGTTGTCCCCGATAAAGGCGTTCTGCCTGTTTTTGTCGATATTGTAGGTAAGACCGGTATCCAGGGATTTAAGAAAGGCGGCTTTGCCCCCGGGTTCCGCCTGACGGGTTTGAGAGGAAGGAACCTTTTCTTTGTAAGAGATAGAAAGATAATCCACTGCCCGGGCCCGGGTGATGTTGAATTTTATATACAGGGCATTTCCCGAAATCGCAGGTTGATGGGGGATTTTTAAAACATCACCGTCCCGGATGGTGAAAGGGGTGTTTTTTTCGATTGGCTGTTCTCGCCGGTTCCGTATGTTGATGAGTTGAATATGGGGAGATATCGCCTGGAGTGCCCCAAACGGGTCACTTTCACTGCTGCGCAGCTCCAGTAGTTTACCATCAAAGGTTTTTTCATCGGGGATGATTTTCTCGAGCTCATCGGCGGCTATTTCCACCAGGAGTTTTTTTAAGAGCTCCCGGTTACTTTCCCGTGATAATATACGTTTCCTGTTTGTTATTAACCATCCACCCATAACTTTCGCCTTGGACCGGGAGAAGTTTGGAAAGATTGCCCTAATAGGGCGGCGGAATATTTCTTTATAAAAGGTGGTGCGCGGAATTATATTGAAGAGAAATTTCCGGTTATCGAGGGTTATTAGATCATTATCCTTGATCTCAACGGTCTTTACTACCGGGGTGCCTTTTAATTTTATATTATTGCTGAAGGGCTTCAACAGGAAACGGTCGTATTTATGCACGATGTTAAACAGGCTGCCGTAACCGTGGAACTCTTCAAGATAGATGACTTCTGTGTTACCTTCGATTTCCCCGGGATAAGAGATGGAATTCAAGCGCAGTATGATCACGATTACCAACAGCCCCAGGATGAGGGAAAATATTTTAAAACTGTTTTTCATCCTTCCGCCTCCTCTGTGGCTAAATTAATATTATTTCCAATGACAATCATCAGGAATGAAAAGGGCAGTGCAAAGAGCAGCAGCATGTTATTGGAATAGGAGAGAAAAGGGAGCGGTTGGCCCATGATGGGGAGCAGCCCCACCCCATAGAGGGCAGGGACAATAAATTGGGCCAGGAAAATAACGGCCAGGAACTCCAATAGATAAAGATACCACCGGAAAGACGAACGCCTGTCCCGGTCTTCATAACGGTGAACCAGCTTATGCACATAGGCGGCAACCATAAAAAGGGTAAAAAATATAAAAGCGGTTCCGATGGTGCCCAGCACACTGACATAAAGACTGAAACTCAAGTCTTTTTCGATTAAAGGGACGTTACCGGCGGCAATTAATGCATCGGTAGATTTGCCAAAGGTCCCGGCCCCTTTCATCAGCCAGAGGGAATTGACGTATTGAAAGGAAAGGTTATAGTCCTGCCAGGGATTGAGCCATGAGCTTACCCGCCCGGCCAGGCTTTTAGGCGCCGACGGGGCATGGAAAACAGCCGCGTAATTGATAATTAGCAGGAGAAATACCAGTCCCGAACTAAGCACTATTTTGAAGGACTTCCCAAAAGGATTTTTTGTTTTTTTGAACCATACTCTCAGCAAGAGTACAACCAATAGTAAGGAAAGGATAATACTGAAATAGGTAAAAGGAAAGGTATACCGGTTGAGGTTCGTCACCACCGTTACCACAGTCAGGAAAACCAGTGCCGCCAGGAATAGCTTAACAATTAAAGGTTTCCTGATTTTAATGATGTGGTATAAAAACACGAAAGAGAATACCAGCAGGGGAGAGAAATCTTTCAGGAAAACCACCAGCAAAACAAAGGGGATCAATACCAGGCCGTATACCCACAAGACATTGAGGGCCATGCCCCTGTCGATGCGGCTGACCCAATCGGCAAAATAGATGGTTAAGAGTATCTTTGCCAATTCAATGGGCATAAAGAAAAAACCGGCCACGGAAAGCCCCAGTTCGCCGCCCAGGAATACCTGGAGTACAATAAAAAAAAGGGCCAGCAGCAGCAGCAGGTCCGATACCAGGAGGTAGTTCCAACCTTTATTATAAAGGACCCGGCCCAGACCGAAAAAAATCCGTTGATTGCTCTTTTCTTCAAAACCGGCAATGGTTTTATCGATGACTTTTCTTATGTCCAGGGGATGGCTGCGGGTACGTTTATATTCATAGACAATATCCCTTCTTAGCCGGAACACAAAAACAAAAATAAAAAAAAGGATACCGGCCAAAAGGAAAACCGGGCTGTAATTGACCGGTAGGATCAATAGCAGTCCTGTAATTAAGGGAACATGGAATTTTTTTTGGATAAGGACGCGATAGAGGAAAACCAGCCAGCGGTTGTGCCGGCTCAAGATGAGGGACAAAAAGAACAGGGCCACAAAAAGCGGGAGGGCATGATCCCGGAATTTCTCAAAATTTTTAAGGTAGCTGTTATTATACAGTGCCAGTGCGCCGAACACCACATAGCCCAGTGCCAGCATAAAAAATACGAAATTGTAAATAATAAGGTTGTTTTTGTTGAAGAGCTGCAAGCGAAACCGGCGTTTTTTCCCCAGGGGTAAACCGACGGCATTTACCACCAGGAAAAGCCAGAAGGGAACAAGCACAAAAAACACCAGGCCCTTTAAAAAGACGGAATAATTCTCATTGGTGATTTTCGACAAAACAATACTGTTTCCTTTTTTGCCGGTGATAAGCAACCATTTTTTCCCGGAGGCGGCGGCAGAAGGGATGGGGTCGAATTGGTGGGGGAACTTGAGGTATATGTAATCTTCACCCGGGGTAACCCGGGTTAAATCGCAAATAATGGCTTTATAATCGGGGGATATCCTGATTTTCTCCGGGTCGAG
>Ga0114923_10000924_pt1 | contig 20915 bp, 21 predicted proteins | sample SumtaG_FD_89578 | JGI IMG/M metagenome (GOLD analysis project Ga0114923, IMG submission 89578) | Deep subsurface microbial communities from Indian Ocean to uncover new lineages of life (NeLLi) - Sumatra_00157 metaG | ecosystem: Environmental > Aquatic > Marine > Oceanic > Sediment | place: near...
CATCCTCGCAGGGATGAGGACACACGCGACCTGTGGAAAGCGGCATAGGATTCCGTTCCATGATCGTAAGGTAGGCCTTGTCATATTCCTTGTTTTTGATGTGGTGGATATACTTCGGGATGTTGATCTCGGCGGGGCAGGTCTGGCGGCATGGGGCCAGACGGTCTATAACCTCGTTGACATGAAGGATTCTTTGCGACGGGGTTTGCACCTGCATGATCCCCTTGGGGCATGCATTTTCGCAGGCCCCGCAGCCCACACATTTTTCCACATCAACGACCGGCGTACCCTCAGGGCCCAGCTCAATAGCGCCAAACAGACAGGCCTTCACACAGGACCCAAAACCGAGACAACCCACAGCACATTCTTTGGCCCCGGCATAAAGGAGGGCGGCCCCCCGACAATCTTTAACACCCATATAATAATATTTTTCTGATGCCCGAACTCCGCCCGTGCAGGTGTTTTCTGATGTAAGCGCCTCGGCAGCACCGGCTTCCAGGCCCATGATTGCAGCAGCCTTTTCGGCAGAGGCTGCCCCGCCCACGATGCAGGCACCGACAGGCGCCCTACCTTCAACAATAGCCGCTGCGCAGGCGCCACAACCTGTAAAGCCGCAAGCACCGCAGTTAGCACCGGCCAGACAGTTTTCCACCTCTGCAATTCGGGGGTCCTCCCAGACATAAAATACCTTGGAAGCAATCCCCAGGATTACTCCGGAGACACCTCCCAAACCCAGCATGAGAAGTAAGGCTTCTAACATTTCTTCCTCCTAAAAAAGGACTAACCTCATCCTAGATCATTCCTTTAAAGCCCATAAAGGCAAGGGACATAAATCCGGCCGTAACCAAAGCAATGGAGACATCCTGCAAAGGCCCTGGCACCCTTCCTATGATAATCCGTTCGCGTAGTCCTGCAAATAGAATCAGCGCCAAGCCAAAACCGACTGAGTAACCAATGGAAGAAACGAGCATTTCCACAAAGCCGTATTCTTCCTTGATATTGATCAGGCACACGCCCATGACCGCGCAGTTGGTTGTAATCAGCGGGAGAAAGATACCCAGGCCGGCATAAAGGGCGGGCATGCTTTTTTTCATGAAGATCTCAACAAACTGGACAAGTGCGGCGATTACAAGGATGAATGCAAGGGTCCTGAGGAACTCCAGGCCAAAGCGTTTCAGAATTACAGCTTCAAGCACCCAGGTAACAACACCTGCAAGGACAAGGACAAAGACAACTGCCATGGCCATGCCGACTGCCGTGTCCATCTTCTTGGATGTGCCCAGAAATGGGCAGTTACCAAGGTACTGGATGAGCAAAATATTGTTAACCAGTATAGTACTGATGGCAAGTAAGATGTAGTCTCCCATCTGAATTTCTCCTTATAATTTACTTCTTTCCTGCAAGATTCATAATGGCAAGGAGCAGGCCCAGGCATACAAAGGCGCCGGGCGCCTCAACCATGAAAGTAAAAGGCTGAAACGACGCACCGAAAATCGCCTTGCCATACAATGTCCCTGCACCGAAAATCTCACGGATTGATCCCAACACACCCAGGGAGATAGTGAACCCTAAACCCATGCCGAGACCATCGGCAATGGATGGACCTATACCGTTTTTAAAAGCAAAGGCCTCGGCCCGACCCAGTACAATACAGTTTACCACGATTAATGGGATAAAAATACCGAGCTTGAGAAACAGCGGATAGGCAAACGCCTGCATGCTCAATTCCACCACCACCACAAAGGTGGCAATGATGATAATGAAACAGGGAACCCTCACCTTGCTCGGTATCATGTTGCGTAGGAAAGAGACCAGTATGTTTGAACAGACCAACACAAAGGTCAAGGCAACACCCATCCCGATACCGGTCTCCAGACCCTTGGTGACTGCCAGCGTGGGACACAGCCCCAGCACAAGTCTGAAAGGCGGGATATCATCCCACAACCCCTTGGTAAATTCTTGGACTATCGTCTTGGCCATTATTCTTCTCCCTAATTGCCAAAGGCCTTGGCTTGCTCTATAATCTGTGGTTTCAGTTTCTTAAAAAATCCCGCGCTTTCCGTAATCCCTGCGCACACACCTTTTGATGTGATAGTAGCGCCCGACACCGCGTCCACATCTCCCCCATCTGTCTTGACCTTAAAGGGCTTATTCATGGACATACCTTTGAATTGCGCCCCGAAAGACGGATCATCTTTCGCCCTGGACCCCAGGCCCGGGGTCTCAGAATGAGTGGTGACTCCTATACCCAGCAATTCGTCCGTCTCCAGGTTAACGCCCACCATGATGCCGACGTCCCCCCCGAAACCCTTGCCAAAGGTCTCATAGGCAACAGAGTTTGCCTTGCCATCAAATACACCCACATAAAAACCTCTCTCTATCTCACCGTCTTTAATCTTAAAACGATCTATGATCGGATCATTGCTGCATCCTTGCAAGATCATTTTGATGGCAGGCCCCTTGACAAATTTTAGCTGCTGGTATTCGATTTTCTCCGCAGTTCCGGATTTAACGGCCGCCAGCAGCCCACCGGAAGCAGCGCCCAGAATAGAAAGAATTACGATCATCCTGATGATATCACGCATTTTCTGCCACCTTTCCAATCGCTTGGGGCCTGATTTTATCGAGAAGTGGGTTGGCAAGATTCAGAAGCAAAATGGAAAAAGGGACACCATCCACATGCGCCCCGATATTTCTTATAAGTACAGTCATCAGACCGGCCAAGGCCCCAAAAATTAACATAGGAATAAAGTTAGCCGGAGATGAGGAATCTTCAGGAACCAGGAAAAAAGCAGCTATCAACGTATAACCTGTAACCAAGTGGAAGAAAGGACCAGCGTATTTGGCAGGATCGGACAGGTTGAATATAAGCGCGGTAATAAACACCCCGGCCAAAAAGGACAGGGATATCTCCCATCGGATATACCCTCTTAATATGAGATAGAGTCCGCCCACAGTGAGGCCGAGTCCGAATGTCGACCCGATGGCTCCTGCTTGTTTGCCCATGAAGAGATCGCCCAAACTGAACTTGCTGATCGCCTCTGTGCCAAAATACTTTAACTGTCCAAGGGGGTAACTCATGGCAAAGCCGAGGTCATAATGGCGGAGGGCTTCATCAAAATCAAAGACACCCTTAAACGAGATGACGAGCATTGCCAAGGCGAGTAAGGGAGGATTCAAGGGATTAAATCCGATACCGCCGAATATCTGCTTTCCCACGATAATGGCAAGCAAAGTCCCCAAAACAATTACCCCCCATGGGGCAGTCGCCGGCATGAGCATGCCAAGGAGGAGCCCTGTCACGGCGGCGCTTCCGTCGCCAATAGAAGCAGGTCTTTTCAGGATCAGATCCCAAACGAGTTCCCAGATCATGGCACAGGCGATGGACAGTGCGATTACACCAACCGCTGGTGCGCCATATTGGCTGATGCCCATCAACACGGCAGGGAGCGCAGCTAACATAATATGATGGTTCTTTGTAGATATCTTGCTGCCGTCGTGCCAATACGGGGCATGAGCAACTACCAGCTTTTTCTCCCCCGCTGCACCAACCGCCTGTGTCCCCGGTTTGGAGGGAAAGAGGGCATGCGGAACGATCAGTTTCTTTTCACTACTCATTTGCTGCCTCCGCAGTTTCTGTCAGGCTAAGTTCATATTTTCCAAGCTTAATATATTGAAAAATAGGGATTCTGGATATGCAGACGTACGAACACAATCCACATTCAATACAGCATTCCATATCATACATGGACGCGGCATCTTCATAAAGGCGCGCTTCCAAGAACCGAACAAGCATGTTGACAGGGATTTTAACCGGACAGATCCTGACACATTCCCCACAGTTGATGCAGGGACAATCTGTGACCTGGGAGCTATTAGCCTCATCCTGGACCACGATCCCGTCTGTGTCGGGCCCTATTGCCAGGTCTTCGGAATAGGTGGCTGTACCCCTCATAGGACCACCCAGGATTAGACGATCACGCTCATTGATCGATACAACATTACAGGCTTGAAGGATATCCCTTAATGGGGTTCCGATTCTGGCCCTAATGTTGGTTGTGTTGCCGTCTTTTCCCATTACCGTCACGATCTTGGTCACGCGAAGTCGGCCGGTCTTAAAGGCGGCCCCTATCGCCGATGCGGCTTCAGCGTTGATAAAGACAACACCTGTGTCCTCTGGAGTATCACCGGCAGAGACCACCTGACCCAGCATATTTTTCATAATCATGTGAGGGAGGCTGTCAGGATAGATGGTGCTCAGCGTTTTTAGTTCTGCGCCCGTTGTATTGGCTTGTTGAACCAGGTTTTCAGGTACCGTAATAACAATACGGTCTGCGCCTGTTATCTTCTTAAGGGCTTCAACACCCTCTTTGATATCAGCCGCCTCATTTTGAACCACGTACTGGTTCGCTGTAATGAGTAGATCCTGATCCATCCCGTTTATGACGATGGTCCGTATGGTTTTTTCGGGATCAGCGAATGGTCTGAAAGAAGGGTTCCCTGGAGCGTATTCAAAGAACTTCAGGGCCGTATCAAGGCTCGGTTCCTTGTTGAACTCATCCTCCCAGTCGTCTTGGCCGCCGGTCTCGATGGTGACAGCTGCGTATTTTCGGCCATAGCCGTCCATGTATGGTGCTACGTCGGATATGGTCCCTGTCACCGATGAGATTACATACTCAGCACTATCCGGGGACGCAAAGAGTCTCTGGCCCGTCCTGACCGTATCGCCGGCTTTTAGAGAACTCGCATTCCCTCCGTTTTGCGGCTCCTTCAGTAACAAAATGACCTTGCTTGGGACTGGAAGTTCTTGGACCGGACCTGGGACTATGTTGTGTTTTAGCTTCGGCTTTACAAAACCTAAAAATGATCTCTTTATCATAGCGCAACCCTTTGGTTTTTATTAGGCTCATTGGGTTTCTTGAGTTTTCAGGCTGTTAGCACAACAAACCCAACAAACACAATAAACCCAAAAGCTCATTATTTCATGACGTGGCATGCCGAACACTCAACCGGGCCTGCCCCGCTATCTTCGTGACAATCTTTGCATTGCTTGTGGAAGGCATCTGACCTTTTTACATCGCTGTCTGCTTCGTGACATTCACCACAGGCCGTCGGCTCATCTCCTTCGTGATGGCAATCATCACACGCAATTGCATAACCAGCATCGGACGTGTGCGTCTTGTGGTCAAACAAGATGCTCCCGGCGGTAGTCTTGAACATGAGTCTTACGGGTTCTTCCGGGGTTTTTACGGGGAAAGCCGCGTAGCAGACGACGCCTATGATTAGCAGGACTGCCGCAAGGACAAACGCCAGCATTTGTTCATTCTTTGACGTCATTTTATCTTGCGTTCCTTTCGTTGAACCAGGACTGTTTAAGAGATGGATTTCTATGGGCTTTGTAAGGGTGAGGGAATAGATTTTGAGTCAAACTATCAGGATATGGCGCTACTGAACAATGCAACATCAAAGTCCTTTAAGAAAATAAAAGGAAATAATAAAATAATAATAAAGTAGTAGCAGCTAACGAAATGGATAAAGATGTCGAAGCCATATATGATAGCGAGGCGCTAATGTCAAGGGGAAATTTAAACGGTCCCCCTGGCGTACTTAAGAAAACCACCGATTTATTGCCGACAATGGAAGAATGGAAGATGGAAGATTGATACCCTGCCTGCCGTTTCCAAAGACGCTGTAAAAATTTCTTGACAAAACAACCCCAAGAAGATATGGGAATACAGATTTCTTGCCTGAGAGGCCCTCTTCATAGGAGCCAACTCTTTATAGATCCTGCATTTCAGCAAGGCATGTTCTGTGAACTATCGTATAGGCATATGGGTTTCCGAAGCAGCTCCTAATAACCGGAAATACATTCAACAAGATATTGATGCCGAATCGGAGAGCTTATGAGCGCTGAGACATTGTCAACCTTCCCGATGGGGGGTATCCACCCCAAAGAATCCAAGGAATTAACTGAAAATCTCGCCGTAGAGGTTATGCCGACACCTTCACGGGTTCGTCTCTTTTTAAAACAGCATGTTGGGGGCCCCTGTCAGACCCAAGTCAAGAAAAAAGACAAGGTGACCGAAGGCGACCTGGTTGCATCTGTTGAAAGGCTGGGCGCCAATCTGCATTCCGGCGTGACCGGTACTGTGAAGGGCGTTGCAAATGCGCTCCATCCAATGGTGGGGAACGCGCGTGCGCTGGTGATTACTGCGGATCCGGATGCCCAGCCGAGATCATATTCTCCAATAGATTGGACCAAGTTTTCCAGAGAAGAACTCATTGCCAAGATCAAGGATGCGGGAGTCGTAGGCCTGGGTGGCGCGGGGTTTCCCGCGGGGTTTAAGCTTGATGTTCGGCCGGATGTGAAAATAGACACGCTCATTCTAAACGGGGCGGAATGCGAACCATACCTGACCAGTGATCACCGCGTCATGTTAGAGCACCCCAAAGATATTGTTGAAGGGGCCAAGATAATGTTGAAGATTCTTGGCATCGATTATTGTGCTATCGGCATCGAGAACAACAAGCCTGATGCCATACAGGCCTTAAACAGGGCCATTGCCGAAGATACATTGAGAAATGGTTACAAGGTCGTAGTAAAGCCTCTGAAGGTCAAATATCCACAGGGGTCTGCAGACCAGATCATGCAGAGTGTAACCGGCCGGGCGCGGCCCTCGGGTGTGCGTTCCTCGGTAATCGGTATCATACTTCAAAACGTGTACACCACAAAGGCGATCTATGACGCGGTAGCACTCGGCAAACCCCTTTATGAAAGAATAGTCACCATCACCGGCAAGGGAATTAAGCGGCCTGCCAATGTGATGGTAAAGGTGGGGACAAGCATCGCCGAGATTGTGGACTACTTAGGAGGAACTACCCCTGACCTTGCCAAGGTGATAGTTGGAGGCCCCATGATGGGATTTGCGGTCTCAACCCTTGATATCCCCATAACCAAGACCACGTCAGGCGTGCTTTTTCTCACAAAGGACGAGATCAATACCGAGCCGCATTATGCATGCATTCAATGTGGTTTTTGTGTGGATGTTTGCCCCATGGGACTCGAACCTAATAATGTCAGTGTCTATGTTGAAGCAGGCCGCGGTGCGGATACCGAAGAATTCGGCGTTGATGATTGTTTCTTATGCGGCACCTGTGCCTATGTCTGCCCGGCAAAGAGGCCTTTGGTCCAGTTCATGACCCTGGCCAAGAACAGCATTCGGGAATCCAAGAAAAAATAATTAAGAGGATTAGCATGATCGGAACACAAACAGAAGCGACCACTGTAGAAGAGGTAGCGGCTATGGAAAAGGCGATCCCGCCAAAGTTGTTTGTATCGATTTCGCCTCACTTCAAGAGCACAGAGACCGTGTCCGGGATCATGTGGACGGTCGTGGCCTGCCTTATACCGCCTCTTGTCTTGTCTGTTTTTGTATTCGGCTTCCAGACGCTGATCATCGCACTGGTAAGCGTGGCAAGCTGTGTGGCCACTGAGGCGATATCCAATAGGTGTTTGAAGCGTCCCGTCGGCACCATCAAAGACGGCAGTGCCGTGATCACGGGGCTGTTGCTGGCATATATCGTCCCGCCCGGCGTGCCTTACTGGATGCCTATCTTAGGCGGGGTGATGGCCATCTATGTAACAAAGGTTCTCATGGGCGGAATCGGGTATAACATGTTTAACCCTGCCCTTGTCGGCAGGGCATTTCTGGTAGCCACTTATCCGGTCGCCATGACCTCGGCCTGGCTCCCTCCAATCCGTGATGCAGCAGTCTTCAAGTATATGGGCGCTGGTGTGGATGCGGTCTCGACAGCGACACCGCTTTACATCCTGAAGCATTATGGAATTGCGGAAGTGATTGAAAGATTCGGTTCGTTATCTGTAATTTACCGCGACTTCTTTCTTGGCTGGAGGCCCGGCTGCATTGCTGAAACATCGGCCTTGGTGCTTATCATTGGCGGACTCTATCTGATTTATAAAAAATATATTACATGGCACATTCCGGTGTCGGTTATTGCGTCTGTTGCTTTTTTTACCTGGATTTTCGGTGGAGAAAAATTCTTTACCGGCAATCCCTTGTTGGCTGTGCTTTCCGGAGGCGTGATCATAGGGGCCTTTTTCATGGCCACTGACTATGTCACCTCTCCCACCCAGAAGTCCGGCCAAATATTATTTGGCGTCGGGATCGGTGCCCTTACAGTATTAATTCGGTTAAAGGGAGGTTATCCGGAAGGAGTCTGTTACGCGATCCTGCTTATGAACCCCCTGACACCAGCCCTTGATCGGTGGTTTAAACCGAAGCGTTTTGCCCCTCAACCAGAAGAAGGTGCGTAGAAGATGAAAGAAATTATTAAGATCACGTTCGCGTTGACCATTTCCTGCGTGATAGCGGCCTCGGCAATGGGGCTGACCTACATGGCGACGGCCAAGGCCAAGAAACACAACCATCACATGAATGTCCAGAACGCCATGATTGGTCTTCTCGGTTTTGGGGAGGACAATCCTGCCCCGTCAGACCTCAAATTTTTAAACGTGTATCGTTATATTGTGGAGGATGGGGACAAGAAGTTTCTGGGATACATGGTTCCAGTAGAAAAGGGGAGAGAAGAGGCCTATGAGATGGTCCTCATCGACCTGGAAGGAAACTTCGTAGAAAAGCTTGAGGTGCCTATTTCGGCAGAGAAGGCAGAAGAAGCTCGCGATCGGGCAACGGCCTTGCAAAAAGTCTTGACGCCGCCCAAAATTTTTACCTACGCCGATGCCTCAGTTATCGCTACAGCCGGGGGCAAACGACTCGGCTACGTTTTGCCGGGAAAATTCCCAGGTTTTAGGACCTTTATTCACACGCTCGTGGCCATGGATCCTAAGTTCGAGCTTCTTGGTTTGGAGATCATGGAACACGAAGAGGATGCAGGGCTGGGCAAAGAAATTGAGCAGGAGTACTTCAGAAATCAGTTTAAGGGAAAGACTTATGAGAAGCTAAAGACTCTAGGGGTGATCAAAAAACCCTTGCCTATGGAGTACAAGAAGTATCTGGAGAAGAGCAAGTGGGAAGAGGGGATGTTCACGGAAGAACAGATTGCCGAGATCCGGAAACAATACAAGGATGCGGACATCTACGCCATCACCGCATCAACGATTTCCAGTAAGGCCGTCACAGACGGCGTGAAGAACGTTGCCAAGAAGTTCGCCTACCGCATCGGCAAACTGGACAGTGTGCTCAAGCAAGAAAATATTCACGCTGCGTTTTAGGGATTATTTGGCGGTTTGTACAACACAGACTTTGCGTAAGGAGAAAGAAATTGGCTATCAAGGAGAAAACAAACACACAGCTCTTTGTAGACGGAATACTTAAAGAAAACCCGATTTTCAAACTGGCACTTTCCATGTGCCCGGCGGTGGGTATAAGCACGAGCGTGATGAACGGCATCCTTTTGGGGACAGCGGTTCTTTTCGTGCAGGTCTGTTCCAGTTGTACCATCTCGCTCGTTCGGAATTACATCCATCCCAAGATCCGGATTCCCACCTACACACTCACTATTGCTATGTGGGTCACGGTCATCGACCTTGTCCTGGCCGCCTACGTGCCTGTGGCCTACAAGGCTATGGGATTGTTTGTGAGGTTGATTGTGGCCTTTGCCATCATCACCATGCGTTTGGAGATGTTCGCTAGCAGGGAACCGGTCGAGAAATCCTTCTTTGATGGCCTTGGCATGGGACTTGGGTTTATGTTCGCGATGATGGCCCTTGGCTTCGTGCGGGAGCTCCTGGGGAGTGGAATGATTCTGGGCTATGACATCCTCGGATTCAAGCCCCTCCTTTTCTTTGTACTCCCTTGTGCAGGGTTCTTTGTGGTGGGTGTGATGATGGGCTTCTTCAACTGGATAGAGGTCGTATATAAACGCAGGAAAGAGGTTTAAGCACTTATGAAAAGCATAAGATCATATCATCTGCTGGTGGGCGTGCTCCTGATTGCGGCACTTTTTCTGACAGGATGTAAGACAGACCACAAGTTCGTCAAGAAGACGGAGTTCAAGGACACGGACAAGATCGTTCTTACCTTTGCAGGGCCTGTTGACGAGGCCTGGGCATCAAACATTGCAAACTTCAGTGCTTACGAAAAGCCTGATCCCGACATCGTGCTGACAGTCAAGGAGGTAGTGCTGAGTTCAGATAAGACAAAACTCACGCTCATCTTTGAAGCTCCTTTGAACACGGGGGAGGCTCACATTTTAAACATCAAAAACATCATGTCAGAGGGGCAGGATATGGGTGCAGCCATGTTGACGGTCAAAAAGCTCTATTTCGGTGTGCTCATGACCATTCTCATCGGGGCTGCATTGATCAATAACTTTGTCTTCACAAAGTATTTGGGGCTTTGTGTGTTTTTCGGCTGTTCACAGAAGCGGGGAACCGCCATTGGTATGGGCATAGTCTTTACCGTCGTCATCGCCTTCGCGGCCACGATGGCGTGGGCGCTTTACCAGTTTGTGCTCAAACCGTATCAGTTGACGTTCTTGAATATAGTTGTCTTTATCGGATTGGTCTCCCTCTCGGTTCAGGGAGTAGACACCATCTTAAGGAAGGTAAACCCCATACTATTTAAGTCATTCGGGGTCTACCTCGTTCTGGTAATTGCCAACTGTATAGCCATTGCCGTGCCATTGATGCTGGCAGACAACGAATATACGGGATGGGAGAGCTTTTCCCTGGCCCTTGGGGCAGGGATCGGATTCCTAATTGCCCTTTTTATGATGGCCTGTGTGCGGGAAAAGTTGGAACTGGCCAACGTGCCGACGAGCTTCAAGGGGTTGCCCATCGCCTTTGTGACAGCCGGACTTTTTGCCCTGGCCTTTTTAGGCTTTTCAGGATTGTCGATCTACTAAGTAAGAAAGGTAATTGATATGGATCCAGTATTAATCAAGGCAGCTTTAGGTGGCGTGGCCACACTGGGATGCATAGGGCTCTTTTTCGGAATCGGGCTTGCAATAGCCGCCCAGAAATTCCATGTGGAGCCCGACCCAAAGGTGGAAGCGGTGTTGCATACCCTTGCCGGCGCCCAATGCGGCGGCTGCGGCTTCCCAGGTTGTGAAGCATACGCAGAAGAAGTTGTCCACAATCCGGATGTTGCGCCAAACCTTTGCTTTCCAGGCAAAAAGGACGTGGCCGATGCCGTGGCTGAAATTACGGGAAAGGGAGCAGGGGCTGTAGAAGAAATGGTCGCTGTCGTGCACTGTTCCAGGGTGCAGGGGAACGTGCATGTAAAGTATAACTATATCGGCTATGGGACATGCTCTGGTGCGAATCTGGCCTTTGCCGGTCCCTTGGACTGCCAGTACGGATGTGTCGGGTTTGGAGAATGCGCCGAGGCGTGTCCGTTTGATGCGATCACCATGGTTAACAACTTTCCGGTAGTCGATCCGGACGAGTGCGTGGCGTGCGGCGCCTGTGTCAAGGTCTGCGCCAAAGGGATCATCCAACTGCTCCCCAAAAATGCTCGGGTCTTCTCCCCATGCAGCACCAAGGACACTGCAAAGGTAACGATGTCTGTTTGTAAGGTTGGGTGTATTCGTGATAAGGCCTGCATCAGAAAATGCCCGGCCGATGCCATCTCAGAGGTGGATAGTGTGGTCACCATCGATCAGAAGAAATGCATGGAGTATGGGCCGGATTGTGAGGAAAAATGTATAGCCGCTTGCAAGAAAGTACATATTCTGCAGCCGTTTGAGCTTGACAAAATTGCCGAAAGACCAAAAGAAGCAGTCGCTTCGTAAAAGTGGAGGATAATGCTATGTCTGTAAAAGAAGGAAACCAGCGAACCATTGACCGGAGAACCTTTCTGAAATACTCAGGTATTCTGGGTGTAGGGTTTGCCTTTGGCGGTTTGATGCCTGTTTCAGAAAGCGTCGCCTTTAACAGGAAGCTGTACAAGGTAACCAGGGCACGCCTTTCCATGGGGACCTTTGCGGCCATTACCGTGATGCATCCCTCCAGGACCGAGGCCGACGAGGTTATCGGGAAGGCATTTGAAGAGATGGATCGCGTTGCCCGGCTGCTAAATCGGTATCAGTCGGCTTCCGCTATCGGAACCCTCAACAGGGAGGGCTATCTTTCAGATATTCCGCCTGAAGTATCCGAGGTCATAGCCCGATCGCTTCGTTTTCATAGGGCGAGCGGCGGCGCCTTTGACATAACCGTAAAGCCATTGGTTGACCTCTACAAGGAGCATTTTGCAGCCCATCAAAGCCCGCCGTCTGAAGCCGAGGTGAGCAAGGTCCTTGATCTGGTGGGTGCCGGCGCCCTCCGCTTTGACGGACATACCGTACGGTTTGCCAAAGAGGGGATGGGGATTACCTTGGACGGGATTGCCAAAGGATACATCATCGACTGCGGGGCCAAGGTGATCGAACAACACGGGATCAAGCATGCTCTGATCAATGCGGGCGGTGATATCCGGGCTATCGGCGGCAAAGACAGCAGAATTCCATGGAAGGTAGCGATTCAGGATCCGGACAAAGACGGCCCATATGTTGATACCATCACCACGGTAAACGGTGCCATTGCTACTTCCGGCAACTACGAGGTCTACTTTGATCGAGAAAAGCTGTACCATCACATTGTAAGCCCGAAAACAGGCCGCTCTCCGCTTCAAAGCACGAGCGTGACCGTTATGGCGGATAATGTCATGGATGCGGATGCGCTTTCCACGGCTGTTTTCGTTTTGGAACCCGATGCGGGCAAGCGATTCGTCGAGAAGATGCCTAAGACAGAGTGTCTCATTTTGAGTTCTTCCCAGAAGAAGATCATGTCGAGCAGGTGGCCTACGGTCTAAGTTCTTTTTTTCTCTGAAAAAATTCCAGCAATTACGAAAGCCTCTCGGGATATCCCGAGAGGCTTTTTATGTGAGAAGGTAAAGAAGGGTATTGGGGGGGGCATCTACTCAATGGGTTTAGTTGTGAGCCACACTTCCTCCCCGCGGGTGGCACTCGCCGCAGGTTCTTGGGCCTTTGCCTTGATCCTTGTGGCATCCCTGGCACAGGTCGTGATACGCCTTCATCAAAGGCCTGGTCGGAAACCCTTCTTTGACATTGTGGCAGTCTGAACAGCCCATGCCTTCGCTCGATTCATCCTCAACTTTGTTGCCACCCTCATAGAGATGGTGGCAAACATTGCATTCTTCAATCTCTGCCTTTTCGTTGTGATCCTCATGCGCAAAAACGGCAGGGGGCCTCTGACCATCTTCAAAGGCACTGTCTTTTATGACAACTATATCTTCCTGCGCATACGCCTGCACCAAGGCAAATATGGATACCAAAACTGCCACTCCTATGCATAAGGCTACTGTCCTTTTTCTCATCCCGCTTTACCCCCTCTATTTGGCAGAGATCTTTGTTATGATATTTCTTTTCCCTGTCCAGACAAGCTCAGAGTCTGTTGTGACGCCGCTTTAAGATTCAATCAAGCGGCTTCCTCTTTAGGCTTCATGTGATCCGGCACAATAACCTGCTTAAGGAGAATCGGCTTCAAGAAACTCCACTTGATCCCGATCTTGTAAACCTCTTCCAGGTCTCTGATTGCGTCCCAGCAGTTGTGGCATGGCGAAACCACAAATTTTGCCCCGGTAGCCAATATCTGATCGCGCTTGACTTTCAACCCTATGTCTCTTTCTTTTCGGTACAGCCCTATACCATTGGCGCCACCTCCGCCGCCACAGCAAAAATTGTGCTCGCGGTTCGGGCTCATTTCACGGAAATCCTCTGCTATATAAGACATAATTTCTCTGGTAACGTCGGTCAAACCATGATTTCTGATATAGTTGCACGGATCCTGAAGCGTGACAGGCTCTTTGATCTTTTTGGCAGGATCCAGCTTAAGCGCTCCTGATTTCAGGACCTCCAACACCCATTCAACGTAATGAAGAGATGGTTTTTCGCCAGGAGGCAGGCCATCTCTTCGCCCAGCCCAGTAAGGCCCTTCAGTAATTGTCGCACGGTGCTGATGGCCACACTCTGTGCCAACGTATCTCTTTACTTTTAGCCTTTCCATAGCAGAATAGACAGCCTTTACCTGCTGGGTGCAACACGGCCAGTCGCCGGCAAACATGGCCAGGCTTGTTCCTTCCCAGCCAACTGTGCTTGGGATCGTCCAGTCCGCACCTGTTAGATGGAACAAAACCGCGGCCTCTGCAAGATCCTCCGGGTAATGCTTTGGTTCGCGGGCGTTTACTACGTACATAATATCCGCCCCTTCTTTATCCACAGGGATCGTAAGGCCAGGATAATATTCTTCCCATTCCTCTGCCATCCACTCCATGGTCTCAACGTAGTCTACAGGAGTAACGTCCATCTGAGCGTTATATACCCAATGCATCCCTGCCCCGATCTTCAATTCAAACGGCACAAAACCCTGGGAATAGAGGAGACCTCTCAAGTAGCCGAACATGACCCCCATATCTATGCCGAACGGGCAATATATTCCACACCGGGTGCAACAGGTGCATTTGCCCCATGCGGTATCCATACAATACCACATGAAGGCATTGTCCACATCGCCCTTTCTTTTTACTATTTCACCAAGGGTTGTTTGAATTTTATAGGACGGGGTCTGCTTGGGGTCTCTATCGTTTGCGATATAATAGAGGCAGGTCTCTGCGCACATAGCGCAATGGGCACAAATTTCAAGCCAGGTCTTCATACGAGACTTGAACGTCATATCCAAGGTCTTTTTCAAGGCCTCTTTATCTACATCCAATTTCTTGAGTTCTGCATAATACCTTTTACCGCCTCTGTCGGCTAACAAAGTTTTGAGCGCCTCTTCGGTCTTAACAGGCGTTCTGTTGGCAAGAGGTGGCAGGTTTTGATCATTGGCTACTGCTGCTTCTGCTGCCATGGGTAGTCCTCCTTATAATTCTTACAATTATTTAAATGTGATTACTGAAATAATCCAATTAGTTACCAGCAGATTCCCCTGCCATACCGTCCTCCTCGCTTTATCCCATAGTCCATACCGAGCTGGGCCCTGGAGCAAAAGAAAAGGACAAAATGAGAAAGTTTCGTAAAGGGAATAGCGATCAGCATCGCTTCTCCGGCAAGGATGTGAATGATCAGGATGGTCTTGTAGTCAAACCATTGATGATATGCCATATAACCGGTCACAAAAGGTGCTGCCGCTATAGCGATAATAAGATAATCGTACCCGGTTGTCAGAAGCTTCACGTTTGGGTTCACAATACGCCGAATGACCAAAAATATAGCCGCAACAAAGAAGATAAGGGTCATCCAATCGGCCGTGCTGTCAGATAAGGTCCACCAACTGATACCCCATGATTCGTCCCACAATATATTGTGACCTAAGAGAAATATGGGAATCCCCAGCAGGCACAGATGAAAGACAAAAGTCCCTATAGTAAAAACAGGATTGTCCTTCCATGCTTGACTTCCGAAAGGAAAAAGCCAGTAGACGATTGACTTCACGGCCCCCGGGATCCCCTTGGCGCTATATGCAACCCTGTCTTTTGCCCAGTCAAGGCCCTTAATATACGAGATGACCCTGACAAGACAGCCAATGAAGAAAATTCCAAAAGATATCCAAACGAGCGGTCCACTAACAAATTCATACATAACTACCTCCCGGTTTCTTCAATTTAGGATCTTTTAGGATGGTACGCAATGTCCTTGGTGAGCCGAAGAGCTGTGTAGTCGTTCCGATACCAGAATCATGTCGAAGTGTCAAGTAAAAATCACAGCTTAGCTTATTAAGGTGGCAACCCCATGGCATGCTCCCTTCCGAGGCGTTACAGTTGCACGATTGACATCCTGTTGTTGGTTGTTATATCTGATGGCAAAGCAAACGTAACCATGAATTCTCTCGGTGCCATAAAAGAAGCCAGAGAGGAAGTGCTCACCCTGCACCCTCGTAAATAGGTCCCGACTCCTGGTTCAAGCGACTGCCTTCCGCAGGCGGTACTGTCTTGTGACGGAGAATAACATCAGATCACAGGGCGATAGCGAAAAGTCCAGGCTTCTTAAGACGTATCACTGGCGACCTGTGAATTTCCTTGAAAATGTGTTCCCCTCTTGATACATGAATTTGCATTTATTTAGGAACCGGTTCTTTCGCAGCTTTTGGAAGTTTTGCCGTTCTTTAAAACTCACACGAAAATGCTCGACGCCACGGGGAGAAGAATGCCATGGAACGACTTCGGAAATACATCGGTTCACCGATTAGCTTGGAAAACATTAAAGATGAAGACAAGCTGAAGGCTTTTGGTTTTACGTGTCGATATTTGCCTGATCCTCCGGAAGACTTTGACGAATTCGAGTTTGTCACTGATTTCGAGGGCACGAACAATCTTGGGTTAATGGTTACTGTTGAGTCTGAAAAGATCAAGAGAATATTCTTTGGATTTATCTCCCCGAACGACCCGGATATTGTTAGTGCCCTGACCGAAGACCAACTGAAGAATTTTCTTGATCAATGCGGTGAGACGTTGAGTCGATTTTTCGATTACATTACACAATAGCAAATACGATCATTGTGGTTCCTCCTTTTTGACCGTTTTCAGGTCCCGCGGAATTTGCGGGGCGCAGAGACGAGTTGTTGCACACAAACTTGAATTCATGAAAACAAAGCTACCTGCTGAGACGAGACAAAACTTCAAGCCGGACAGCAAGGCCGGGGCCGTTCTAATCGTGGGGGGCGGCATTGTTGGTATGCAGGCCGCCCTCGATTTAGCCGACTCGGGTTTTTATGTTCACTTAGTAGAAAAATCTCCGGGGATCGGCGGGATCATGGCACAGCTCGACAAGACCTTCCCCACCAATGAATGCGCCATGTGAATCATCTCGCCCAAGCTGGTCGAGGTCGGCCGGCACGCCAACGTCAACCTCATTACCCTTGCCGAAGTCGATAGCATAAGCGGCGATCATGGTAATTTTACGGTCCAAATCCTCAAACACCCGCGATATGTAGATGAGGACAAGTGCGTGGGTTGCGGTATATGCGCTACCAAGTGCCCAAAGAAGGTGCCCAATGAGTTTAATATGGGCATGGACAAGCGCAAGGCTATCTATGTCCCCTTTGTCCAGACCGTGCCTCTAAAATACACCATCGACAGAGGTGCCTGCCTTTATTTCAAGGCTATTGATGCCGGCAAAAAGAGCAAGTGCAAGGCCTGCGAGAAATTCTGCGAAAACAAGGCGATCGATTTTGAGCAGGAACAGCAGACAATTGAGCTTAATGTCGGCTCAATTATTCTGGCACCGGGCTTTCAGCCTTTTGATCCCTCAAGGTCTGATTTCTACCAGTACGGCAGATTCAAGAATGTAGTCACCAGCATGGATTTTGAGCGGCTCCTGTCTGCTACAGGCCCTACCGAGGGGCACGTGCTTTGCCCATCAGACAAAAAAGAACCCAAGAAGATTGCCTGGCTCCAGTGCGTCGGCTCACGTGATATCAACCAATGCGATAATGCTTATTGTTCGTCGGTCTGCTGTATGTATGCGGTCAAGGAGGCCATGGTTGCCGCAGAACATGTCCATGGCCCATTGGATGCAGCCATATTCTTTATGGATATGCGCACATACGGCAAGGATTTTGAGAAATATTACAACCGGGCCAAAGACGAGATGGGCATCCGCTTTATTCGTTGCAGGATTCATACGATCCTTCAAAACAGCGATGAAAGCTTAAAGATTGAATACGCAGATGAAGGCGGCAATATACGCGGCGAGGATTTTGACATGGTCGTCCTCTCCGTCGGCCTTGAGTCCTTCGAGGGCGCTGCCGACCTTTCTGACAAACTTGGCATTGAGCTTGACAAATATCGTTTTGCCAGGACCGGTCCTTTTACACCGGTTGCAACCACAAGGCCGGGTATTTATGTGGCCGGCTGTTTCCAGGGGCCCAAAGACATTCCATGCTCTGTCATGGAAGCAAGTGCCGCCGCCGCCGCCGCATCCAAAGACCTGGCGTCGGCACGAGGGACCTTGAAGAAAGTAAGAGAGTTTCCTGTTGAGCGGGATGTTTCGTCCGAAGAAACGCGCACTGGGATTTTTGTTTGCAATTGCGGCATCAATATCGGAGCCGTGGTTAATGTGCCGGAGGTCGCCGAGTTTGCCAAAACACTTCCTAATGTGACTTACGTGGAAGAAAATCTCTTTAGCTGTTCTCAGGACGCACAGGACAAGATCGCTGAAACCATTAAGGAGCAAAACCTCAATCGGGTAGTGGTGGCCTCCTGTTCCCCCCGCACCCACGAGCCACTTTTTCAGGAGACCATGACAAATGCCGGTCTCAACAAGCATCTGTTTGAGATGGCCAATATCCGCGACCAGGACTCCTGGGTTCACAACGAAGATCCTGAAGCAGCCACGGAAAAGGCCAAAGACCTTATAGCAATGGCCGCGGCCAAGGTGAATTATCGAGTGGCCCTTGAGCCGATTGAACTCCCATTGACCCCGTCGGCCTTAGTGATCGGTGGCGGCCCGGCCGGCATGACCACGGCTCTAACCATTGCCGAGCAGGGTTTCAAGGTCTATATTATTGAAAAGAAGGACCGCCTTGGCGGGCACGCCTTAAAGATGCGAAAGGCATTTACCGGAGAGCCGGTCAAGCCTTTCTTGGATGAGCTAATCAAACAGGTCAACGACCGCGAGAATATCGAGGTGCACTCAGGGGCTGAGCTCAAGATGGTCAGCGGGTTTGTCGGAAACTTCCACACTACTTTGACCACGGGGGCGGAATTTGACCATGGCACAGTCATCATTGCCACAGGTGCTGACTCACTCAAGGTGAATGAATATCTTTATGGTCAAAACCCGAACGTCATGAAGTGGTTCGACCTGGATAAAAAGATCGAGGAAGATCCGGATTCCATTAAGAAGGCCAAGTGCGCAGTGGCTATTCACTGCGTGGGCTCAAGAGAGTCTGAGCGGCCCTATTGCAGCAGGATTTGCTGTACTCATGCCATTGAGAGTGCCATTGATCTTAAGGAATTGAATCCCGATATGTATATTTATATGTTCTACCGGGATATCAGGACCTACGGCAGGCTTGAAGAACTGTACCAAAAGGCCAGGGGCATGGGCATCGTCTTTATTCGCTACAACCCGGTCGGCAAACCCAAGGTGGAAGAGATTGACGGCAAGCTCCGGGTGACTGCCACGGATCATGTGCTCGGACGGCCCGTTGTTATCTCTCCTGATTTCATCACCCTTTACACTGCCATTGCCCCAAAAGGGACCGAGGAGCTTGCCAATATGCTGAAGGTCCCCTTGAATCAGGAAAAGTTCTTCCTGGAGGCCCACATGAAACTGCGGCCGGTAGACTTTTCCACAGACGGGATCTTTGTCTGCGGCATGGCCCATTACCCAAAGCCGATTGATGAATGTATTGCTCAAGCCCAGGCGGCCGCATCGCGTGCCGTCACTGTGCTGGCACAGGACAAGGTTACTATTGAGCCGATTGTGGCGGCCTTTGTTGACAAGGATGCGTGCAGGGGTTGCGGGCTTTGCGTGGCCCTTTGTCCGTATGGCGCGCTCGATGTAGAAGAAACAGCTGATGGCCGCAAAGTCAAACTGATCTCCGCCTTGTGCAAGGGGTGCGGGGTGTGTGCGGCTACGTGCTACAGGCATGCCATCAGTATCAATTCTTTCACCGATGTGCAGATAGAGGCGCAGGTGCATGCTTTCTTGGACAGGTAAGGAGAAATTTTTCCACTCGGCATTTGTTTGGGCACAATGATGTTTTTTCTGTAGTGACTGTCGGAAGGGTGCCGTGTTTTTGTGACTTATCTGTGGGGGAGACCGCAGCTCCCGCTTGCGGGAGAATGCGGAGGGGGCAAGGAATGCCCCCGCAGATAAGTCACAAAAAACACCAGCCCGGGAGACTCGGAACGACAGAAAAAACATCATTGTGTCCTATCTGTGATTTGGTAGTTAACGTGCTTTTTAGTGGGGGTGAGGGTGAAAAACAGGGTAAAAAGGTGACCTCATGATAGATTTTCGGCCAAAGATTCTGACGTTTTGCTGCACGTGGTGAGGATATTCAGCAGCAGACCTCGCTGGCGTGTCCAGGATCCAATATCCCCCAGACATCAGAGTGATACGAATTATGTGTACCGGCCGTATGGACCCGGCCGTAGTCGCCGATGCCTTTGTGCATGGGGCCGATGGTATCTTGGTAATCGGCTGTCATTTCGGTGATTGCCATTACATATCGGGAAACATTATTGCAAAGCACAAGCTCGATATGACACGCGAGGCCCTTGTCTATGCAGGACTCAACCCGGCAAGGCTTTGGTTCGGCAACCTGTCTTCTGCCGAGGCAGCAAAGTTTGCCCGATACAACACGGAATTCGTAGAGCAGATCCGCGAGATCGGCCCGCTGGGCGCGGGCGATACGATCGGGATGCCCGAGCTTACAGAAAGGCTCAAGATTGCCCAGAAGGCTTTGGCTTCTCCCAAGCTACGCTGGGTTATCGGCAAAAAGCCGGTATTTTTGAAGGACGGCAACAAGTACGCAGAGGTTTTTACCGAGCATGAGATTAACCGTACCTTGAGCGGGATCATCATAGATGAAATGGCCGTACATTCTATCCTTGCGGCCCTACAGAAGAGACCTGTTGCGGTGATAGACCTTGCCGAGGAGCTTCAAATCCCTGCGCCGGATACCCTGAAATACGTCTTGGCCTTGAAGCGCCGAGGCCTTGTGGAGCTTGACCGCGTGGAGGGCCGGTCCCCTGTCTACAAATATACACCCGAAGAGGAGTGCTGAGGTGGCTGAGAAGAAAGTCTTGGTCATTGGCGGAGGCGCTGTTGGTATCAGGGCGGCCCTGGAAGAGGCCGTTGCCGGCAACAAGGTTTACCTGGTAGAGCGCTTCCCAAGCATAGGCGGCGAGCGGATTCCTCAAGAC
>Ga0114923_10000925_pt1 | contig 20911 bp, 16 predicted proteins | sample SumtaG_FD_89578 | JGI IMG/M metagenome (GOLD analysis project Ga0114923, IMG submission 89578) | Deep subsurface microbial communities from Indian Ocean to uncover new lineages of life (NeLLi) - Sumatra_00157 metaG | ecosystem: Environmental > Aquatic > Marine > Oceanic > Sediment | place: near...
ATAGAAGGAAAAAAAGAGACTGCAAAGCAGATGCTGAAAAAAGGATTTGATTTAGATACAATAATTGATATAACTGGCCTGAAAAAAACAGATATAGAAAAACTGGCGTCTAAATCCCATTGAAAGAAAAAAAACCGTGAAAACCAGCCCGGTGCGTGCAAGTGCAAATTTTATGATTAAATTTATCCATGATGCGAATAAGAATAGTGCCATTCGGGACAGGCGAAATTTCCATCCTCTTTCAACCATTCATTTTCTCGATATATTCTTTACCCTTTTCTATGCCATAATCATAAGTTTTCTTTAAACCTTCTCGTGTCGCTTTGATATAATCAACACCTAAAGTCTTTAGGTCCATATCCGGTTGGATAATATTAATAATGCAACCATTCATGTCAGGTGTAATTATCTTTGATGAAAATATATCCGTGTAAATTGGTCCCGGTTCGGTAGCGATAACTAATATTTTTTTATAGCCCCTTTCAATCAAGGGTTCTACCGGGCACATGCACGTATAGCTTCCATCGATATATGGTTTGCCATTGATTGCTGCCGGGATATGCCAGGCATGTAACATTCTCGTAGTGGCATACATGACTTCTTTAAAATTTCCGGGAGTCAATAAGAATTCAGATCGGTGGGATTGAGTGTCAAAAACATGGAGATCAAGGTTTTGATTTTTCCATCGATTATCTTTTCGGACGGCCTGTATGATTAGCTTACGCCCAAGCCTGGTGGCGTTATCACCTTGAGTTATTTGTGCTGCTTCATCATTGTTTACATAGCTGCAGGCAACTAAAAATCGCCTGGCAGAAGCTAAGAATTGTAATTTATCTAACACAGGAGCATACTTGTCGATAAGGGTCAAAACAACATCACTCATACCAAAACCAGGCTTTTCCAACAGTTCCAGGTTTTCATACCAGAAATCAATGGGCAATTGCGAAATTTTATTAATAGCCGCATAAGTAGTCGGTAGAGTTGAAGAGGAACTGGCGGCATATGCGGAAAAGCTAATTTTAAGTGTTTCAAGAGCTGTTAAAACACCATGAACGAAGGCACCTTTAAAAGAACCGGACATACATGCGACAGCGATATTTTTCACCAGGTAAACACCATTACTTTAATTGATAGGAAAATCGTTTTTCCTTATAGAATATATTATAGGAACTTATGTAGAAAGTCAATCCCTATCATATTAAGAGGAATTCTTGCCTGGCACCTAATTTTGAGGAGCGATTAAAAATGTTGACAATCGGCTGCTGCTGTGATATAAAAAAATGGGAAAAACAATAAAATGAAAAAGAATTTCATTCGCGGTATTGCCGGCCTGGTTATAATCATAATAATGTGTACTTCTCCAGCCTTTGCCAAAGTTTGGGCCAGGATCAATGGCACAGTCAAAACAGGAGAGGGTAAGCCGATTAAAGGGGCCAGGGTGAATTTAATATTTGTAGAAGATGGAGCAAAATATGAGTTAATGACCGATAAGAAGGGCGGTTGGATTAAAGTCAATATCCGGCCCGGCGCATGGACCATTGGCTTTAGCGCTGAAGGATACGAGCCGCAAAATATTAATGTTGTCCTCTCGGCTATAAAAAAGAACCAACCCATTAACATTAGACTTACTTCTATTCCGAAATCCCCTCTAAGCAAAGGAGACACTCTATACCACCAGGAAAAATATGCCGAAGCTTTACGAGAATATCAACGGGTTCTTGCAGAAAATCAAGACCTTTACCAGGTCTACGAGAAAATCGGGCTTTGTTATTATAGATTGGATGATTTGGGAAATGCCACAAAAGCCTTTAAGCTTATTCTTGATAAAGAACCCGGATCGCGCAATGTCCTTATAAACCTCAGTGCCATCTATTTGCAGAAAGGCAACCTCGAAGAAGGCATGAAATATTTTAAACAACTGGATGAAGAAAGTCTTAAATATCCGAACATATTTTATAATATCGGTATCCTCCTCTTCAATAATAATCAAATGGACATGGCCATTGATTATTTTAAGAAATGCTTAACCAGGAATCCCAATTACATTGAAGGCTATTTTCAATTGGCATTGGCATTCCTTAATAAAGGAGACATGGAAAAAGCAAAAATAAACTTCCGAAAAGTTATCGAGTTAGCCCCGGAATCTGGGATGGCAGCCCAGGCTAAAGAAATGCTAAACTCGTTGAAGTAGTTTTCTCCATTTTCTTCAAAATTTTGGATATTAATTCTATTTTTTGAACTATTTTTTAGGGAGATCACTAAGGATAGTACTATATCAAGATTTTGAGAATATTTCAAATTGGCATTATTGTTGCTAATGCTTATGTGGAGTATATTAGACCGATTTTAAAAGGTTATAAATTATGATCTAAAGGAGGTAATCGTCACGTATACACGTATACAGTTATCAATTAATGATCATGGGTTGGTGTATAAAGCTTTCGCTTTTACACAAGTGGATTGTAGAAAACGCAGCAGCGTGCTCGAGAAGCGAGTGGCGCTGAGTGAAAAATTTATCCCAGGTACATGGGATAAGGAGGTATTATTAAATGAAGAGTAATCTTATTAGATTGTCACTAATGGTATTGTGTGCCCTTCTGATTGTTTCTGTAGTGAATGGTGCTGAAAAGGGAACCCTCAAAATTAAAGTCGTTGATGTTGAACAAGGAACTGTATTAAGTGGTGTTCCGGTAACGATCTCAGGCCCTGTTATGATGGGGACGAAGACTACAGTTTCAAATTTGGATGGGGAAGCCTTGTTTATTAATTTGACCCCGGGTATTTATAAAGTTAAAACAGAACTGGAAGGATTCAAAACAGTCGTTTCAACAAAGATCAGGGTGTCCCTGGGTCAAGAGACCGTCATCCATGTGAAAATGGAAATGGCAAAAATCCAGGAAACCATTACTGTTACCGCACAATTACCTACTGTGAATACAACAAAATCTGTTATAGCTGATCATGTTACCCACGAAGAGGTAGAATCTCTCCCCATATCCCGAGATTTCGTCGGTTACTTGCAGTTAGCTGCCGGTGTCAATATCGTTCCCAATTCACAGGGAAGGGATACACCTGAGGACCCGTCCGGTAAAGGAGGCTTAAATTACAGTGACAGAGGAAACCAGGGATATGCAGATACATTGGGAGAAGGTAAACGCGGCACCCGCGACAATATCTATTTCCTTGACGGTATGAATATCACCGGGATGGCAACGCAAACAGCCCTGGCAAGTTTTAACAACGAGGTCATCCAGGAGCAAGAACTGATGACTTCCGGTGTCCCGGCTGAATACGGCGGAGGTAAAGGTGTTGTCGGTAACATTGTGACCAAATCAGGAGGAAACAAACTTTCAGGTTCCGTAAACTTTTATTGGCAGCCCAAAGATTTGTTTTTGCCTTACGGCGGGAGTGAGTATAATGCTGCAAGAAATGATCCCGGCAGGGATCATACCATCCTGGAAGGATACGAAGATAACAAATATGATACGGCTCTCACCCTGGGCGGCCCAATAATGAAGGACAAAGTCTGGTTTTTTGTTTCAGGTCAGTATAGAAATGATAACAATAAGTTCCAGTTGTCGGAATCCGCCTCTTCAACCAGGGAGGAAGTTGAATTTCTCGGGAAACGTTCAGGTGTATTTGGAAAGCTCTCTTTTAAAATGTCTGCCAATGATTCATTTACTTTCCAGGTTTTCCTGGACGACCGGTCACGGGAAGGCGAGCGGAGTCCCAACATCATCAGAACCCAACAGCGAAAAGAAGATTTCGAAAGCGGTGTTTACAGCGGTTATTATCAGAGGGTTATAGGAAATAACCTCCTGGTAGATTTTCGCTACGGACATTACTGGTGGTCCTGGAAACGTAGATCCCGCTACCCGGAGGCAGGTATCCCGGATGCTCTCTTATATATGCCGGGGACCTATCCGAGCATCGAGCAATACACTTTTGGAGGCATTGTAGACCCGGCCCGTGATGATAAAAATACCAGGGATCAATTCAGCATGAATATTGAATGGTTTACCCGCAACTTTCGGATCAAAGCAGGTGTAATGTACTCTAATGAGTATGATAAAGATGAGTTATTTAATGAATTTGACGATCAGCGCCAATCCATGGATCCAAACTTGAGTGGAATCACTTTCGGAGAAATTTATGATTCGGGACTCTGGTCTAGTAGTGAATATAGTCAACGGCTTCTTCCCTATTTGAATTCCAATTGGGGCTCAACTTCTAGTTTTCTCGACATCAATGGTGACGGCGTGGTTAGTGATAGTGAGTTGAGGGCGGCAACCTTTACCGATATGAATGAGAACGGGTTGAACTTCTGGAGATCGACGGACATTGTAACCGGGCCTAATAAAGTTCGAGCCAAACGCTGGACCGCATACGTGATGAATGACTGGAAAATCAATAATTTCCTGACTCTCAATGCCGGGCTAAGATTAGAAAAGCACCATTACAGTAACTCAGAGGGCGGCACCATTCTCAATTTGGATATGGTGATCCTGCCCAGGATCGGCCTGGTCTGGGATATTGGCGGCAAAGGAACCCAGAAGTTAACCGCCTTCTACGGACATTTCTCCGACCCCATGCCCTTTGGCATGATTCACTTTGCCGGGAACATTTCCGGGCGAGTAACCCATGAGCAAGTGTGGCTTAACGGTGATTGGTACACCTATCGTATCCGCGGCTCATCAGAGCATAGGGATGCTGTCTGGACCCCCAATACCAAGGACGGTTTGGCACGGGAATTCTCCTTAACCCATGAAATTGACCTGGGCAAAGGTATTGTTTTGGCCACCCAGGGCTATATGCGCCAGGATCGGAACATCATTGAAGATTATGATTTGTTTACTTATGTGACCGGTGTTGGCGCGGGTTGGGAACACCTTGCTCTCACCTATGCGGATTTCGGCTATCCACCGGAGGGTCCCCCCGGGGAGGCAAACTACTTCCTCACTAACCTCATCGGTGGCAAAAGAGATATCTATGGGTTGGACTTTGAGCTCTCAAAACGGTTTAAGAACGGTTCGAATCTAGTCGCCCAGTATTCCTACAGGCATGCGGAAGGAAACAGCCAGTCTGACGGTAATGCAGACTTGCAGGGCGATTTTATCACACTTGACCCGAGAAACCCCTGGATGAAGGGCCCGACTCCCGGTAATATCCCTCACAAGATTAAACTCTTCGGTACCTACAGGACTCCTTTTGGTTTAGATATCGGGGCCCTGTTCTACTGGAATACCGGGTGGAGATTCACCGAATCATTCATCTTCTTGCCCGGACGTTACGACATCTTCTATAATTGGCCATTGAATGATGCAGAAACCGAGTTTGTGCAGACCGGGCAGGAGAGAACCCCGGCTTATTTTGAAATTGATTTAAAGTTCAATTACCGGTTCAAACTTTCGGAAAAGATTTCACTCGATCTCTTCCTGGATGTTTATAATGTCACCAATACCCAGTCAACCATCGATGTGGCGTACGGTAGAAATGACCCGCTATATGAATACAAGGAGGCAACGGAACTCCTTTTACCCCTAAGATTTTATCTCGGAGCCAGGCTCAGATTCTGACATGTAAATTGTAACGTGTAAACGTGTAAATGAAATTGAAATAAGAAAAGGCCGGCACTTTAAAAGAGTGCCGGTCCCTTTTCTTAACCGCAAAGAGGTCCCCCGCGCCGCGGGGATAAAAAATGGCAGTAAAAAAAATTATTATTTATATTTCAATCATCCATCTTATCTTCTTTTTCTTAAGTCACTATGCCCTGGCCGGAAAAACAGGGAACAATCCCGGGCAGCAGGAGAAAAAAGAACCCCCCAGGCTTACCTATGAGGTGGACGTTAGGGTTACCAAAGTCGATGTTATTGTGACGGGTAAAGCGGGAAAGCGGGTTACAGGCCTTAAGCCGGAAAACTTTAAAATTTATGAAGATGGTATACTCCAGGAAATGACTAATTTTTTTGAAGTTAAGGGAATGGAGGTATATGCCGCTGCTGCCGGTAAAGAGAAGGGTAAACTTATAGTGCCCTCCCAACCCCTGCCCGAAAGCGTTCCCCAGGTAAGGAATAAAATCATTATTTATTTCGATAACTGGCATCTCCATCCCATGAACAGGAATTGGAGTATAAAAAGATTAACGTCGTTTATTCAAAATAATTTTTCTCCTGGTCGTAATAACCAGGGAATGGTGGTATCTCTTGATCAAAAACTTGAAATCATGCAGCATTTCACCCCCAATCAACGGCTGCTTATCCTGGCTGTAAACCGGGTAAAAAAACGCACAGGCCAATCCCTTTTGCGAATGAAGACGAAAGAAGATTTTAAAAAAGAAATAAACCGGATCGTTTCTCAAACGCCTCAAGCTGATAGATATGCGAGTTATGATAGTTTAGACAGGGCAATGGCTTTTGCCAAAAGTTTTGCTGATGCTGAACAAAACGACCTTATCTTCTCCCTGAACTCCCTGGGTGCTTTTATTAATAATTTAACCGGGCTCGAGGGTCGGAAGATATTGATTTATGTCAGTGACGGGTTGCCTATAAATCCGGGTGATGAAATTTTTAATTTCCTCGATGCAGCCTTCCCCCGGAAAACTGTCGGAATTGAAGCTATGAACTATGATGCCACCAGGATTTTTAAGGAATTGACGGCAAAATGCAATGCCAATGAAATTACCCTTTACCCCATCAATGCCCGGGGACTTGAGAGCATTATTCTCTCGGCAGATAGAGCAAAAGGATGGGATATTCATCGCCGGGGCTCCGGTATGATCAAAAGCGGATCAAGAGCCAAAAACGAAGCACTTAAACTTATGGCCAGGGACACCGGGGGGCTTGCCATTCTAAATACCAATAATATCGAATCCGGTTTAAAGCGAATCGGGAATGACCTCCGGTTTTACTATACCCTGGGGTATAAATCTCTTTATCGGGAAGACAATAAATATCATTCCATTGGGGTTAAGTTAACCGGGCTTAAGGGAAAATATAACGTTCGCGTTCGCCAGGGATATAAACAAGCTTCTCAAGAGGAGAAAATTAAAGAGAGTGTTCTTTCGCGGCTGTTCATTCATCGCCAGTACAACCCCATGGGAGTAACGGTGAAGATTATGCCTGTGGAACCCATGCTTATATCGAATAAGCTTCGTCTGACAATAAAGCTGCTTATTCCCATAAAAAATTTAACATTATATCCCCGTACGGATGATTCCCTGGGGAAAATTAAGGTATACGTTGTTTTAAAGGATGCGGAAGGCCGTATATCTCCCTGTCACCAATTGTCAAAAGAAATAAAAATACCTGCGCAGGATTATGAAACTGCTCTTAAGAGTGTTTACCCATACCTGGTTGAGATGTATGTCGCACCCGGTCACTATATCATTTCTCTTGCGGTTAAAGATGTTTTTGGCAATACCACCGTTTACCTCCAGGATGAGAAATTCATATCCCATAAGCAACAATAAATCATAAATCTCTTCAAATTTATCTCATTTTTTTTCGTTATTCCCTTATTCCAAAAACGTAAATCGTTTCTTGTTCCTCTGTTTGATTTCCCAAACCAGGTTGGGGGTTGGATTTCTTATTTTTAAATACAATAGGCTTTTTTCGGATATGTTCTTCGATCTTTAAATTAAGCTTTTCCATCTTTCTTAAAAGACTGAAAACCTCCATTGATGTGATTACATAGTTTGGCCTTTTCAGAACACCTCTAATAAACCTGCTTTTTCTTGAATTGTTTGCACCGACCATGATGTTGATTTTGCCTATTGGTCCGAAGTATTCCAGGGGTGCATTTCTATCCGAGTCGTAAAATTCCTGTTGAAATTGTTCTTCACCCAGTTGAATAAGTTTTATTTCTTCCAAAATTTGTCCTCACTGGTTTTTAGAGTATTCATCCCGATCCCTAGGTTTTTCTTCTCCGGGAAATCCAATATTTAAAAAATGGATCGTCAATTTCATATAGTTCTTTTTTTTTCCCCAGGTAGCCGTTCTTCAACAGGCGCTTCAAACTGCTGTGGACAGTACTGGAAGAGCCCAAATCAAATCTTTGAAAAAATTCCTTCGACATCGGCAGCTCATCAGAGAGCGTCAAACCGATCATAACTTTCATATCCGTCCGTTTAAGGCTGCTCCACCACCGTTCGTAATCCACGTCATGAAACTCGATGATCTGCTCGATGGCAGCTAAAACAGGGTCTTCAAATTCATTTGAGCTTATAAAGTTTTCCCATACCTGAAAGGCCAACCGCTGAGTATAATGAGGATGTCCGTTTGTAAATTTCAATATATGTTCGGCAATTTCTGCGAAATCATTGCTAACCCGTTTAAAACGGTCTTCCAGGAATAATTTAAATTCACCCAGGGGAATCTTAGACAATTTAAATAAATAGCCAAAATGATAAAATGGATTATTCTTCTGTTCGAAAATATCGCGAATCAAGGACTCCTGGCTGCCCAAAAACACATAATTGGTGTTGGTATGGTGCTGAAGAATCGATCTCAACCGGGTTTCAAAATGAGCGGAGATTTTTCGAATTTCCTGGAACTCATCGAATACAACTATGGGCCGTTTTTTAGAAAAGATGCTGTCAGATAAATTCAACACATCTTCCAATATCAAATCGGAAGCTTTCGACGCATCAAACGACACATTTAATTCATCGGAAACCGGGTTGATTGAAACGGTGGGAATGAGCCGGAACGATTTGATGGCATTCTTGATCTTTTGCATGGGATTCAACCTGGATATCTTTTTCATTAACTGTTCGGCAAAATCAACCTCTGAAGTGACCACTTGCATATCCAGGGTAATTGAAGGGCGATCGATCTCATTTAATATTTTACGTATCAAACTGCTTTTGCCGTACCGCCTGGGACTCATAAGAATCAGGTGAACCTGGCTTTCAAGAATCGAGCGCACCCGTTTAAGTTCCTCTTTGCGATTGGTAAAATAAGGTTCATCGACTATGCTGCCAAATTTAAAGGGGTTTAACCTTGCGTTCCGAAGAACTTCGGAACGAACATTTTCGGAACGACGCGTTTTATTGCTCATAGTCGTTTAATACCTTTCATATTAAATCTTTCCAGGGCCTGTACTAATTATCACCGTCTTAAAGTTAAATTATACTAAATTTACAAAAAAAAGTCAACATGGGAAAACAGGGGTTGACATCTAATTCAACAATTTTATTGCCACGAATATACACGAAAAAATAAAAAAATCTTTTGATCCGGGTTATCGGCTTTCCGGCCTGTCCCCTTTTTCTTTCTCGGATAATGAGAAGGCGGAGAAAAATTTTTACCTATTTATAGACGGTTCCCAACCTGGTATAATTGTTTCGTCAGGGGCGTGTATTTTCACTTCTGATATAATGATGACAAATGACATGAGGGTTTTAAAATGACAGGATTATTTAATGCCGGGAAAATCGGTACCATTCACTTAAGTAACAGGATGATCCGCACCGCTGCTCATGAAGGGCTTGCCGATGGGAACGGAGCACCTACGGAAAAACAATTTGAATTTTATAAACACTTTATCGACGGCGGCATCGGCCTTGTGATTACCGGGTACGCCGGTATTATGCAAAATGGAAAAAGTGCCCTCTATCGCATGACCATGATTCATTCGGATGATCTGGCAGCGGCTCATAAACAAATGGTTGATAAGATTCATGAAATCGGCGGCAAGATCGTCCTGCAGATCGCTCACTGCGGCCGGCAAACCTGGTCCAAAGAAACCGGCCAGCCCCCATTAGTGGCACCTTCTGCAATTGCCTGCGGATTCTATAAAGAAAAACCAAAGGCTCTTAGCGAACCTGAAATTTTCCGGATTATCGAAAATTTTGCTTTAGCTGCAAAACGTGCAAAAAAAGCAGGATACGACGGAGTTCAAATTCATGGGGCCCACGGTTATCTTTTATCAACCTTTTTGTCCCGCCATGCCAACAGACGAAAAGATAGATGGGGTGGCAGTCCAAAAAATCGTTTCAGGATTGTCGACGAAATACTGCGGGCAGTGAAAGAAGCCGTAGGCAAAGATTTCCCCGTTTTAATCAAGCTGAATTCCTTTGAACGGGCACGGCGCGGCATAAAACCGGCAGAATGCGTGTTATTTGCTAAAATGGTGGAAGAAACCGGCTGCTGTGATGCTATTGAAATTAGTGCCGGAACCAATGAAGGCGGATTTTTTATGGCTCGCGGCGCTTTCCCCGCAGAAGGTATCCTCAAATATATGCGCCCCTATTGCCAGATGAACGGGATTCTCAAATTTTTTACCAGGACCTTTGTTGTTCCTGTTGTTCGCCGGCGACAGCCCATATTTAAAGAAGGGTACAACCTGGATACCGCGGCCATGGTAAAAAAAGCGGTCTCCTTACCGGTCATAACAGTGGGCGGCATTAGAACAAAACAATTTATGGATGAAGCCATAAACAAAGGAAAAACAGATTTTGTATCGATGGCAAGGCCATTACTATTTGAGCCGGATCTGGCCAATAAATTTAAGAATGGGGTGAGTGAAGCAGCCCGGTGTGACAATTGTAATATTTGTGTGGTAGCCGTGGATACTGTTCCCATCGCCTGTCATAAAGATGAGTTTAAGAAGGGTTAATGAAGAAACACAGGGGCCTGTCCCGAATGGCCCGATTTATACCAGCGTTACAATCAAAATGATACCGATTAGGAGAAACAGGAAAGAGATAAAAATTTTTACTAAATCGGGGTTTAACCGCATCTGCAGGTGGGGACCGATTTGACCGCCGATGATGACTCCCGGTATAGTAAAGATAATGATATTTATTATTTGCTTAAATATCCCGGGTTCGGAATGGACGAAGAAATTGTAAAAATGACCTGTTGAAGCCGCTAGAACCGTTACTACCACAACAAAGATCGACGTGGCCACAGCCACCGGCGAAGGGATACGGCATTTGGCAATGAGGTGATATTCCTGCAGCTCTGCCAGGCCGACGGAAATCATGCCGACAAACGCGCCCCCTACAGCCGCAAATACACGACCCAAAGATTTTTTACAGACGGTGTATTTAAATTCCCTCCCGGTTTTATCGATTATGTGGGACTCATAGTTTACAATTGAATCTTCGACAATATCTTTATCTGCCTTCTCTTTCTCCTCCTTTCTCCAGGATAAAAATAACTGGGAGCCGATAAAAATCAGGCCGGCAGCAAAGATCGCTTTTAAAACAATGGGGGGCAAACGGTCTGCATAAAGGGAACCCAAAAAAGCAGCGGGAATTGAAAAAATCAGCAGGTTAATGCCCAACTTAAAATCGATAAGCTTTGCCTTTGCATATCCATACATTCCTGAACTAAAACCAAAGAATTCGGTTATCAGTGCTGTACCAATTGCCACAGCAGGTTCTAACCCCAAGAACAGGATAAAAATGGGAGAAAAGAAGACTGCCCCACCGATTCCGCTGGTCATGGCAATGGTGGCAACTACCATTGCCACCGGGAAGAGAAACCAATATTGAAACGTTAATTCCATTTAAACCTCCTTTTATCTCAAAAGAATTATATGGGTAATTATGAAGAAAGTATGTAATCTATATTACAAAATTTGATTTTTTTTTATTTTAAGCGAAAGGTTACCTATTCGGGGAAAGGGAGGTATTATTTTCGTCTGTCCCCATTTTTACTCGCCGAACTTTACTATTATGTAACCTCATTTCGCCCGACTCATTGTGAGGTGGCCAATAACGTATTAATCATAGTATATATGGTAATTGCTGCCAGTTTTGCGGTTTGGTTATCTTCATCAAAGCGCGGCGATACTTCCGCAATATCCGAGCTTAAGACCTTCCCCGATTGAATGATATATTTTACCAATTTTAACACAATCTCCGGGTGAAGCCCAAAGGGCTGGGGTGCGCTAACCCCAGGGGCAAAGGCCGACGAAAAGACATCGGAACAAATGGTCAAGTAAATATGTTCATGCCGATTGATGAATTTTTTCAACTTCCTGAAGATGCGGGAAAAATTCTTTTCGGAAATCTCTTTTGCCAGTACATACTCCACCCCTAATGCATCTGCTGTTTTAAATAAACTGTGGGTATTGCTATAGGTTTGAATACCAATGCAAAAATAGGAAAAGTCGATTTTTTTCTCCAGGCAATAATCGGCAATTTGTAAAAAAGGGGAACCGGAACTGGCACCGCCCTGGTAAGGCCTGAGATCAAAATGGGCATCGAAATTAATGATACCGATACGTTTTTCTTCGAAAGATTCTACGATACCTTTGTATTGCCCAAAAGCGATTTCATGACCGCCACCCAGAATAATGGGAAACAACCCCATGGAAAATAACCTGGCAACTGCTGCGGCCAATTCATCTTGGGCTTTCCCCAGGTCGCCGTTTACACACCAGATATCCCCGGCATCAAAGAGGGCGGCCTTATTATAGAAATGGCAAGCCAGGTTTGCCATTTCTTTCCGAATGCTCAGCGGTGCTTTAGCTGCTCCGATTCGTCCTTTATTCCTCTTTACACCTTCATCACTGCAAAATCCCAGGAAACAAAATCTCATTTGCTCTTTAGGGGGCGGTTTCAGCGATGGGGAATTAAGGTCGATGAATTGGATTACCTGGTGCCAGCGAAAGGCATCCGGGTCGTCCGGATCGTCGATCCGGCCGTCCCATACATGGGCTGCAATAGGTCGATAACTTTGGCTCATTTTTTTCTATTTTTACCTCCCGAAGCAGTATTTTAAAGGAGATCCTTCAAATATTCAATACCCCCAACGAGTATAATTTTCGTCTGTCCCTATTTTGCTATGGATTTTTTAGATAGGCCATTACCTGGTGAAGGATGGATTTCAACATTGGTTTTTATCCTGGTTTTTTTTGCACTCCACTCAGTAACCGGAACAACTTGAATAACAGGGACCCTTTCATTATAGACATCATTGGTGACAATAACACATGGCCTGATTTTTCCGGTTTCTGAACCCATCGTCGGGTCAAGATTGACATCGATAATCATACCTCTTTTCAACGTTGTCATTCCGGCCATCCGGTTACTGCTGTTTCGGTTAATTCCTTTAGATCATCATTTTTGGAATAAATTTCAGAATATAAGTCGGCAGATTCTTTTAGACTTTGTAGTTCCATCTCCTTTTTAAAATGGTCCAGGGCCGCCCGCAGCATAGAACTTTTATCCTTGAACCCATAGGATTTATAATTGCTTAAAAAATGGGTTTGTTTTGCTTCAACACTAAATTTAGCCTGCAACATACGACCTCCTTTAAGGTACACGAATTAGTGATTAAATTACGAACCTATTATAAGGACTATTATATTAAAAGTCAATAAGTGCCCGGTGCCAGGCACGAAACCATCCTGATTTCCTCATCGGTTAACCCATACAATTCATACACCATCTGATCGATTTCGTTATCGGTTTTTGCTATTGAGGACTGGATGATCACGGCTTCCTGCTTTTGTTCGTTAAAGTATTGCAGCCATTCGGCTTGCTCTTGTAACGACAGCTTTATTTTTTGTTTTTCAAGTTTTTTGCGGAAATCATCGAATGACAGTTTATACCATTCGGAAATCCTGCCGGTGATATTAAGATTCCACCACTTGCTTTGGAGCAACTGGATAAATCCATCTGTAGTCGTATGAAGTCTATTATTTTCAGCCAACATAAAATCGACTTTCTCAATAAGTGGTTGTTGATTCTCAGCAATTCGAATAGGAAACCGACGCAAATCTTTTAAAATGATTTTTGGGAACATTTTCCGAACGGCTTTAGGCGTATTCTTCATGAAATAATATGACATTAAGTTGCTGTTCAAAATGCCCAGGATGTATTTCAGAGAGACCTGGGCATCCGTTTTTTCAACAATAGCAATATTGCTAATATTAAAGAGTAATAATTCATCAGTATAGGAAGCAATGATTGAATTTGGGAAATGCGAAGTAATTTCTCTGACAATTATTTTAGGCCCATGAAAAATTCTTGGTTCGGCTAAATGAGCACCAAACTTCAAATAACCACCAGACCAACTAATGTGATATCGGGAAACATTTTTCCCCTCAATATATTTATGAGTATTCTCATCGAACTTATATTTAAAATCAAAAGGTCTGCTCTTAACGTCTTCCGGATTTTGTTTGGGATTACCTTTTCCTGCCTGATAGGCTTTTAACCCAGATTTTACTGCTGCAACTTCATCTAAAATAATAGAGTTTTTCGTTATTTTTTCACATATTCTATCGCTGCTTTCATCGGCAAAGACTTTAAACTCAAAACCATCATTCTTTAAGAATTCTTCCTGGTTCCGGGTATGCGAAAAAACAAAATCATAGCTGCTGCTTAACTTTACAGTTAATGTGTTTGACGCCACCTTTTCTTTTTTAGCATTAATAATGATTGTTTCAACATTAACGCCTTCAAAGGAATACCCGGCTAAATTGACAATTTCACAAATCCTGGATTTATTTAAGAGCATTTCCCTGAGATTTTTAGCTGAACTGACCATTAACCAGGCATTAGGAACAATGAAACCAAAATAGCCTTTGCCCTTTAATAAATTAAATGCCCGTTCAATAAACAGGATGTAGGTATTAACCTGGTATTGAGCGGTTGTATAGTTTTGCACATAGTAGCTTTTTTCGGCTTTATTTATTTTTTCCCTGGCAAAGACATAAGGTGGATTTCCTATTATTACATCAAACCCTCCCCCCTTAATAATCTCCACAAATTCCTTTTCCCAATCAAACGCCCTTTCCCCGGCCACCGCTGCATCATCGATCAAGCTATTCCCGCATTTAATATTCTCATCGAGGGCGGTTAGCTCCTTGCCTTTGCTGGCGGTTTTAAGCCACAGGGAAAGTTTTGTAATTTCTACCGATTCGGGATTGAGATCGACGCCAAAGATGTTATTGGTTAAAATATGGCGGTCCAGTTCAAATATTTCACGCTGCCCAAGATGCAAACGGCTGATTTCGTCATTCACCTTTTGGCCCTCGGCATACAAATAGTCGAAAGCCTGGTTGAGAAAAGCACCGGAACCACAGGCAGGGTCCAGTACTTTAATATTTCGTAATTGCTCTTTGTATGCTTCCCAAAAGGCAATGTGTTGTTCAACGGTTTGGTTAAATTCCAACCTCTCATACCTTTTGCCGTCTTCCTTGCTCTTACGGCGAACCCGCTTTATCGAATCAAGGTCACCGGCAGTCAGTTCCGGCAGGTTGTAAAACCCTAATTCATGTTTACGGTCATCGAGCCAACAGCCGATGGCTTCTTTGACAATGTAGCGGGTAATATATTCAGGTGTATAAAAAATGCCCTCTTTCTTACGCTTGCCATTTTTGCGGATTTCGGCTTTCTCCTCAGCGGATAATTGCCTACCATTGCCTATTTGAGTTTTTATTTCTTCGATATCGGAAAGCGACTGTTCGAAAATATGTCCCAGGATATTCACGTTTAGATCGCTGGCGAAATCGAAATTGGAAAAATCGATCAGCTTTAAAAGAATACTATCCTTTATTGTGAGTGTATCCAGTTCATCGTCTTTGGCAAACAAACCGCCGTCGAATTTATTAATATCTAAGGGCGGATTACCGATATCGATGCTGTGAAACAAGCCTTTGAGTTGCCGCCACAGCTTGTTCGGCTCAAAATCGAACGCATTGGTTAAAATATCTTTTGTTTTCTTTAACGTGTAGGAGGGCAGCAGGTTGGCGTCTTCGCAGAAACAAACAAAAATAAAACGGTCCAGCAGTTTCTGGGTTTTGTTTACTAGTAGAAGCGGGTCCTGGCCGGGATTGTTCTGTTTTAAATGCTCGAATAATTCAATGCGGATTGCTTTATACTGGCTGTAAAACTGTTTTGATATTATTTGCTCAAACTCCAGCCGCTCACGGTAAAGGATATCGATAAGGGATTCGCCCTTTTGCGAAATTAGACGCTCCTTTTGCATTAAAAAGAAAAAGCGTTTAAGGTTGTCGGGGTTTAATAGCTCCGCTGCCATAAAATTTTCGTACCGGCTTTGGTCAGTGGCACGATACAACCTAATTTCTTTAAAATTTGAAACGATCACCCAGTAACAGCGTCCACCCGCTTTCGATGAATAAGAGAAAGCCTGTTCAATGGGAGTTCGCTTATCGCCCAAACGGTTTTGTGGTTTGTCGAGGTCTGTCAGAGCGTCTTTTAATTCTACAATTGCACGTACATCAGCGTGTTTCGCCTTGCCTTCCATGGTAAAGAACCCTAAAGCGCCATCTGCCTTAGTTCCATCGGTCACCGATTTATATTCTTTTTCGAGGTTCCAACGGTTAGGGTCGTTGTAATCGTATCCGAGAATATCGCCGAAGAATTTGTTTAAAAAGTCAGCCTGTATGGCTTCTTCCTTAGTTTTCTCAATCTACCCGCTTTCAAGAGCCCTAATATATTTTTCAATTATTTTTGTTTTTCCTGCCAGGTCTGAAATGTTATCGATACTAAAATCGACTAATTTTTGCTTATAGTTCCTGTCTCCAAAAATATTCTGCTGCAGCATAATCAGTTCATATTTCTCAGTTCAAAGGCAGATATTTTTCACAGCCGACTGACGGATAAGTTGTTTTTAATCATGTCGGAATTATAGAGAGTTTTAAAAAAAAAGTCAAGCCCAAGTGATTTGGGAGTTGGTGCCAGGCACGAAAACCTACCTTCCTGGGAAATCAAGCATGATTTTCCTAAATGACTTCCGGCAGACGTATGGTGAAAGGGTGCAACTTTTTTTGCACTTTTGGTCTCTTTTGTCAACTTTAGTTGCGGATTTTTGCATGAAATTCGGACCCGTAAATGTAGAATAAGTAAAAAAAGTAATGATGATAAGGGTTTTGCTCAATTCCCCTTAATTGGCATAAAATATGCATATTCTTTTTTATGATGAATATGAAAAAACAAACGATCCTGGTTGTCGATGACGAAGTGATTTTTGCCCAGTCAGTCAAGAATTACATCCTGGAAAAAAGTGATAGGTACCAGGTAAAAACCGCCGATAACGGCAAAGAAGCCCTGGAGGTTTTAGAAAAAGAAAACATAGACCTTATGATCCTGGACATAAGGATGCCGGAGATGGATGGTATCCGGGTTTTAACGGAACTTCATAACCGAAATATATGGCTGCCCATCATCATTATGACAAACATCGTGGTTATTTCGGCAAAGGAGGGAGGAGCCATATTTGGAGATTTCGGCATAGCCGACTACCTGGAAAAACCGGTCAATCTTGATAAACTGGACAAAAAAATAGAGGAGATATCGAATCGCTTTAAGGATTTCAAAAAATCCGCTTCCGGCATCGATATTCATACGATACTCCGGGTTATTGAAATGGAAAAACGAACCGGGATCATGAGGATAGAATCGGGAAAAGAAGAGGGGAAAATATTTTTCCGTGAAGGCAAAGTTGTGGATGCTGAAATTAATGATTTTTCACCGGAAGAAGCGCTGGAAGAGTGTCTGAAACCCGGTAACGGGCTAAAAAAAGTAAGTATAGAGTATATGAACCATCGAAGAGATAAAAAAATAGATGGCTCTTTGAGCGGTTTTTTTCTTAAAGCATCCCTGGCCCGGGATATAAAAAAAATGCGAGACAAAAAAACAAGAAAAACAAAGCAAGAAGATTCTCCTGGAACATCGACATCATGGGATGATTAATGGAACTCATCGATATAAAAAAAGTGGAAGATTGTTTTGACGGCAGTGTGATATTTCAGTATGCTTTTGATAAAGAGATAGATAAAACGTTGATGGAAAAAATGGGAAAAAGGGGGAATATCCAGTATTACCCGGAATTTCTCAGACCCTTTTTCAAAATAGTAACCGCTGACGGACTGCAGGTAAGAGGGACCATTGGCAATAACAAATTTGAAGTCATTTATCCAAAAACCGACAAGCAGGGGAAAAAAAGTAATTTTGAAACCCGTTTGAAAAAATATTTAGTCGAATTGGGCGGCGATCGGTCTGACATAAGCCGGTGAAAGGGTGCAATTTTTTTTGCGCCTTTCATCTCTTTTGTCAACTTAAGTTGCGGAAATTCCGGCGGGGCTTTTAGGCCGGGAATTTAAAGGAGTAAAAAAGGTGATTAGAAAAGCGTTTTGTGCTTTCGGGAGTTTAGTTGTTATTTCCCGGCATTGGCAAAAAAAATGCTAACTTATTTTTATGGAAACCATGAGACAAAAGCATATTTTTTTAGTTGAAGATGAGATGTATCTGCGCGAAAGCCTGAAGTTGATCCTGCGCAATGCCGGTTACCGGGTAACAGCGGCGGAAGACGGCAGTAAAGCCTGGAACTCACTTTCCATACTGGATAAAAAATCCGAAAAAGTCGATCTACTGGTCACCGATATCCAGATGCCCGGCTTAACCGGCCTGGAACTTATCGATGAACTGGAAAGATTCGACATCAAACTTCCATCCCTGGTGATAACCGGTTATGGAGATAAAAAAACAGTTATCGAGTTGATGCGTAAAGGTTGCTCCGAATACCTGGACAAACCCTTTGAACCCCCGGAGTTTCTCAAGCGCGTTAAGACGGTCCTGGAAAAAGAGGAGCTAAAGAAAGCAGAAAGAGAAAAACAGTTATCCCTAATCGAGGAGGAAAAGTACCAAATCAATCGGAAAGTGGAAACCTATAAACAGCATTTCGAGAAACTCCGGGAACAGGTGGACCTGGCAATGAGTGCCTATCAGAGCCTGGTTGAAACCGGCGAAGATAAATACAACATCCCCATTGCTTATCGATTTAAGCCCTTTTCGGAAATGGGCGGTGATTTTGTCGATATAAAAAACACTGAAACCGGGTGCGATATCCTGGTAGCCGATGTTTCCGGTCATGATATGGGGGCGTCTTTTCATGCTGTCCTGGTAAAAACATTATTCGATGAAAATTACCGCATCGGCAGTGACGGCCAATTTTTCTTTCAACTGCTCAATAAACAGCTCATTGAACATGGACAGGGAAAGCTGAAACAAAAACGAATACTAACAGCGGTTTTCCTGCGCTTAAATCTTAAAACCATGAAAGGGGAGATCGCCGCGGCAGCGCATCCGCCCATTATCCGGCTCACACCCGCTCACCCGCTGCCGGACCGGCTGTACACCAGGGGAAGTGTGCTGGGGATCTTTGAAGATGCGGAATTTGACTATCGCACCTTTAACATCGAGCCGGGTCACCGTTTCTTTCTATATACCGACGGTATTACCGATGCCTGCCGTGTGCATGGCCCCACAGGAATTAAAAAAAAATTGTCGGGAGACGGACTGGATGGCCTGCTGAAAAAGTATCGGCACCTGCACTTAAAAGAAATGACCGGTCATATATGGCAAGAGGTATTTTCTTTTTGCCAGCATAAACCCCAGGATGATATGCTGCTGTTAGGGGTGGAAATCCCAGGAGGAAAAAATGTTCAGGATAGATGAAGATTCCGGCTGCATTACCTTTAAATTATCTTCTGAAATGCGGCTGGTAGATTCTGTTATTAAAGAATCCCAGGCATATTTGCAGAAATTTGCCATTTCGGAGTTTTCCAGTTTTAAACTGGTGCTTCGGGAGCTTTTAAACAATGCCATCGAACATGGAAATTATAGTATGGCCGAGCGAACCGTTACCTGCACCATCGAACACATTGCTAACAAAAGGTTCAAAATCACCGCGGCAGATGAAGGAAAGGGCTTTGCCCACGATAAACTTGTTATGACGCTGCCCGAAGACCCCAGGCAAATTCGCAACCGTGGTTATGCCCTGATCAATGCCTTTGCCGATCAAATCGATTTTCATGATAACGGGAACCGTATCACCGTATATATTTCCTATATCGAGGAAACCACCTTTAGTGTTGTCAGTGAAAACGGCCGGCAAATCATCATACCATCCGGCGATTTAACCGCTGCCACGGCAGAAAAATTCCGGGTTCAACTGATCCGATTACTGGATGAAGGTCACACCCACTACCGGTTCGACTTTAAATATGTGGAGGATATCGATTCCGTCAGTCTCAGTGTCCTGATCATTTTTGCCAAGACCCTCTCGCCCGGGACAAAGACCCAAAAAAGCAAGGAAACCTTAGAGGTGGTAAACTTGAACAAAGATTTGCAAGACCTCTTCCAATTGACCCGTATGGATAGGCTCTATAACATTATCCAGCAAAGATATAAGTGAGTTACCCGATGCATTATACAAAAGAAATCATTAACCAGTTTGTAACCGAGTCCAGGGAATACCTCGAGTCTATTGAAGATGACCTGCTCAATTTAGAAAAAACCCGGAGTAACCCGGACCCTTCCCTGGTCAATAAAGTATTCAGGGTTCATCATACCATTAAGGAGGGGGCCGGTTTTCTCGAGCTAAAAAATATCACTGATCTTGCCCTGGTGATGGAAAATATATTCTCAATGATGCGGGCAGGAGAAATAAAGCCGGTACCTGTGATCATCGATGCGCTGCGGGAAGGGGCCGGTTGTCTGAATATTCTTTTGAATGACGTCGAGCGCAGCAATGAAATGGATATCTCAGGCATCTACAAACAATTATTAAACCTGCTTTCCGGGAACGTTTCCCAACAGGTGAAAAAGGAACTGGATACCAATGTGGCCCTTTCCGGTTTACAAGGAGAAGACATCGGGTTTGAAATTAATGCATTTACCTGGAAGAACCTGCAGGCAGAGGGAAAGTTTCTCTATGTATTAAAATACGATTTAATGGAACTTGCCCGCAGCGAAAACAGGAGACCCCTTCAGCTTATCCGCCAGCTCCTGGGCAGCGGCGATATTATCGAAGGGAGGCTGGAAACCACGGTTGAAGACCTGCGCACCGGTCTTTCCCGGGAACCGTTATTATATGAAGTGCTCTATTCCACCACCCTCCGGCAAAAGCAACTGGAGGAAGCCGCC
>Ga0114923_10000926_pt1 | contig 20894 bp, 21 predicted proteins | sample SumtaG_FD_89578 | JGI IMG/M metagenome (GOLD analysis project Ga0114923, IMG submission 89578) | Deep subsurface microbial communities from Indian Ocean to uncover new lineages of life (NeLLi) - Sumatra_00157 metaG | ecosystem: Environmental > Aquatic > Marine > Oceanic > Sediment | place: near...
TGATGAGATTGATGAAATCGTCATCTCCGTTATTGATCGTTATAAGGATACTGAGCTGAAAGCGGTTAACCGAAGCGATGCTGCAGAAGACTTAAAAAGCGAAGAGGATAAAAAAGAAGAGAAAACCATAGCCCCTTTAGTAAAGAGAATTTCAAAGGTTCTAAAGGATGAGGTGAAAGAGGTAAGGGCCAGTACAGCATTGATTGACTCTCCTTCCTGTATTCTGGCTGATGAAAAAGACCCCAGCTTTCAGATGCAGCAAATCTTTAAGGCCATGGGACAGAAGGAACTCCCTGAGACCAAGCCCATACTTCAAGTAAATCCTAACCATGAGATTATAAAAAAGATGGGAAATATTAAGGATGAAGAGTTATTTGGCGATATCAGCCGCCTGCTCTATGAACAGGCTCTCCTTGTTGAGGGAATTGAGGTGAAGAATCCAGCGCAGATGGTCAGCAGGCTCAACAGGATGATAAACCTGGCTTTGTAAAAACGCCGGATTTACCAATTCACCGGAAATTTGCTCTTGACCAGAGAATGTCAGCTCCTGTATATTTCTAAGATTACCAAATGCCGGAGTGGTGGAATTTGGTAGACACAGAGGACTTAAAATCCTCTGGCTCGTAAGGGCCGTACCGGTTCAATTCCGGTCTCCGGTAATATTAATCTAATTTATAACTACCGGGGATGAGTTTTTTAGATCAATCTCAGGGTCGGGGCAAAAAAGCCAGCCAAGGGCATCATTAAATATCCGAGAAAGCAGCAGCACCTCAATATTTTTATGTGAACGCTCCAGCTTTTTCTGAAGACTATTCTGTGTATAACGCTTCTTCAGATATTCACAACCCACCGATACGTCGGCTGCAACTGCCGTATCATTTTTTGAAAAGGAATCCAATAAATAAAGTGTAAGCAGCAGCAGGAGATGATCCTTCTTACTCTCCGCCAGCCCCATAAGGATCTCTTTTGCCTCGTTGAATTTATGCTGCTGCATCAAGCTGAAAGCATAATTCCACTCTACCCACACTCTGCCGTGTACTTTAGGCGCTGTAATAAGTCTGCTGAAATAATTCTCCGCCTCCCCGGGAGACCTTTTCAGGAGGTAAGGAATACCAAAACGAATTGCATAACGATTTATTAAAAGAGGTTTCTTTTCAGCAACTCGGGCCTCAAGACTGGCAATCTTCTCTATAGCTGATGAGAGCAGGTAAGCATTGATTAACATTTTGATATAACTGCCTCGAACGCGGTTCCTGGTAAATATTTCTTCTTCCAGAAACTTTATTAACTGGGGCCAGTTTTCCGCTTCCAGAAGATTAAAGAGCTTCCAGTTGCTTAAAAAGTAGGAATTTATAATAATAAAAGTAAAGACAAAGAGCAGAGCCGGAATAAGATTCTGCTTAAAGCTTAGGGAAAAATACTCCTGTCCCAGCATTAAAAGAGGCATAAAAAAGATAAAGGCAAAGGAAAAAACAATAACCAGATTAAATACTATAAAAATAACTTTAAATTTCATAAAGTACTCCTATAATTAAGATAGAAGTCTATACTATGATAGCTAAAAATCTTGTTAGTATAGCAGGGTTTTACTTTAAAAGATATATTTGAATGTGACCGGAGGAAATCCTTTAGGGCGACCGGAGGCCGCGCTATTTAGATAAATGACTGCAGATCAATTGGAGGTCGGATTAAATGGATACCGTAAAAACGTCAAGCCTGACAGCAAATGCTTATTTTAATGAACCGGTATACTTAGCTGAAGGTTATATTATCCTCTCGCCGGATATACCCATAAGTACTGAGCTCGTCAACCGCCTTAAGGACTGGGATTTTAATACCCTATTTTCAGATGGTAAACTTCAAGAGGCTCCCGCATCCGTAGCTTATGAAACAGAAACCGAAGGCGGCACCGCCACTGCAGTTCTGGATCGCGACATTAGAGAAAAAGAAAAATCAGAAATTTCCAAAAAATTCTATTTCACAGTTTTAAGTTATATCAGCGACCAATTCAACATCTTCAGACAGAGTAATAAGCTTGATATGGCAGGAATTAATCAAAAGGTCAAAAATATTATCCAAATGGTAAAAGAAAACAGAGATTTCCTTCTCAGTCTTCAGGATTTTAACTATCACCAGGATAACTACCTCCCGGCTCACTGCCTCAATACTACCCTGCTCTCTCTGGCAATTGGGGAAGTATTAAAATTACCTCCCTTCAAAATGATTGAACTGGGACAGGCTGCTTTGCTACACGATATCGGCATGGTGAAGATCCCGGAAATAATATATCTCAATGCCAAACAATTGAGCCCCCAGGAGCAAAAAATGGTTAAAGCGCATACTGTTCTGGGTTATAAAATCCTTAAAAGCTTTTCTCTTACAGAAGAGATAGCTCTTGCCGCACTTCAGCACCATGAACGAATGAATGGCACCGGCTACCCGCAGAACCTGAGCGGCGATAAGATATCACTCTATTCCAAGATTATCGCCCTGACCTGCTCCTATGAGGCTATGGTTGCTCACCGGGCCTATAGAGAGGGCAGAGATGCCCATACAGCCTTGCTGGAGCTGATAAAAGGCAGCCGCACCTTTTACGATGAAAGCGTAATCCGGGTACTAATTTATTGCATATCCCTGTACCCGCTTGGAAGCCTGGTACGTCTTTCAACTAACGCAGTCGCCAAGGTTACCAAAGCTAATCCGGGCAATCCGAAATTCCCCATAGTACGCATACTTTTTGATGAAAGAGGCAGTAAAGTCTCTGACTATGTGATCGTGCAAACGTCGGCCGAAAGGGGTATTACTATTCAGAAGAGCCTCTCCAGCCAGGAGATCGCAGCCTTAGGCTAAGCCAATGACGGTAAACATAACCTTTCCTTCAGGAATAAGAAAAAGATTCCCCACCGGCACTCCAGTTAAAAATATTATTGCGGACAGCGGCTTTATAAATATGCCCTATCCTCTGGTTGCTGTGAAGGTCAATAATGATATTGCCAGTCTTACCTATCGACTTGAAGTAAATTCCCGCTTAACGCCGGTATTCTTAAATTCCCGGGAGGGGGCCGATATCTACCGGCGCTCCCTATGCTTCCTGCTTACAATAGCAGCCAGAGAGCTCTTTCCCGAACAGAGACTGGTAATCGGTCACTCTTTAGGCAACGGTTATTTCTATTATTTTGTAGGCAAAAAAGAGGTTGAAAGCAGCGATCTGAAGCTGTTAAAGGAAAAAATGGCTGAGATTGTGGGGGCTGACCTGCCGATTAGACGCCGGGTTATTTCCTATAAAGAGGCAGTTGCTTTCTTTAAAAGAAACAACCAACCGGATACCCGTCTGCTGCTGGAGCATCGGAATGAACCGAAGATCCCGGTGTATGAGTGCGGCTCTTTTCTTGACCTGGCTCACGCGCCCCTGGCTCCCCGCACTGGAATATTAAAAATTTTTGAGATCAGAAAATACGCCTCGGGGTTCCTGCTGCGTTATCCTGACCATGACCGGCCTGATCACATTACTGCTTTCCAGGATAACTCGACACTATTCAGCATCTACAGAGAATATAAGAACTGGGGCTGTATCCTGAAAATAAATTGTGTGGGGTCACTAAATGCACTGATAAACAAGGGTGAAATAAGGGAATTCATCCAGGTTGCAGAAGCGCTGCACGACAAAAAGATTGCCCAGATTGCCGACCAGATTTGCGAAAAGAAGGAATTTATCAGATTGATACTTATTGCCGGGCCTTCTTCCTCCGGCAAGACAACCTTCTCTAAAAAGCTGGCTATACAATTAAAGGTCCTGGGTAGGAATCCTGCTACTATATCCCTGGATGATTATTTTGTTTCACGTGAATTGACACCGCGGGATCAGGATGGCAATTACGATTTTGAGGCTTTGGAGACCATCGATATCGAATTGCTAAACAACCACCTGCTGAAGCTCTTTAATGGTGAAGAGGTATCCATGCCTGTTTTTAATTTTCATACAGGCAGGCGCCGATCAAAGGGCGTGCAAATGAAGCTTCCTCAACGCTCAGTGCTGATCCTGGAGGGAATCCACGCTTTAAATGACCGGCTGACCCCATTAATCAACAGAGAGAATAAGTATAAAATATACGTCTCTGCTCTAACCCAGCTCAACCTTGACGATCATAACAGAATACCCACCACTGACAACCGGCTGGTACGCCGTTTAGTGCGGGATCATCAATTCAGGGGTCATTCAGCTTTAGATACATTCTCCCTGTGGGAATCGGTGCGGAGGGGAGAGGCACGCAATATTTTCCCTTTTCAGGATTCAGCGGATTCAGCTTTCAACTCAGCCCTGGATTATGAACTTGCCGTGCTTAAGGTGCTGGCTGAACCCCTGCTTATAAACGTAAAACCGGATTCTCCTTATTTTCATGAAGCCCGCCGTCTCTCTTCATTCTTGAGCAATTTTAAACATATTCCCCTTAGCTGGGTGCCTGAACATTCCATACTCAGAGAGTTTATAGGGGAGAGCGGTTTTAAATACTGATTGGAAAATTTCTAAGTCTTATCGGCAGCAAGCTTTACCAGCAGCATCTCTTTAAAATCTTTGCCGGGATTTAAAAACATAAGCCCATATCCGCAGTCCAAGATCTCACCTTCTTCTCCAAAAATCCTGGCCGAGCGCACCACTTCGGCTTTTCCCTCATAATATTTTTCACCCTTATGGTCAACCAGGATCTCAATTTCTTCACCAAGGTCAAAAAGATCTAAATTTTCAGTAGAAACAAATAAGCCGCCTCTGGAGAGATCCCTGCTACGGAACTCCATAATCGCCTGGCCGCCTGCGGATTTCATTTTCCGAACAATTGTGGTAACAGTCAGTTTTTTTCTTTTATCATCTCTTTTTTCTTTCATACCCGATCCTTCCCTTCTTCATGATTATAGAATTAAAATAAAAGAACTGTCAAATCATTTAAAAACAGAATTAGAAATTGACAGATCCCTAGAGTATACTATAATAAGGGGAAAGACCAAGAACCGGAGGGAAAAGATGAAAAAGTTCTCCATATACATAATAATATTAATGTTGATCACCCAGGTAAGCTGGGCGCAGTTTTATCAAGAGTTAGCTCCTGATAAAAGGGAAGAGCTGGCTGAGTCTTACTACCTGGTGGGCACTGAATACCTGAAAGTGGATAAACCAGGTAAGGGCGCTGACTTTAAAAGCATGGCCTATAATATTAATCCGCGCCTGCAGCCGGAAAAGATCAAAGAGCGATCTTTACCGCAGGCCGCTCAACTTATTCTTAGCAAAGAAGGTTATTTTATAGGGGAAAAACCTGAAAGCCTGCTACGTTCCAAGTTCAAACGCCTGGTGGGGTCATTCTTAGCGGCGGATATTACCTCAATCCTGGAATTCATCAGGGGTTCTCTATATATCAACAAACTGCAGGCAGAAGCCACCAGACAGGAAATAACCGGAGCATTAACAGATTTTTTTGCTGCTGTCTCACTGAAAGGTCTGGCTCCATCCCAGCTTTACAATTTCAACTCTATTACCTTTAACTGGAACAAGCACGATAAAGCAGCCGGGTGGGGGGAGACTTGCCTGCTCACTATTCAGAGCAGGGGAGACTTTTCTGATTATACCGGCCTGTGGGAGAGTGAACAAGGCTTTCTTTTCAGCAAGATAGGCGGCAAATGGCACATTATCTCTATAGGAAAAGAAATGCCTCCTTTAAGCTGGAGGCCGCAGCATGTAACCAGCCGTGTTATTACCCCGGAGGAAAGTTCCGACCAGGGCAGGGCTCAGGTAAAAACCGCCTTTATGGAGTGTGTTTCCTTCTTTCTTGATAAGGACATCCGCAGCGCCACTGAATATCTCCATGACCAGATAAAAATTCTCAGGCTGAATACTACCCTCTCCAAGGAAGAGATGATCTCTACCTTCCAGGGATATTATGAGAACAGTGATTTCACCGGTGTTAAACCTCAGGATGTGATAAATGAGGAAAGCATCTTTGTAGAGAGCTCCGAGCGTTTCAGCAGTGAAATTCCCGGGCAGGCTTACCTCCTGACGGTAAAAACCCGCCTGGACCTATCTGGTCAGATTCCATTCTGGACGCGCTTCCAGGAATATTTTTTCACTCAGGAACCGGTTAAGGGCGGCGGCTGGAAAATTTTCGCCATATTCTAAATTTTTGCACATAGCCGCAGGAATCGGGAAGATAGCTGGAAAAAAGGGCATGAAAAATAGTAATCCTGCTGCAATCCGGATTTTCTTTAATTCTATTTTCATAAATGGTGCATAACCGGCTCTCAGTATCCAGATACCGGCAGGGTCTACTGAAATAAATGAAAAGGCTCTTTCTATTCTTCCCTTTATCGCAACAGCATAAGCCGCATTTTTTGCAGATTCTTTCCCATCTTTTCAAAAATATGCCAAGGCCAATAGACAATCTGAATTATCACTCCAGGGGCGCGAAATAGCCGCTTTCCGCCCTGCCGCTCCTGCGTAAAAGATTTACTAATGCTTCCAGGGGAATATATTTACGGCCAAAATCAGAGGGTGAGCGAGACCGGTAACTCAATGTATAGAGCGGAACCCGCCGCTTGACAACCTCATCAAGCAGCGGGCCTATCCCCTCGGGTGAATAAAAATAGCAGCTTTCACCCCCTGTTTCCCGGGAAATGTAATCCAATTCCGCGCTTAGTTTATCCTTACCCCAGTATATGGTGTATAAGGCAATTGAATTATTACGCAGATAACTTGTGATCTCGGTGAGTGAAAAATCCTGAAAAGATGAAGCAGGCAAAGAGCCTTCAGTCAGGAAAATAACCGCCCGCCGATTATGGCCCGGAATTAATTCGGAGACTGCCCGATGCAAAGCAAGATCAAAATTCCATTTGTCACCTGTCATTCCCCGGGTAGCTGCCTGTAAAAAATCTAGCGGAGAAGCAGCGAAATCCGCTTCTAATTGAGGCTTTATGCCGGCACCGATTATTTTCACTCCACGCTCAAAGATACTGTGGATCTCTCCGGCTGCCGAATGGATCTCCGAAAGATATTTCTCCATTCCTGAATTCTTCTCGATCATCAAAGCCACTTCCATGGGCGATTCCTCATTTACCGAACCTATTAAAGCAGCTTCAGCTACAGGTCGATGGAATTCCGTTATAGAAAAATTATTTTCTCTAAGGCCGATAATCGGACTGCCCCGCCTGTCTTCAACAGTAAGGTTAACCACTATTTGCGGGAAATTTGTGGCATCAACATTTTCAACCTGGACGAACAGGCTTGAATATAAGGTGGAGATATCAGAGAGAATGAAGACTGTATTCAGATCAAAATCGCAAACATAAAGCTCGCCATTGGGACTGTAAGCAAGACTGGTTAACTTGCCGGCGTATGATTCCAGATCACCTTGAGTTTTCCATATTTCTTTGCTCAGATCGAACTCAACAATCCGATCGTTATCCGCTATTATTATAGAATTTGAATTTTTTCTAGCGAGGCCTTCCGGCCCATTGAGTTGCCCGCTGCCGAGTCCGTCAAGATAGTTGCCGCTTAGATCAAAAACCTCAATATTCTTATTTATCCTGTCGGCAACATATACCAGGTTATCCTGGATAACAATCCCTGTAGGGCCTTTAAGCAGGGAACCCGGAGTTTGCCTGCCGCCAAAGGAGAGAATAAAATTTCCATCAAGATCATACTTGTTTACCCGTGAGTTTCCCCAATCTGTTACATAGATATATCCCCGGTTGTCGGTAGCCAGATACTGCGGGCCGAGCAGTTCACCGGCGCTGGTACCGGCCTGGCCGAAAACCTTGATCTTATCGCCGGATAAATTGCATTTGGCAATACGATTCCCGCCATATTCGCTGACAAAGATGAATTGTCTATCTATTTCCAGAATATCAAAGGGGTGATCAAACCCTCTAATCCCGCCGCGCCATATTTCCCGGATATCGCCGTTAATATCTACAATAACTATTTCATTGGTAGCAAAAGCCACAATAAAAACACTGCCATCCTCCCTTATGCGCACCGAACTGGGACGCCGTAAAGGATAATACGATTCCAGATTGGCATCGATTCTCTGAACAATAACGAAATTTTCATCTGCCTTTAGCTCAGCAGCCACACCCCTCCTGAGCTCAACTACGCTGGTGGTATCTCTGAGCAGTGAGTCCCCCCGGCCTGAATCTATAATATAATGCCATTCATTCAGAGCAGCTTCCTCAAATCCTGATTTATAGAGAGTTTTTCCCAGCCAGAGCCTGGGCAGGATTTTTTCCGGTTTAAAGCTGAGCGCTTTTTCAAAAGAGAGTACAGCATCGTTATAATAACCACTATGGAAAGCGCGTACACCCCAACGAAAGTTTTCATCTGACTTTACTAAAGCCATATCAATATTTTGAGCTGCGGCAACAGGTATCAGCCAGAGTAGAATAAAAATTCTAATGATATTTTTCACAGAGGCTATTATACCTCAATAAAAGGTATTAGGCAAAGGTATCTACAGAATGATCCTGGCCATCTAAAGTTCTTGCTACACTTTTAACACCCAGGTAGAGAATCCTTTTTATCTGTTCCAATTCAATCAGTTGATTCATCTCAACCGCAGGCTTTGCCAAAGGGATTATGTTGGTCGAAGGAATGCTTTGCACTTCCATTTCTTTCTCCTTAATTATTTTCGACCTTTTGTAAAAGCGACTAAAGCATTTTATAATTGGAACCGGGCCTGGCGATACTTCTCTTCAATTCCATGATTTACAGGATGAATCAGTATAGGTGAAAGGGAAATATCACCCATTTTAACAATCTGGTAATCGCTGCCCTCCTCCATATTCGACTCAGGAGTTTCACCTCCCAAAAAACAATAGACCGCACCATCAGGCGCCTCGAAACGGACTATTTCATCCCTGTAAATTCGCTTGCTGGGAAAGGTTACCCTGAGTTTCGACTCTGAAGAATGGTTATTAGGGAAATTTATGTTCAGGAAGTGGTCGTCAGACCATAAAGAATAAATAAGTTCCAGATTTTCGGAAATAAAGCTGACCGGATAGTCAAAATTAAAGGGGGGTGTATAGGTATCCAGGGAAACTGCCATGCCCGGTTTATTCATAAAAGCAGCCTGTCTGGCCGCTGCAGCCGTACCGGAATATACAATGTCCGTGCCCAGGTTCGGGCCCAGATTGATGCCGGATATGACCAGGTCGATATTCTCCCGAATAATACCATTCAGTCCCAGTACGACACAATCCACGGGCGTACCGGAGCAGACAAACTCCCGTTTCCCCTTAGTTTTCAGCTTTGTCGGCCCAGTAATGGTAATAGAATGGGAACTGCCGCTTCTATTACCATCCGGTGCAATTACCCAGATATCATGCTTTCGCTCTAAAGATTTTTTCAATAATTGCAGCCCGGGGCTGTCAAAGCCATCATCATTGGTTAATAATATTTTCATGGAGAAATTAAAGACTCGAATATATTATTTTCGCTCCGCCTCCGGGCTTGCAGATGTATATTTCAGGTTTGAAGGAAAAAATTCTTTCATACTGTTCAATTCTTTGCTCATACAGCTGAATCGACCCTTCCTCAATAATGCTTACCGTGCAGCCGCCGAAACCCGCGCCGGTCATTCTTGAGCCGTAGACTCCCTCCGTTTCCCAGGCCCGTTTAACCAGCCAGTCAAGCTCTGGACAGGTCACTTCATACAGATCCCGTAAGCTCTCGTGAGACCGGTTCATTAATTTGCCTAGCACAGAAAAATTATTACGTTTCAACGCTATTTCAGCATCCAGAACACGCTGGTTTTCCTCAACCACATGGAGACACCTTTTACGGGTAGATTCAGGAATTAGGCCAAGAGAGTCGCGAAGATCAGCGACCGTATAATCCCTCAAAGCGGAGCCGCTTTTTCTTGTATTGAGTAAATCAACACACTTTTCACATTCTTCCCGGCGTTGATTATATTCTGAATCAATCAGCGCCCGCGGTACATTTGAATTAGTAACCAATATTTTAGCAGTATTCAATTTTAGAGGAATTTGCCGGTATTCAAGAGTACGGGTATCTATAAGCATCACATGATCTTCACATGCTAAACAGGAAATGAATTGATCCATTACACCACAGTGAACACCCACAAAACCGTCTTCTGCATCCCGTGCGGCTACAGCCAGTTCAGGGTTGGAAATATCCAGCTTAAATAACTTCCGTATAGCAAAGCCTGTTGCTATTTCCAGTGCTGCCGAAGAAGAAAGCCCGGCACCTACCGGTACATTACCCTTAACGGTTAAATTAACCCCCCCAACTCTGTAGCCTTTTCTTAAGATTACATTGATCATTCCCTTAGGGTAATTTGCCCATCTATCTTCTCTTTTGTAGCGCAGGTTGGGAATACTGGTTCGTTTCTTATCATCAAAATCCACTGCATAAAATTTGAGATTCTGATCCTTTCTTGGTGACACGGCAACCATAACGGTAAAACCAATAGCCATGGGCATTACAAAACCATCATTATAGTCAGTGTGTTCACCTATAAGATTCACTCGCCCGGGAGCAGAGGCAATAACCAGAGGTTTTTCTCCATAGACCTCTTCATGAGACCTAATAATATCTTCCATCAATGACTCCGCTTAAAAGGATAAAACAGCAATCTATAGTAATGGAAAAGGTAAAAGTATTCAATAATAAGTCGTATATGTGTCGAAAAGAAAATATATGGAATCTTACCTGCAGTATGGTGAAGAAAGAATATTTGAAGCCGGTACGGTCATCTATAAAGCCGCAGATCCAAATGAGAATAAACCAATATTCTTTATTACTGCCGGCCTGGTCAAAATTGAGATCACTCTGGCCGGCGGCGCTAAATTTCCCTTATACCTGCAGCCGGATTCAATCTTCGGACTGGTGGAACCATTAGCCGAATGTAACCGGTTGACTTCAGCCTTTGCCATGGAACCGTCTATACTCTATAGTTGGGATCTGGAAAATTTTGAGCTTGCTTCCGGGGTTTCCTGGGAACTGGCCCTGGCTTCAATAACCGGATTAACCCGGTTCCTTCGCATTTTAAACGCTGAATTCGGAGAAAAGATCGGTCTCATAAAAAGGTAAGAGATTATGCAGGAAAAAGAATACAATGACATCATGAAGATCGCCTTTCATGCTGATGAGGCGATTGATGAACATATTAAAGAAAAATTCGGAAGAGATTATCCTGATAAAACAATCCTGATCAAAGAGGGTGAGACCAAACAGGAAATCTACTGGCTCCTTTCCGGAGAGGTTTATATAACCCGAAAAATGGGGAAAAAGTATAAAGTTCTGGCAACCCTGGGCAGTGGTGAATTGATAGGCGAAATGAGTTTTTTCGACCGCTCGGTTCGTTCAGCTACAGTTATTACCAAGGGGCCGGTTAAAGCGCTTGTCTTTTCTAAAGAGAATTTTGCCGACATCTTCTCAGCCAGCCCTCAATGGACCAAACGCTTTTTAATTTCTCTTTCCTGCCGCATCCGCCTGATGATAGAAAAATTAATTACACTGCAGTAAATATCCGCTAAAAAATATTTTTCTTGAGGAATGATCAGCGAAAAAAATGAAGAAGCCTATCCTAGCCGCTCTGGTTAATCGTTTATCTTATATCTCTTCTTAAAGCGCTCTACCCGCCCGGCTGTATCAACCAGCTTCTGTTTACCGGTAAAAAATGGATGACAATTAGAACATATTTCCGTATCTATTTTTTTTACCGTAGAACGGGTTTCTATAATATTTCCACATACACAGGTTATGGTTGTTTCCTCATATTTAGGATGAATACCTTTCTTCAATCTATTACCCCCTTAAGCATCAACTGCATTCGGCTTCGCCTCAGCTTTCCGCCACCGATGAAGTATTCATTGACTTCATAAAAGCCTCATTATTCTTTGTTTTCAGCATTCTGTCAATCAGCAGCTCAATAATTTCCACATCGTCCATGGGATTAATTACCTTGCGCAGGACCCACATCTTACTTAAATCTTCTTCCGTTAAGAGGAGCTCCTCTTTCCGGGTACCTGATCTCTTGATATTGAGTGCCGGATAGAGCCTGCGGTCAGAAAGTCTCCGGTCCAGATTGATCTCCATATTGCCCGTACCTTTGAACTCCTCAAAAATGACTTCATCCATACGGCTGCCCGTTTCAATCAGAGCAGTGGCAATAATAGTCAGGCTCCCCCCCTCTTCAATATTACGGGCTGCTCCGAAAAAGCGCTTGGGCTTGTGCAGAGCATTCGAATCAACACCACCAGACAGGATTTTACCGGAAGTTGGTACGGTTTGATTATAAGCGCGGGCCAGACGAGTAATTGAATCTAAAAGTATTATTACATCTCTCTTATGTTCTACCAGGCGCTTGGCTTTTTCGATAACCATCTCTGCTACCTGTACATGCCGTGTTGCCTGCTCATCAAAAGTCGAAGATACTACCTCTCCCTTAACATTACGCTGCATATCGGTGACTTCTTCAGGACGTTCGTCGATTAAAAGCACAATAACGAAGATCTCCGGATGGTTTGCAGTAATGGCATTGGCAATCTGCTGTAAAATAATTGTCTTGCCTGTTCTCGGCGGCGAAACAATAAGCCCCCTTTGCCCCTTGCCAATAGGAGAAAAGAGATTAATCATCCTGGTAGATAACGGTTTACTGGAAATTTCCAGATTAATCATCTGGTCAGGATAGAGCGGTGTAAGGTTTTCAAAGGGAATTCGGGTCTGTGCTATTGCCGGGTCATCAAAGTTTACACTCTCAACCCGCAGCATGGCAAAAAACCGCTCACCCTCTTTTGGAGGCCTGATCTGACCGGAAACTGTATCACCGGTTTTTAGATTAAATAGCCGGATCTGTGACGGTGAAATATAGATATCATCAGGCCCGGGAAGATAGCTGTAATGGGGAGAGCGCAGGAAACCGTAACCATCCGGAAGGGTCTCCAGAACTCCATACGCATATATCTGGCCGCCGCGTCCTGTATGGAGCTTCAGTATATTAAAGATAAGCTCCTGCTTTTTCATAGATATCAAAGCCTCTTGACTGATACTCTTTTCCACGGCCAGAGTACGTAATTCGGGCATATTCATATGAATCAGATCGTTGATATGAAGTTTTTCCAGCTCTTTAGAGATATTTCTATTCTTGTTGACTTTACTCGAGTTATGTAAATCCCCACTTTCTTTACCCCGGTTTCCTCTCCCGGCATTTGACCGCTTAGTGGAATTAGCAGCAGCCTCAGAAACGAATTCACCGGAGCTCATACCTTCATTAACAGTAGATTCCACTATTGTATCTTGAACAACAGAAGGGCGCTGTGAAGAATTAATCCTACCATCTGCAGTTTTCGCCTCTTTTTCCGGCTGCGGTCCACTTTCCAGCACACTCAAGGACGGATCGGGTTCTTTGATAAGCTCAACTCGGATCTTTTTTTTCCGCCCTTTTTTATTATTTTTCTCAATTTCTTTAGTTTCAGCAACCCCGGAGTATTCCACCCCAGGAGGGAAAACCGGAGCTTCATCTACTGATGAACCCGCTTCAACCTGCCGTGAGGGAATCTCATTCTCATCATTCCGGGATGATAACAGCTCAAATTCATTCTGCATACCATGCAGAGATTCGTTGCTGCCTTTGCCATTGCCTGAATTCTTTTTCTTTCGGATTATTACCATCTAACTCCCCGTAATCTTAATTCTCATATTCTTTCGGGATTGAATTTATTATTCGGATATTATTCGGTTAGCAGAATCTATAGTATCTATTATATTAATAAGCATTGCAATTGTCAAGTCAAACATAGCTATCTAGAATTTCCCTCTAAATATAGCGGTTTTAGCCATTCAGTTCACTTTCAGCTAATAGAAAAGCTGTTACTGCTGTTTTCCTCCGTATTTGATCCCGGGACCCGTGAAACCGGAACAGCCGGCATAGCGGTTTTCTATCTCCCTGTTTAAAAGAAATCCACACGGTACCAACCGGTTTTTGCGCAGTTCCCCCTCCGGGTCCGGCAATTCCGGTAACTGCCAGCCCTACATCAGTCTGACAACGCTTCAGTGTTGCTTCTGCCATAGCAGCCGCTGTTTCTGACGATACTGCACCATATTCTGCCACCAGGCTGTTGTCAATGCCCAAAAGATCAATCTTAGACTGGATAGAATAGGCAGTTATCCCCCCAAAAAAGATATCGGAGCTTCCGGGAAGATCGGTAAGCAATTTTCCCAGCAAACCGCCGGTACACGATTCTGCAAGAGCTATCTTCAGACCCTGCAACCTCAGGGCGCGGGAAAGGAGCTGCGCAGGTTTAACATCCCCCCTTCTTATATAGAGAGAACCGAAAGATTCCTGCAGGCAGGAGAAGAGTGCTTCCCGCTCTTCCTCATTGCCCCCGCGAAGGTAGAAAGCAATTCGATCATCAGCTACCCTGGTTCCCCATTTTACCCTTTTTTCAGAGCATTTCTGCAATTGCTCTTCAAGCCTGGATTCAGGTATTGACATGGCTGTTCCAGTTAAAACTTGCTCCACCGTTAAAGAGAAGAAATCCTCTATCAACCTTTCCACTCCGGGTGCGTACATCGCCTCCAGCTCTCCTGGAGGGCCAGGCAAGGCAATAATCAGGCTTTTATTGATCCTCCCATAAAACCCGGGCGCCGAGCCTACCGGGTTTATCAATATCTTAAAACCTTGAGGGAAATAAGCCTGCTTCCTGTTTGTTTCCGCAATTTTTTGCCCTGAGTACCGTTTCTTTAAATCTTCCCAGATAGATTGTTGAAAAACAAGTTCAGTACCTGCAGCTTCAGCTATTGCTTCCCTGGTCAGATCATCTGATGTCGGTCCCAAACCGCCGGTGACTATTATTAAGGAGCACTCTTCAGCAGCCCGATCCAGCTCGGCTGTAAAAACATCTAGAATATCTGGAATTTGAATTCCACGAATAACGGTAAAACCCAGCCTGCTGAGCTCGGAGCTTAAATACCGCAGATGGCTGTTAATAATAATGCCCTCAGTAAGCTCAGTGCCTACCGAGAGAACAATCGCCCTGGATTTGCTGTTAGACACTCTGCGTTGCTTTTTTTATCTTCTGCACTCCGGCTGAAAAAACATCGATAGCATCTGAATTCTTAATCATTTCACATTTCCCATCGAAAACCACACCGTCGGCTATTTTCAACTTAGCTGTTCGAATATTTCCAAATACCTGCCCGGTGCTGAGCATTTCCAGCTTCTCTGCAGCCTCAATGTTGCCCCTGACTACTCCTCCGATTACAATAGAGCCTACTCGTATATCCGCCTTTACTACTGCCCCATTCTCAATAAAAAGATAACCGGACGAAATAATTTCACCCTCGAAATTACCATCAATTTTCAGGGAATCCTTAAATTTCAGTGTCCCATCAAAGTTTGTTTCTCTACCTAGGGTTGTAGCGGTCTTTTCAAAGCCTTTGTGATCATTATTCTTAGACATAATCGCTCTATTTTGTTGTCATTACAAATACACCATCCCAATCATCGGGAGGCGGGTTGGCAATGTAATGTTTGCAGCGCGAGTAATATACCTTTGAAGGTCCATCTGTTGGATCTATTTTTAATGCTTTCGCAAAAAAATCCCTTGCTTCAGGGAACTTCATAAGTTTATAACATTTACGCCCTTCACCAAACAGTTCTAAAACCTTCTTTTTGGTTTCAGTAATCATTTTTTATACTCCATCCAGTTTCTCATTGCGCTTTTTCCAATTTCTAAGGTGCTTCTGCAGTTTCTTTTCCAGATCCTCTACAGTCAGATCGCCGCGCTTCAATTTATCTTCTTTGGTTTGGAGTTCTTTTATCTCATCTTCAAGCCCTCGCAGGGTTGCCAGAATTTCCTGACTCTCCTTCTTTATTAATTCTACAAATTTCACTGTTTCATCAATATTAGCGGGGTCCAGGTTTCTTGCTGCTTCCAGCAATTTTGTTACCGGTTTATTAATATGTTTGGTAAAAAAAATCAGAGAATTATTCAAAGACTCAACTACTGCGATCCGGCGTTCCCTGCGGGAGATTTCACGTGACAGATCTCTATTGCGCAGCACTGCTCGAATCCGGGCCAGTACTTCTGAAAAGTTGAATGGTTTGGTAATGTAATCGTCAACTCCCAGTTCAAGACCTTCAATTTTATCCTGAACCTCATCCATTGCAGAAAACATAATGATCGGAAGCTGACGGTATTTGCGGAATTCTTTATCCTGTTTCAGCTTCTTTGCTACTTCCCAGCCTGTTAGTTTGGGCATGATATTATCCAGAATAAGCAGATCGGGATCGGTTTCCACCACCTTTACCAGTGCTTCTTCCCCATCAGCTGCCTTCTCTACACTAAATCCCAATTTACTGAGCATAACATCAAAAAATTCCAAATTAATAGGCTCATCATCGACAATCAGTATTTTACCTTTTAATTTCATATCTCTTTCCCCTGAAATTATATCCATTTTCCTAAACTTATCTGCTCTTGTCAAGCTATGATATGCTTTGTTATGATTGCAGCCTTAATAACAATTGCCTGAAAAGCCCGAAACCTGTTCCCAGCAGGGAAAACAATAGACTTAACCAGCCAAACCAGTCACCCCAGCGGGTATAAGGCGTTGTCCGTGCCTTATATACAGGAACAACGCCTGCAAGGTATCCTTCAACAAAGGGGGCAAATGTTTTCAATATTTTACCATTCGGATCAATAATAGCGGTAATTCCGCCATTGGTGGCACGAACGACCGATCTTCTATTTTCAACAGCTCGTAACACTCCCATACTCATATGCTGCATTTCAGCTGCTACCGATTCGGACCAGGAGTCATTGGTCATGTTCACCAGCACATCTGCTCCCTCACGGATAAAATTACGGCAGAGATAGCCAAAGGTATCCTCAAAACAGATGGGTGTAGAGAACTTTACCCCATCACTTTCAAATACTGTGTATTCCCTGCCCTTCTCCCAGAAATGAGTATCCGCATTGCGCAGCCATCTATATATTCCGGGCAAAGCCTGCTTATAGGGAAAGTATTCAGTAAAGGGTACCAGATGAATTTTTCGGTAAGTTTCGACGATCTTGCCATCTCTAAAAAGGACGGCAGCATTATAATCCACCCTCTTTTCCTCTCCCGTCTCGGTACGGAGTAACTGTCCATCGTCATTACCGATCACAAAGGAGAGTTCCTGCTTTTCCAGGAAGCCGCGCAATCTCTTCACCAGAATATAGGATGTCTGGTCTGTCCGGTAGCGCGTATGCCAGTCAATGCCGGGTACAAATGATGTCTCCGACCAGATAATAATGTCAGGCTCTTCGCTCAACGCCTCATTGCTCAAACGTATTAGTATATCCAGTGACTTCTCATAGGCTGTGACTCCACCCTTCCAGGGATCAACATTCTGCTGGATTAGAGCAACCTTCCAGGGTTGAGAATTATCAGTATTCACCTGAGCGAAGTAGCCGGAGAAAATGATCACGATGAAGAAAATAAGGTAGCTGACAACAGGCAGCCGGTACTCTCTTAAGCGTTCTAAAGATACTTGCCCTTTTAAGAAGTGGCCAATAAGAGCGGAAGGAAAGACAACTATTAAGGAGACTCCCCATACACCGGTAATTGAGGCGAATGCGATTAAAGGAAGAAAAAGATATTGTGAATAACCCAGGTTACCGTAAGCATAGGCCAAAAAGCCCTGGGTTTTCACAAATTCATAAGCAACCCACAACAGGCTTTGGAGGATATATCCTGACCGGGGAAAAAATGAATCTGCAGCCTTTAATAAAGGGAAAAGCAGTAAAAAGTAAACGGAATGGATGGGAGGAACGATAAAGATAGCCAGGGGGTGGAATTTAACCAACCAGAAATTAAAGAGACTGTAACTGATAAAACCGAAGAATATTCCGTAGACGAAGCAGCTCTTCCAACTGCAGCGATGTACAACAATAAAAAGAGGTATCAGCGCAAAAAAAGCAAGGGGAAAGTAGCCCCACCAGGAAAGAAAGCTGGGAAAAGAGATTGCAAATAGAAATGCTGACAGAGATAATAGAAAAAGATCCTTGAGAATAGGAAAAGAAAATTTTTTATCTTCCCAACTTGAGTAATTAAGCTTACCGCTAAACAAGCCTATTCTCTTAAGGACCAGGCTTTTTGTTTTAGTTCTCTGCCGGGGCGGAAAGAAACAACTCCATGATCCTTTACAATTACACTTGCCCCGGTCTTCGGATTTCGAGCCTTCCTTCCCTTACGATCCCTGATCTCAAAGGTACCTAGCCCGCGCAGCTCAATTATACGGTTCTGAAGCATACCCTCTTTTAATTCCAGGAAAAAGAGATTTACAATTTTATGGATATTTCTTTTGCTGACTTTGACTTTTGGGTAGATATTATCAACTATGTCTGCTTTGGTGAGCTTGGTCTCAGACATCCAAACTCCTTTCCCTTTTAATGGATTATACCTTTAATACTCTGGACATAAAGCTCCAAAAGATCAGCTCACTTTAGTGAGCATTTTATATAGTCTATGTTTCTTTCTTGCTGCCATGTTCTTATGAAAAACACCCTTGCTGACAGCTCTATCCAGTAGTCTTGTACAAACCTTTAACTGTACTTCTGCTTCATCTTTAGAATTATCTTTTAAAGCTTCCAGGTAACCTCTTATACTGGTCCGCACTCTGGAGCGTACCATTTTATTCCTTAGACGCCGCTTTTCACTCTGTTTATGTCTCTTCGCAGCTGAATCTTTTACCGGCAATGAACTCGTCCTCCGTTAATTTCGCTTTAATAATTGCTACAGAAAATAACACAAATAGAGCAAGGTGTCAAGCCGACCGAAGGAAGTCCTTTAGGGCGACCAAAGGAAGTCCTTTAGGCCGACCGGCCGGGCATATTTCAACATTTGCTTTTTTCTTTACTCTTCATTAAAGTTTGAATGAGGTAATATAGATCAGATCAGGGCGGAGACTATCCCTGTGGGTATGGAAAAAAAGAGAAAAAACACAGCGTCCGAACCTGTCTGGAAGCCGGCGGATTACCTGTATCCGGCGCTGGTCGCTGCAGCGGGATTGTTATTAAGCGTAATTGTATTCTTCATGATATGGGGATCGCTGCAGGAAAGGGATCAAGATCAGTTTATAAAGGAAGCTGAAACCAGGATTATTCTTTTCGAGTTTGAAATCGGGCACCATCTGCATGAGCTCGATGCAATAGGACGCTTTTTCAAAGGATCAAAATTTGTTGATCGCGAAGAGTTCCATGCATTTGTTTATCCGCCTCTCTTGGAACATCCGGAAGTTCGTTCCTTTAAATTGATTCCCCGCATTCTCCATTCAGATCGCCTTGACCATGAGGATGAAGCTGTAAAAGCAGGGCTTGCGGGGTATCAAATCCTTGAAAAAACAGAGCAGGGGCTTATAAGTCCTGCCCGGCAGCGGGAAGAATACTATCCTGTTTTTTACAGCGAGCAGACAGCCGAAAATGATGACATTTTTGGTCTGGATCTCTCATCGATACCTGAGTACCGTGAAGCGCTTGAACAGGCCCGTGACACCGGCAGGACCGCAGCAGCGACACACATCGAAATGGAGGGAGAAAAGGGGTATAGCGCCGCTTTTTTCTGTCCTGTTTATTATGCCAGGGTAGAAACGGTAACGGTTGAAGAGCGCCGGAAAAATATTATGGGCTTTGTTGCCTGTGTGGTTAGCATTAGTGATGTACTGGAAACTGTTATCTCCGGCACTATTCATGCCGGTATAGATACTGAAATCCTGGATGCAAGCGCGCCGGCAGGAGAGCAGCTTCTCTACCTGCATTGGGCCCGCACCCGCGAAAAAGAAAATGAAGGCTCGCCTACGGATGAGCCTCACAATGTCTCGGGCCTGAATTATGCCAGAAAAATTGAAGTGGCGGGACGTAGTTGGAATATCGTCTGCGCGCCTGCTCCGGGATTTGCAGCTACAGCCCGGAACATAGCCCCATGGAGTGTACTGACAACCTTCCTTTTTCTTACCGCTATGATAACCATGTATATAATCCAGAACAGGCGGAGGGCCAGGATAATCAATACCCTTGTAGAGCGACGTACCGCCGAACTTACGGAACAGCGGAATCTTATGCGCACTGTTTTTTCCACTACTCCCGACCTTCTGGTACTGCAGGACCTGGATTCAGTTTACCAGGCAGCTAATGAGGCTTTCTGCGGCTTCATTGGCCTAAAAATGAGGGAAATCGCCGGAAAAACCGACTTTGACTTCTTTCCTCCGGATAAAGCGGAAGAATATAGAAAACGTGACAGGGAGGTCATCGAATCCGGAAAAACCAGGACCACAGATGAGGAGCTAACAGGCATCCTCCAGGACAAAAGGTGGTTGAGCGTAACCAGGACGCCTATCTATAGTGCTGACGGCAAGATAAGCGGACTTCTCCATTCAAGCCGTGACATTACAGAACGTAAAGAAAATGAGAATAAACTCAAAGAAACCCTATCCGATCTTGAAAGGCACAACAGGCTGATGACGGGACGCGAGGAACGGGTTCTGGAATTGAAAAAGAGGGTAAATGATCTGCTTAAAGAATTGGGAAGGGAAGAGCATTTTAAAATCACCTCGACTGTTGATGGTGCACCCGGCGTGGCGGTAATAAGCGATGTTGCAGCTCTTGAGTCCGGAAGCGAGGCTCAAACTTCTACTTTTAGCAGCGCACAAGTCTTAGTAGATATGGAAGCTGCGGAGAGAGCTGGAATTGAAAAACAGGAGGTTGAAATTGGCTTTATTCCCATAGTATGCTCTGCACCTCTGTTCAAGTAAGCCGCTTCGCGGCCGGAATCAAACTCGTCTTCATTAATTATAACAGACATCTATAACCGTTTCTATCTTTTTTATTTAACTACAATTTTCCTCTAA
>Ga0114923_10000927_pt1 | contig 20889 bp, 17 predicted proteins | sample SumtaG_FD_89578 | JGI IMG/M metagenome (GOLD analysis project Ga0114923, IMG submission 89578) | Deep subsurface microbial communities from Indian Ocean to uncover new lineages of life (NeLLi) - Sumatra_00157 metaG | ecosystem: Environmental > Aquatic > Marine > Oceanic > Sediment | place: near...
CCTAATCCTAACCACAATTTTTTCTTCATATCTTTTTTTCAAACCAAATTATTTTCAAACTGCCAAACTCTTTGTATTCTTTCTGCTCCCACGGCTCTTCTAAAACAACTTTTTCCACTGGTTCACTAGTTACTGCCCCAACTCTTTCTACATCTTCAGGAATCGATTTTAATATATCATCGTCAGTCATTTGCGCTGTACCTACATACAAAGGCAATTCCCCTACCGGCACATAAATCGGCGCTGGAATATCATAATATTTAGTCTCCCATATATGATGAGCCGCCCCATTAAAATTCAACAAAAAATCCCCTTCCCTTAATTCTTCTTTTACATAGCTGGCAAATTGTCTGAAAGGTCTTTTTTTAGGCTGAGTAAATACCTGATAACTAAAAAATCCATAAATAATTACCAGCAAAGTCAACACATGTATTAAATTTTTCCTTAATCCCATTCCTATTAGCACTGCTATACCCATTACCACTGACAATAAATATCTGTCATAAAAAATTGGTGTTATTAAATAAGATACAATATATGACAACACTACTGGAAACATCACCAATACCAATACTTCCAGCCATTTTTTGCCAATTTTCTGCCAATTTTTACCCAACAACAATACTACCACTAATATTGCTACTTTTATTCTCCACTCCTCTATTATTCCACCTGTAAAAAATCTACCCATTAAACCTAACACTTCAACTATTGTTGGTGCTTTCAACCAAAAACCAGCTCCCTGCACTCTGGTAGTCTGCAAATACATTGGGTAAAGCCAGGGTGTATACAATAAGCCAACTAATAAAAATGGCTTTAATTGCTTAAACCACTTTTTCCACTTCTTCCACTTAAATTCACATACTAAATACCACAATCCTTGTCCTGCCACTGTAAATAAAGCTAAATGATGAGTATATAAAGCCAAAACCGTTAAAATTACATAGCCTGTCCATTTTCTGGCTGTAAAAAAATAAATTGAACCTAAAGTAGCAAAACATAATAAAGCATACATCCTCCATTCAAAAGCATAAGGTAAAACAAATGGACTTAAAAATGCCAACAAACCAGTTAAAACTGCTAAATATTTTCTTTTTGACGCATTATAAACAATCAATCCTACAAATATTCCTGCTCCTAAAATTAACAACAAAGACAAACTTCTTAAACCTATCTCAGAAAATCCCACCAATCTTGTCCATAACCAACCTAAAACATAAAACCCCGGTGGAGATGTATCCCTCATCACCACGCCAATCATTTCTCCAAAGTCTTTCATTACCGCCAAAGCTGAAAATCCTTCATCTCCCCATAAACTCTCATTTAAAAGTGTTAGCATACTATTCCAGTATATCTTGTTTCTTTTCTTTTTCCCACTCTCTTTAACTACCTACTAATCATATCCATATTATATCCAAAAATATCCATATTTATAAAAAGCACTTCAAGGATAAACCCTGAAGTATCTATCTATATCTGAATAATCAATTCTAAATATTCCTCCACTGACATATTTAAAGTTCTTAAATTGCTACGAATAATAAATACCGGCACTTCTCTATCTGCTGTAATAACCACTGGCCTCTTTAAACCTGAACGAGTATAAATAAAATGGTCACCTTTTTTTCTCTTTAACTGGCAACCTATTAATCTTAAAAATGTTTCAAATTTCTTTCTTTTAATCGGGCAAGGCGGGGCATTTCAATTTAAAGGCACAGATACATTAGCCATTTCATGAGTAATTGGTAAAGGAGATTGCCATTGCCTGGCTACTTTTTTCCACCCTAAATCAGACAAAACTTCATCCAAAGTTCCCATCTCCATTAATTCTTCTACAAGAATCGTCACTGCTTCATTAAATCTTTTTTTTACTTTTTCAAAAGACAAAGCAGAAGTCGATAAATCCAAAACCGGAGAATAAGCAATATATGCCTTACCTTCACGAAAAATACTAACTGGTACTTTAAAATTCAAAGCTATCTTTTTCTTCATATGTTTTTATTATACACTACACTGGTCTATGAATATTCTCAAACTCACATCTAAAAACAAAAACAAAATCATCACCAAAGCCATTAAAACATTAACAGCTGGCGGTTTAATCATCTACCCCACTGAAACCTGCTATGGTGCTGGCGTTGATGCCACCAATTCCCAAGCAGTCAACAAACTTCTCCAATACAAAACCTTTCGCCAAGGCAAGCCCTTATCCATTGCTGTTGCTGACCAAAAAACAGCCGCCAAATATGTCTATATCAATCAAACCACTAACAATCTATATCAGAAATTCCTTCCCGGCCCATTAACTGTTATCTCTAAATCCAAACATAAAACTGCTCCACAAATTGAATCCAGCACTAACACTATTGGTATCCGCATTCCTGATTATGCATTAATCATCAGTCTTCTCAAACAATTTAAAAAACCAATTACTGCCACTTCTGCTAATGTTTCTTACAAAAAACGCCCTTATTCTATTAAAGATATTTTAAACAATACTTCCAAAAAACAACAAAATTTAATTGACTTAATTATCGACGCCGGCTCTTTACCTAAAAGAAAACCTTCAACCATAGTTGACACAACTTTAGATGATCCCTTAATCCTCCGACAAGGAAAACTCGTTGCCTCCCCGGGGTGCAACTTTACTACCACCAAATCTCCATCCCAAACCATCAACCTAGCTCAAACTTTAATGCTCAAACATTGGAATGATCTCCAAAAACAGACTCTCATCTTTTTACTTATTGGCGATCTTGGCGCTGGCAAAACTCAATTTGCCAAAGGAATTGGTAAATTTCTCCAAATAAAACAAACAATTACTTCTCCTACTTACACTATTGCTAAAGAATATGATTACAATTATCACCAAACAAAAGGTAAATTTATTCATCTGGATACTTGGCGTTTAGTTAATCTTCAGGAATTAACCTCACTTAATCTATCAAAGTATCTCAAACCTAAACATATTATAGCTATTGAATGGGCTGATAGAACTTTAAAGCCATTACTTAATCTTGCTAAAAAATCCAACGCCAAATTAATAACTATCAAAATTAAAACAACCAAACCTACTCATAGAAAAATAACTATACGATCATAGCTCTAAATCCCTCTCTGTTACTTTTCACACGACTTTAAATTTCCTCTCAATCTCCTTCAATTTCTTATCATCTAATTTCTTTCCTTTTAAATCATTGCTCTTCCCTGGCAGTAAATGAATATGTGCATGAGGTACATCTATTCCAAAAATCATTAATCTAACCATTTTTCCACCTGTCTTATCTCGATAACTCCGAGCCACCTTGCCCACTACTTCAAAATACTTACCCAAATTAGGATAATCCCACACCTGCTCAACATGCATTTTTGGAATTACTAAAGTATGCCCCTCTGTTTCAGGAAACACATCTAAAAAACCTAAAAACTCATCATCCTCATATATTTTATAACTCGGAATTTCTCTCTTAACAATCTTGCAAAAAATACAATCAGACATAATTCACTAATCCTTTCTTATAACATAATGACTACTAGGACCTTTACCTTTTCTTTCAATTATACTCAATTTCCTCAATGCCTCCAATTCCCTATATGCAGTCTTGGAACTAACACTAGCAATATCCACCACATCAGATCGAAAAATTTTTCTATTTATAGAAATAAAGTCAAGAATATCTCTCTGTCGCTTACTTAAATAAACTGATTTATTTGCTTTCATTTCTAACGCAAAATTCTCTACCTTTTCTAAAACACTTCTCAATTCAATTAAAAAACCTTGACTAAAATATTCTAACCAAAAAGTTAAATCTTTCTCTTTTCTAGCTTCTTGAATTGCCAAATAATATTCATCTCTATGTAAATTATAATAATCTTCTAAAGCAAACATCTTTTTTATATCATAATTCTTATAATACAAAACTAAGGTAGCTAAGGCCCTCGCTATTCTTCCATTTCCATCAGCAAAAGGATGAATTGTAACTAACTCATGATGAGCAATTCCTGCTATTACAATCGGAGATAATTTACTCTCTGTTTTATCTTTCAACCATTTACAAAAACTTTTCATCATTTTCTTCACCTCTCCTGCTACTGGAGCTTTATAAACCACTTTTCCACTAATTTGCTTTACTACATAAACTGGACCAGTGCGATAATATCCGCTTTCCTTTGCCACTAAAAGTTTATCTGTAGTTAATTTGTGAATATTAAAAATTATTTTTTCCCAATCATTAATCTGCTCATTAGCTATTTTATCTATAAATTGCATTACTTTTTGGTAATTAATTACTTCCAAGCCATCTTTACTTTTTCCTTTGGCTACTGATTTACCTTTTAAAACAGCTTCTACATCTCTTAGACCCAACAAATTACCTTCAATCGCTGTAGAAGAATGAATCATTCGCAAACGAGCCTTTTGCTTTAAATCTATCTCTCTCTTAGGTAAAACATTCAAACTTAATATCTTTTCTTTACAAATAGCAATCTCTATTAATAATCCATTTAGCTTTGAACTAATTGTATAATTTGGCTCAAACATAACTGAATTATATCAAAATGACCTGATTTTGTCAAGAGTAATCAGGTCATAATCGTGTCAAAAATCAGGTCAAAAGTATGAAGAATGATATAATCAACTCATGTTAAAACCAATCATCTTATCTATCGACACCTCTTGTGATGAAACATCTGTGGCTGTCTCTCATGGCCGCAAAATCCTCTCCAATGTTATTTCCTCCCAAATCAACATTCACAAAAAATGGGGCGGTGTTGTCCCTTATTTAGCCAAACGCGCCCATCAGGAAAAAATCGATTTTGTCATCAACAAAGCTATTACTAAAGCAAATAGGAATAAACAAATTTTAAGCGCGCAATCAATCAATGCCATCGCCGTCACCATCGGCTCCGGCCTAGCTCCCGCTCTGGAAGTTGGCCTTAAAACCGCCAAACAATTAGCACAAAAATATAACAAACCTTTAATTGCCATTAATCACATGGAAGCACATCTTCTTTCCTCCTTTGCCTTAAATTCCCAAGGCAACGGCCCCTTACCTTCAATACCTTCAAGGTCCGACCTTGAAGGTTGCTTTCCCGCGATTGGACTTTTAGTTTCCGGCGGTCACACTCAATTAATTTTAGTTAAATCCATTGGCAACTATCAACTCTTAGGCGAAACTTTAGATGACGCAGCTGGCGAAGCTTTAGATAAACTAGCCAAAATGCTTAAACTTGGCTATCCAGGCGGACCAATTGTCGAACAATTAGCTAAACAAGGAAATATTGATAAAATCCCCCTCCCTATTCCCATGCAGCATTCTAAAAATTTCAACTTCAGTTTTTCCGGACTTAAAACCGCCGCTCTTTACACTATCCAAAAACAAAAAAACATTTCAAAAACATTTACTTACAACCTCTGTGCCAGCTTTCAGAAAGCCATCGCCATCAGCTTAACTACCAAACTTAAAAAAGCCATTGAAAAATATAATCCTAAAGCTGTTCTGCTTGGTGGCGGTGTTATCTCCAATCTCTACATCCGCAATCAACTACGTCAAACTATCAAGCAATATAACATTCCCATGCATATTCCCTATTCAAAAAAACTTCTTACTGACAATGCCGCCATGGTCTGCATCCCTGCTTATTTTAAATATCTTAACCAAGACTTTGTTAAAAACATAGACAAACTTGACCGCCAACCCAACCTAAATTTTTAAGCTCAAGGTATTATTGTATAATTATCTTATGCTCCTGTAGTTCAATGGATAGAACAGAGGTTTCCTAAACCTCCGATCTAGGTTCGATTCCTGGCAGGAGCACAAATCTAACTATTATTCTCTTTCTTCCTTAGAATAAACAAATTCCATTGCTCTTGATTTCCAATCAATGATTTCTTTTTCTCCAAACACTAACCCTTTTTCTTTTTCAGCTGTTTCTACACTATCTGAAGCATGAATTAAATTCAATTGCTGACTCATAGAATAATCACCTCTGACACTACCAGCTTCTGCTTCCCTACCATGAGTAGCCCCCACTAATTTCCTTACTGTCTCTACTGCATCAATTCCCTCCCAAAGCATAGCCACAATTGGTGCTGATTTCATAAATAATTTTAAGTCAGCGAAAAAATCTTTGCCTTTATGATGAACATACCATTTATCTAAAATTTCATCAGTTAAATACATCATCTTAATTCCTGCCATCTTCATGCCTTTTCTTTCAAACCTAGTAATAATCTCTCCTAATAAACTTCTTTGTAAAGCATCTGGTTTAATTAGCACGACTGATTGTTGTAATTTCATATTATTATCAATATATCAGTATTAAATAATTTTCTCAAATCTATCTTTATCTTTAAACTTACCCACCACTGTTAAATTCAACATTTCTTTCTTGAAAATTCTCTCAGCCACTCTTAAAACATCTTCTTTTTTCACTGCCTCCACTCCTTTTATTACCTCTTCCACTGTCCTGATTCTATTTTCCAACACCAAACTTTCACTAAACACACCAGCTACTTCTTGATTATCTTCCAAGCTCAAAACCAACCTTCCCTTTAAATATTCTTTAGCTAATTTCAACTCCCTTTCCTTAACTCCACCATCTCTCATTTTCATATATTCCCCCAAACACACTTTAATGGCTTCATCTATTCTGGCTCTGTCACAACCAGCCTGAGTCACCAAATGTCCTGTTTCCATAAAACTATTAATTCCCGATCTAACATAATAAACCAAACCTCTTTTTTCCCTAATCTCATCCCACAATCTGGAACTACTATTGCCTCCTAAAATTGTATTTAACACTGCTAACACATATCTGTCTTTATTTCCCCTCTCAAAAGTCCTTATTCCCAAACAAAAATGCGCCTGCTCAATCTCCTTATTAATCACCTGCACCTCTTGACTAGGCTGCACAAACTCAAACAATTTTGGTTTATCACCTAACTTAATTTCTCCTTCACCGTCAGCTTTAAATATTTCTTTAACTGCTAATTCAACATCTCCTTCCATTCCTCCGGCTATTCCCAATGCCATATTTTTAGGCTGATACCATTGTTGTAAATGACTATCAAATTCTTTTTTCTTTAATCTTTTAATATTTTCTGCTTCACCAATTACATGCCTTCCCAAAGCTGTGCCATCATATATTTGCTTGGCAAATTCTCTTCCCACTAAGCTCATTGGATTATCCTGATACATTTTAATTTCTTCTAAAATCACTCCTCTTTCTTTTTCCAATTCTACTTCCGGCAATAATGGTTTGAACACTGCTTGATACACATATTCCAAACCTAGTTTCCAATGCTTTTTAGCTATTTTTACCCAAAAGCCCGTATGTTCTCTGGAGGTAAAAGCATTAAATACTCCACCCACAGACTCAATCACCCGATTCATATCCATCGCTGTCTGCCATTTCTCCGTTCCCTTAAACACCATGTGTTCTAGAAAATGGGAAATGCCATTAACCCGCTCACTTTCATCCCGACTCCCCACCCGTACTGACAATTCTATTCCTACTGACTCTGTTTCCATGGGAACCTGAATCACACTCAAGCCATTCTTCAACTCTGTTTTCTTATGCTCAAACTTCATGAGAAAAATATACCATAAATATGATATATTATCTTTACTGCCCATAATTTATGCCTAATCTTAAACTTTGGCAGACTCGAATATTTTACCTCATTCTCTTTCTTGTTCCCTCCAACCTGGCCAAACATTTTCTTATTCCTTCCTCCTATGTTTCCGGAATTTTAGTTGACTATCTTATTCCCACTCTCTATCTCACCGACATTTTTATCATTATTTTACTCATTCTCTGGCTCGTGGAAAAACTCAGTGAAAACCAACAGATAGCAATCTGGCACTACGATCGTATATCTATTTCCCTCTCTGTTAAATCGCTTCTTCTCTTCCTTATCTTCTTAATTCCTTCTCTTATCTTTTCTTTTTCTTTTCTTCCTGCTTTTTATAAATACCTAAAGTTCCTGGAATTTATTCTTTTTGCTCTTTGGATCAAACAAAATATCTCTCTTGAAATTCATTTCTCTAATATAATAAATGTCCTTACTGCCTCTGTTCTTTTCCAATCTCTTTTAGCTTTAGCTCAATGGCTTAAACAATCATCTATTTTTGACTATTCCTTTTTTGGTGAACAGCCCTATACCCTTTCCACTCCCGGCATTGATAAAATTGCTTGGTTCACTGGTGCTCTAAAAATACCTCCCATGGGCACCTTTCCTCATCCTAATATTTTAGCCGGCTTTATTATCTCTATTTTTCCTTTAATTCTTTTTAAACTTCTCAAATCTCCATCACCATCTAAAATCCGCTGGTTCTATTTTGTCACTCTTATCATTTCCACCATCACTTTGTTTTTAACCTTTTCTTTATCCAGCTGGCTGGCTTTACTTCTCATTGGCTTACCTCTTACTTTCATCTTCTACAAACAATCTCACCATGCCTTTCACCACACCCAACAGCTTTCTTTAATCAAACAACAGACGGGCAACCCAGTTCACGATCGACGATTTATTTTCCCCTCTGTTAAATTCATCTTAATTTACACCGGCCTCCTGCTTATCTTTCTTTCTTTCTCCACTAAATTTAGTTTTCTGGCTCCTCAAACTTCTTTTTCCCGCCGCTCTCAATTAGCTAAAATCAGTCTAAATATCACCAGAGATAATCTTCTTACAGGTATTGGTTTAAATAATTTTACTACTGTCATGGAAAAATATGGTTTTATTACTGCTGCTACTAGATTCCTTCAACCAGTCCACAATATTTATCTTTTAATTCTTTCTGAAACAGGCATAATTGGCTCCCTTGGTTTTCTTATCTTAATTCTCTACCCTATCTATACAAACTTAAAAAAATCTAAAAATCTCTTCCTCATCTCCTATTTATCCCTCTTATTCATCGGTCTTTTTGATCATTATCTTCTCACTATCCAACAGGGAATTCTTCTTTTCTTTCTCTTTCTTACTCTATCTACATCTTCTCCAAAGTCTCAACCCCCAACAAATACAAACCCTGCTTAATAACTTTACCTACCACCTCTGTTAATTTAAGCCTAAACAACTTATCTTCTTTTTTTTCTGCCTTTAAAATAGAATGCTTGTTATAAAACCCATTATATTTCTGAGCTAAATCATATAGAAAATTAGCTATTAAATTCGGAGCTAATTCTTTGCCTGCTTCTTCAACTACCTCAATAAACCTGGACATTTTTCTTAACACTACCATTTCCTCTTTAGATAGATTTTCCACCTTCAGGGTCTGACCTTGAAGGCTTGCTTTGCGCAAAACACTTTGTGTTCTGGCATATGTATATTGCAAATACGGACCTGAATTTCCCTCAAGACTAATAGATTCATCAAAATCAAAAGCTATTTCATTCATTGGCTGTACTTTTAAAAACGCATATTTTACTGCTCCTACAGCAATTTTTTCAGCTTTTTCTTTATCACATTTATTCTCCTTAATTATTCTATCTTTAGTTCCCTCCAATACTTCCCAACCAGACACTACTTTACCTTTTCTTGAGGACATTTTGCCTGATTTTAAATTCACATACGCATAAACTTTATGATATTGTTTATCTTTAAACATCTTGGCATCTAATAATTCCTCCACCTTAAATGTCACTGAAAAAAAACTTTGTTGTTCTGGACCAACTACATGAATACACTTATCAAGATTCCCAAATTCTGTAAATTCTTTTGGCGCCAATGATAATTCCTTAGCTTCATAAGTCGGCAAACCTAAAGAATTAATAAACACTCTTGTATCCAATCCATATTTACTTCCATCAAACACCACTGCTCCTTTACTTTTCTTTAAAATACCTTTGTTTAATGCTTCTTTAGCTCTTTCCAATCCATCAACACATTCACTTTCAAAATATAATCTGTCATATTTTGTCCCCACTCTTTTATAAATCAAATCAAAATATTCCAAACTCCACTCTCTCGTCTCTTTCCAAAGAGAAATAATTTCACCTTTACCTGCAAATATCTGTTTATTGTATTCCACTATCTTTTCTTTAGCTTTTTCATCTTCTTCATATGCTTTACTACCTGCTACATAAGCTTTTCCTAGAAACTTAGTCTTCTCAAATACTGATCCACTTTTAACCTTTTTGAAATCATTTGACATACTTTGAACACCCCAAATTGCCTTAGCAATATGCAAACCAACATCACCCTGATAATTAGTTCTTATTACTTCCGCTCCATTTGCCTCCAGAATCCTACAAATCGATTCTCCCAAGGAAATATTTCTTAAATGTCCAATATGAAACTGTTTATGAGTATTAGGATGAGCATACTCAACCATCATTTTCTTCCCCTTTAGTTCGCCTTTTCCTTTACCTTCCTTTAGCAATTCCTCCATTAGACTGACAAGTACGCTTGTTTGGATTGATATATTAATAAATCCCGGACCAGCCACAGTAATTTCTGAAGCTATTTTTTTCAGGTTTTTATCGCCTTTTAATTTAGATGTTATTGCCTCTCCTAGCTCTCTTGGTAATTTAAATTTATCCTTAACCCTATCAAACCCTTTCATGGCCACATTACAAGCATAGTCTCCATGCTCCATATCTATTGGATGATCTATTGCATAATCAACTTTTCCCAAACTTAAATCACTAACTGCTTTATCAACTGCTTGTCTAATAATCTTAACTAAATCCATAAATACATTGTACTACAATTATCTATTTACTTGCCAAGCCGTCTTCATGCCCAATCCATAAATCTCAATAAACCCAGCTGAAGAATTTTGATTAAACTTAGCATTTTTATCAAAAGTAGCTAAATCAATATCAAAAAGTGAATTAGGGCTTTTAACTGAAATTACTTCAGCTTTACCTTTATAAAGGCTTAATTTCACTTCTCCTGTGACTTTTTCATTCATATCATCAATATATGCATTTAAATGTTTCATTGTTGGCTCCATCCATTTAGCCGAATAACAAAGATAAGCCCATTTAGAATCAATAAATTCTTTCATCTCATTTTCTACTTGAGTTGAAACCAATTTCTCTAGATTATAATGCGCCTTAGTAATTACATGAGCCGCAGGTAATTCATAAACACCCCTTACCTTTAAGCCCACTAGCCTATCTTCAGTCAAAATCGTATAGCCAACACCATGCTTTCCAGCAATTTTATTTAACTTCATTATTAAATCCTTTAATTTCATTTCTTTACCATTAAGCGCTATTGGTAAACCCTTTTTAAAAGATAAATTAACATATTCTTTTTTATCAGGTGCTTTTTCTGGCAATGTACAAACTTGTAAAATATTCTCTAATTTTGGTTCAAGTTTAGGATCTTCAATCTCCCCTCCCTCCCAAGTTACTCCCCACATATTCTCATCATCACTATATGGACACTCTTGAGCTTTATCTAAAGCTTGAGCAATAGGAATATTATGTTTCTTAGCATATTCAATCTCCTCATCTCTCCCCATCGCCCACTCTCTAACTGGCGCAATTATTTTAATCTCAGGATCATAACACAAAACTGTTGACTCTATTCTTACTTGATCATTCCCCTTTCCAGTACAACCATGAGCAATTGCATCTGCTTCTTCCTTATGAGCAATCTCTACTGCTTTTTTTGCCAACAAAGGTCTTCCAATTGGAGTGCTTAAATGATAATCACCTTGATAAGAAGCATTAGCTTTAATAGCTTTACTAATATATTCATTAGCAAACTCATCTTTACAATCTAAAACATAGACCTTTTTCGCTCCTAATTTTAAAGCTTTTTCTTTTATTTCTTCTAAATTACCTATTTGTTGACCTAGGTCAACTGTTAAAGCAATCAATTCACATTTATATTCATCCTGAATCCACTTCAACATACAAGAAGTGTCTAATCCTCCTGAATACAAAAGCACTACCTTTTTAATCTTTCCCTTATAGCCTTCGTGTGAAGCAACTTTAAGATACTTTGCCGATGAAAATACTTTTTTCTTATTCATATTTCTCTTTTTTCATTTGTTTTTTAGCTATTATTAATGGATCAGTCCATTTTTTAAATTGACTTACATTCACTACAATATTTAATTGATATTTCTTCAATATTCTATTCAATGTTTGTAAATCAAAATTTTCTTTTTTCTGACATTTTTTTACTGTTTCTTCAATCACCATTTTTGCCAGTCTCATTGGCAATTTAAACTCTATTGACAAACTTTCCATAACTGTTTGAGATAAAATAAAGCCCTTATTAATCCAATGTTTCATTTTTTCAGACTTAACCTTCATTGTTTTAATTACCTCTGTCATTATCTTTGGCGCTAACATCACCTCATTCACAGCATCCATAACTAAATATTTTGACCACTGATGATCTCTGTTATAGCCAATAAAAGAAGCTTTAGTTAAACTCAATAAACTCATTAAATACCCATGACACATTGATGCTTTAGCTTTCATTACCTCTAAGCAATCAGGATTCTTTTTTTGAGGCATAATCGAACTACCAGTCAAATACTCATCACTAATTTCTATAAAATCAAACTCTTTAGTAGAGAATATAATTAAAGTCTGAGCTAAAGAAGACAAATGATTCATCAACACTGCCAAATTAAACACCATTAATATTTCTGCATCTCCCTTAAAAGTCATTACCTGAATTTCATTAGAAAATACCTGTTTTAGTTTTAAATGCTTGTTAATTTTTTTCTTATCAATCGGAAAAACACTCCCATAGGCAGCTGCTCCTCCTAATGGACTAATTTCTTCAAAATCATTCCAACTTAACAATTTTTTTAAATCTTTTTTAAATATTTCTAAATAGGCATCAAGAATATTACCAAAAGTAGTTACTGTCGCCTGTTGATAATGAGTATATCCCGGCACTACAACTACAGAATATTTCTTAGATTGTTGCTTTAAAACTTTAATTAACTCTTTTACTGATTTTTTAATAACCTCATTAAAATCTTTAAGATATAAAAGAATATTAACTATTCCCTGCTCACTTCTTGATCTTCCACTGTGCATTTTCCCAACTATATCAATCCCATACTTTTTAGTTAAAAAGACTTCAATATTTGTATGCACATCTTCTTTTTTTACATCAAGTTTAAATTTACCTTTTTTATACAACTCTCCAATCTCCTTTAACCCAATTAATAATTTATTTAAATCTTTCTTTAAAATAATCTTCTGTTCATATAAAGCTTTAACATAAGCCATGCTGGCTTCAACTTCATATGGCACTAAAATCTCATCTGCAACTACCAATGATTTAACATCCCTACCAGCTGCAAATAATACTGCCTGCTCTTTAGGTAATTGAGAAAACCCCGCTCCCCAAAGCTTATCTTTAATATTCTTCTTACTTTTCCCCATAAAAAAGCCCCTCTAACTATTAATATTTAATAATCAAAGGGGCGCCTCTATGGCACGTTACCACCCTTATTCAACTACTCTTTATACCAAAAATCTCGCTCAACGCAAGACTTGAAACTAAAAAGAATAATCCTTCATTGTTCAAGTGCTCTGTTTCTTTGTGACACACTCTAGAGTTTTTACGGACTCATCCGTTTCGTATTTTGACGAACAGCTTACTGAATCGCGACTTCAACATTGCTTTTAATTAAATTTTCAACTAACTAATATATTACCACACCTGTCAAATTTTCTTATTTTACTCCTTCACCACTCCTGCTCTTAAAATATATTTCCTAGCTTTTTCTCCGGGCCAATCTTTAGGCATCAATTCCTTTGGCAAAAATGGATCATCCATTAACACTTTCAAATATCCCTGATAAATTTTCTTCAAAAACTCTTCCCTTCTCTGTTTATCCTTAATTCCAAATCTACTCCCCAACCTGTCAATTACCTCTTGATATCTCTTACTCAATTCTTCCAATTTCCACACCTTATTAGCCACCTGCCTTGGATCACCTAAATATTTTTGCTTAGCTTCCATTAACAATACTCCACTTAATAATCCTTTTGCCTGCAAAAAATCCAAAAACTTTTTACCAAAATCATGAGGAGAAATATAGGTGCTGTTCTGCAATCTGCCAAAACCCAACATTTTTAATTGTCTTCGCAATATATCTCGACTTCTCCTTCGTCTTTCCGGTATATCAAACACCACTATCCGCCAAAAACCATCCCATTTTTCCCCGCTTTTCTCTAAAACCGGATACAAACTGATTAACTTCCTCCTGCCTGCTCCTGTAATTCTAAAATGCACCTTGCCATCAACCAAAACTTTCTGCACATATCCTTCTCTATCTATTCTATTGACTAAATCTCTATATTTCTTCTTCGCATATCTTGACGGAGTCCAAATAAATAGTTTACCTGAATGATAAGCCCGACTACCACCACCAACTACTTGATCCAAAATATCTCCCCCAATTACCAAGCCCCAAAGCAATCTATCTCTTAATCTTAACTTCATACACCTCCTAACAGATAGGGATTTAGCGCTACGATCGTATACTTATTTCCCCCTCTGTAAAGAATATAGCATAAATGATATGTTAAAATAAACCATAAATGAAAAACAAATCTGAAACAATCTTTATCACTGGAGGCCTAGGCTTTATTGGATCTCATGTTTGTAAAAGATTAATTAAAAATAAAGACAAAATAGTTGTCTATGATCTTTTCAAATCATTTGTTTCTTCTTTAATTGCCAATCGTTATCATCAATATCTTCAATATAGAATAAAGCCATTAAAAAACAAAATTAAAGTAATTGAAGGAGATATAAGAGATCCATCTAGATTAAAAGAAGCTATTTTAAAAACTAAACCTCATAAAGTTATTCATTTTGCAGGCTTACCTATTGCTGATGTCTCAAATAAATTCCCAGAAGAAGCTATCAGTATTAATTTTCAGGGAACAGTCAATCTTTTAAATGCTTTGGTTAAGCAAAAAACATTTAAAAAAATAATTAATATTTCTTCCTCAATGGTATATGGCGATTTTAAATATATTCCAGCTAAAGAAGATCATCTTAAAAACCCTCAAGGGCTATATGGTGTTACCAAGCTAGCGGCTGAACATTTAGTCAGAGTGTTTGCTGAAAGAAATAATTTTTCATATATTAATATTCGACCATCAGCAGTTTATGGTCCAGCCGACTCCAACAGAAGAGTAGTTCAGCTTTTTATAGAAAACGCTATAGATAAAAAACCAATTATTCTTCATGATAACGGACGATCTAAATTAGATTTTACTTTTGTTGAAGACTTAGCTGATGGCATAGTTTTAGCCCTTAAAAATGACAAAGTTAATAATCAAACTTTTAACATGACAAAAGGGCAAGGTAGAACTTTAAAATCACTTTCTAAGATAGTAAAAAAATATTTTCCTAAAGTTAAAATAATCTCCAAATCATTAGATAAATCTCTCCGTCGTCCTAAAAGAGGAGCCATGGATATTAGTAGCGCCAGAAAATTATTAGGCTATAATCCTCAACATTCACTAGAAAAAGGCATTAAAAAATACATAGAATTTTTAAATAAAATAAACATTAAATAATGCGTCAAATTCCTCTTGGCAGGCCTTCTATTAATAAACAAGAAATCAACAATGTTGTTGATGTTCTAAAATCCGGCTGGTTAACTCATGGCCAATATAATCTAATACTAGAAGATCAAATTAAAACATATTTTAAAGTTAAACATTGTATTTTATTAAATTCCTGTGCTTCAGCTTTATTAGTTAGCTTACTTGCTTTAGATTTACCAAAGAACAGTCAAGTTATAATTCCTAGTTTTACTTTTTCAGCCTCAGCTAATGCCATTGTTTTAGCCGGACTTAAACCGATTTTTGCTGAAATTGACCTTAAAACCGGTAATCTTGATTCTAAAAAACTTGAATCTTTTATTACCAAAAACACTTCTTGTATTATGCCTGTTCATTTTGCTGGCCAATCCTGCAATATGACAGAAATTATGAAAATTGCCAGAAAACATAAATTAAAAGTAATTGAAGATTCCGCTGAATGTATTGGTGGTCGATGGAAAAGAAAATTTGCCGGAACTTTTGGACATATTGGCTGTTTCTCATTTTGGGCTACCAAAAACATCACTACTGGTGAAGGTGGAGCTGTCATCACTAACTCCAAACGTTTAGCTGACAAAATCCGCATTATTTCAGCTCACGGCATTCCTAGTTCAACTCTACAAAGAGAAAAACAAACAAAACCTTGGCTTAGAAACGCTATTATGCCAGGCTTTAACTTTAGAATGTCTAATCTTCAAGCCGCTGTTGGTGTCGCTCAATTTAAAAAACTAAACCAGTTAAACCAAAGGCGCAGACAACTAACTCATCGTTTAACCAAAAAATTAGCTTCTATTCCCAACATCATCACTCCCCTAGAATTAACCCCAGCCCATCATGTCTATCAAATGTATGCTATTAGAGTTAATAAGATAAACAGAACTCAATTTATTGTTAATCTAAAAAAACATGGCATTCATGCCAGTGTTCATTTTGATCCTCCAGTCCACCAACAAACTTTTTATAAACAATGTGCTAAAACCAAACTACCAGTTACCGATGAACTTTCTAAAACCGAAGTCAGTTTACCGCTTTATCCCAATATGACCCTTAAAGATATTGACTATATTGCCAAAATCATCAAAAAAATTATCCCCTCTCCAAAAAAATTGACTTATACCCGACTAAAAGATTTTAAAACTATTTTCCAAAAACAAGGAGCTTATCATGCAAATCCTAAAGGTTTCCAAGCTTGGTTTTTAAAAGATAATTATCAGGCTATCGCTAAAGAATCTAATCCCAATGATGTTGTTTTAGATATTGGTTGTGGTGAAGGCTGTCTTGGAAAATATTTAAAAGTAAAAAAGTTAATCGGAGTTGATTATTCACCAGCAGCTTTGAATTTGTGCCAACAATTATATCCTAAAGTTTATGATGATTTATTACTTGGGGATTTACGTAGACTTGAAACCCTATTTTTAGCAAAAAAATCATTTTCTTTAATTATTTGTTCACTTTCACTAATGTATTTAATTGATTCTGATTTAATAAAATGTTTGCAAGAAATATATAAATTACTTAAACCAAAAGGATATTTTGTTTTTACTTATCCAACAGTTGGTCCATTAAGAAAAGGAAATAAACAGGCCGCTGAACTACAACCTTCTGTTTTACAAGAAAAAATAAAACAGGTTGGTTTTACCATAACCAAGATTAAGCCAATTGTTCCCTTTATTTCTAAAAAAACTTTTAAACAATATCTAAAGTCTAAAAAGAAAATGACTCTGGAGTCAAGCTATCATTTTTTAGGAAAAGCAAGAAAATAAAAACCTATGAAAATTGTTATTGCCTATCCTCCACTCTCTTCCGCCAAAGGCACTCCCTTGCTCTCCCAGAACCGCCAGTTTCAATGGTTTCACTCTCCTACCTACATCTATCCTGTTATTCCTGCTTCAGCCGCTACTCTCCTCCACCAACAAGGTTATCAAGTTGCTTGGCTCGATGGCATTGCTGAAAAATGGACTTATTCTCAATGGTTAACCAAACTTAAACATGAACAGCCTAATTTGCTTTTTATAGAAACCAAAACTCCTGTCATCACCCAACACTGGAAAATCATCACCCAACTTAAAAAACAATTTCCTCAACTTAAAATCATTTTAGCTGGCGACCATGTTACTGCTTTACCTCAAGAATCATTCAAAAAATCTCCAGTCGATTTTATTATCACCGGCGGCCACTATGATTTTCTCTTACTTTCTATTGTTAATCATCTCACCAAAAAAACCAAACTTGCCTCCGGAATCTGGTACAGAAAAAAACTAAATACTAAATACCAAATACTAAACACTGGCAAGTTTCAATCCTCTCAAAATCTAAACCAACTCCCCTTCATCGACCGCCAACTAACCAAATACCAGCTCTATGCCTACAAAAACGGCAACTTTAAATACACCCCTGCCACCTATATTATGGCTGGACGGGATTGCTGGTGGCGTAAACATGGCGGTTGCACCTTTTGTGCTTGGACCACCCTATTTCCTCAATTCTCCCAACGCTCAACAACCAATGTCTTAAATGAAATCGGTCAATTAATAAACTTAGGTATTAAAGAACTTTTTGATGATACTGGCACTTTTCCTGCTGGTAAATGGCTTCAACAATTCTGTCAAGGCATGATCAAACGCAATTATCATAAAAAAATCACTCTAGGCTGTAATTTACGCTTTGGATCTTTAACCAAAAAAGACTATCAACTTTTAGCCAAAGCCAACTTCCGCTTACTTCTCTATGGTTTAGAATCAGCTAATCAAACCACTCTTAATCGTCTTAACAAAGGCACTAAATTAAATACCATTGAATCCGAACTTAAAATAATCAAGCAAGTCAATCAACAATACAAATCCCAGCTAGAACCTCATGTTACCTGCATGATTGGCTATCCCTGGGAAACTTTAACCCAAGCAAACAACACCATTAAATTCACCCAAAATCTCTTTAAAAAAAACTTAATTGACTCGCTTCAAGCCACTGTTATTATCCCTTATCCCGGCACCAAACTATTTCAGCAAGCCAAACGCAACCATTGGCTTAAAACTACTAACTGGAATCACTACGACATGAAACAACCTATTCTAAAAACACCTTTAACTAAAAAACAAATTCTTCACTTGACTCAAAACATCTACACCTCCTGCCTTACCCCTAAATTCATCCTTAAAAAACTCCTGGCCATTCGCTCTTTAGCTGATTTAAAATGGTTTATTAACGCCGGCTACAAAGTTATTACCCACTACTTAGATTTTCTATAATTTCACTATATGATATTATTAAAAAATATCTCATATGACACTCAATAAAAAAATCAAACACGCTCAAAAAATCATTAAACAAGCTCATCAACAATGGCCTTCAGATCAACAGGTCGTTGCTTGGACTGGCGGCAAAGACTCAACTGTTATTCTTCACTTGATCAGGGAAATCTTTAACCAACAAATCCCTTTCAAAGTCCTTTTTAATGACTCTACCATTGAATTTCCTGAAATATATCAATTTATTAAACAACTCAGTAATGACTGGCAGTTTAATTTAATTACCATCAAACACTCACCTCAAGATTTAAAAAAGTACCATCAGGCTAAAAATAAAACTCAACAAACCAAAATCATTCGTTTAGCTAAAATAAAAGCCATTACCAAAGCAGTTAAAAAACATCAACTTAAGGCTATTTTCTCCGGCATCCGCTGGGACGAACATCCAGCTCGCTCTCAAGAAAAATATTTTTCTCTCCGTAAAAATCACACTCGTATTCATCCCATTCTTCACTTCACCTTCAAAGATATCTGGCGCTATATTAAACAAAAAAAAGTCCCCTATGTTTCTCTTTATGATCAGGGCTACAAATCCTTAGGTGAAGCTCCATTAACCAAACCTGTCAGTTCCCAAGCTCCTGAAAGAGCTGGTCGCGACCCCGGGAAAGAAAAAGTTATGGCTCGTTTAAGACAACTAGGTTATTGGTAAAATGAAAAGAAAAAAACTTCTAATCATCGGCATTGATGGCTTAAGCCCTAAATTACTTAAACTTTTAATCAAGAAAAAAATATTTACTAACATCGGTAAAATAGTAAAGTCCGGAGTATACGGCGATCTTGAATCAACCATACCACCATACACTGCTCCTGCCTGGACAAGCTTTGCCACAGGAGTTAATCCCGGAAAACATGGAATTTTTAATTTCTTAAAACCAAATCAGTCACTTGATCAATTAGATCCTATCACCAGTAATAATATTGCTTACCCTACTTTTTACCAAAAACTTAATAACTCTAAAAAAAAGTGCATCTTAATCAACCTTCCCATTACTTGGCCTCCTCTTACTAAAAATCCAACCATCACCAGTCTTTTAACAGGCAGTAATAATCCTGTTCATCCTAAAAGTCTTATTAAACAATTTCCTTTTCTAAAAAATTATCAAATCACTCCCAAAAATCCCAAATTTCTTCATTTTTATAATAATCAAAAATACTTCCAAAGCATCCGCCAAACTGAAAAAATTAGATTTAAATCAGCTAAAGCTCTTATTAAATTAAAATGGGATTCTTTTTTCGTTCTTTTCAGTGGTGTAGATTGGATTAGTCATAGAATATATAGTCAATTAATTAATGGAAAAATCAACAAACAAGCATTAAAATATTTTAAAGAACTTGATCAATACATAGCTCAACTTTATCAACAAGCTCAACCAAATTCCAATTTATTCATAGTCTCAGATCATGGCTTTCGCGCTACCAAATACCAGTTCTCTTTAAGTCAATGGCTAGCAAATCAAAATCTATTAACAAGAAAAACTTCAACCAGTTCTAATCTTGCTGCCAACATTCTTAATATACCTATGATCTCCGACATATCTTTCAAAATATACCAAATTGTCAAACAATATATTAAATTAGAATCAGTTATTAATGAAAAAATCAATCCAGCAAAAACTATCGCTTCATCAGATAGTTATGGAATTTATATCAACACCAAAAAAAAATTTAAAAATGGCATTGTTTCCTCATCAAATTACTCTAAAATCACTCGAGAAATAAAGAGAAAACTTCAGCGCATAAAAGATCCCAAATACAAACTACCAGTTTTTAAAAAAGTTTTTCTGCAACAAGACATATATCACGGAAGTCAAACTAACTTAGCACCAGACATTATTCTTATCCCTAATAATCACTGGCAAATTCTCTCTCACCTCTCAGTCAAAAAATGTTTCATCTATCATCCTGGCAATGATCACGATAATCCTGGTATCTTTATTGCTAATGGACCAAATATTACTAAAAACAAAACACTAAAAAATCTTAAGATGTATGATATTGCCCCAACTATACTTCATCTTCAACAAACTCA
>Ga0114923_10000928_pt1 | contig 20882 bp, 25 predicted proteins | sample SumtaG_FD_89578 | JGI IMG/M metagenome (GOLD analysis project Ga0114923, IMG submission 89578) | Deep subsurface microbial communities from Indian Ocean to uncover new lineages of life (NeLLi) - Sumatra_00157 metaG | ecosystem: Environmental > Aquatic > Marine > Oceanic > Sediment | place: near...
GACGAAACTTAGCGAACGGTCCAGCGGGGTCGAGGACATCTAGCTTGTGCTCCAACGCACGTAGGGCACCTTCGATCTCTATGACCTTCTTCTGTGACTTCGCCTTGGACAGTTCAGCTGCGAGGTTCGTTAACTCCTGTAACGACTGCGTGTTCGATTGGTCCTTCTTGATGTACCCGACCTCGATCCATGCTTGGTTCGTAAGGCTTGCCATGACTACGGCACGCCGAGCCTTCGCACGAAGGTTAATACCGGGTGCAGCCTTCTTGTTAAGGAGAGAGTTGACCAACCGTTCGAGCATCGTAGCTTGACTACGCGCCTCGTCGTTCGTCTTATCCGTCGCCGTGAACTCGACCGTTGGGTTCTTCGCATAGACCGTTGGGACGAGAGCACGCGTGTTAGCGAACACGATATTCTCTGTCTCTGAGAACTTCCGGTTCGGTCTACGTGCAACGCTCTCGTTACCAGCCTCGTCACCACTCGTCTCAGTGCGGTGCCCCATCTGGTCATTGTGGTAGTACTTCAACGCCTCGTCCCAGGATGTCTCCAACCCGTTCTGATTGCGCTTGTGCATTGCTTGGTCACGTCGTGACTGCCACAACTTACCGTGCGCCTTCGACACAGGTATCTTCGTACTACCAATGACCTTGTAACTCGGTTGGTTCTTCTTCGACGCCTTACGTGGCACGCCACTCTTCTCTAGCGACTTCGCTAGATCGGGGTTCGTGTCTTCAGGCTGTGGTGGCAGATCGACCATAACGGTGCGCCTTCCTATTCGACTGTGGCACGCTCTGCTCGTTCCACTTCATATAAGCGGGTGCATCGGCGCGTGCCTTGATCAACATCTGACTGATCCGTGGCTTACGTGATAACAGGTACTTCGTTGTATCCATAGCGTGATCGTTGCGATCCATCGGGATGTCTTCAGTCTCGCCTTGCGGATCACGCTTCCAGTAGTAGTCGACGATCTCGTCAACGAAGAAGTCCAACTCGGTCGCGATGTACAGATAAGGTGCGGGTGAGTCACCTGTCAGTGGGTGCTTATGGTTCTTATGCGGCAACAGATACCCCTGGACCTTCATGATCCCGTTGATGATCTCGTTGTTCCCTCGTTGCATCTTGATCCCATTCCCCCCATCCCGGAATAACTCGGCCACGGTTACGCCGACAACCTTCTTGTCGCCTGCACCGCGCCGGAAGATCGCAGGATCGGCAAACGTACGTTGTGGGGTGTCGATAGACTGTAGCCATGATCTTCGTATCCTCTTGATCTCTTCGATACTGGTCTCAATGGAGCATTCTACTGTATGGAAGCCATCACACACAATGATGTTGCCCCACGGATCGACGAAGCTGAACAGGTAACAACTTGGCTTGACTAATCCGTGATCGTATCCTTCAAGGATCTCGATGTTGTAACCTCGTCCATGTAAGTCTCGTAGATAACTTCGTGCCCACGCTTGTCCGATGCAGTGGGTAGTCTCGTCGAACATTGGGTAGACAAGACCTTCGTAAGCTCCCCACTCCCCAAGAAGGAACCGGCTCCGCATCTGACCGGAATACATGGCCTCAAGTAGATGTATGTAGTCAGCGTCGAGGTTATCCTTATTCTCATAGGTACTCCCCTCGAACAGTTCGACCAGTCCATCCAACGTGTCAGTGTTGAACGCGTCCATGATCTGTTGCAGTTCGGGCGTTACGTGTCCTGTGTTGCCGTACGACATGAGCGGACGTACGATCTTCTTGAAGAACCAGTTACGCGTTGGGTTGCACGTTAGAACTAACCACCGCGGACCAGACGACGGCATTGTCGAATCGCTGCCGCTGTACGGCGTTGATCCTCTAAGTCGCCCAAGTAGATCAAGGAAGTCCTTGAACGTGAACTCGGGGTCATCGATCTGGTCGATGAAGATTGCATCGTACGTTGCCGAGAGCAGATTGCTTGTCGTGCTCTCATTGCTCTTACCGTGCTGTTGAACATAACGGAAGTTCACCTCTGTTTCGTTGATCAACGTGTCTGTGTTCGGTGAGTTCTGCGACTTCGGGAATGACTTCGACCAGTGTCGCGGGCGCCACTTCTCATACTCCTTGCGTATGGTATCGTTGAGCTTCGGATACGTAGCTCGTGCAATAAGGATGTTGGCACCGGGGTAGTCCTTAGCCAGTGTGATAGCCTTGATGCAAGCATTAGCAGTCTTCCCATTAGCGAACCCTCCCCCGAATATCTGTATCTTCGCGCGTGACTGTTGGAACCGCTGTTGCAGTGATCCCTCGTATATGCGGAACGTTCTCTTGGTCATATTGTCGTCTCTGGGCGCTCAACGCCCTTACCGCGTACGGTCGTTACGATGTTGACAGATCGTCCAACGATCTTCGCCGGTACTGGCCCAATGAGTGTTATCGCTGGTGCAGTGTCTACCTCAGTGGTGACACCAAGTAACAAGGTCTTCGGGTGAGCCATCGCGAGCGCCACATCCGTCTCAGACACGATACCAAGTGGCTCGTCTCGGTTCGGCTGCATGATTAGCGCGATATCGACCTCAGTTGCTACTCCAAGGACGTGCACACGCGGGTGCGCCATTAAGGGCGCATCGTCTACTTCGGATGCAACACCAATGAAGATGATCTGAGACTGTCCTGCTTCTATTAACGGAGCACTGTCAACTTCGGACGCCAGTCCCAACACGTGTGCACGGTCCGCTACCAAGTCGAACGCTGCATCGGTCTCTGTAGCTACGCCAATGTTCAAGCCCTTCGGGTGCGCCATCGCCGGTGCGCTGTCGACTTCGGATGCAACTCCAAACGTCTCATCACGGTTCGGCTGCATCGCTGGCGCACTGTCCACCTCGGGTGCGATGTCCATCGGTACCGGCAACAGTACGCGAGGAGCGAAGTCTACTTCGGTTGATACGCCTAATAATATTGCCTTCGAGTGATCGAATGTAGACGCACTGTCCGTTTCTGATGCTACGTTAAGCGCGCGGACTCGAATGGCGGTGATTGTCGGAGCGCTACCAACCCCAGTCGAGACACCTAGTATGTGTGCTCTGTCGATTGCGAGTACGGGTGCAACATCAACCTCGGCTGCTACGTTCAACTGAAGCGTCTTCGAGTGATCGAATGTGGGGGCGCTATCGACCTCAGTCGAGATACCAAATGTACGTGCACGATCCGGTACAATTGCAGGCGCACTATCGGCCTCGGGGGCTACGCTGAGATTGACTGCCTTCGAGTGCACCATAGCAGGTGCGCTGTCTACTTCCGATGCAACACTGAACGGGTGTAACTTGGCTGGTGTGATAGTAGGCGCGCTGTCGACCTCCGTTGTAACACCAAGAGGAACTTGCTTAGAGTGCACCACCGCTGGGGCTGTGTCTGTCTCAGACGTAACGTTGATCGACCGCACCTTCAGCCGTCCAAGTGCGGGCGCGCTGTCAACCTCAGTCGATACTCCAATGGTGCGTGTACGGAGCGGTACATTCACTGGCGCACTGTCCGTCTCTGCCGCTATCTTCAACGCAACACGCAATTGGAGTGTGGGCGCCGTGTCTGCTTCTGACGCAACGCCTATCTCGACGACTAACCCAACACCGACTGGAGGTGCGCGTTCCGTGAACGACCAGCCACTTGCCCATCGCCACACAGGCGGCTTCGTAGCATCTGGTGTAACACCGGGGATCAGTCCCGGGTGCCAGATACCCGATACGCTTCTCCTTGCACGCGCGAGGATGATGTCGCCAGGGATGAACATCACTGGCGCTGTGTCTGTCTCCGTCGTTACACCAAGATTGAGTCCCTTAGAGTGATCGAACGTGGGGGCGCTGCCTACTCCCGTCGCAACACCGATCGTTCGCGTTCTGAGTGGTGTAATGATCGGAGCGGTGCCGACTCCAGTAGTAACACCGAGATTGAGCCCCTTGGAATGATCGAACGTTGGTGCAGTAGCAGCTTCGGTCGTAACGCCCATCACCACCGGGGGCAGGCCCGACGCGGCAATCGCGACCGCAGCAAGTACCCAATTACGGTTCTGCGCGTAGTCCGCAGTCATCGTGATCGTAGTAGCGCCGACCTCAGTGATGCCGCCACCACTTGGCTCATCCCCCGCGTGATCCCAACGCTCTGTACCTGCGGTAGCTGCATAGTTCAGGTCACGACCAAGAGAGAACACCATCATCCCGAAGCCATCCGTCGCGCCAGCAACAGCACGCGTAGGATCACCTTGACCGCTTGCAGTCTCGTTCGTCTGGATTGGGGTAGTCTGATTAACACCGCTGAACGCGCAACAGCCCGCGCTGAACCCGTTATCGGCGCCGGATAGTATAACCTCGATCACTTCGGAGGTAGTTGACGGGTCCTTCAGTTCGAACAGTTCAATTCGAATGTCATTAACAGCGTCGTTCAACACCGCGATCTGTGTGAACGCAGTACCGCTTACGCCCTTGTTCACCCCGCTAACGGTCACTGCGGCTGTAGTCGTAACACCACAGAGTAAGTAACGGTCTGCCCCCGCAGGTACAATAGCAGGCGTCGTTAGACTAGAACCACCGTGGTTCTGTGCACTAACAACACTTTCAAACCCAACGGCCATTACACACCTGAGATCATCTTCGCTTCTGAGTACACATCTGCTACATCGGTCAACGCCTTCGTAGCAACCCGCACACCGGCACTGTTGTACATCTCCTTGATCGGAGTGCCTACGTCTAGTCTGTTGCGCGCCGTCATGTAATGCAACATGAGAGCCTTGGCAACTGTTGGAGTAACGTCTGGAACACCTTGAACAAGCTCTGCCATCGTCTCACCAGTGAGTATCTGGTTCGGTACATCGTTCGCAGCGCTATCTGCAACACCAAGGAGTGCATCCAGCGTTGGATTGTTGGTACGCGCTGAGATTACTGCACCCAACGCACGTAGTAATAAGCCCGCGGCCGACGCAGCACCGTGTGCAGCAACAATGTTCTCATCCCACACTGCATCTGCCGCTTCCGCGTGTACATCAGCCGCAACCTTCGCCGCAGTGATCGCATCGGCGTTGATCTTGGCTGCCGTGAGCATGTTCGCTGCAAGAGCGGCTGCGTTGATAGCGCCGGCTGCGAATGCTGCCGTCGTGATGCTCCCTGCGGTTGGTCCTGCCGTGTATCCTGTCTTGCCAACGTTCCAATCCGCTGTAGTGAGTGCGTAACCACTCTTGCCAATGTTCCAGTCGCCCTTACCGTTCAACGCTGCGGCATTGATCGACGCTGCGGTGATAATGCTAGCAGTGAACTCTGCCACGTGCACCTGAAGCCGGTCAGACCCGTATATGCTGTCGAACACGTTAGCAGGGAAGACCTCGAACTCGTGACGGATTGGAAGGATCAAGCTGTCATCCTGAATGACGATGGTACACCGACCAAGGGTGTCAGTCTCCCCCGTACTCAGGTTGAGGTGGTAATGTCCGTCGACAGCAATCGTATACGCCGTGAGCGTTCCGGCAAGCACTGCACTTGTCGTCCCGTTGTGCTTGATTATGTGCTTCTCGTCTGCTCCGGCGATGGTCAACGTTGTGACGGGGGTGAATCCATCCCCGACTGCGACAGCGGGGCCAATATCAACCTCGGTAGCAGTACTCTGTTTAAGTGGTTGCATCTAACTCACCAAGTTGTGTTTCGTGTGATGATACATTGCAATGGGTATGCTAAGCCCACCAGCCGGTGGTACTGCACTGAAGTCGATGACTTGGAAGACGACATCCGACGATAGAAGAGTAGAGGTGCGTTGCGCAGTTAGGTTCGTGGACGTTGTTAGGTCGGCTGTGTAAGTGCTCGCGCCAGGATTATCAGTCGCGGACTCCTCCGATTCACCGCCGAACATATTAACAGACGCCATAACCGCGCCATCGACTACAGCCGTAAGCGTAGCGTCGCTCTCTGAACCGTCCGTATCAACGAACGTCATGAGAACTTCTTGAACAGTTACATTGTCAGTGAATTCGACAACTTCCCAATGAACAGAAGGTAGTGATGCACCGCCGTGATGGTGACGATCTACCGTAATCTGATCACCTGATACAACATCAACAGTGAAGCGTGCTCGGCAACGCGCTGCGCCTATATCGCCATCCGACGAGTTTGAACTGTAGCTAACATTAATGAACGACTTAGCTACGTCAACTGCGACAGGAACTGAGATGTCGACAGATGTAACCGCAGAACCCATCGCGGTGTTCTCACCGCGCTGGACATTAGTACCCTTATACTGAATAACTTGGTACCTAATATCGGTGTCAGCGGACACAGTATCTGTTGTCTCCGCTGTGATCGAGAGTACACCACCAGCATCTGCGGACAAGAAGCAAGCGAACACGTCGTCAACATCCCAGACAGTGCCAGCGTTGTTCTCTATTGAGTAGATACAGAACGCTTCACTCAGCGACCCAATATCCTGAAGAACGTCAGAAGCAAGACCGCTTGTGAAGTCCGCTTGCGCCAATACTCCATGCTCAACACGCACGCCATTCGTGAACTCTACAAGATAGATGAGCGCTTCAACAGCACCCCCTGTAGCATTACGTGAGATGCGAATTGTAGTAGTATTGTCTAGGTTAATGTCAACACCAGCAGCTTGTGGATCTGAACTATCAATTCTGTATCCCCAGAGCGTGAACGTCTTATCCACGTCAAGAATAATGTCACCACCAGTTAGTGTCTTGGTCGCAGTAATTGATCCTGTTCCCATTGAGATGGTATGCTTCGTGACCTGCCGAAGTGTTGGCGCGCCTACTTGATCCGCCCACAGTGTAGGCGTTTCAGTGTACGTGTCTAGTAACGCACCACCATCTTGAACGAGTCGTAGTTGAACTCTATCGCCGTACTTAGTGTCCGCACTACGCAGTTGAACACAGAACTCGTATTCAGCTTCTTCGTCGAGAGCGAACACACTTGTCCCAGCTTCGCCGTTAACATCGTCGTAACCGTTCGTTCCTCCTGCGTCAGTGAGATACGTTTGCGCGCCGCCTAATCGCTCAGTTGTGTCGTCGCCGTCCTCGATTGCTTCGGGTGAGTTAGCCGAGCGAACAACGGTACTCGTTGCGTTAACGTCTAACCAAGAATCCGTGGCCAGTCGACGTTGTAACTGGAAGCCTTCAGTTGCAGCTGATCCGCTGTTCTGCACAGTGAAACGGATACGGAAGTTCTCGTCGACAACCTGCATCCATGCCGTGTTAAGTGCAGCCTTGAACGTAGAACCTGTCTCGGTTCCGTCATCATTGATTGCGCGGAACCGATCTTGATCCCATGCTAGTGCTGGCGGTGTGAAGGTGATGATGATCTCGGCACAATCCAAGTCAACTTGGTTCGTGCCTGGCATACCCGACTGTGTCGGTGTTAGTCGTATCTCCGCGCCGTCAAGTTGCGCCTTCGTCCAGTCGACATCCCAACCAGCGTTGCCAACCTGGAAGTTGGTCATCGTCGCGGTCGTAGTAATCTGGGTAGTTCCTCGGGGCGTTCCTGCGATTACAAGTATGACATCAAGCAGTGACGTACCTGCTGTGCCGTCATCTAGTACACGCACTTCAATGTCGATGTTGGTGATTGTTGCAGAGTCGGAGATCGAACCCGAGGTAGCAGTCATCCCGAAGTCGGCAACGTCGTCCTGAGGACCAGGACCGTAGATGGCTGCATCTGCGTCTGCTATAGCTTCGTCGATGTCTGCCACAGCACCACTTGCGCCGGTCCAGACAGCGTTGATCGCGTTGATCTGTAGTTTCTCTTCAGCCATCTAACCACTGCCAACAACAAGAACCCGTCTTCCCTAACTTGGGAGACGAGTTATGTGGCCAATCAACACACGTATCTAGGAAGACATCTTCTGCCGACTTATCAGGGAAGATGACACTTGGTTCGTCTGGTATTGGTGTCCCTGACATAAGTGCACACGCCCCTTCGACGTGGTAGACGCAATCCGATCTGTCGGCGTTCGGAAACCGTGGCGACTCGTTACAACACGCGCCGTCACAATCTCGGACGCGAACGAGGTGCAGCACATTAAGTCGCTTGGAAGAAGCCCAAGGCGTTGACCTGTGCTGTGAGGTCACTTCCGTCTGTAAGAACGGCGAAGTCGTAGAACGTCATTGGGATGACGCCGGTGTCAACGTGTGTACCGAGTGGGTCGTAACTCACCGTCAACCTCGTGAGTGTTTCGTTACCGCCGTTGCCCGCTGGTGACCACACGATGTCGTCGAAGTCGGCCTTCATCAAGTTGGTGGTATCGTTCTCTGCCACCGTGAGGCCGCCTGCGGCGTCCGTGATGTCCTTCGACACGTAAGCCGTGAAGGTCGCTTCAGCGAAGCCCGCGTCAGCTTCGATGAGTGCGACCGTGTTAAGGTCTTCCAAGGTCGCATCGGTTCCCGCTCCTGTCCACAGATGGATAGTGAGTATGGACGCCGCCGGATCATTGTCGAGCACACGCTGCGATAACTCGGCTACCTTGCCCTTGGAGATGTTGAAGACGCCGTCACCCATAACACTACCCTCTCAGTTCTGCGCTGATACGTTGGTTCACGCGACGTAACCGCTTCTGTTCGTCGTCGACTTCGACCTTGGCTCTGACGTTCGCCTTCTCACGTCGTGTAACGGCGTTCTCGCGCTTCTCGATGTAGCCCAGTACGTCTTGTGTGTCCTTGTCGAGTGTAGCGCGTTCCGCTGCAATATCGTTGGCGAGTTGTGTGAGGCGAGCGTGTTCCGCGACCAAGTTGCCACACTTGCGTTCGGCTTCGTTGAGCATCTTGATTGCACTCTCATGTGCCTTCTGCTTAGTCACGGACGCTGCCACATCAGCCGCTGCCAGCATGTCGTCAGCTTCCTTCAACTTCTTCACACCGCCGTGTATGCGCGTGAGAGTCTTCACTGCCTTCTCAGCCGCTGTACGCGCTTCGATTAGCTCCTTCAACTCCTTCTCGCGCGCTGCGGGGTCCTTGAGGTATTCGACAAGCGTCAACAGCGCACCGAGTTGGCCCATTCCACCTTGTGCGGCTAACATCATCCGTCCTCCGTAAGTGTAACGAAGCCGGTCGCGATCAAGTCTCGAATGATTGCGATTCGCTCACCCGACTTGATCTGGATGTCCTCGACTGCGCCTGCGGCAAGGTACGGATCGGTCGTTGCATTCGCAGTCGGGTTCACGCCGGTCCTGTAGTGCATGTTGCCGTCCGGTGCGATGCGAAGCGCACGCGCTGTGTTAGCGAACTTGGCACTCTGTACAGAGGCCGCACCAAGCGCGATCTGTTCTGACTTCCCCTTCCACTCCAAGATGGGAAGGTCGTACTTGCCCGCCTTACGCGGGTCAAGCCCGAAGTTGTTACCGCTAAGGTCTGCCACGATAGCCATTCGTCTACTCCTTCACTTCCTCAATAGGTACCGCGTCGATGGTAGGCACCTCTTGCGTATTGTCGCGCTTAATGATCTCGATCTTCAAGCCGCCTTCCATCTTGTGGTGGTGTTCGACGATCTGCTTCACAGTATGACCACCACGGTCAAGAACTTCGCGGGATGCTGCAAGGGCGATGTCTGGGCGATTACTCTCTGCAAGTTCGACGATTCGTGACGCACTACGCAGCGACTTCTGCATGAATACGTCACGCACTGTCTCGGCATCCTTCTCGACGATACCATCGACAACGGATGCGCGTAGATCGAGGTACGCATCCAACATCATGATGGCTGCGACCTGATCAAGCGTCAATCCTGTTGCGATTGCGATGTCGTTGGGGAACAGACCGAACAACTCGTACGTTAGAACGACACTGAGTGTGTTCATGCGCTCAGGTACGTCTGGAAGGTCGGCAAGGCGGCGGCGGGTCGCGACTACCTGTCGCTGGGCGTCACGCGCATTGGGCACTTCTACATACGCGCCGCTTCTCGGGTCGACAAGTGTCTCTCCGTTAACAATCGCTGGCTCGTCGGGGTTCGCGAGTGCCATTAGCGTACGGCTCGTAGAACTGCGCGTAACTCTTGCGCATTGGCTTGAAGGAACGTACGAATGCGCTCCAGCAACCCCGGTTCACGCACATCAACTAAGTCGGTGCCCGTCTGAGACTTCACAGCAAACCGTTCGCCGTCTGGAGTGACGATCTGGTCCTTACCGACGCGGAACGTAGCCGCGGGGCGCCCCTCGAACGTTGTCTGCTTGATCTTGGCACCCTTAGCGTCTGCTGCGTCAACACCGGCGCCGACTTCTTCGGTAACAGTGCGCCTTGGTGATGGACGCTCACGTGCTGGGTTGTCAGGAGCCGCCAACGCACGTTGCGGGCCTTCCAGTTGCAACGGAGCAGCCCCAGCCGCGATCTGACCGGGTCCGGTACGTCCACCACCACGCGGATTGACCGTTGGTAGTCCTGCACCCTCTCTCACGGCGACTTCTGCACCTTGTTGAGCACCCTTCGCACCAGGAGCAACGAAGAATGGGAAGCCATCACCTTCGCCCTCGGCTTGCGATTGTTCGCTACCACTTCCACTAGACGATAACCCACCAGACACCTCACCACTGCCACCCGTGATCGCGTCAACGATCTTATTCTGTTCCTCTGGCGGTAATGAAGCCGCAATCTGTCCAATTGCTTCCGATACGACGGGTGTAATAGCTTGTGCAGGGAACGTTGCACCCCCTGTCGAGGATATCTGTCCCTCGTCGCCGCTCACTGCCGTCTCCAACGCCGTATCGAACTGGTCACGGAACACAATTGGGTTCGTTGACTCAGTTCTGTCCGCTTCGCCCGGTCGTTGCTGTTGTCGGAAGGAGCCCTGAACGTTGTCAAGTAGTTCCGGGTTCTGTTCGAGGGCGTTCTTGATTGCCTGCACATTCGCAGGCGTCGGCTGCACTCCACGTTGCTGTAGAACGTTGATCGCAGCCGCTTCCAGCGTATGACTAGGCATCCTTAGAAGCCCAACTTGCCGCCGCCACCGTTCCCCGACAGATCGACCGGATATGTAGGATCGCGTTGTTCCGTGAGTGTCGCATTGATCAACGTCTGATCCCCGGCAACCGTCACGCGGTTAATCAGGTTCACCGTCTCGATTGGTTGCACACCACCGAGATCGAGTTCCAACGCCTGCCGCGCCTTCACGCGTGTGTGTGTTGCTAGTGCAGTCGATCCAGCGACTACACCGTTCAGCGTCTGGATGAGTTCGTTGAGAACCTTCATCGACTTCCGCTTAGCGACACGCGTGAACTTGCGGCGTAGTGCAACGATGTTGACCTGTAACGTGTGCGGCCCATCAGTGAATACGTTGTCGAATAGTCCTGACCACGCAACCATTGTTCCCTCCATTCCTACATGTAGTGTCTTGCTGTATTCTTGACCCTACATGCAGGGGCTTGACTTGTCAATCTATATGTGATACTCTTCTTCTATAGATACACGGGGCGAGGGACAACAACAAACCAACAAGAGGGGTCGACGAAGGAAGTAAGTAGCAAGTAACGAGTGAGTCTATACTTGAAACTATACTTGACTACTCTCCTGTTGACACTCGTTCTACAATATGCTTCACTCGGACATCCCGGTCGTCGGGTATCCTTCCTTCCTTGCAGCGTTGACGCAGCCTCGGCACTTCGGTGTCGGGGTTGTGTCTCCGTGTCTACGCAGCGCAGCAACGCTTGCGTTCGAGCCGGTCGTATCATGATCGGCTCGCGCGATGAGTCTACATTCCCTCAATACATCACACGTTGTGTGCATGTCGTCGTGCGTTGTCGTAAGTTGTCACATTGTGTGACACGTGAGGTCAATACACGCGTGCGTGCAGCCGCTACGACCCCTGTTTTGGATTCGGGCGGGGGGAGGGGGGGCCTTGTCACTACATGCGACGCACGATCGATAAACTCGTTCAACGTACGTTGACGCAGTTTCTACGCCATTGACATAAGACCTACGTATGGTAGGATCAGCATGCGTTGTGGACATCACAACGTTGCGCCACTCGGCGCCTGCTGTTTGACAATAGAATAGGAACACGCAAGTCAACGCCGTAAGGTGTTGGCCACGTGTTCTTGCTGTCAATAGTAGTTCACCCTGTAAGGAAGGTTATTACTATGACTGACAAGAAGGCGACTAAGGTTAAGGAACAGGTCAAGCCTGTTTCAACTGGTCACAACGTTAACCCTGCGTACGATGTGCTCTGTGCACGCGGTAGCAAGATCAAGGCGTTGTGGGATAAGGCTGACAAGGCTCAAGGATCGGCCGATGCCCACGCCGCGTTGCTTCTCGTCGAGGCTCATGAGTTTGGATTCTTCGATCAAGTCAACGTAAGGGACTGGACGAAGATCGCAACGGCCAGGGAACGCAACAGTTTCTCAGATATCGTTCTGATCTACCTATTCGGTATTGAGAAGCCCGAACCCGCCGACCGGCAACGGTTACAGCGGATTAGGTTTGTAGTTCCTGCGATCATCGATGCAGGTGGAAGCAAGGCCGCCAAGATGTCGAAGTCTGGCGCAATCATGCTGGACGCAGATTCTAAGTACTTCAAGGCTTGTCCGACAGGCGGTCAAGAAGTACAAGGTTTCGCATCACTCTCTATTGCTAAGCTGTCGCGAGGCGGCAAGAAGTTACTTGCTAAGGAATTGCCCAAGCAACAGCGGGCGCCTCAGACTGCGACCGGACAGGACAGAACGCCAGCCGTTAAGCTGGTTGAATTGGCCCAGATAACAGAAGGTAAGGTAAGCGCCTTGTCCGATGGTGCTGCAAGCCTAGACAATTCAACGTCTAAGGCATTGCAATCGCTCTTAGTCGCGTTGATGGGGGTGTTCGCCGAAGATACGGCGGGCGGCATCGATACAACGCAACTTGTTAAGATGTACAAGGCGGCGTAACTCAAACGGCCCCGGATCGAAAGGTCCGGGGCCTTTCTCTTGCCTGCAATCTGGCTCAACGTACGTTGTAGTGCACGGTTAACCGTTAACCGCGCGAAGCGCGCACATGTATGAGCGGTAACGCGCGCAGGCGCCTGTTCCTTCTTAGTTCAACGTGCGATCACGTGCGTCATGATCCACGCGCGCGTAGGACAATGCGGGTTGTGCGCTTGACATAGCGTACCACCTATGGTACAATATAGCTTCAATCGACGGGGCAGTCCGTCCCGGTCCGACATGAACCCTCACAAGTAGCACACTCTCCCATATCATAGCCCCCGGTCACGTGATCGGGGGCTTCTTCTTGTTCAACGTACGTTGAGGAGTACGAGTCATGTTCAATAGATGGTTGAACGCACTCCTAATCGTTGCGATGTTTGTACTCGCAGCGTGGGGTGCACACGTACTGAGCTACGCGTACTAATGGCACGCCCAACAACGACAGTGGGAGTGCAACCTAACACCAAGCTGTTACGCATTGAGCGTATTGCATCTGACATACACAACTGGCCGCACCTATCCGAGAGTGGATGGATGGTGTGGCTCAATGCTAACCGCGACTTCACATGCGGTACGTACCTACTACTACACGATGACGGCAGCATCGAGCGGGTGACTGCCGAACCTGACGGTGGTGAAGACATCATGATCGTCAAGAGGAGGGACAACTATGATGATGAGCCTTAAGTATTGGGACAGTGAGGGGCTATTCGTCGAGCTATCGCAGTCCGAAGACGACAAGTTCATACACATGGATGTATCACGCAAGCATCCGACTACCGTAGTCGATGAGACAGGCGACTACGAGATGAGTAACGTGCGATACATCGCATCATGTCAGTTCGTCAGCATCGAACATGCTCAAGCTATCGCTCACTTGCTCGTTGGCATCGTCATCCAAGAGGACAAGGCAGCATGGAAGCGTGGCCCACGTGGTGAGGCGTACCCAACTGACAGTGCGGGCAAGCGCATCGTACCATCTGACTTCGGTGGTGAGGTGCCACCCATACGCCGATGCACACACGACAACACAACGTACGTTGGCGAGCACACGTGGTGTGATGACTGCGGTGCAGAGGTGTCCTTCTCATGAGACAAGCACCCTTCCAACGCGCACACTTCCAAGCCTTAGCCTTGATCGTGCGTGACATGCCTGACGACACGTGTCGCTTGCTTGACATGCGTACCAACAGACCCATTGACTTGCGTCGTGTTGTCGCTGAGTACCTATGCAATGAGTTCAGTAAGACACATTCACACTTCAAGGAAGCACGCTTCATGCAAGCGTGCGGTATAGAGTAGGTACTTGACATAGCGCACGTATCGTGCTATACTATACGTATGGTCGAGGTACGACCAACGTCAAGGAAGGGGGATCACCATGAACAAGTGAACACGCGGCACCATAGTGGAGCCGCTTCAACGGGCTCAACGTACGTTGTTGTCAGACGATGACGTTGAGTAACGTGCGCAGGGACTGTGCCCCTTGGGTGAGGGGTACAGTCCCTCGCTGCGTCGTACGTTGAGGTGGGTGGTGTGACCAGCGCCCCTTGTTGATGCCTTGGTCCCTGTAGTGGACTGTCAACGTGTCACACCATCCTCCCCAACGTACGTTGCGTATGTTGTAGTGGGTAGTGTGCGTAATGCCAAGCTCATGACATGCCCGTCTGGGGAATGCACATGTCATAGCCAGCGCACTACCCTCTCCAACACACGTGGTGTGTGTTGGCTACGTTACGACAGACACAAGGAGATAGTTATGTCGAACGTCACCCAGATATATGGCTCAACGCACGTTGAGCTACCTTCACCCTTCCCTCAAGACAGTGAGTTGTACTTCACCGCAGTCGAGCGTGACATGGCGTGGGCTGGACGAGCAGCCAACTCATGGCATTGCAACAGCACACACAAGCAGTTGTTGCGTGCATACGACGGCCAGCCTATTGAACTCGCTGTCGTTGGTAAGGGGTGGCAGTTGGTACAGAACCAAGAGCTATTCCAAGCTGTCGAAGATCAGTTCCTTGCGCTGTTCACAACCGATGAACTCAAGGGCGTGATCGTCAGAGACATGATGTCATACGCTGGGCGTGTGTGCATGCGAGAGTACATCTTCCCCAACGTACGTTGCCCTAGTCCGGGCGTCAGTGACATCGCCTTCCGTGTCATCTTGAAGAACGCATTCGGCGGTAGCTCCATCGCACTGTACATCGGAGCCATCGACTTCTTCTGCACCAACGGCACCGTCAGTGGCAAGCTCGACTGCATGTACGCACGTCACACCAAGGGACTGCGTATCGCTGACATCACACGACGTGTGCGCCGTGGCATCGACGTGTTCTACTCAAACGCAGCCACGTGGATGCAGTGGTACGGTCGTACTCTCGATGTTGGAGAGGTCAAGGCATTCCTCGAAGACAAGTACAGTGAGCGCCTTGCTGAGAAGCTGATGCGTCAGTACCGCATCGAGGTACACATACATGGCGCCAACATGTGGGCCTTGTACTCTGCGCTCACCTACTACGCAACACACGACGAGGGTGACTTCGCCACTCGCAAGACAGGCGTCGACCACTCGGCTGTCACCTTACTCAAACGTGAGGAGGTAGTACAGTCGGTCGTCGCATCTGATGCGTGGACTCGCTTAGCTGCATGAGACCCGACGACTTACTCGAACGGGGCGCGCGTCTGATCAACCAGGATCGGACGCCTCCTCCTTCATGGTGGCGCAGGTACATGCTCGAACTACTCTGGCTAGTATGGGCAGTGTGGTTCACGTGGTCAGTATGGTAAGCCTGTGCCCAGCGCGTGCGGCTTCGCCGCGATTAACATGCGACTAGTATGCGTCGCATGTCTGACTGCGATAGGCTTGTACCTCACGGTGCAAGCCATCGCATTAGTGGCGCCCCTGTTCTGTATGGGGTGCTGACTATGACCGATGACAGTTGTAACCTTGAAGGGAACACATCATGTCACAGCTACGATTGCACTGGGCATCGCCCGGTCGAGACCTGCTACCCTGTTACATCCCAGTCGACGTGAAGCGACACGCGTCACGCATCTTGATCACTCGCTTGTACGACAAGGACTTGATCACGTTCCGATCAGGCACTTCTCACTACATCTACTACGACGAGAAGGAGTTCCTTGTTGTCCACCGTTCGTTCACACTGAACGGCAGCAAGACGCGAGCAACGAAGCTAGTGAAGGACTCACTCGCTGGGCGTAAGCATGCGTACGTACGTGAGGAGCTTCGTACGCCACGTCCGCATCCTAGTTCCCCACGTCGCAAGCTGACCATCGAGATATACGGTGACGAGGTGGAACTGCAAGAGACGTGGGACAGGATCAGGTCCACACTCGTTCTTCGAGGTGGCCCGGTCGTGTTCGTCGGGCACAAGATAGGGGGTGTGTCGTGACTCGCTTGAGTTACAAGGTGGGTGATCAAGTCACCCTCGAAGGTGAGCCATACGTGCTCACCATCAAGCGTGTTGAACCCGCACTCGCAGAGCCGTACTTCCTCAGCGACAACACGTGGTGCAACGAGGATGTACTCTCAACGTACGTTGACCCAACTCCCACATGGGAGGAGGTCGAAGCGCACGTCAAGCACATCGTTCAGGAGCTACGAGAGAAGTTCCAAGCGAACGATGAGAGCGCAATGTTGTTCGAGATCGTTGCGTCCGGTCGACCCGATGGTGAGATCAAGATCACGTACAAGATCGCCGACTCGGAGTACGGATCGAACAAGGTGAAGGGCTACAGCCTGCGTCCTGCGTTGGAGGAGTTCTTCCGACGCAAGACGTGGTCAAGTCGCAACGAACCCTTGGCTCTCTCGTACGATGAAGGTGACGCATGACCACACTCATTAAGCTACGAGCTAGCCTACATGGTGCGCTCGATCGGATCGGGTATCGCAACTCGCATGCCTGTCCAGATACCACGAGTAACGTTGACCCGACGTTACATGAGTTGTTCGTGTCACACGAGGGGTTGTCTCACTTCGACAAGCGACGGAAGGTTGCGATCAAGGCAGCCATCGATGTCGCTGGTCAGTCGGAGGTAGACGACGTTGAACCTGGCACTGAGCAGGCCATCCTTGAGGGTGAGCACTACTCACTCGTCATCAAGAAGAACAACCCGGCTGAACGTATCGACCGGGCCAAGATCGGCACCGCCTTGCGCAAGCTGGGGTTCAGCATGCAACAGGCTGACAAGTTCATGCTCGACATCACAACTGAGACCAAGCCTGCCACCTCGGTACGTGCAGTACCCAAGGTGTAACATCAACTCAGTGGGGTGGTGCAATGCCACCCCACTACTATGCAAGGAGTGCTATGTCCAACGTTGAACGGCTTGAAGTGAAGCCTAAGCTAACACGTCATAAGTACAGGCGTCACGATATCACTGTGACGTACATCCCCAACGACAGAGAATTCTTGTGGTCCTTCAATGAGACGAGGACCATGTCATTCGGTGGCCGTGAACCGACCGCTGCCGCTGCGCTTGTTGCGGCTAAACTGCGTGTCGATGACATCGAGGGCAGCAAGGCATGACCAATGAGCCCTCGGTCATCGACCGCAAGACTATCAACGACATGACGACGGACCAACTGGATACGGAGATTGCACTACGAAGAGAGCGTCGCCTTCTTGCGTTCATTGTATGGCAAGAGGGCGTCGAGAGTAAGAAGCGTGCCGATGCGGGGCGCTTGAAGACTCAGCTTGAGAAGCACCTTGACATCTTGACTAAGGACTTCGGTCGCATCGATGCGATAGAGAAGAAGATAGATGATCGATTGAACAAGGTGGCATCGATCCGCCTAGAATTGGAGGACTACCCATGAGTGAAGAAGACGTAACGAAGGACCACACTGGTTCGTATGCCTCACCGCTCGTGATGACGCTACCCGATGCAGTCAAGAGCATGATCATTGACATGACTGAAGAGAGTCGAGCACAGGTGAAGCTGGCTGTTGAACAGTCACTCGCTGACCAAGAGGCATTCATGGCGTACGTTATCATATCATTCGGTAACATACGTGAACAACTGGACACCGTACTCGCTGCGCTAGTCCACGCTGAGATCATAACAGTGGAGGATAATGATGACGCTCCGCGCGCGTGACATACGCGAGAAGTGTAAGGGCCGTGTCGATCTGCAAGTCATGTACTGCATGGAGGCACTAGCCGAGCAACATGGTGTGCTACACCAACAGATACATGAGGTAGCACAGACACTCGATGGTGCAGTCGATGCTATCAGTAACCTAGCCCATGCCCTTGGTTACATGAGAGACTTCGTCGAAGGCACCAAGGAGAGTATGGCTGACCGCATGAAGCACATGGAGCACGAGGATGACCTTCCTCCCGTTACTGAATGACACAGTGAAGGAGGTCAACGTACGTTTGCCAACACCAGACGATGTCGATCTTCCTTGGTTCGATCACACTAAGCTATCAGCACTCAACACGTGTCCAACGTGGGGCATGATCAACAACATCAAGGCACTACGTATCCCAGGTAGTGGACGAGCAATGGCATTGGAGGCAGGCAGCGCATCGCATGAGTTCTTCGCCGCTGTACGTGTGTTCGAGTTGTACACTAACTACCCTGATCACGCCGGAGTCATAGGTTCGAAGCTGTTCAAGGCAGAGACATGGACTAACATGTGCTCACACTCCTTGAAGCAAGAGGATGAGCGTACTACTGGCCTGAACTTCTGCCTCGAAGCACTGTATGGCAGTGGGTTCTACGATGACCCACGTGACAAGCGGCGCACCATGTCTAACATAGAGGAGAGTTGTATCGCCTACTACGACCGATGGCCTTGGGGTAAGTACCCGATCTACGTCCAAGACGAGGACGATCCTAACTGTCTCGTTGGTATTGAGATAGGCATGGAGTTCGTCATTGAGTTCGTCATGCACCCGCTTCATGAACTTAGCATGCGCCGTGGGCTCGCACTCGTCCCGCCGAAGAGCTACGCTTACAAGTATCGAGGCAGGCTCGATGGGTTACACCGTGACAGCAATGGTGTGCTCATGGTACAAGAGAACAAGACAGCATCACGCCTTGACCAAGCATGGTCGATGTCATTCTTGATGTCACACCAAGTAACAGGCTACTGCGTTGGTAGTGCTCTGTTGACAGGTGAGGCATGTAATAAGGGACTGGTCAAGGGTATGGCGATACCACTACCACGTTCGTATGACTACGGTGGTCTCGTTGATGAAGTAGTCGAGCGTCCTCCTCACCTCATAGCTGCGTGGATGCAGTGGGTGTGGGATACGACGCGTATATACGAGCAGTTCAAGGACAACCCTGACGCAGCTACACGCTTCACGCACTCATGTAACAGGTACTTCCGCCCGTGTTCCTTACTTCCTTACTGCGCAAGCGACGATGACGAGCGTGAAACCATCATGGGCGAGATGGAGTACGCACCGTGGGACCCGCTTGATGACAAGTCGAAGGACTGAGTACAAGGGACTCGTTGTGCGTGAGTGGACATTCCGTCAAACGCACATACGATACACCGAGGCGTGGTACAAGCTCATGCGCCACGTTGGCAAGTGTATCAAGCAAGGTGGTGCTGTAACCTTGACAACGTACGTTGAGCACGGTCGGCGTAGTAATGATGCTCGTCGAATACATGAACGGTGCGATGCAACACTGGAGTGGAGTGAATGACAACAGACCTAACACTCGGTGGGCTCAACGTAGTCCAACCGAAGAACATCGTACGACGCATGGCTATCCTACTATGGGCCTCGTCAGGTGATGGCAAGACGACACTTGCATCCACTGCACCGGGCAAGAAGCTATGGGTATCGTTCGATCCCGATGCGACAGCATGCCTCGGTCCACGTGATGACATCGTTGAGGTCAAGCTGTACGATCAGCCTGCTCGCATCGTTGAGAAGTTCAAGCTGGAAGATGGTCCGTTCTTCCGTGACCTAGACAAGATGTTGGAAGCGGACCAAGACATCGAGACTGTCGTAGTCGACAGCATCACCACGTTCAGAGACAAGGCAATGATACACGGTGTTGTTGTTGCCAAGGGTACAGCGAAGGGACGTGCGTCCACGATTGAGGACCCAGGCTACGCAGGTTACGGCAACCTCAACACGTGGACACGACAGCTTGTCGCCAACATGCTAATCGTCACGGCCAAGCACAATCGGCACCTTGTACTCATAGCACACGAGGACAAGCCTACGACTGACAGCCAAGGACAATTCTTATACATATCAATCATGCTTGGTTCGTCACTCAACGTACAAGTGCCGGTCAACATCACCGAGTGTTGGCACATGCTAGACACAGGGAAGAAGCGACTCATACAGATACGTCCGTGTCGTAGCTTCAAGCCAATGAAGACACGCATGTTCCGCACGACTGGTGAACCTGAGTTCGTGTGGAACTACAACGATGAGACCAAGGAAGGTGAAGGCATCACTACTTGGTACAACCGATGGAAGGATGCGAAGTTTGGCAAGATCGACCTCCCGCAAGCGTAAGAAGAAGGGCACTACATCTAGTGCCTCTTCCAAGAAACAACCCCAACATATAGTGGCTGGTGCTGGGGATGTAGATAAGGTACACTCAGCCGCATCGTCAACGTTGACTAGAGAAGGGACTACTACTATGGATAACGAAGAACTCGGTAGCATTATCGAGTACAGTGAGGACTTGGCCGACGCCGAGGCTCCGGAGCCACTGCCCCCCGGCGACAACTACGAGGGGCAGATCACCAAGGCCGAGGCCAAGTATAGCGTGACGAGTGGCAAGAAGTACGCCGCCGTGACGTTCCACATCAGTGTCGAGCAGTTCCCTGCGGACTACCCGTCCGATCAGAACCCCGACGGTGTCAGCATCATCGATCGGAGGGTGCCACTGGAGGACAAGGCTCGTGCTCGGTTCCAGTGCAAGCGTTTCGTCTTGGCCATTGGAGCACAGCCTGGCAAGCGGATCGATCTCAACGATTGGGTTGGTCA
>Ga0114923_10000931_pt1 | contig 20848 bp, 21 predicted proteins | sample SumtaG_FD_89578 | JGI IMG/M metagenome (GOLD analysis project Ga0114923, IMG submission 89578) | Deep subsurface microbial communities from Indian Ocean to uncover new lineages of life (NeLLi) - Sumatra_00157 metaG | ecosystem: Environmental > Aquatic > Marine > Oceanic > Sediment | place: near...
TACCGGGCGGCGGGCAAGTCCGGCTCCAAGACCCCTTGGCTTGGCGATGATTCTTCCGCCGATGCCGAAATACTTCTCTCCCTTCCGAAGCTGCGTAGCCGGAGCCGTGAACTGAATCGCGACGATCCAATCGGCTCCGGCCTGACGCAGAGCTTCGTTAACAACGTCATAGGAACCGGCTTGCGGGCACAGGCGCGCACAAAGAAGCCCGCCAAGAACGAAGCGCTTGAGGCCGTCTGGAAATCGCGCAAGGACACTCTCAGCCTAGCCGATCAACTCGGCCATGGTGAAGCGCAGCGCATGATTATACGGAAGGTCTTTGAGGACGGGGAGATCTTTCGGAAGATTACTGTCAGAGAAGCGGGCGAGCCGATATGGTTTGAAACCGTGGAAGCCGAGCGCGTTGCAACCCCGATGGAGTTTATTGCAGACCCCCATTTCCGACAGGGCGTAGAGCGTGATGACGCAAGCGTTCCTGTGGCATATTGGATTCTCAATCAGCACCCTGGCGACACCATCACCGTCGGCACACACCAAACAAGCGAATTTCAGCGCATTCCGGCAGAATCCGTGCGGCACATTCGCATGATTGAGCGCCCCGGTCAAACGCGCGGCGTTCCGGCGTTCCATGCAATTCTCCAAGACATCCGAGACCTTGACCTGCTCTTGATTGCCGCATTGAAGCGTACACAGATCGCCGCCTGCCTTGCCGTGTTCATCAATTCGCCCGAAGAGACAGACCAGATGATTGACGTGACGGCGGAGAAGTACGGTTATTCTCTTGACCAATCACTCGAGCCGGGCATGATTTGGAAATTGAAACCCGGCGAAGGTATCGAGACGTTGATCCCAAACTTCCCGACGCCGGAACTTGAGGCGTTCATTATCATGGTTTGCCGTCGCATCGGCGCGGCCCTCGGGGTTTCATGGCAAGTAGTGCTCAAGGACTTCTCCAAATCCACATATTCCAGCGCCCGCACGGACCTACTCGAAACGCGGCAAGTCTACATTGTCCTGCAATCGTTCATCATCGAAAAGTACCTGAATTGGGAATGGCAAGTGGTGATGGAAGATGCCATCCTTCGGGGCGATGAGCGGCTGGCAGGCATCACTTCCGATGACATTCTCGCCGTGGGCTGGATCGGCAACGGATGGAAATGGATTGACCCCGTCAAGGAAGCCAAGGGCGCTCAGATAGAATTGGAAATGGGGACCACTACGCTCCGTGATCAATGTGCGATGCGCGGCACGGATTGGGAAGAAATCCAGGACCAACGGCTCCGCGAAGAGTTGCGCGAAATGAAAGAGCGCGAACGCCTCGGGCTTCCGCCGAAGGGCGTCGATCCCAATGAGCCGAATGAGCCCGACGAGCCCGACGATCCCGATGACGATGATGACAACGGAAGGAATAATTCCAATGGCCGACAAGAATAGATTCAAAGACATGAATCGCGCCATGCTCGATACTGTCGAGGTGCGGGACATTGACGAAGACAACCGCACAGCCACATTCATAGCGGCCACAGAGGCCGGCGTCGATACGTTCTGGGGGCCGGAGCATCTGCGTATCCCCGGCATTCGCCTCGAGCGCTTTCGGAAGAATCCCGTAGTACTCGACACACATGACCGGAAGAGCGTAGGAAACATCGTTGGGCGCGCCATTGTGAAGGCCGTCAACCGGACCCTTGAGACAACGATTACATTCGCCCCAACAGAACGCGCCGAAGTCATCTGGACTCTAGTTAAGGGCGGTTTTGCCCGCGCCCTGAGCATCGGCTTTATCCCTGACCGCTCGAAGATCAAGGAATTGGACGATGGCGAAACGGACGGCGAAGGGCCAAACATGATAACCGGCCCGGCTACCATCATTCGCCAGTGGGAACTCTTGGAGATCTCCGTAGTCCCCGTGCCCGCAGATATGAACGCCTTGCGAAGGGCGATGCTTGACGGCGAGGACTTAGAATCGATGATTCGCAACCTCTCCGAACTATTGACCATCAACAGAGAAAAGGAGGCAGAGATTATGCCTAAGAATGAAGAGGGCGTAGAAGATGCGCCGAAGAATGACGATCCAAAGGTTCGCGAAGAGCCCAAGGTAGAAAGCGCGGAAGAAATCGACGGGCGTACGCGCGCCGCAATCAACACGCAGATCCGGGACATTTGCCCCGAAGGTCTCGAGCGGACAGCCGAAGATTGCATCCTTGAGAAGTTGAACGTTGAGGATGCCAGGAAGCGGTTGCTCGAGGAACGCGCAAAGCAGTCGCCCCCGGCCGGCACACCCGAGCCGGAAGACGTGAGCAAGTCGGCGGAGAAGAAAAGGGCTGAAGACGAAAAGAAGGATCGCAAAATCGGCGACATTTCCGATGACGAATTCAAGCGCGGCTTGACAGGTTAAGAGGCCGCGAAACCTCAGACGGTGAAATAGGAGACTAAGAACCATGGCAGACAATGCAACAAGATGGGTAGGCAATCTCGGTGGAGCCGCTGAGCCCCTTATAAAGCTCGGCAAGTTCGTTGCGGGGGCCACCACGGCCATCAAGCGCGGCGAACTCATCGAATTGACCGGCTCGACAAACACAACGTGGATCCCGATCGATTCCGACTTTGACATGGATGCGAACATCGCAATCATGAATGAGGAAATCAAGTCCGGAGATCTTGCGGGCTACTACGAGATCATCGTGCCGCGTCCGGACGATATCTTCGAATATGAGCTGGCCGCTGCAAGTAATCCCTCGGTGGGTGCCGCCTTGTATTTCTCGGCCTCCGACAAGGTGACGGTAAGTGCCGGGACGAACATTTTGGCGCGCGTCGTGGGCCAGGAGCACTACCCACAGAAACAGGGCCACGCAAGCGACGATGCGAGCGGCGATCGAGGCACAACGATCCGCTCAGACACACATGTCCGCTGCGTCATCGCGCAAGACAATTCGTACTACGCCGCGATGGTAGCAAACGCTTAGAGACAGTTGCTGGGGCCGAAAGGCCCCGGCGCTTTCCACAATTGAAACAGAGAATAGGAGACATAGAAGATGTCTAAGAAGAAAAAGACACCCCTTATCGAATCTGGACTCAGATTCACTCGGGCCGACACAGCCGACGAGTTTGCGCGGATGGCGGCCGACGATCCGTCCGCGTTCATTCAGAGGGCAAAGGATTTCATTGACGCCGGCGATCTCCGCTGGGGCGACTTCCACGATCTGAAGCGGATGTTCCACAGCCTCATAGATGTTGGCGTCGAAGTCTATGCCGACGTGCTTGGCCAAGAGCGCGCCGTCATGGCGTCCGCATTCCCTGTCCTGTCCGGAGCGCTTACGGTGGCCGGCGTCAACGACGCTTTCGACGCCGTTCCAACAATCGGCCAGGAACTCGTAACCGAAGATGATAACAACAAAAAGACGGCGACGTATGTTGCTATCACGTCCGAAGACACGACTATCGACACCGTCAAGGAAGGTGATGACTTCCCAGAGATTGGCGCAGGTGAAGAGTCTTTCGAGATTCGCCACAAGCGCAATGGCCGCCGCCTAAGCATCACTGGCGAGACCATCGAAGAAAACGATCTCTCCAACATCGTCCGGCTTATCAACGCCCTCGGCGAGATCGCGGGCGAGTTCATCGAAGAGCAGACTCTTTCGCGCGTGACGGATCACGACGGATCCGCGTCATCCCCTGTGGAGACATTCGTTTATCGTCCGAACGGAACGGGAACGGCGCTGTTTTCCGCGTCGGCGAATACGCCGGGCAAGCGCGCCCCGAGCGGAACGCGCGTCAACTCCAATCCTCTCGTCAATGAGACGGACCTGGACAATGCGCGCGCCGTGTTGGCCGCCATGCTCAACTACCGTCTAAAGGGGGTGAGCATCCCAATCAATCAGGCGACGTTGCTTGTGCCCGATGCGCTTGTCGGAACGGCGGACAAGATCCTCGGAAGCGAAATGTCCCCCGGTGTCGAGAACGAACTGAATCCGTGGGGCCCTCGAGGCCGCTGGCGTCCGAGCCTTCTGTCCTCGACGAAGTTGGACGATCTGTCCACATCCGCGTGGTATCTCGGAATTCCCAGAAAGCAGTTCATCCGAAAGTGGAAACTGCGGATCGAGAACGTCACGCTCGGAATGACCACGGAAAGTTTCCTCAAGAGCCGCATTGCCTTCCAGGCGCGCGTAGCTTGGGACGTCGAGATCGGTGCTACCGATTTCGTCTACTGGGTGCAGAACTTGGCCGCCACAACGGCTCCGGCTGACGAGTAAACCGCAACGTGTGAGCGGGCGGCACGGGCCGTCCGCCGCACTCGAATAGGAGAAGAGTCATGCCAAGAGTTTCTGGCCCAGACGACACAGAAAACAGACTCACATTTGAGGTGATCGGGAACAAGGTTGACGCCGCCGTTACGAGCGTCGGCACAACGGCCTCGATCATTGCCTACATCAAGGGCATCCTTAATCAGATGGCCACGAATGTAGCGCTCGTACTAGCAGGCGACACGCTAGGCGAGGCAAACGGCGAGACAGATGTTGATATCAGCGAAGCCGACTACACCGACTTTGTGACGATTTTGACAATCGTTCCGGCGGCGGGCGGACTTCGAGATCTTCACATCTATCTCGACTACAACAAAGACACAACCGGACTCGACACAATTGCGACCGCCGCAGACGTTATCGATTCGGCAGTCGTGACTAAGATCGACGGAACGAATCTGCGACACGTCATGAATGGCGCACAAGTCACTGCGAACGGAGACGGATCTCTCGACTCAAGCGAAAGTGGACAGCACTTCTATGTAGGAAGTGTGAGTGTTGCGCAGGAGTTACAGGTACAAATTCGGGTTGACACCGAACGCGATGACGCAGAGATCCCGTACCGCGTCACGTATCACGGCGCAGCCCCGACGATCACCGAAGTTGCCGCGGCATAACTCCCGCTGAAAAGTGGTTTGATGTTGCGTCCCGGCCCTGCGAGGCCGGGACGCAGAAAAGGAGTTGGTTTTGCCAAACGAATATACAACACCTACAAAAACGACCACTCCGGTGGCCGACACGACGGCGGGCCTGTGGACCTTTGGGACGGCGGCCAGCCATCTTCTCCTGACAAACACGTCGGGACAACGCATCTACGTGCGATTCAACACATCCACGGCGGCAAGCGTGGCCGCACACGATTTGTCGTTGGCCGATGGCGCCTCGATCAACATAGCTAAGGACGATTACGGGCTCGACGTTATCAAGCTTGTGGGCGTGTGGTTTCCGGCGGCCGCGACAGTAGGAAACTTTACGATTCGAGGAACGTAGAATGCCGAGTTCCTTCGATACGCAGTTTGCGACAAGCGCCGCAGACGAATTGAAAGCATCCTTTGGCGAGGATGTGACCTACAAGCAATTCGACTCTGCGGATTCCGAGACGTTTAACGAAACCGTTAACGTCGTATTCTGCGAACAGAAGATCGAAGAGCGGATCCAGGTCGACGGCGAGAACGCGCTAGGCATGGCGGAGGTGACGCTCAAAGTGGCGGATACACTCGCAACGCCGGGGCGTGATGACGAAATTACGCGCGGCGGGCTTAGCTGGAGCGCAACAGATACGATTGAAGTCTCGGGTGGCATGATCACACTCCAATTCCTGCGTGTCGAGCCGGGCTACAGATCGCCGGGCGGAAGCGTGGAACTTGAACGGGTAGACGGAAACAGGCGGCGCGAATGACAACGAACGGACACAATTGGCCAGGCCCCCCGAAGGAGAATCGCGCCCTCGGATCCGGCCCCATCTCTTTCGCCATGTCCGAGCCGCACTACGCCGCGCACTGGATCCCCGTGTGGAGCCGTCTCAAGAATCGCGGCAAGTTCTACGCGCACAACATCCACCATGGCTATCTCGTCTCGCAAGGCGTCCCTGAGCGCGACCTTGAGAACTTTCCCAACCTACGCATGCGCGGCGGCACTCGACAAGCACAGCGCGGCCGCACGTCGCGCACGCGCACGAACAACGATATCATCCTTGTGGCGGCGTCCGGGGACTACCAGTCCGCAAACCGCCACTTTGGCCATAAGATCTTCGTGGAACATGGCTGCGGTATTTCATACGGCAACCGTCATCCTTCCTACGCAGGCGGCACGGGTAGGCGTAGCGTTGGCCTCTTCTTGTGTCCGAACGAATATGTTGCGAAACTCAATCGCCAATACTACCCGGCGGCCACTTCTGCTATCGTGGGCGATCCTTATCTCGACAAGCACATGGCCGCCCCGAAGAAAGATCCGGGCGACAAACCACTTGTAGTCATCAGCTTCCATTGGCCGGCCAAGTTTGCGGCGGAGGCCGGGTGGGCGTTCCCCGAGTATGAGCAAGTCCTTCCCGAGCTGGCGAAGCGGTTCAAGATCGCCGGCCACTGCCATCCCCGCGTAGCGTCCGTCATGGCGCAAAACTTCCGCAAGGCAGGCATTCCCTTCATTGCCGACTTTGACCGCGTCATGCTCGAGGCGGACATCTACGCCGTCGATAACTCGAGCACGCTCTACGAATTCGCCGCAACGGATCGGCCCGTCGTGGCCATGAACTCCGCGAAGTACCGACGGGACGTCAATCATGGCCTGCGATTCTGGGAGCATTCGGAAGTCGGCTTCAATTGCGACTTTCCGGCCGACCTGGCCGACACAATCGACCTTGCGCTACTCGATCCTCCAAGCCAAAAGGAACGGCGCCATGCGGCTACGGCGGCCGTCTTTCCCGTCCTTGGCAACGCTACGGACGCGGCCGTGGATGCTATCGAGTCATGGAGGGCTACGCTGTGAGCGATTTCCTTTCGAGCCCTGTCGGACAACTTAAGACGGACATCTCGGAACTCGCCACGTGGCAGACCATCACCGGCGCGGCGAATGCGACTGCGGCCTTAGCCTTCATATTCATTGACGCAGAAGTAAGCCCCGCGTTTCCATACCTCATCATCGACGACGATTCACACAACGAAGGATCCCTTGCCCTGGACATCTTGACCCCCGGCGGTAACTTTACTACGGAAGGCATGCTGAATATCATCATCGGGATTGAAATTCCCGTGGGCTCAAATCGCGCAAGCATGGCAACGCGGCTCCAATATGGGAGGGAACAGGTTGGTCCGCTCATTGAAGAGATGGGTAACTCGGTAGGGCGCAGCGGCGCGCAAAATCTGAGGCGAATTGAACGCCTTTGGGGGCCCGCGATCCCCACGAAGGCGGAGCGAAGAAAGATCGGAGACTTCGTGGAATTCGCCTGGCGCACGAGGTGGACATAATGGCCGAATGGGTAGTGACATGGAAGAATCGACCCGGCTTTCTGAAACGCCAGTTTCCGGGGATTGTCAAGAAGTCGCTCAAGAGCATGATGAAGTTCTGGTTCTTTGAATTGTTCCCGACGCATTTTGAGTTGGGCGCGGCCCAGGAATACGGCTACCAGAAACGCAAGCGCGTGACGATGGTGGCGAAGGCACGCCTGAAACACCATGCAAAGCCGATGACGTTCACGGGCCACATGGCCAGGACTATCAAGTCGAATTTCACGGAGCCTACGGGGAGCGCAAAGTCCGTCAAGATGAAATTGCGCGGCCCTCTGAAAATGAGGTTTCGCGGAGTCAAAGGAACCGGCCCGGACATGATATCAGAGATGAAGGCCGTGAGCGATAAAGACCGCAAGCTACTCGCCCGGCATCTAAGCAGGGATATCGAGCGGCGCATGTCTCGACTCAAAGGCAAATCGAAAAAACGCATACGAGCGTAGGAGGATAGAACAGTGGCACAGATTGCATATACTCAAGGGCCGATAGACATTGACGGGACTGCGTATGGATCGATCCAGAGCCTAAATTTCGACCCCGCAATTCAATCGCTGATACTCAGCGGCGCGGGACTTATCAATCCAACATTCGCCGGGCTTCAATCCGGACGGCCCGCCGTGACGTTTACCACGACAGCCATTGACACGTTCTTGGCTTTGCTTGGCGCTACGGGCCATGCCATCGCTACATCTGTGATCGTCTACTTCACGCAGAAGGTAAACGAAGGCGTCAACGCCGGGGCCACGTCGCACGTCAAGTTGACCATCGGAAACGGGCTGGTTATTCCCGTGAGCCTGACAGCTTCGCAAGGAGACGGGAGCCCCGGTAACGCCGTGCTCGAATGCCAAGTCTTCGCAACGTCGGACGGCACGAACAGCCCGCTGACGATTGCGGTTTCCCAAAGCCTTCCGGCGATCCCCGTCAATAACGAAGTCTTCTCCTTGGCGAAGCTGGACTACGGCGGAGCGGACTGGGATATCGAGTCGGCCACATTGAACTTCGGCCTGGACATTTTGCAGCAAGGATCGAATGGCATCCCGTGGGATCAATTCGTTGCCGTGAGGACTCAACAGCCGACGCTGGAGATCATTACATCAGACCTGGACCTTCTCGCCACCCTCACCAATAACGGCGACAGTATCGATGACGTGATCCAGTATTTCCGGCGCAAGACACAGCGCGGAACTCACGATACGGACGTAACCGAAAGCCACGTCAAAATCACGATTGCCGAGGCGTTTGCAACGGCCGGGGCCGTCAGCTCCGATCAGGGCGGCGAAGCAAAATTGCCCGTGACGATACAGCCGATTTTCGACGGCACGAATGCAATCCTTGTCATCGATCCTAATGCGGCCATCGCGTAATGGGATTCTTGTACTACATAGGCGGACTCACGACGCCCCCGCACAACGAGCGATTGAAGTTGGCGGGGTTGGATGCCACGTTTTACCGGGCCGAGATTGATCATCGGGGCGTTGAACAGGCCGGCCCGGACAAGGGCTCGGGCTGCGTCATTACGCCCCGCTCTCCGCACCAATTGAAGCCGACGCCGTTGCGCGATATCGGATACTTCAAGGATAAGCAACGCTGGATCGAAATCGACGGCGGGAAGTATTGGCTCGGGTGGTTCACTGACCGGCCAATGCCGACGTGTTCCGATCTCATTCGGGAGAAGGTGACGCCGGGGAATGCGCTCGTCTTGGGAGACGGGTCAAAATGGCTTATCCCGGAATACACATCCATCCCAAAGACCTTTGCGCTTGATGACGACGGGGAAGAAATCGCCATCGTTCCAAATCGCCTCAAGGCTTTTGATTCGGGCGTGCAGACTATGTTGCGAGAAATGTCTAAGCAGGTTTCGGAGGCGGACGCAAGCGATTCTATCGACACATCATATTCAAGTACAGCGCTTCTTTATTTGGCGGTGGAGGCATTGGCTGTCAACTATAGAACCAACAGGAAAGAGGCGGCGGCCCTTGGAATTCTGACCACTGAAAATGTGGTAGAGATTTGTTGGTCTGCCTTGGGTGTTGCGGAAAAACCGACGGTTATAGAGGGATAGGATGCCAGACGCCGTAACAACGATGCGTTTTGACGCAGATGTCGCAAAGGCCGATAAGGGTTTCGCCAAGCTGAGTGACGCCAACAAGAACCTAGAGAAAAGCCTCAAAAGATCCGCCAAAGCAACGAAGAAACGCACAACCGCGATGGAGCGAGGATTTTCCAAAGCCAAGACACAACTATTGGCATTTGGCGCGGGCCTGCTGTCGCTCCGCGCGGGACTGGGTGTCTTGAGCGGGATCGCAAAGAAGCTCAATGAAATAGAAGCAACCAGGAAAGATGTAGGCGATCCTGCGATTGCGTTTGCGCTCCTTCAGCCGAAAGGAAAAGAAGAAGAGAACTTCTTGAGGTCAGCCATCATAAGCGCAGGGGCGGGAGTTAAGCCTAGTGAAGGGCTAAAGGCTTTTATCGCGGAACAATCCGTATCGGGCAGCGACTTTGAAACCGCTATCCCCGATGTGCTTTCCACATTCCAGCTCGGCAAAGTCATCAGCAATCAAGAACTGGCCGCCGAAACTCTGAAAATATCCCAAGCCTTCAAGGTGACGCAGGAAGAATTTAACTCCCTGCTGGTTGGCTCCGCTAGGGTCTCGGGCGATATCGAAATAGACTTTGCCAAAGCGGCCTCGGCATTGCTTCAATTCAAACAGGGCACGGAAGTGGATCGATTCACGGGCCTATCCTCTCTCGCGGCGATCTCTGCATCGGGCGAGTTTCCAAAAACACAACTGAGGGAAGCTCTCCAGGGGCTTTCGAGGACAATAACTCAACCTAGTGATCTTACCGAATCTATACCGGGCTTTTTCGAGCTTCCAATTGACGAACGATTTCAGGCCTTGCGGTCAAAGATATTGTCAGGGCAGGGAGATCTTACGACGGCATCAATTAAGGAATCCGGTATAACCGAAGATATTAATGCTAGGGCTCTGAGTGCTCTATTTGCGCGCTTTGAGGTCTTTGAAGAAACATTGCGCGATATACCAACATTCACAACAAAATTCGATATTGAAGATCGCCTAAAAGACATCCAGGCAGTGGGGCCGATCCAGGAGAAATTCATTGCCGAGCTTGCCGGGGCTGCTTCGGAACTGTCAACTCTAGTAGGGCCACAAGCGGAACGCGCTCGCCGCGAATTGTTCAGCAAGCTACTGACAGGTGCAGAGGCGGGGGGCGGCGCGGCATTCGGTGTCGATACGCCAACTGGTGAGGCGGGTTTTTTGCAAAGGCTTCTTAGACTATTGGTTATTCCGCAAGGCCCGGGGTTTGCCCCCGGAACGGCGTTGCAGACGACAGCGACGCAAGCGCAACCCGTTACGGCGGTAGGCGCCGAGGAGGCTATCCGGGAACTCATATCCACAATTGGGTCACAGATTGAGGCCACCCGCGAACTGACCCAGGCTCAGGGCGGCAACGCAGCCAATCGCAAAAACCAGAACCGCCGCACCGTGAGCGCCGAATAATGGCCAGCAGCCAAATCAATAACACGGAGATCCTCGGAAGCCCGATCCAATTCGAGAACATCCAAGGACAGATCGACACGGCCGGGATTACGATGGAAAAGATCACACGCCCCGGCGTTTCGGGTGTAGCCTTCCATGACACGGGCTTTCGCGCCGGCGAATCGGAGATCGTCACGACGGAGAAACTTGCGAGCCTTCCGGCGGCGGACGCGGCAATCTTGGAGTACAGCTCTCTTCAAGGCAATCTCGTTTCGGTTGTCGATGACTTTGGAACTGAGCGGACTAACATCATGGTGATCAAGGTGACGGCCCAACAGCCATTCGCCGTCGGCCCGTCTTCGGATGGAACTACCGTGGCCATCGTAAAGGCCAATTGGCGAGTGCAAGATACAGCGACTTCTTAGGATGAACATTGAGCGTAACATTCACAGAGCAGACGCAAACGGGAGGCCGAACGTGGTTTTTCTCATGGACATCTACGCTCGACGATCCGACATTCTACGTCTACCAGGATGGCTTGCTCATAGACATCACGACGCAGACATCCCGCACCGTGCGAGTCAGCGAAAACGGGCAACTTCAATTCGAGGTATTGGACAGTGCGTCCGAGTTGCCGGCGCGCGCCTTCCCCGCACATCTCTTTTTCACGTGGGAGCCCGTTGCGGCCGCGAAGTACCGCGTCGAGCGCTTCGTAGATGCGGCATGGACGGAAGTGTTGACCATCACGGACCGCGGCCAGGCGACATTCTCCTACACGACGCCAACGCTTGCGGACGTGACGACGCATCAGTATCGAGTCGTTCCGGTGACGGCTGGCGGGGTAGACGGGCCCCCTCGCACATGGGCAGTGTTTCTAGTCAGATGGCCAGACAAGGCAGACGTAACGCTGACGTGGAATGAATCCACGCACAAGATCAATGTGGCGGTAGCATGAGCGAAGTACTCACAGGAGCGGACAGCCTACAATTCTACCTGACCGGCGCGCACATAGTTGGCGTCGCGCAACCCGATCATGATGACTCTCTGGGTGGGAAGCGCGCATACAACCGGGCGGACGCATTCAATCCCCATCGTCTCGGCATGATCCGCAACGTCCGCATCAACAGCGTTCAAGGACAGAACGGCGAAGGGCTTGGATCTCTGGACATCCAAGACGATGACACGCTGCGATGGACGGCCCCGAACGGATCGCCTGGCGACGCCGTGACGATCCTCAACGGCGAAACCAAGGTTGTGGCGGACACGGACACGCAGAAATTCGCCATTGTGAGCCGCACATCTTCCGTCCCGATGATTGGCGCGGAGACAGTACAGCTCCTGGACCTTCTCAATAACGTTGTGGGCGGATCCAACATTTCCAGCGCGGAGAGTACGGCGGGCGTCGTGAAATATCGGGCGGTCATATTCGCCGGCACCGCGCTCGGATCTTCTCTGTCCGTCGAATTTTGGCTTGACGCCGCCACAGCATCCGGCACGGCCATAGCAATCGAGCCGGACAGCGACGGAGAGATCCAGACCATCGCAGACGAAACGACAGCGCCGGGCGGCCTGAGCTTCACTTCCCCAACGGAAGGATCCCCCCTGGCTTACATCAATCCCGGCGACGGCGCAACGCCCGGCCTGTGGATTCGCCGCACCATCGGCGCAAGCGCAAGCGCATCTTCAATGGAGAAGGTTATCATTCACTGGAAGGCGCTGCAATCCCCTGGCGTCATCACTTCGCAAGGCCAGCTTCGCGGGGCTTACCAGATTGCCGAGGCCAGCCTTCCTGAGGTTGTGGTATTCATTTCCACGGATGCCATACCGGACATCACCGGGACGCCGGACAAGACAATTGCCTCTTTCCCGGGCAACGTCGATAGCGACGCGGTTTCCGCCGATGACGAGTATTTCGTAGTGGCTCAATTACAGGACGCCTACGGGCTCCGCACGCGAGCCTTCGATATCGACTCCATTATCGTGGGCGCATCTTTCGAGGAATTGCCCGTTCCCCCGTCCGGGCCCTCTACCGTCTCCGCTGTGCCCGTGGCGGCCGGCAAGGTGAATATCAGGGCTGCATACTCCAGGCGGCAAGAAAGCCCCATACCGGCTACAGCGAACGCCCTGGCCGCCGATACGTGGCTCCTATACATCACGACGGATGGGGTTGACCCGGACCCCGACGTTGACGTGCCTACCGAAGTCGCTATGAACGATGATGGCAATCAGGAATTCCTTGACTTCACCACGGGTGCGCAGACGGATCAGACAGAAGTGAAGGTGATTGTCCGGACGCGGCGCTCGGGGACTCCGGATGCGGACAGCACGAACACAACGGTATTCTCGGCTACGGCGGCCATCTTCGGCCCGCTTGCGCCACATGGCGCCGTTTCGATTGGCCGCAGGGCGGGCGTGTACGTTTCGCCCGACGTTCCCGATGAAATCATCTTTATCGATGAGCCGCTGAACATCTACTGGGAGGTCTTGGCCGGGGAGACGCGGCTGTGGGCGGACACCGTGCTCGTGTGGACGCTTCGCTTCGATTCTGGTTTCGATTCGATGTTCGCTCTCAAGACAATCTTTCAGAGGGATCACGTTGCGGCCGCAGGGGCGGGAACCGGGGCTATCGAGGTTGGCACGTGGAATGTCGGGGTAGAACAGAAACTCCACATCAACGTGGGCACAACCCGAGTGTGCGATATCGACGTATTGAACGAGGTTATTCTATTCGCGGGATGGGACGCCATTGGAGTTCCGTCAAGCGTTGTGACAAGCGCCCCGATCTACCAGACGGCAACGCACACGCTCCTGCAAGTTTGGGATCCGAGTTGCGAAAACTACATCACCGTAGCGGCCTTCGACGCAACAGGCACGCTACTCTCACGGGTTGGCTGGGATAATCCCAGAACCCAAGCGGAGGTCCTAGCACTATGAAAATTAAGCACACATTGATTCTCATGGCCTTAATGGCCATTGTGTCCGTCGGCGCGGATGCACAGAGGTTTTCCTACCGAGTGCATGATGACGATTGGGGCGCATACGGAAGCGATGATGACTTCATGATCAAATTCGACTCGAGCGATGTGCGTCTCGAGTGGGATGACGCGGATAGCAATACGATCATGACGTTGACGGATCAGGGAACTACCGGTGATCTCGGTGTCACTGGCAAAGTGGACATTGCCGGAATTCTCGAAACGGGCTCTGGAAACCATTCCTTGACGAACGCCGCCGGGTTAATCGATGGCGGCAAGATTCAGTCCGGCACGGTGGACACGGCGCAGTTAGCCCTTGATGCTGTGGATGCGACCATCTTGGATGAAACTGCCAGCTTCACCATGGTGAACTTGACGGCTACCGGCCTCATTGCCGTGACGGGCGAAATCGACGTAGGCGGCATAATCGAGACGGGCTCTGGAAACCACGAACTCACGAACGCAGCGGGGTTGATCGACGGACTCAAGATCCAGCCAGGGACGGTTGATTCGACCATCATAGACGCGACGGACAGCTACATTATCGACGGCCTCCAAATGGGGGACGATCTGATATTCACCGGGCAAGTCGATAATGTCTATGACATCATGACGGCAACCTCGGATGGCAGCGATGATGAAAGTATCCGCATCAATCCGGCGGGCGCTTTCGGGCCTTCCAGGGGCGCAGGAATTGCGCTTTCCGGAAACGAAGCAGGCGCAGGAAGCGCTGGCCGTGTCTTCATTGACGCGGGCAATTTCTTTAGCTCTGGCCAGGATGGCTCGATAGAGTTCCGAACGGGCGCAAGCGCGGAACGGATGAACATCCCATTCACGGGCGATATCACCGTTGCTGTGGGCTTTGACATCGAAGGATTGATGTCCGTTGGCCAAAAGACGGAAACGGGAACGGACACAACCCCGAGCGTTGCGGACGCCAGCATCATAACGCTGAACCTGTCCGGGGCAACGACGATCACGGACTTCGATAATGAGATCATCGGGCAAGTGCTCTTTGTGCGCTCTACCGATTCAGATCCAACAATTGAACACGGTGCAACAATCGTTCTTGACGGCGGGGTCGATTACGAAATGACCGCGGACGACACGCTGATTCTTGTCAACGTCGGGGGCGTCTGGTACGAGCATGGGCGGAACGGCGCAAGCGGCGGAGGTGGAGGAAGCGGCGATACGATCACATCTACAGGGAGCGTATTCGCCGATCCCGACTCGGATGGAAACGGCACAGAGAGTTTTGAAGTGTTGTTCGACGGCGGAGCGATTCCGATGTTCGAGGTTAGGGAGCCTTCGGGCGATCTCTATCTTGGGATTGACGCTACGGACGTACTAATAACGGGCGATGACGAAGGTGATGCTGATGCCGGGGCAACCGATGGCGACATCATCATGGCCACAGACGGCAACTTGTCTTTCATTGTGGACGCCGATGAAGATCAAGCTGGAGCGTTCACTATCTTCGAGGGTGACGGCACGACCGAAATGCTGTCATCCCACGAAGGCGGGCTCCTACGGGCAACCGGAAACATCCAAACACTTTCAGGGATCGTGCTTGGCGCAGCCGCCCCTAGTGGAGACTTGACCCTTTCCTCTGTGGACAACGTGACGGTGCGCATAGACAACGCGAACGCGAACGTGAGCTTGTTCACTGTTGCCGCAGGCGGTGGGCCGACAACCGTGATGACTGTCGATGAACTCGGTAACCTTCTAATGCTGTCCGATGTGACGGCGGAAGGCGGCGATTACTTCGGCACAGTGGGTGGGGATACGTCCGTGCAAAGCGATGGGGATGTGACTGTCGAATTAGATAATAATACCGGTGAGACTTCCAGCTTTATCGTAGTTGACGATGGCGGCACGCCTATCGTCACGGCCACCGAGGGCGGAGACTTTCTGATAGCCGACACGTTGACAGTGACGGGGCAGGTGACTCTATCATCCGGATTTGTGGACGGACACCCAACAAGCGACTTTCAATTCAATGCCGGCGCAAATTTTCTCATGGACCTTGACGCCAATGACGACGGTGGAAATAACACATTTGGGATTAGAGACAGCGACCTCACAACGGTTTTCACTGTTGACGAAGCGGGCGTAACGGACACGCTTACTGGTTACGAAATCAACGGCACGGCGCTTGCCTCGACAGACCTCTCAGACACGGCGGAAATCATTCGCACGACGGATACCGATACCGTCACGAGCACGATTATTTTGGATGCGACGGTGGATACGATAGATCTTGCGGCGGATGCGGTGGACGCTACTATCCTCGACGAAACGGACGATTATCTTGTCAACAGCCTGTCCACGACGCTAGACCTCACGGCGTTGGGCGGCGATCTGTTTGGAACCGTGGATGGCACTACTACGGGTAACGCGGATACCGATTTCATAATCGCGATCGACGTTGATGGGGGCGGCACGAACAGCTTCTTCCTTCACAATGATGGGGGCAGCACGCCGATTTTTGAAGTGCGTGAGCCGAATGGCGATTTGCATTTGGGAATTAACGATACAAACGTGTTTATCTACGGAGATAATGAAGCCGATGGCAGTAGTGATGATGGCGATATAATATTTCAAACTGACGGTGATTTTCGTTTTGATATGGACACGGACGATGATTACGGATTTCAACGCTTTATCATCCTGGATGGCGACGGTATCACGATGTTCGTAGTACAGGAAAATAGTGATGCCTTCTTACTTACGGATAAAAATTTCGTTGTAGAATTAGACAACGATGCTAACGATGTAAACATGTCGCTGCAAATCATCGACGGCCTAGGCGCAACGGCCCACGAATTCTCCGAGCTAGGTGGCTACAACGGCCTAAGATTCCGCATCACACCAATCGGCGGCTACGCGATTCTTATGGCGGACAACACAACGTCGAGCATCATTGGCCAAGTGGTGATCGTGGACGCCGCAGCGGACGATCAGGTTGAAGACGCGGGCAATAACGAAACGGAGCAATTGGGCATAATCGAATCTGTGAGTGGCTCCAATGTATGGGTTGTCGTTAACGGAATAGCCGACGTTGCATTCGAAGACAACACCGCCACAACAGCAGGGGATCATGCGATAACGAGCGTGACGGAAGGGCCGTACTGTATTAATAGCGCAACCGCGTCCGCGACCAGAAATATAGGCCACATAATTGAGTCTGTGGCGGCTGGCGGCGGCGGGACACATATTTTGGCACGTGTAGTGTTGAAGACAACTCCATAACGGAAAGGAAAGTGACATGAAGAGGACATTGACGGTAGCGTTGGTATTGGCGGTCATGGTCGCCTCATTCGGTTTCGGCTGGATGGAATCGGCGAAGGCGGCCACACAGGCCGAGCGCATCGAAGCGCTCATGGCAGAGGACATTGAGTATTTCTGGAATGACCTGATGCAGGGCTCCTACCACCGGGAAGCGCCGCGTGCCGTTACGTGGGATAGGGCCAATTTGACTGAGGAGCAGAAGGTGGCGAAGGGAATATGGATGCTTCCTCCTGTGCCGCCCGAGCAAGTGAAACAGCAAATCCAAAGCTTGTTGCTCAGTCTCGACCATGATCATAAGGCAGCCCTAGTGACCGAACTGGAAAAAGAAAAGACAGTTTTGGAAGCTGCAATCGCAGGCCAGTAATCTAAGGAGTAGAATCGTGGGCGGAGACGGAGAAATGGATAAGAGCATCATTAGGGCGGTTGCCGCCGAAGTAGTCGAGGCGAAGACATCCGAGATGGAGAAAAGCGTCATCCTGATGACGGCCGCCGTGGATCGTATCGACGGCAGCGTTACGGACCTTTCGGGCCGCGTCGGCAAGTTGCTCGACGGCAACGGAACGCCGGGTATCCGCGTGCAAATGGCCAACTTCGAGAACGAACTCGGGAACGCCCTTGCTGATGTGAAGATCCTGAAAACCGATAAGACGAATCACCAAAGGGACATCAAGGCCCTCACATATAAGGTGGTAGGCCCCCTCATCGTTGCCGCCATTCTCAGCGTTGCTGCAATCTGGTCGTCGCAGCGGAGCGCAAACGATAGCGCCGCCACGATCCAAGATATCCAACGCTTGCTCGCAACGCAAACGCAGAAGGTGCCTTGACATGGCCATCGCTGGCGCATTCGGAGAGGGCTTGACAGACAGCCCATTTCAATGGCCGGACCTCTCCGTTTATGTGAAACAATTGTGGGCGGATGAATGGGAGTGGATCCCATATCTCTACCCCACGAACGTGAAGCTGGTTGCGCAGAGCGGCGGGGCGGTTTCGACGGCGCAATTGAAGTATGAGTTCGGCAACGCCAAACGCGAAGATGTAAACGCGATTGAATCCTTTGACTTTCTCGTCTTAAACGGACTCTACGTGCTCGTGACATCTTTCGAGGGATATGAAGAGGCCGACCTTTTTCAGGGCATAATCGACATTGAAGACGGGGACGATTTTGGATCGCCAACGCCGGCGGGCCGGCAAACTTTCACGGCCTACGGCTACGGCCACTTGCTCGACCGTGACGAAATTCGCGGGAGCTTCACGGATGACGGATTCATTGACCGCGCTGTAACATTCAACCAACACGGCGGAAGGGGCCTCGTTTTACAGGGCAACCGCTCAACGGACGCGTTAGAAGACGGAGCGCACGTATTCTCTGTTGACGGTGCGCTGTGGTCGAATCTCGATATCATCAACTACATTCTAACCAGCCACAACAACACCGGGATCGAGATCCGCGTCACTGGCCAGACGGAGTTGATCGAGTCGATATTTGAGGTTCACAACCTCCACGGATTGTCTGTGCGTCAAGCGATCAGCAAGCTGATAGACCGGCGGCGCGGCGCGGGCTGGCTGATTCTCAGAGAGCCGCCGGACGAAGCACAGGGCTCGGAGAAGCGGGAGAAGTAGAGACGTTGGCCATTAAAATCTTCTCCGTCCTGAGCGAAGCGCTTAGCGTCGGGGATGACTTGCTCCCCGCAAACGCGGATCAGATGACGCTCGAGGTCGAGGAAGATATTCTGGCGAATCCCGTGTTGAATTTCAGTAGCGCCGAAGAGTATGACGATCTTCTTGTCGAGGGCGGCTCCGTAATGATGTGCGGCACATTCTCAATCGCCGAGGCAACAATCCAAAAGGGATGGACGTCCGGAGAAGAGTCCTCGTACAAGGTTGGCGACAGGACCGGAAATTCGACAGCCGAAGAGGATGACGCCGCACGGAAGGCGGACAGGTTTGCGCCGGTCTTTTCCAAGCTGGAAGTTCCCGCCGATTGGGATTGGCTCATTGGAAACGGGGAGGGCGGCTCAGGGGTGACGCAAACAAACTTCGCGCCAGGCGTGACGGACGGCGGTTATATCGACGCGTCCTTGACGCCCGCGCAATGGCGGCCCGATCAGCGGTTTGAGAGAACCTTACCGATCCTGGAAGCCATCGCGACGGACACGGGATCCGGGGGCGGCTCAGGCATCGGCTCGGGAAGCGGCGCGGCGGCACTTCTCTCGCAAGCAGACGCAGAATTCCGAAAGCCCTTCGCGCTTGTAAAGGATGGCGAGACATACTATCTGTCAGAACGCGCCGAGAAAGACGGCTCCGCTTCCCCGGTCAGTTTCCGCGTCAGCGATCGGGAGCTGGCCGTATACTTAGCCGCGCCCGCAAATCATGTTATGGCGTTGAACCATTGGGCGGAGTATCTCAACAGCAACACGGAGCCGGCTTATGACTACGAAGACGTGATGATAACGGTATTCGTGCGCACGGACACGAACCTGCGTCGGAAGATCTCTCTCGGAACGGATCCCTCTCAGAGAGACGGAACGAAGACAAAACGTATCGCCGTTCCCGATGCGGAGATGTGGCTCATTGCGCCGGGAACCGTCGTTGATACCGAAGACGGCAAACTTGTGCGGGTTGAAGACACAGACCTCTCATTGATCGTCCGAGACGATTCGGCCCGACTCCGAAGTATTGCGGGCCTAGCGCTCGCATGGTACGGAACTCAACGCAACACGGTCGACCTGCCATTCATTGGGCACCATACGGACGTGCCGCTTGGCTCAATGATTCGCGGCCTCGGCGGCCGCTGGCATGACATGGCCGTGAATACCGTCGTGACGCAGGTAGAGTTCCAGCTCGACAAGAGAGAGGGCATACCTGAAACGCACATCATGACCGGATACGATGAACTCGCATTTGCATCGCTAGGAGCCTGACATGGCCGATCCTGATATCTTGAGGCGACTGGAAAAGTTGGAAAGAGAGGCGGCGGAAATGCGGCGGGAGTTAGCCGGGTTGCCCATACGACAAGCGGAAGGCGGGGGCGGTGGGAGCGGACTCGGAACGGCGGACCCGGAAGATTTGGGCGCAACGCCGGTTGTTGGAGACGCCGCGCGCGGCTCCCATGAGAATCACGAGCACGGATTGAGCACATCGGAGGCAAGCACGCCCCAGGGGCTACTGACAAACGTAGGAGGCAAGTTGTTTTTCAACGGCACATCACGGCGGATATCCGTCACCCACCTACAGGCACTACCGTTGCCATGAGTTGGTTCAACGGTGGATCTTATGAAGGATTGCTGGTTGATCGGCTCGGGGAAGTTCTTTCTGAGTTCTGTTTCGCAATGAATGAACGCGAGCAGCTTTTCGGCCTTGAGTTGACGGAGTGGAGTGCGGTTGGAAAGGCCTTTCCGAGCGCCGGCGATTTCGATGGGGTTACCCAAGACGTAGGCGTGCGGGACACGGTTAGCGAAATTCAGACATCGATCTTTAGTATGTTCCCAACCTTTGGCTTCAACGGAAGGCTGGTGTTTTGGACGCAAAGTAGCGGCGCGCTTTTGCGCTCGGAACGATGGACCGGCATAAGTCAGTTATTGGAGGCCATCGGAAGCGAGACAAGCGGGATTATTCAGCCCACAGGGGAGCCAACAACGAACACGCATATCTATACGCAGCTCAGAGAAATAATCGAAACCCTCGTATACTATTTGGCGTATCCTCCTAAGACATTGGGGGATGCGGCGCTGAAGGAATATCAACACGCCGAGCCACCGCCATATGTGGTTCATGAAGGA
>Ga0114923_10000932_pt1 | contig 20825 bp, 26 predicted proteins | sample SumtaG_FD_89578 | JGI IMG/M metagenome (GOLD analysis project Ga0114923, IMG submission 89578) | Deep subsurface microbial communities from Indian Ocean to uncover new lineages of life (NeLLi) - Sumatra_00157 metaG | ecosystem: Environmental > Aquatic > Marine > Oceanic > Sediment | place: near...
CATTTTAATAAAAAAGTGAATCAACTGGCTATTCAAATGGCGATATTTGCTTCAATTGGAGCAGTATTAACATTTATTATCGGATTTTTTATTAATAAACTAGAATTTTTTGATATATTTTTATTCACAATTGCTTCTTTGGTTTCGGGAATTCCCGAAGGACTGCCTGCTGTTTTGATTATTGTTTTAGCAATTGGTGCAAGAAGAATGGCAAGAAGAAACGCAGTAATAAGACATTTACCTGCTGTTGAAACTCTTGGAGTAGCAACAGTTATAGCAACAGATAAAACAGGAACACTCACACAAAATTCAATCACAGTAGAAGAAATAACAACTCCTGATGGGGATTTTAGTGTAACAGGAAACGGATGGCAGCCATTAGGAAGATTTTTTCAAAACAAAAAACCAATTAATCCTTTAAATGTGCCAATCTTAAAGAAAGTCCTTTTAATTTCTGCACTTTGCAATAAAGGAAGCCTTTTGAAAAAAGATGGGGATTATGAAATTATAGGAGACCCCACAGAAGTTTCATTACTTGTGCTTGCAAAAAAAGCAGGATTAGATAAACAAAGATTACCTGAAAAAATTATTGATGATTTTGCATTTAGTTCTGATTTAAAATTTCGTGCCAGTTTAATAGAACTGCCTTCAAAAAAGAAACAACTTTATTCTGTTGGGGCATTTGAGACTATCCTAAAAAAATCTTCATATTTTCTTAAAGATAATAAAAAAATAAAATTAGATGAAAAACAAAAACAAGAATTTTTGAATAAAGCAGAAAAATTAGCAAAAAAAGGTATGAGAGTTTTAGCATTGGCTTATAGAGATTTACCAAATCAAACAGATTCTATTTCAGATAACCTGGTTATTAATCTAACTTTTGTTTGTTTGGTTGGTATGAAAGACCCTCCAAGAAAAGAAATAAAAGAATCAATCCAAAAGGCTAAAAATGCTGGGATTAGAGTTATTCTAAAAACAGGAGACCACAAAGAAACAGCAATTGCAATCGCAAAAGAAATTGGTTTGCTTAAAGGAAAAGCAGAGGCTTTTACTGAAAAAGATTTGAAAAAATTGTCTGAAGAAGAATTTAAAGAAGCAGTGAAAAGAGTTAATATTTTTGCAAGGGTAACCCCTAAGATGAAAATGAAAATAATTAAAACATTGCAAGAACAAGGAGAAATTGTAGCAATGACTGGTGATGGTGTTAATGATGCTCCTGCTTTAAAGAAGGCAGATATTGGAATTGCCATGGGAGTTATAGGAACAGATGTTGCAAGAGAATCAAGTGAAATTGTATTAACTGATGATAATTTTTCTTCTATTGTTAATGCAATTGAAGAAGGAAGAATTGTTTTTCAGAATGTAAGGCAAACAAGTTTTTATTTAATAACAACCAACGTTGCAGAAGATGTTACAATTATTTCTTCTTTAGCTATGGGTTTTCCTTTGCCAATGCTGCCAATTCAATTGCTTTATTTAAATTTGGTTACAGATACTTTTACCGGGGTTTCTTTGGCTATGGAACAGGGGCATCACGATGTTTTAAATCAACCCCCAAGAAACAAAAAAGAAAGAATTTTGAATAAAGAATTAATTCCTTTCCTCCTCCTAATGGTGGGGCTGATGGTGTTGGGAACAATCCCCTTATTCAAATATTTCCTTTCTGATGGATTAGATAAAGCAAGAACAGTTGCATTTGCTTCTATGTCAATATTTCAATTATTTAATGTTTTTAATATGCGTTCCTTAAAAAAATCTTTATTTAAGATTGGAATTTTCTCAAATAAATGGGTAACAATGGCAGTACTTGGTTCATTTGCATTAACATTGGGAATTATTTATCTTCCATGGATATCTGATATTTTTAGATTTGTTCCACTCAGTTTATTAGAATTGGGATTGATTATTTTAATTGCAAGTTCTGTGTTGGTTGCTGGAGAAATTTACAAAAAAATAAAATACAAAAATAAAGATTAAATAAAAATAGTAGATATCCATTTACCAACAAAATGAGTTATGATTATTACAACTACTGCGATAAATAAATGCTCTATAATTGCTTTACTTGGATTCTTATTTTGTTTCTTAGATATATAAAAACTGAATATAGTTAATAAGCTCAAACCCCAAATCACACTCACTATTATTGCTGTCTGTAAACTTAAAATTAAAATAGGAATAATAAATGTTAATGCAAAGATAAATTTAAACACAAAAGTGGATATTGTGCATTCCCATATGTGTTGTTTTGTAGTTTTTTTATTTCCTGATTCTTCTGAAATATGTATTCCTAATGCATCTGAAAGTGAATCTGCTATTGCTATCAATAAAATTCCTCCAAGAACCACAATTTTTGAATGAGTCCCTGAATTTAATCCAACCATTAAGCCAAGAGTTGTTATAACCCCTGAAGTCAAACCAAAACCCAACCCCTTTCTGATAGAAATTTTCATATGCTACAAAATAATAAGATATTTAAAAATTTATCGAATGGAAAGAATTAAAAAACATATTTGTATTTAAAAATTATGAAAAAGAATGAAAGGAGGTTAAGAATATGAAGAAAATACTTTTAGTTGGTTTTGCAATAATCTTGTTAGCAATGACTTTTTCAATTGTGCAAGCAGATAATATGGAGGTAGGAGAAGCAGAAAAAATTTCAATTCAAACAGGAAATTATATTGGCGAACAAGGAGAAGATATACAGATTCAGGTAATGGCACAAAATGAAGTACAATTAAGAGTTGGAGAAACAACTGCAGATTGTGATTGTGAATTAGTGAGGGAAAGAGTTCAAAATAAAACAAGATTATATGCAAAATTATCTAATGGCGAACATGCAGAAATAAAAGTTATGCCGGATAGGGCTTCTGAAACTGCTTTGCAAAGATTAAGAGTTAATCATTGTACTGAAGAAGACGAGTGCCGAATAGAATTAAAAGAAGTTGGTGTTGGCAATGAGTTAAAGATGGTTTATGAACTTAAAACACAAAGAAATGCAAGAGTCTTTGGTTTGTTTAGAACAAGAATGGAAGTTCAAGCACAAGTAGATGTAGACACAGGAGAAATTGTAAGAGTTAGAAAACCTTGGTGGGCATTTTTAGCTTCTGAACCAGAAGAATAGATTTATTTTTATTTTTTGATTATTTTTTTATGTTTTATTAATTCTTTTAATTTTCTAATTACATCTATAAAGAAAAAGAAATATAATCCAATAATTATATAACGAAAAAAACCAGATTTTATGAAATTTAAAATAGCATAATAATGTGGGAAAATAAAAAAATAAAACAAAACAGAAGCGATAAAGAAATAAATAGAGTAAGGAAGACAAATTATTCCTTTGTAATCTGATTTATTATATTTCCATAACCTTATATTAAAATAATTCAATAGTATAATTCCAGAGAATAATTCTATACCAATATTAGAAAAAAAGAATAAAATCAACTTGGCAAGCAAGGTTATTTCAAGAAACGAAATCCCAATTATTAATAATGCACCAAATCCATATATTGGTAAATAAGGACCTCTTAGAAAACCAGGATTAATAAATTTCTTTTTAAAAATTTTAAAAGAACTCGGATGAATCAATTTTGTACTTTTTGGAAAAAGATTATTTTTTAAGAATTCAACAACCCAACCACAAAAACTAGCAACTATAAAAATTATTAGAATATCCCACATTAATTCATTTACCATTTTTATCCTTTCTTTATACACTAACATCTGTTTTAAATTCTTCTTTTTAATTTCAAAAATATTTAAACAGAAAATTCTAAAAAGAACAGATTTTTTAATTATTAATGAAAAAGAAACACATTATAATTCTTATCGCATCTCTTGTTTTAATTTTTATTTTAATTTTATTTCTTAATTCAAGATATTGGAATTTACAAACATGTAATTCTGAGTGTATTCACAGGGGTTATGATATTGGTAGTTGCAGATGGCCTTTAGAAATCAATGAAGATGATGTTAATATTGGTTCTTGCGTTGTTCCTAATTCAAGACATTGTGGAAAAGAAGGATTATGCGATTGTTATTGTGAGTATGAAATACCAATTGGTGGTGAAAGAGATGAACATGGATGTCTTGGAGCAGCAGGATATTCTTGGAATGAAACAGAACTTTCATGTGTTAGAGAATGGGTAGAAGGAGAAGAAAGATATCAAATTACTAATTTTTATACTTGTGAATCTGCAGGTTATCCTGTAATGGAGAGTTATCCAAGACAATGCAGAGCACCTAATGGGGATGTTTTTGTGGAAGAAATTAATGATGGAAGTAAGGTTTGTGAAATAGATTCTGATTGTGTTGTTTTTGGAGAGAGCGGAGATTGTAATTGTGGATGTTATAATAAAGATGCACTGCCAACTTCAACAGGTGGAGCATGTTTTTGTGCTGCAGCAACAAGTTGTGAATGTATAGATAACATTTGTGAGGGAATTTTTGAGTAAAACTTTAAAAAAGAAATAATATTTAATTTAACATGAAAAAGAATATCGTAATCTTTATAACCATATTAATTTTGGTGATTTTATCTTTTACAGTAATGAAAATGACAGGAAATACAATAGGTTCAAGTACAAAAGTAAAATTAGAAACCAACATGGGTGATATTGTAATAAATCTTTATTCAGATATGCCTATTACTTCTGGGAACTTTGAAAAACTTGTTAATCAGGGATTTTATGATGGAGTGATATTTCATAGAATAATTGATGGTTTTATGCTTCAAGGAGGAGACCCGACAGGAACAGGAATGGGTGGTCCGGGATATAATATACAAGACGAATTCACACATGCTGGTGGAAACAAGAACAATCAATACACAATTTCAATGGCTAACTCCGGACCAAACAGTGGAGGAAGTCAATTCTTCATAAATCTCGTAGATAATAATTTTCTTGATGGAAAACATCCTGTATTTGGAAAAGTAATTGACGGGATGGATGTTATAGATAAAATAGCAAAACTTGAAACAGATTCACAGGATAAACCATTAGAAGATGTTAAGATAATCAAGGCGAGTATTGTTTAAAAAAGAAAAAGGGAGGTAAAAATAAAATGATAATAGAAACAGGAAAATTAATTGCAAGTATTATCCTTGTAGTTGTGGGCTTATTATTCTTTTTTAATAATAAGAATATAGGTAAAGGAGCATCTAAATTTTACAAAGCTTTTTACACTGAAAAAAATCTAAAAGTTTTATTTAGAATAGTTGGAGTTATTTTGATTATTGCAGCTGTTATTGTAATCTTATTTTAATAGGTAATTTTATAGCTTTTTTATTTCTTCTTTTTTGCTTTCTTTTTCTTCCTTCCCCTTCTCATTCTGGAAAAAATTGAAACAAGTTTGTCATCAACTTTTATAGTATGATATTGTTGAGATTTTTTATAAGTAACACAACTTCTTCTTATTATATCTTCAACCTGCTCTTTTAAATTAAAATAATTTTTATCAGCTCTTTTTGTTAGAATTTTTACTTCATCTTTATCTAAGATTATTGTTAGTTTCATTTTTTCTTCACATAAACTTTCTGAACTCTAAAGCTTTTATAGACTCCTTCAAGAATATCTGTTCCAGCATAACCTGCTAATAAAGAAAGACGAGGGTCAAAGTCAAATATTATCCCAATAAAAACTCCAATAACAACTGCAATTATGACAGTTATAAGATAATATGGCCATAAGATTCTCCTTCTGAGTGAAAGTGCTTTCAATAATCCAACAACACCTCTGGTTAAACCACCAGTTCCTCCAAGAAGTCCTGCGAGAACAATTGCTTCCATTTTTCACCTCTATGAAAAAAAGAGGAAGATGTTTTTAAGGGTTTCGGGATGATGGGCTTTGTGTATAAAGTCTAAATAATGCTTTACTTTTTACACAGAAATTATATTTTCATTAATAAGAACTTTTTCTAAAAGATAGTAAGTAGTTATGAAAGAAAATTTAACTAAAGCTCTATTCCTTCTACCTGCATCATCTTGCTTCTCTAAATCTTTACTTCCATGAGTTAAATTACTTCTAACTCTGTAAGAAGCTTCTAAAATTTGAGATAAATTATTAGTATCCTTTATACTTTTATTTCCTCTTGGATTTCTTGGAGACATATCTGGAATAGGAGATAATATTCTCAATCGTATGATGGCATCCTTAAAATCATCTGACATATTCCAGCTTTCAAATATCTTCTGGTATTTTCCACAGAATTTTTGTCTCATTAATGTATTATTCTTTTCAGGGAAATGAACTCCAAGAAAAGCATCAAAAGAATACCAAATATCTTTTAATCCTTCAGCATAAAATTGATTATCAGAACCATCTACTAATCCTATTATTCTTTTTCTTGCTCTAAAAAAATATGTTTTGATATTTTCTGTTCTTTCTATATCCCCCATATTCATCTTCCTTCACACAATCCACAATATTTATTCATTTTATTTTAACCTACTAAAATCATTAAGATATTCTGTTATATCTATCCCTCCCTCTCCTTTTTGTGTTCTTAAAATATATTTACCTTCTCTTTTATCTACAATAAAATGCCATCTACCAAATTCTTTTCCTTTTTTAATATCTAATTTAGTTTTATTAAGCATATTCTTTAGAGTAAGTGAAGGAATTATTAGTATTTTATCATCATCTTCGCATATAAACATAAAATAAAAGTAATGTCTTGGTTTTAATGTTCGTTGATTAATAGAAAACCAATAATTTTCTTTAGGGTCAAGATACTTCTTTGAATATTTTACTTGAATATCATTATAAGTTATATCATCTCCCTTATCATTTCGAACAATTAAATCTATGGCTTCTTTGTCTAAAAATCTACTATAAGGATTAAAACCATTTTTATGCAAAATTAATTTTGCGATTGTTTCCCCAATTATTTCTTTATGTCCTGCATTAGAAGTATCTGAGATATATTTTTGTGGCATTTTATTTTGAGAGTTTGTAGGGCATTTTAAAGATATTTTTTTAACTCATTAAATCCATAACTATTTCTAACAATCTTTTCAAGATATTCTACATCAACGTCTCCATTCTTGTAGGGAGTAGGTATTTTCATATTTTTTAATCTATGAGGGTTTAAAGGATAATAATGATTATAGCAATAACTAAATTTCTTTATTAAAGCTCCAATATAAAATAATAAATATTTATTTCCATTCTTGGTTGTTAAAACATAATTATGCAAACTTGTAAGAAAATTAAATGGTTGATAAAACGAATATCCGTCATTTCCATCCTTAGCAACAGTTAAACTCCCCCCTTTGAAATTTGGTTCTTCATCTGTAAAAAATACTACCCCATTTTCTTTTGATGATGAAGATACATAAGGAACATCCCCCTCTCTACTTACAACATTTTGAGGTAATGCTGTTTTTTTAGAAATATTGCATAAATCTTTAACTTTAACCCATTTAAAATTCCTATTTTCTTTTATTTTTTGTTTAGGGCTTGGTTTTGGCAATAATTTATTAAATAAATCTTTAAAATTTATTTTAGTTTTTTCTATCCTTATATTATGCAATTTTAGTCTTTTTGGAGTTATTTGTCGCCCATACATATATTTCCATTTATTTAATCTTATTTGAAATGCTACTTGGCATAAAGTTTCAACATCTAAACTTTCTTTAGGAATTAAGACCAAACAATTATTATCAACAGAACAATCATTTAATTGAACAAAAGCTTGTCCTATTGTTCCAGTTCTTGGAACTGTAATAAAGGGGGCTTTATAATTATTTCTTATATCAAAGAAGCCATACGTCCCATTATCTTCACCTTTTGAAGAAATTAGAATATTTTCTCCGTTATCTAAATTTTCTTTACTTTCATATTCTTTCTGACCATAATTCACCTTAAAAAGTTTTTCAATTTTGATTATCATTTTTTATTTTATCTGAGTATTTTATATTAAATGCGACAACTTCTTTTACTATCTCATTAACCCCTCTTTCAATATCTTCTATAGAGGGAATTTTATTGTCAATATATGCCTCAGGAACCAATTCAACATCACCTTTTAATTTTTCATCCTTATCTGGAAGGCAATCTTCCTTGTTTAATAAACAAATTTTCTTGAATTCTGGAATATTTTTAAATAAGAGATTCTGATTCGCTAAAAAAGATTTCAATTCTTCTTTAGTTTCTGATAATAAATCAGGAACTTTACTATTCCTTTTTCTTATTGCTTTTTTCATTTTAAAACCATCTTTAACAAGTCTTGCAAAATAAACTTTCTGTTTTTCAAAATCGTGTTGGATACCTTTTTTAATAAAAACACCTATTGTTCCAACACTCGCCATAGGATTAAATAAATCTTCTGGAAAAGTAATTACTGAAAGTAAGGTGTTTTTTTGTAATAATTCTTTTCTCCAATTCTTTGCTTCTTTCTCAACCATTACAGAAATCGGCAAAATAGAAAATAATATTCCTCCATCCTGCATTTGAGATAATCCAAAATCTATAAAATGTCTCTCTTTTTCATCTCCTTTTTTGAGAGAAAAGGGGGGATTCATTAAAACCTTAGTTATTAATGGAGATGGATTTTCTTTTATTTCTTTTACGTATAATCTAATCCCCCCCTTTTTATCTTTTTTTTCTTCAATTATATTTAAACTTCTATCATATTTTCCAGTTATTATCCCATCTTTTGTCATTTGAATTATGCTCTTTTGAAAACAATTTCCTTCACTCATATTGTTTCTTCCATTACCTCTAAAAATCATATTAACCAAAGCGAGAGCTACAACTTCATCATCTTGTTCAATTCCAAAAATATTATAATCTTTAAATTTATCTAACTGCTTTTGATTAGAATTTTTTCTTACATAATCAAAAGCAGAAACTAAAAAACCCCCGGTTCCACAACAAGGGTCTAAAATAAAATCATTGTACCTTATATCTATAATTTCTACTGCAAATTTAGTTATATGTTTTGGCGTTAAAATAATTCCGATTTCTTTAGCACCGTTTCCATAACTTAAGAAATTCTCATAAAATTTCCCTAAAATATCGTTTCCAGAAGCCATGGCATTTTTAATATCTAAAGTCTGTAATTCTTTAAGAGTATCAACGATTGCTTGTCTATATTTTAGATGGTTTTCTTCAGATGGGGGAACTTCTAAATTAATAAATGGATAAAAATTCGGTTTTTTTACTTGTTTTAATTTTTGTTCTATTAAATTATTAATATTTTTTGCAAGAAGTTCAGCATTTTTAATTCTCAAGTCAATTTCTTCACCAGTAGAAAGAGATAATATCAATCCAGCAATAAATCTTGCTCTTTTATTTTTATTAATCCCAGCGTTATGTAATATCTCATTAATCTTTTCTGCCGAGTTGAAATATTTATCTTCTGGAAAGTCTGGAAAATCTTTATAATTTATTGTTTTGTTTTTTATTATATATTCTGCTTGTTGCTTAGATAAAAGTGTATCTTTTTTCTTCCCATTAAAAAGTATTGTTTCCCATTTGTTATTGTGTAAATATTGATTGATTACTGTATAACCATCAGTATCATTTCCAGCAACTCCAGATATAAGAAGACACCTTATTTTCTTACTCCCATTTATCTTTTTTGCATATTGGTTTTTTGCTTCACCCAGTGCTTTATCAATATCTTTTTTATCTCTTTTGCTTTCAATAACCCAAAATTCCAATTCATTTAATTTTACAATTGCCTCTGGCATATCCCTAATTAAACACTCTTTTATATCTTCATTTGCCAAACCTTCATTTTGTTTATATACTTCTCCTTCAGGAATTCTTGCAGGATTTCTTACAATCCATCCCAATTCTTCTAATTGGTTTTTTATATAAGAATAAGCATCTGCTTCAGTATTTTTTGGGTTTCTAACATGAACCATTTTTGATTTACAAATAAAAGAATTACAAGTATTTAAGTGTTTTGTTATTGTTTTCTTAACTCTTTTATAGCTTAACAGATTTCTATTAATTTGTTTCATTTTCCTCTCTCCTCGACGACAAACTCTCCTCTTAATCCCAATTGATTCATTTCCTGAATTATGACGCAGAGATTGTGACATAAAATCTTACAAAGCAATTCATTAATCTGGGTTGAATCGTTTTCTATACTATTTTAATTTTACTAATAAATTTATCAATCCCTTCCCAAAACAAAATAATCATAACAAATATAAATAAACTTGCTAAAACCCCTAATCCAAAAACTTCTTTATAATAGCAAACCATTTTAATATTAATAGTATATTACTAATAGGTATATAGCATATATAAGCTTTTCTAATCATTTCAGAGTTATATTTATATACTTTTGATAATAGATTACTATATGGGTGAAATAACATTAAAGGGATACATCTGTGAGAGATGTAAACATAAGTGGGTTCCAAGAAATAATAAAAAACCAATAGTTTGCCCCAAGTGTAAATCGCCTTATTGGAATAAAAAGAGGAAGAAAAAAGAATAAAATGGTAAAAAGAAAAGTAGTTAGTTTTTATGCAAGAAAACCAGTGAAAAAAACGATATGTTTCAAAACCCGAGATGGAAAAAAGATTTGTTTCAAGGCAAAAGTTCCAAAAAAAGTTAAAATAAAATTCCTAGCTAGAAAATGATAGACAAGGCTATTAAAGAATTTAATCATCTAAAAGAAAAAACAGGTATTGAACTAATAGATGAAGAAGGAAAATCTTTTCTAGGTCATATTTCTGAAGCAGAATCTTTAACAGAGGTAAATATAGTAAGAATAAATATGATTGTAGCTTATTCTAAAGCTATTTTGGATCAATGCGAAAATATTATAGAATCTTTTTCTAAACGATTGGTTGATGTTAAGAAAGATAACGATACTCTTTTTGACATGGGGAAAAAATTAGAATCTCTTTCAAAAATAAAAAAAGATGAGGAAGAGATAGTTAAGGAATGTTTTTTTCACTTCAATGATATTTGGAATTTTTTTGAAAAAATAATAATGAATGAAAAAAATATTATCGTTCAAAGCAAGAAAGATTTTTGGTTTTCAATACTTCCAAAATGGAGTTATCTTTTTTCTGGAGGATGGATAGCATTAATTGGTTTATTATTATACTTGGGAAAAATAGAGTTTTCCACTATTAATGTGGTTATTATAGTTTTGGGTTGGTTTGTTACTATTATTGTCGGAGGTTCGATCTTATGGCTTTTTATTTATGGAATAAGATCGAAAAATAAAGACACTTCTATATATATCAATAAAATTAAAAAACAAAAGGAAAAACAAATTTCCGTTAAATCTCCTGCATTAATTTTTCCCACGTCAAAAATCCTAAAAAAATGAAACCCCTAAACAAAATCCTCCTAACATCCTGCATAATAATTCTTCTCACATTAATAACCATTATAATAATTAAATTTGTTCCATTTGAGAAATCAGAAACATCCTCAGAATATAATTGTGAATCAGATACATATAATTGTGATGATTTCGTAACACAGGCAGAAGCACAAGAAGTCCTTGAATATTGTGGAGAGGATGACATTCATAGATTAGACGCAGATAATAATGGGATGGCTTGTGAGAGTTTGGTGTAATATGGGCATGATGTTATTTGAAAGTAGTTACATTAGAAAGATTTAAATATTCTGGTTCATATTTTAAAATATGTTTTTTTCAGATAAAGATAAAGAAATAATGAGCATTGCTTTGGATGAAGCAAAGTTAACTTTATCTCAAGGAAATTTTCCAATTGGAGCAGCATTAACAATAAATAACGATTTAATAGATGTTGGAAGAAATTTACTTTATACAAATGGAGATTGGTATTCTCATGCTGAAAATCAATTAATCCAAAAATATTCAAAATTAATTTTGGAAGAAACTAAAAAGGGTTCATTAATAGAATTGTTTTCTACATTAGAGCCTTGTTTTATGTGTTTTGGAACTTCTCTTTTACATAAAATCCCTCGAATTGTTTTTGGTTGTTCTGATCCTTATGGAGGGATTGCAAATTTAGATTCAAATAATTTTCCCATTTTTTATAAAAATAGATGGCCTAAAATTGAAGGAGGTCTTTTGGAAAAAGAATCTTATAATTTAATGATGGATTTTTTAAAAAGTAAGAATACTCCTGAATTTAATGAAATTTTAGAAGTATATCAAAATATGAAAATTTAATGATAGTATTAAAAAGAATTTTCGTTTAAACATAAAATGGCAAAAATAGATTTACATATGCATTCAACAAAATCAGATGGGGAGTTTTCTCCAAAAGAATTAATAGATATAGCTGTTAAAAAAGGAATTTCTGCAATTTCTATAACAGATCATGATAAAGCAACAGCAAATAATGAAGCAAAAATTTATGCAAAAGAAAAAGGAATGGAATATATCTCTGGAATAGAGATTACTATAACTCCTCCTGAAGAAGTTAAAGAATTGCATATTGTGGGATTATTCATTGATTCTGAAAATGAAGAAATAAAAAAAATTTCTGAAAGACATAAAGAGTATGCAATAAATACTGCAAAAAAAATAATTGAAAAACTTAATGAACTACAATATGACATAACTTTTGAAGAATTATTGGAAGAAACAAATGGCAAACATTTTGGAAGACCTTTTATTGCAAAAATTCTTATGAGAAAATACCCTGAAAAATTTAAAGAAAGAAAACAAGTATTTAATGAGTTATTGGGGAAACAGGGAAAAGCTTTTGTTAGACCCAAAGGTACAGAATTAAAAGAAGCTATAGAAATTATTCATAATACAGGAGGAATTGCAATTGTTGCACATCCATGGTATTTGGGCGAAAAAATGTTAGAAATTTTAGAAAAATTTATCTCATTGAATGGAGATGGAATTGAATTAGATTACAAACCTAAACAAACAATTCCAGAAGAAACATCACAAATTCTTCAAAATTTTATTGAAAAACATAATCTGATTGTTTCTGGAGGAACAGATTTTCATGAAATAAAAGATGGAGAAAAAGAAATAGGTGATAGTGGACTTACAAAAAAAGAATTCGAAAAATTAAAAAAAGATTATGATAAAAGAAAATAATATCATATCCTAACATGAAAAATACTTTGGATTGGATTGCAACTAGAGAAAGAGATAATTTTTTTTATACAAAAGGGAGCCAAGTTACATGTTCTTTGACTTGTGAGAATAGTTTAATTATTTCTGATGAAAATTCAGGATATGTGAAAGGGAAAAATAATTATGCAATAATCAACACAAAAGGTAAAACAAAAGCTATTCTAATCTCAGAAATAGAAACAATTATTGATGAAATTCCTACTTTTTTATCTAAAGAAAAAATTTTTTATAAAAAACCAAAATCAATTTATGATAGAGAAAATCTAAATCTTATGGGATTAAAAAATATTAAAGATTTTTTAGCGAAATTTTATGGCATAGATGTAAAAAAAGTTTCTGAGATTCAAAATTTGAAGGGACTAAACAGAATTTATAAAATTATTTCTAGAAAAAATGAAAAATTTATACTTAAATATAGGGGAAATGATGTTAATTTATTTGAAGCACAAGCAAAAATTTTGGATGAAGTTGAATATTTTCCGAAGATAATCCCTACATTAAATTCTAATTTAAATATAAATTTTAAGGGAGGCATTTATGCTCTGGAAGAATTTTTAGGCAAGGGAAAATTTTCTGAACCAAAAGAAAGATATTTTGAGTTAGTTGGAAAACATATGGCTTTAATGCACAATCAAATAGATTTTTTTTCAAAAAGAAACAAACATTTAGAATCTTCATTGTTACAAGAAGGAAATTTTTGGAGTGAGAGTAATTTGATATCTATGCAAATTGATTTAAATAATGAAAATGAAAAAAATGGAATTTTACTTGCAGAAGTTTATAAATTATTTGATGAAAATTTAAATGAAAAATTAAATTTTCTTCCAAACCAAATTATTCATGGGGATTTAAACAAGTCAAATTTAATTTGGGAAGGAGAAGATGTAAAAATTATTGATTCTGAAAATTTGAGATTTTCGAAAAAAGTAAGAGAATTTATCCCACCCCTTTTATTTAGAGGTAATTTCAAACATCCAGTATATACTTCTAACTCAATTAAGGAAATTATTTCTTCGTATGACTTATTTTCAAGAAATAAATTAACTCAGGCAGAAAAAGATATCCTTCCTAATTTGTTAAAAACTTATTTAATTAAATTGTATACAATTTACAATTTAAGAAGAAATAAAAAAAGTAAATCATTTAAAAATAAGATAATAAAAAATCTGGAAATTTTAAAGGAGGATTTAAATGTTTACTAAGATTCCATTTAAAGTAGATTATCCCTTGAAAATTTTTCACCCAACAAATTTAATTGATTTTGAAAATAAAAAAGAAAGAGCAAAGCTTTTTCAAAGAAATATTTATTATCACTTGTTTGAGAAGAAAACAAATCAAATTTTGGAAAGTAAGCATAAATTTTTTTTAGATTTGAATAAAGGTATTTTAGAACATCTGAAATTAAATCATCCAAGTTTGGAAATTTTAAGCACGTCTCTTTTTGGGTCTGCTTTAGTTTTTGAAAATCCTGGAGATTACGATTTTTTAGCTATTACAAAAGGAGATGTTTTTTTACTTGAGGAATCTATTTTGAAGCTAAATGAAGAAAATATTAAAGTAGGAATTTCAATAAAAGGCGTAAATAATTATTTTAATGGTTTTAAGAAAAAAGATGACAGTCTTCAAAGTAATCAATTAGAACAGATAATTGATAGAACAGTAATTTCTCTTTTTAGGCGGCATATACCTCTATGTGGAAAAGATTTTTTAAATAATGAAAAGTTATTCTTAAATAATGCTTATGCACAAGTTTCGGATTTAATAAATAACACATACGAATTATTTTATGTTGAAGATAATGATAGGATTATTACTAAACAAAAGAGGGCAAAAAAAATTTTAAATAGGTGTTATGAAGCAATTTCTTATATGGGAATGGTGGATTGCGATTCAAGAATAATTGACCTGAAGAAAGAAATTTATTCTGCAAGGATTAATAATTTTAAGATTGAAAAAAGTAAAGAAATTTTTGATAAACTTGCAGAATTATATGAAGAAAAAATTAGATTTCCTTCTCAAAATTCCCCCTAAGGATAAATTATCTCACTTTGTGTAATAAGTCTAACTTCAACATCATCCACAAAAAGTTCTGGGACTACGGGGCTTCCACCTGTATGGACTTCAAATCTAACCCAGCCAGAAAAAAGAGTATTTGTTGTATCTTTATGTTTCGCTACAAGTCTATTATCTACATAAACATTCATAATGTCATCATAACATCTTACTTCAAGAGTATGCCAATTATCATCAAGTAGCAAATCAATATCCTCGAGTTTTTGAAAGTCCCTACCCATCTGTTCGTTTAAATTAAGCACTCCTTTATCATTAATGGAAACTAGATATCTCCTTGCACCATCTTCATAACCCTCACTACGCCTGAAGTCAGCATGCACATTGCCAGTTACCATTTTAAATCTAAATTTGAAAAGATAATTATCCCATATTCTATGAACGTTTGCCCGCTCAACACCAACAATCCTTAGATATGTATTGCCATCATCTTCTACTTCTACATTTCCAACTCCATTATATCCTTGCCCCCCACTAGAAAAAGTCCATCTTTCTAAACTACCTTCAAAATCCTCAATAAAATGACATTCTTCTGTTAACATATCAGTCTCACTATTGCAATGTATCCATGATTCTGGATTGTCTGGCTGTGGCACATGAGGAATTTCATCTTCTGTAATATCTAAATCATTTTTGTATTTCTTAAGATAAGCATCTGCTATTTCTTCTGCTACTTGGCCGCCACCTCTAATATCTCCACCAGTTGCAACAAGATATTCATCACTTGTCCAAATTATTACCTCATTAGTATCTCCATATACTATTTCATCTTTATAGTCTATTGGACTGGGTATTCCCTCTCGAGCTAAAATCCATATGAGTGAGGTTCTCAAATTTTCTCTATTATCATATGGACAAACAATTGCTGCCCTTTGTTCATCCTTCTCTTTGTGTTTATATAGTGCAGCACAACATTTTATCACAGTTATTTGCTGACCTTCTTCTGAATAAAGAGGAACTTGTGTTTCTTTAAAATTCCCATATTCTGATTCAACATATTCATAACTCTTGATATTTTTTTCAATAAGCAATTTAGAATACATTTCTAATCCTGGTTTTTCATCCTCTTCATCCTCTCCAAACAAGTTTCTAAGCCATTTCATAAATTTTTTGATTAAACCTTCACCAACACATTCTCCAGAAATACAAACATTACTTTTACATTCAAAACTATTATCACATGTGCCCTCTATTTGATTCACAAATTCATAATCATCTGAACAATATCTTCCTTCTTTCCTGTACCCCATTGGATAACATTTTCCCCCTAGTTCACAGCCATTACATTTGTAGAATACTTTCTCTTCTGGAATTGCTTCAACCTCTTCCACAACTTCTTCAGGAATACAATTTCCAATACCACAAGGTACTCGTTCTTGGAATTGTTCCTCACCTTTAATTTCAATTTCAGTAGTATCTTCGACAGAATTACAATTAGTATATGATTCAGTGTATACTTTAAATTTCATTTTGCCTAATTTTGTTTGTTCTTTTTCTACTGTGGGTGTTACTCTAAAATATCCACTTGAATCTGTTTTTTGTTCGCCAGGAGTATGCCAAATACCATCATATGTTTGAGTGTAAAAAACATAATTAGGAAGAGGATTTCCTTCTGAATCTAAAACCTCCACTACAATTTTAGCAGTATCTCCAATATAGTAAACATCTTTATCAAAAGTTACATCTATTTTGGTTGCGCATATTGTGGGAGTTGGCTCAGATGTTTCTGCTGTGTCTTCTTCTATTACTCCTCCGCCCCCATTACTTTCTGGTGGTGGAGTTGGTTCAGTTTCGATAGGAGGGTTTGGTCCAAGTTCTATACATTCACAACCACAACTTCCTTCAACAGCTCCAGCAGGACATTCTAAAGTACATATAGCTTCACAACAATCAACATCACACACTTCATCTTCTTGACAAATCCCATCTCCACAAATTTCCTCTACTCTCTCTGTCTGATTATTAACAATACTCCCAGTAATTTTATCCCATACATCATCAATTATGCCAGCACTTACTAAACTAGTTAATAATATTAAAACAAAAAAGAATATCACCCACTTTTTTCTCATGAAAGTAACAAGAAAACATGTTATAAAAACATTATGTTCTGGGAATTCTTAATCCTTAAATCCCTTCTTCTACCAAACCTCTAAAAACTCCTCCTGCTTCTTCCTAACATGAAAAGAAAACCAAACATCAAAGTCATAATCTTTTCATTTCTTGCTCTTGGATTTCTTGCCCTGACCTTTCTAGTCGACTGGATTTTTATTATCGGTGCTGTTGTATTAATGTATTTAAATCAAAAAGAGTTGATGAAGAAGAAAAAATAAATCTAAAAAATTTATAAACATCTTACCATTATTTATGTGTATGAATAATAATGAGATTAAAAAACTTTTGAAAAAATATAAAGATGTATTTGAAGCTCTTGAAAATTATGACAAAACTCAAGAACTTCCATTTTACAGAAAGAGAATAGATATAACTTTATCAGTGGAAACTATAAACAATCTTAAAAAGATAAAAGAAAAAACAGGCAAACCTATTTCCCAACTTATTGAAGAGAAATTTCAAAACTAATAAAAACCTTTAATTCTATAGTTAAACATGGACATCATAACAATTATTCTTATTGTAATTTTTCTAATCGGTTTAGCTATTGCTTACTGGCTCGGACATAAAGCAGGAGCATTTAGAAGAGATAAATATTGGGAAGGCGAATTACCTCAGCATAGAAAAGATGCCATCTTAAAATCCCGTGCTGTTTTAGGCGGACAATTCTCAGAACAATTAGCACCGTTTCTTCCTGATTTTAAATACTTCCCAACAGAATGCAGATTTGTAGGAAAGCCAATTGATTTAATTGTTTTCAAAGGCATGGATGAGAAAGATATTAACGAAGTTGTTTTTGTTGAAATAAAAAGTGGAAAAGCTAAATTATCTCCTGTGGAAAAAAAGCTAAAAGAAACCATAAAAAACAAAAAAGTAAGATGGGAAGAATATAGAATACCTGAAGCACTCACTAAGAAAAGAGAACTTGATTTTGATGAAATTCTTAAGGATAAAAAATAATTACTTCTTCTTTTTTACTCTCTTCTTCTTAAGACAAGTTCTGAAAAAAGGTATTGCTCCTAAAATTACAAAAGCTGCAAAAAACCACCAGTAGTTTACAGAAAAAACCCAATTCCTAAATCCTATCCAAACACTTACTACAAATAAAGTAAGACTTGCAACTGAAAGTTTAAAGAAAACAAGATTCCAACCACCAAATTTTTTGTTAAAACACTTCATTTTTTCACCCCAATTTAATTAAAAGTATTAATGAATAATCGTTTTTAAATGTTTCAAAATTACCTCATTCCTAATCCAATCAATTCAATAGCCATTTTTAAGTCATCAAATGCTTTTTGTTTTTCACCTTTTTCATACCAAACTCTTGATCTTGTTTGATATGCCTCCTTGAGAGCAGGATTTATTTCTATAGTATTGGTTAACACTTCTAATGCTTTATCATATTCAGAAAGTTGATAATAATTTTTTGCTTTCCACATCAAAACTTTGGATTCATTATGCCACAAAGAATCTGCTTTTTCAAAAGATTTTAATGAACTATGATAATCCTGCATATAAAATAAAATCAGACCTTTATTATAATGTGCAAAAAACATTTCAGGAAATAATTCAATTGATTTATTTGCATGCTCTAATCCTTTTTTAAGATAAGTCAATCCCTTTTCTTCATCCACTTCTGTACCATTATTTTTTTCCCACTCTTGATAATGATATTTATTTAACCATTCACCAGACAAGTTAGAATACTGTAGAGAAAAAATACCTTTGGTGTCAAGTATTTTCGGCCAATTATCAATGTTATCTTCACCAACATATTTATCTTCAGAGATAATTCTGTAATCATGTGTCATTGCTGCATCCCAATTAATAGGCCACTCTTTTGTATTAATCCTAAGAAATACATGCCAAGGAACAATAGCTAATTGCATAGGAAGATTTATTTCTTCTCCAATAGCAAGATATACAAGAGACAGACCATCACAATCCAAACGTTGATTTTCCAGACATTTGCTTATGAGCGAACTCCTTGGCTTTTCAGGCTCTATTTGAAAAGGCCTTAACATTTCCCCAATATCCTGAAGCATAGTAGTTACTTTGGAAATGTTATTTATTTTTTTGTCACCAAATTTTGATTTTTCTCTTTCAATTAATATATCTAACAATAAATAATTCCATGAATTTGCTCCAAACTCTTTTTCCATCTGTATCAACTTGTGAGTTGTTGTGTTATATTTTGGAACATACTCTCCTGGAAGTTTTCCAAAATCTTGTTCAAGAACTTTTTCTATAGCAACACTTTGTTTTTTAGAAATTTCATAATTATCAATAACTACATTTTCTAAAGATTTACAACTAATTGCAGTGCTTAAAGCCAAAACTAGTGCTGTCTTCAATGGATGTTTTACAATATTTTGAATCAATCCCATAAATCAGGGATTATATTGTGGTTTAAAAATTATTGGTTATAGAAAATTTTAATTAATGGCTGAAATCTTCAAAATCATCGTAAAATCTCTAAGGCTTCTTCTTCACTAATTTTTTCTAAGCTAGAACTTAAAGGTCTGGTTTGTACAGAATCAGGTAAGAATCCTATTACTTCTGATTTTCCACCATTTATTTCAAGATAAATCTCTTCCCAATCAGCTCCATCTCTGGTTCTTCTTAAAAGACTTAATCTATAATACTCTGGCATTCTTTTTTCATTAATCCTTTATTTAAAAGAATTATTGTGCACAAATGATAAAATAAAAACAAAAAAAATTAAAAATAAAATAAACTTTTTTCCTAAAATCTTCTTCTTTGATTAAAATCTCTTCTAGGTGGTCTTTCTTCCATTGGTCTTGCTTCATTAACTTTTAAGTTTCTACCTTCAACTTCTTTGTCATTCATCTCTGAAATTGCTTTTTTTGCACTTTCGTCATCTTTAAAAGTAACAAAACCAAATCCTTTTGATCTTCCTGAAAATTTGTCGCTAATGACGGTTGCTTCTTCGATTTCTCCGTAAGATGCAAAAATTTCTTTCAATTTTTCACTACCAACAGTAAAAGGTAAATTTCCTACATAAACTTTCATATTTTTTGTCCTCCTTACACTTATCTAATCAGAATTAGTTCAAATTACTTATCCCCATTCTAACTTATGAAATCAATTAAGAATAAGTGTATTTAAAGATTACTATTATCAAACAAAATAAGCATCAGAAGATTTGTTTTAATTCTAAATAATACTAAATAAGGCTTTTAGTAGTTGTCTGCTGAAATTCTCGTCTCACCAAAAACTTGAATCTTACACAGCAACTCTATCAACGTCATCTTTTTTGACGGCCTTAATTGTCTCGTTTTGCGGATGGCTTCGAGCTTAGATGCATTCAGCTCTTATCCACACAATGCGTAGCTATGCAGCCTGCCATATGACAACTGCTCACCAGAGGCATCCAAGCTCAGTTCCTCTCGTACTATGAGCTTGTTCCACTCAGACAATAACACAACTAGTAGATATCATACAAACTGTCTCGCGACGTTCTTAACCCAGCTAACGATCCCTTTTAATACGTGAACTCCGGCACCCTTGCACGCTTCTGCACGCGCAGGATAGGAAGAGCCGAC